>Ga0255336_100792_pt1 | contig 35355 bp, 33 predicted proteins | sample MeOH1_35cm_T3_17_FD_189102 | JGI IMG/M metagenome (GOLD analysis project Ga0255336, IMG submission 189102) | Sandy soil microbial communities from University of British Columbia, Vancouver, Canada - MeOH1_35cm_T3_179 | ecosystem: Engineered > Artificial ecosystem > Sand microcosm > Unclassified ...
ATCTTTCGACATTTATCTGGAATTTCCTGCTCGGATAGTAAATACTTAGACAATTCACATTATAGCATATTCGGTAACTAAAGTTGTACTTTAATGTACAAAAAATATTCAATAAAGAAAACTTGGCTTGCGCCAAGCCTCTGGCGTAGGCGGAAGCCTTAGTTGCACTTATGCTATCTGCCCAAAACTTATACTTTCTGTTAGTATTAAAATAGGTGGAGTTTAACACTCCACCAAAAACCAAAACTACTCTAGTTGTTTTCCTTAAGCTGCTTCCTTGTTCTGTAACAATTCTGCATCTTTGAGCATATTCTGAATGAATACTCCATACCCTCGAGTTGCATCATTTACAAAAACATGAGTTACTGCTCCAACAAATTTTCCGTCTTGAATGATCGGACTTCCGCTCATTCCTTGAATAATCCCTCCAGTTTTGTCTAATAACCGTTGATCCACAACACGGATGACCATATTTTTACTATCGGTACGGTTGCGCATAATCCGTTCTATTTGAACCTCGAATTCTTCGATTTTTTCCCCAGCGAGCACGGTATAAATTTTAGCCGGTCCTTCTTTAATTTCTGCTTCCCAGGCAACAGAAATTGCTTCTTTAAAGTAAGGATTTAAAATTTGCCCTTGCATGGAACCAAAGATACCTGAGATTGAATTTTTTTCGATATTTCCCGAGAAGAGGGATTGGCTTACAAAAGAACCTACTTTCTCCCCAGGATGCCCTCGGCGACCTTTTTCAATCGCATAAATTGAAGAGGCAATCACGGTACCATTGGAAACTTCAATTTTCCGATTTGTGTCCGCATCGTTAATTACATGTCCCAATGCTCCATATTTCCGGCTTTGAGGATCATAAAAGGTTAAGGTCCCGACACCGGCAGCTTCATTCCGGACATAGAGTCCGACACGGAAACGATTCGTTTCTGGACAATAAACGGTTGTGATTCGTTTTTGAATATATTGTCCATCGCGTTGACATAAGATATCAGAGAAACCCTGTTTTTGTCCGGCTTGGTTTATGGCATCGGCTACGTCTAGATCGGTTTTGACTTCTTGACTATCGATTTTTAAGATAACATCCCCGACCTCAATCCCAGCCTCTTTAGCCGGGTAATTCTGTTGACCATCTTTCCCCGTAACTGCAGCTTGCCCAACGACCATAACTCCTTTCGCCTGAAGACTGACACCAATGGATTGCCCACCAGGCAGAAGCTTAATGTCGGGCATGACCTCGATCTCACTGGTTTTAAGGGGGAAAATTCCGAAGAGCTTATAAGATACATGAATCACTTCGGTCTTTTCCGTTTTCGAGGCCATAACTGCATTTGATTCAATAACTGGTTCGGTTTGAATCACCTGGGACAATATTCCGGAAATTTGAGGAAGGGAAATCTCACTTTGCTCCTTGAATTCCGGAATTGCCGCAAGTTGCTGAATCAGGGGCTGAATTCCTAGGAAGGTACAGAGAAGAAAACTGCCGAAGATTACCGTTTTCCTCGTATTCACTCTCGTATCACCCTCCAGTCTTGACTCTGTCTCCCCAAATTACTTCCTTTTCCCCATTTTTAAGCGAAAAACAATATTTAAGCGAAACCTAATGTTAAATTGTCCATCTTGCTTATTTTTCATCCTGTAAAATACGTTCCATGATTTCCAAAAACAAATTTAGAAATTGAAAAAAGAAGGCCATTTTGACCTTCTTAAATAAAGAATTTTCGTTTTTAAACTTAGCTCAAGGAGACTCTCCTTAGGTTATTTTTTTTGGGCATGCCATAATTGTTCAGCGTGCTGACGGGAGATCTCGGCAGAACCTCCCAACATCCGGGCCAATTCCTCGATCCGTTCCGCTTCGTCCAAATGATTAACCAAAGTACGTGTTCTCTCCCCGCTAATCTCCTTGACGATACCGAAGTGCTCTTCGGCAAAAGCGGCCACGGGAGCAGAATGAGTAATACAAAAAACCTGTTTTGACTCCGCGATTTTAGCGAGCTTTTCTCCCACTTTTTGAATGGTACGTCCGCCAACTCCACTATCCACTTCATCAAAAACAAAAGTTCCAACACTTTCGATCTTGGAGAGAAGACTTTTCAGTGCTAACATTAAACGGGCCATTTCTCCGCCAGAAGCCACCTTCACTAAAGGTTTAGGAGGTTCACCCAGATTGGCAGAGAAATAAAATTCAACCTCTTCTGCTCCGCCTGAACGGGGCTCTTTGACTGGAGTAAAATGAACCTCAAAGCGACTTTTTTCCAAGCCAAGGCTGAAAAGCTCTTCAAGAAGCCCGCGTTCCAACTTTTCAGCAACCTGAATCCGCTTTTGGGTCAATTCCCTTGCTCGCGTTGTATATTCAGCTAAAACACGTTTCTTATTTTCTTGCAACTGTTCTAACTCTTCTTGCAAATGCGTAATCCGTTGAAGTTCCTGCACCATTTCTTCTTTTGCTACTAAAACTTCTTCAACCGTCATCCCATATTTGCGCAAACGTTGGAGCTGAATCAAGCGTTCCTCTATTTGATCTAAACGTCCAGGCTCAAACTCCAAATTTTCCTGGTAAGAACGCACGCGTTCAACCAAGTCCTCGACTGCATAATAAACAGTCTCGAAGGGCTCGATCAGATCCTCCAAACGATCATCAAAACGGGCTAAATCCTGAACGATTTTACGGCTTCCGCCTAAAAGATCATAGATTGATTGTCCTTGGGAACCTTCGTAAAGATTCGCATAGAGTTCCGTGGTCAAGTTAAGGATTTTTTCACGATTACCGAGACGTTTCTTCTCAACGTGTAACTCCTCTTCCTCACCTGCCTGAGGAGCCACCCTCGTAATTTCCCCGATCTGATAGCGCAACATTTCCTCGCGTTGCACGCGATCGCGTTCAGATAAAACAAGTTCGTTTTCCTGGTTGAGGAGAGCCCGGTAATGATGAGCTTGAGCGTTCACGTGCTTGAGTAACTGAAGATGTTCCTCGCCACCAAAGGCATCGAGTAAACCCTGATGGGTTTCCGCTTGAAATAAGGACTGATGTTCCATTTGCCCATGGATATCCACTAACCCTTGGCAAAGGCTCCGATAAAGGGTGAACGGGACAGTCCGCCCTTGGACCCGGCAGGCATTCTTACCATTAGCGTTGATTTCACGATAAAGCAAAAGTTGTCCTTCTTCCGCTGGATAACCTGCTTCCTCAAGCCTTTCGTTCACATTAGCCGGTAAATCTTCAAAAACACCTTCAACTCGTGCCTTTTCCAAGCCATGCCGAATAAAATCCGTGCTGGCTCTGCCTCCGAGCAAAACGCCCAACGCATCAATCAGCATGGATTTACCCGTTCCGGTTTCCCCGGTAAAAACTGTTAATCCTGGATGCAAGTTTAAGCTGACATTCTCCATCAACGCAAAATTCTCGACATGCATCTCCGTTAGCATTTAAGTCCCCCTCTTTCCTCACTCAAACGCCTTATCCCATGATGTCTGTAATCCGTTTACGGATCTCTACAACCGCACTTAGGGGTTTAATCACGAGCAAAATGGTATCATCACCGGCCACTGTACCAATGATTTCTTCCCAATTTCCTTTATCGATCAGATCCGCCAGTGCTTGAGCGTTTCCTGGTATCGTCCGAATAACAATTAGGTTTTCACTGTCATTAATGGTAACCACGGTTTCCCGCATTCTCCGTTTCAACCGTTCTGAGGAATTAATGGGCTGAGCAGCGCCGGGACTCGCATACCGATAATCCTCATCTGGAGTCGGAACTTTTATCAGTCCCATTTCCTTAATGTCTCGTGATACTGTTGCTTGGGTCACATCATAACCTATCTCCCGTAAATGATCCGCTAATTCTTCCTGGGTATGGATGGTCTCTTTGGTAATAATCTCTTGAATCTTCATTTGCCTCCGAGCTTTCATCCGATCTCCCCCCTCTTCTTTTGAACCAGAATCCAGTAGGGAGCTTTATCCCCCTGGTTTATATACTGACCTTCCAGCACACTATAGATCTTACGAGGAAGGGAGGCCAGATATTGTTGCACAGCCTTTGCCTCTTCCTCTCCGCCCAGATGTCCCCGGTAAATGGTAAGGACCAGAATTCCGTTCTCGGCTAAGAGTTCTAAAGTGGCTTGAAGAGCCTGAAGCGTAGACACTGCCTGAGTGGTTATGGAATGGTCAGACCCTGGTAAATATCCGAGATTAAACATTGCCAGGTTCACAGGTTCGGAGACAAAGTCCCGCACCAGCGCATGATCTGCAGCATAAAGGGAAACCCGTTCGGCGACACCCTGTTTTTCTAATAAGCGACGGGTCTCAGTCAAGGCAGTTTCTTGAATGTCAAAAGCATGAACCCTACCTTCAGCCCCAACCGCTTGAGCCAGAAACAACGTATCACGCCCTCGACCGGCAGTCAAATCTAAAACTGTATTTCCAGGTGCAATCCGCGGAGCGAGGATTTCTCGTAAAAAGCCTTGAATATCTTGAAGCCTTTCACTCATGCCAGCGATCCCTCAGTTTTTCGCGAACCACCCGTGGAAAACTTCGGCTTCCTAAGCGGATGAGCAGCGCTTTAAGGGGAGAAGTTTGGATCTTCACGATTTCTCCCGATCGTAAAATTAGATTTTCTCGACCGTCAAAAGTCATCTGGCATTCTTTTCCTCGTGCTAAAAGAATTTCAATTCTTTCCCTTTCTGAGACAATCATCGGACGAGCAGATAGAGAATGCGCAGCCAATGGTGTTATCAAAATCGCCTGAACGTCTGGACTCACAATCGGTCCACCTGCCGATAAAGAGTAGGCAGTTGAGCCCGTAGGCGTCGAAATAATCAACCCATCTGCTGGATAACTGACCGAAGGTTCTCCCGACAAGTTCGCCTGAAGAGTCACCATCCCATCCATACTTTGGCGATGAAAAACGACATCATTCAAAACCGTATATCTCAGCTCGCTTTTATCGGTCCGTTTAATCACTGCTTCTAACATTAAACGTTCCTGCAGGCTGTATTCCTTAAGCAAAACCCGTTTTAAAGCGACATATACCTCATCTCGTTCAATTTCGCATAAAAATCCTAAGCGTCCCAGATTTACACCTAAAACTGGAATTTTATAGGGGGCCGCCTCACGCGCCGCTTCGAGGAGCGTTCCATCTCCTCCTAGTGAGATTAAAAATTCGATCCCTTGACCCTTAATTTCCTCCCACTCGGTCAATACTTCCCAACCCAGAGAACGAAACCAATGCGTGAGTTGCGAAGCTAATGCTTGTGATTCAGGTTTGCTCTGATTGGTCCATAAACCGACTCGATCCACACCATTCACTCCGTTCCTATCTGCGCTTTTATAACAAGCTCTGAAACCTTAGACCGCCAATCCAGACCTTTGTCAGGCTGAACAGCCAGCCAGGCGAGATACTCGATATTTCCTTCTGGTCCGCGGATTGGCGAATAATCCATCCCCCGGATTGTGAACCCTTGGGTCTCGGCCGCGCCAAGGACCTGAAATAGGACCTGACCATGGATCTCGGGATCCCTAACTACACCTTTTTTGCCGACATGTTCGCGTCCCGCTTCGAATTGGGGTTTTATTAAAGACAGTACTTGCCCTTCTTCTTTAAGGATTGCCTTCATCGCCGAAAATACCTTTGTGACCGAGATAAACGCCAAATCAGAGACAACCCAATCCATCTTTTCCGGCAGGTCTTTTGCCGTAAGGTAGCGAGCATTAACCCGTTCCATGGATACAACTCGCGGATCTGTTCGCAATTTCCAATCGAGCTGACCATATCCGACATCGATGGCATAGACCCGTTGCGCTCCATTTTGCAAGGCGCAATCGGTAAAACCACCAGTTGAAGCTCCCATGTCTGCGAGAACACACTGAGAGAAGTCGATCGGGAAAACCTTTAAGGCCTTTTCAAGCTTTAAGCCACCGCGGGAGACGTAGGGCAATGTTTTCCCTTTGAGTTCAAAGACAGTCGTCTCGGGAAAATCCATGCCTGGTTTATCCGCACGCTGTCCACTTGCAAAAACGATGCCTTCCATAATTGCTGCTTTGGCTTTTTCGCGGCTAGGGAAAAGGCCCTGCTGAACGAGCAAAACATCTAAACGTTCTTTTCCTTTAGCCACGATTTCTCCCTTCCAGCCGTTGTCGAACCTTAAGCCGTTCTACTGCTCCAAGAATTCCTTTCACCGATAACCCGTTTTCCTGGTGGAGCAAGGAAATCGAACCCTGTTCTACATAATCTTTATAACCTAAACGTTCAACAGTCACATCCGTCACCCCTGCATCGGCTAGGGTTTCCAAGATCGCACTTCCCATGCCGCCAGCGAGCATATGGTCTTCGATCGTCACCATGCGTTTCGTCAAACGCGCGAAACGCAAAATTGTATCCTTATCCAAAGGGTTAAGAAAGCGCAGATTGATCACGCTTGCTTCCACCCCCCGACTCTGAAGCTCGCCCGCAGCCGCCATACATGTATAAACCATCGGGCCAATCCCGACCAGGGCCACATCTTTACCTTCCCTCAGCACTTCAGCTTTGCCAATTGGTAATTCCTTTAAATTCTCATCGAGAGGGATTCCTTGCCCTACCGAACGAGGATAGCGCAAAGCGACCGGTCCATCTTGGCAAAGTGCCGTGTACAGCATATGTTGAAGTTCGTTTTCATCTTTCGGCGCCATAAAGGTCAGGTTCGGAATCACCCGCAGGATGGAGATATCAAACACCCCATGATGGGTTGGCCCGTCATCTCCGACCACACCCGCTCGGTCGATCGCTAAAACAACATTCGCTTTGGGAAGACAAACATCATGGAGGACTTGATCATAGGCCCGTTGATAAAAGGTCGAGTAAATCGAAACGACCGGCTTCATCCCCCCGAAGGCCAAGGCCGAAGCAAAGGTGACTGCGTGTTGTTCAGCAATTCCCACATCAAAAAAGCGGTCTGGAAAACGTTTGCCGAAAAGATTCAAGCCCGTCCCAACTGCCATCGCCGCCGTAATCGCCACAATTTTAGGGTTCGCTTCCCCTAGGCGACATAAAGTCTCGCCAAAAACTTGGGTAAACGTGGGAATGGTAGATTTTTTCAAAATCTCCCCGGTTTCCTTATTGAATGGCCCTACCCCATGAAAGATATCCGGGTTTTTCTCAGCTGGCGGATACCCCTTGCCCTTCTTGGTGATGACATGGACAAGAACAGGCCCTTTCCTTTGTTTGGCTAGTTCCAACGTTTGCTCAATCAGCAATTGATCATGCCCATCGATCGGGCCCAAATACGTAAATCCGAGTTCTTCAAACCACAAGCCTGGAACAAGGAGGTATTTCAAGCTATCCTTTGCCTTTTCAGCAGCCTTAGCAACTTTATTCCCGATTCCCGGAATTCTTTTTAAGAGTATTTCGATTTCTTCTTTACTTCGGGAATAACGGGGATCTGTCCGCAATCGGCTAAGATAAGAAGACATCGCCCCGACATTGGGGGAAATAGCCATTTCATTATCGTTGAGCACGACAATTAAATTGGTTTTACCATGTCCCGCATGATTTAAGGCCTCATAGGCCATTCCTCCTGAGATAGCCCCATCACCGATCACAGCCACGACATAGGATCTTTCCTGGAGGAGATCGCGTGCTTTCGCAAAGCCTACAGCTGCTGAAATCGAAGTACTTGAATGACCGGTTTCAAAACAATCATGAGGACTTTCCGCGCGCTTAGGGAAGCCGGAAAGTCCATGATGACGGCGCAGACTCTTAAATTCCTTCTGCCGCCCGGTTACCAGTTTATGCACATAAGTCTGATGACCTACATCCCATATAATCTTGTCGATGGGACTGTCAAAAACACGATGCAATGCTAAGGTCAGCTCGACAACCCCTAAATTTGGAGCTAAATGTCCGCCGTTTGCCGAAACGACATCAATCATTTCTTCCCGGATTTCCTGGGCAAGAAGTTTGAGCTCCAGCGTATTCAGCGCTCGTAAATCTCGGGGTTGATTAATTCTTTCGAGAATCCCCACATTTCTTCCCCCCTTTCTTTTTCTTATCCGTGAAGGAATGACCCGTAACCCGCTCGAAACTCGCGATCATAATTCCAACTTTACTCATAATTTCGTCTGCTTCATTGATCGCAAAGGATTTTCCCAACGCCTTTCCGGTTACCGTTATCGAGGCAATGAAGGCGAGCAAAAGCGTATTTAAGAGAATCTCCTGATTTCCCAAGGAGGGGTAGAAACTGATCAATTCCAAGAGAATTGAAGCTCCCATGGCCCCGCTTAAAGTGCCTGCGACATCGCCAACAATATCATTGGCGAAATTCGCTACTGAATCCGCGTTACGTACAAGATAAATGGCCTGTTTCGCTCCGAAAACGCGATTGGCCGCCTTGGCATGATGGGGTTTTTCTGTGGCTGCGGTGGCCGCGATCCCAATAATATCGAATACAATGCTTATCACAACAATCGCTACAAGCAAGATCCAAGCGACCCAAATTGAAGCTTGTTTCATTAAGAGCTTCGAGCCTAGGACCGCGAGTAACGCGATCATGAAACTCAAGACAAAGATAAAAGCAATTTGTTTCCAGCTCTTATGTTTTCGTGCCAAAAGACTGCGAACCTCCTCAACCAATGCGCCCCACTAAACAATAATTCCGACAATTATACCCACGATTGTCCCAGCGAATACTTCAAAGGGAGTATGGCCAATCAATTCTTTCAGACGCTCTTGGGAGAGGTCAGACATTTGCGAGTACAACCCTGCCACAAGCTGATTAATGACTTCCGCCTGCTTACCGGCCTCTCGTCGCACTCCCGCCGCATCGTACATCACGATCAGGGCAAAAACTGTCGCGACTGCAAAAATCGGAGAATCCCAGCCATAGTATTTTCCGATTCCTAGAGATAACGCACTGACCGTCGCAGCGTGTGAACTGGGAAACCCACCTGAGCTGATCAGAAAATAAAGATCAAAGGTGCGATGAACCATGAAATTGATTACAACCTTGATTATTTGAGCTACCAACCAAGCGGTGATCGCCGAAATCAATATTGTATTATGAAAAATTCCTGGAAATATTGTCATAGCTCACCTCAATGTTTGCGGTCAGCAATGTAATCTGCTAAGGAATGCAGAAAATCGACTGGCTTGCTGAAAATAGACAAAGCTTCGTGTGCCTCTTGAACCTTGACTGCTAGCTGTTCTTTAGCCCCAGCTAGCCCCAGCAAAGAAGGATAGGTCGACTTTTCCTGTTTTAGATCACTTTGCGCCGGTTTACCTAAGGTTTCACTGTCTCCTTCGAGGTCTAAGATATCATCTTTGATTTGGAAAGCCAGACCGAGAGATTGGGCATAGCGTGTTAGTGCTCGAATCTGCTCCTCTGTCCCCCCGCCCAAGATTCCTCCCAGGCGGGCTGAAACAATAAGCATTGCTCCAGTCTTAAGTCGGTGAATCTGTTCGATTTCCTCTAAGGATAAGGTTTTCCCTTCGGCCTCCAAATCCAAGACTTGCCCTCGGACCATACCTTCAGGTCCTGCCGCTTGAGCCACTTCCTTAAGCACTCGTAATTGTCGCTCAGAAGGCACTGGAAGTGGGGATGCTAAAAGCTCAAACGCATAGGTTAAAAGGCCATCCCCTGCCAGGATTGCCTTTCCTTCGCCAAACACCTTATGATTTGCTAGCCGTCCCCGCCGATAATCATCATTATCCATCGCTGGCAGATCATCATGGATGAGGGAATAGGTATGAATGAGTTCTAGGGCACAGGCTGCCGGCAATACTTGTTCAGCCTTCCCGCCCACCGCTTGCGCAGCGGCTAAGGCCAGCACAGGTCGAATTCGTTTTCCTCCTCCGATCAGCGAATAACGCATACTCTGCCCCATAGTTTCCTCATCCCAGGGCAAATTCTCGAAAAATACATCTATTTTCCCAACATAGGACTCAAGTAGAGTACGAAACATGAGAACGCTCATCCTTCCACTGTGAAATCTGCCGGCCGAACTTCGAGTTCCCCATCCGGTCCTTCCAGCAGAATCTCCATCTGTTTTTCAGCATGGTCCAGTAAATGATTACAGTGTTGAACCATCTCAATTCCTTGTCGAAATAATTTCAGGGCCTCTTCCAAAGGGACCTCTTTTTGTTCGAGCTCCCGAACGATCTGCTCGATTTGACCAATCCCCTCTTCAAACGCAATCTCTTTCTTTTTAGCCATAATTGATTTATCCCCTCTTTACGATTATCCTTCGCGTTCTTCTTTCGTGAGGACCTGACAAGTTAGGGAGCCTTCGTGGAGGCGAACTTTGACGTGATCCCCCGTATTAGCTTCGGTGCTTGAACGGATAATTTTGCCCTCTGAGGAATATGTTAGCGAGTATCCTCTTCCTAGAATCGCCAAGGGACTGAGTAAATCGAGCTTTGTCGCCAATAATTTTAGTATACCATTTTTATCCGAAACAAATCTAGTCATCTCTTGTTGCAGTGCGGAGCTGACATTATCCAGTCGCTGACGGTTTTGCTCGATCCTCCAAAGTGGATTTAACAAGGGCCCACTTGCTGCTAAACCATTAATTTTCTCTCTTTTACGCGCAATTTGCGCTTGGATTCCCACCTGAAGACGAGAATTAAGATTTTCTAAATTTAAGCGTAATTCCTGAAAAACAGGAATGGCAAGTTCCGCAGCAGCAGAAGGAGTCGGAGCCCGCAGGTCGGCAACCATATCCGCTATCGTAACATCTGTCTCATGCCCAACGGCTGAGATCACCGGGATGTTTGAGTCTGCAATCGCCCGAGCTACTTCCTCCGTATTAAAGGCCCATAGTTCTTCCAAAGAACCGCCACCCCGACCCACGATCAGAACGTCAATATTTCCATACCGATTTAAACGAGCGATAGCTTGCGCAACTTCCCGGGGAGCCAATTCTCCCTGAACAGCCGCAGGTGCTAAGACCCAAGAAAGGTTCGGGTCACGCCGCCCCATCACCTTTAAAATATCCCGAATCGCTGCACCTGTTGGGCTCGTGACAATCCCAACCCGGCGCGGGATTCTGGGGATTGGCTTTTTGCGTTCCGGATCGAAGAGTCCTTCAGCCGACAAGCGTTGTTTCAATTGTTCAAACGCTAAATAAAGGGCACCTAGTCCACTCGGTTGCAGTTCATCAACATAGAGTTGAACATTCCCATCACGTTCATAAACTTTTACACTTCCCCTGAGTAAGACCTTCATCCCATCCTGCGGAATAAAGCGTACCCGCTCAGCACGGCTGCGGAACATAACCGCTTTGATGCTCGAGGATTGATCTTTTAACGTAAAATACCAATGCCCCGAAGGGCGGTGATTCTTATAATTTGAAAGCTCCCCGCTCACCCAACAACTCACAAGTTCGTCATTATCACTCAGGGTGCGGCTAATTTCTGTGGTCAATTCTGCTACAGTCCAAATTCTCGGCACAAACTTCACCTCAAGCTCATCATACCCCATGATTTTTTAGGGATCATTAAAACATCTTCTTCTTCCATAAGACAAACGCGCTCACACCGGCTATACCGGTCGCCAAGAGCAAAGCAATCATAAATCCAAACGGGTGATCCATAAAGGGAACGTTCACATTCATCCCCCAGAAGCTGGCGATCATGGTCGGTACGGCGAGAATAATCGTCATAATCTTTAACATCGGGTTTCCCCCTTTAAGGACAATCCGGACGCAAGCCCAATATACTCTATTCCTTAGAGGGAGTCAACATATGTCAATCCTTGGGAAGGATCCCATGACGCTGTGTAATGCCATCAGAGAATGAAGAATAGCAATTGTAGCTTTCGGGTCTCTTTTCGTCATTTTTAAACGTTTATTCAGAATAAACCTATGCCGACTTTAGCATGAGCCTTTTTTTCCGTAAATCCTTTGATATAGCTCTTGATACTTTTGATATCCCTGCTTATAAAATTCAACGTCGATTAGGGTGGGCTGGATCGTACGGTCAACGCGTGAGAAGGTCTTACTGGCGTGGAGGTTATTGAGTTTACCGATGGCCACCCAACCTAAAAGTACGGCTCCATAAGCCGAGCCCTGGGGCTCCGCTAAAACGTCAAGAGGAGTATTAAGCACATCGGTAAGAATCTGAACCCAGGTCGGAGAGGCCATAAACCCACCCCCAATACGTACGGATTGGATTATTCCGGCAATTTCCATAATCGGTTCAAAAACGCTCCGAATTCGGTAGGCTACCCCTTCCATCGCTGAACGCGCAAAATGACCAGATCCATGAGCAAAATCGAGGCCATACAGAGAAGCCCTAAGGTTAGGATCCCAATTGGGTGAGCGTTCACCTGTCAGAAACGGGAGTAAAAACAACCCTTCAGACCCCGCAGGAGTTGCTGAGACCAAGCGCTCAACCTGTTCAAAACTGACGTTATTAAGCCACTTTTGTCTCACCCATTGCAGAGTAAGGCCGGCATTATTGATCGCACCACCCACGACCCAGGCTCCAGGGGCTAAATGATAGCACCAGGTTCGGCCCTTTTCATCAAACGTCGGCTGATCAACCGTGATCCGTGCTGCTCCGCTTGTGCCGATCATAACTGTCACTTCCCCGGGTTCAATCGCTCCCGCACCTAGACTAGATAAAACTCCATCTCCTGCTCCGATCACCACTTGGACATTTTCACTTAACCCTAATCGTTTCCTAACTTCTGGGTTTGTTAACTGAAACACTTCCATCGTCGGAACAATTTCAGAAAGTTGGCTTTGCTTAACGTGAACGCGTTCCAAGATTTCTTCATCCCAGTCGAAGCGATGCACATTAAAAAGTCCAGAACTATTGGCAATCGAAGCATCACTAACATAACTTCCAAACCAGCGCAAAAATAAGAGTTCTTTAAGAGAAATAAAATGATCTGCGGCTTTGAAAACTTCCGGTTGGTAATCAAAAAGCCACTTCAGCTTGCCTGGAAGATACATCGGGTGAATTGGGCAGCCGGTGTGATGATAAAAAGTATCCGCCAGTCCTTCCCTTTTCCACCCTTCTGTGATCTCCGTGCTACGGTTATCCGCCCAGATAATACAGGGTCCGAGTGGTTGGCCATCATGCATCGGAATTACCGCGTGGTTCACGGCACTGAAACTGATCATCGAAACGACATATCCCTGGTTTCGGGCCTGCACTACCGCTTCCTGAATCGATTTTTCCACCTGGGTCAGAACTTCCTCGGGATCTTGCTCTGCCCAACCCGGTTTCGGAGATTGTGTTGGATAGAATTTTTCCGAGCTCGTGATCAGTATCGCCTGATCAGAATAGACGACACTCCGACAGCCCGTTGTTCCAATATCCACTCCCAGTGAAGCCTGTTGTAACGCCATAGCTTTACTCTCCTCATCCTTATTATAAAAATAACAGTGATCGTCCTTCTGGTAGAATCTGCATTTCCGAAAAAATCAGGACCACCTATACGAAAAGATGCCCTAAAGGCATCTTTTCCAACGCTAACGTCTCAGAGAGTCTTAATGAGACTTTTCGGCAAAAGTTAACTCTTGATCACTTATTCTTTTTCCACGACCGCATGGCCACCAAATTCATTCCGTAGAGCGGAGACCACTTTACCTGCAAACGTATCCTCTTGACGCGAACGCAGCCGTGCAGCATAAGAGGTGGCAATCGTTTCAAACGGAACTCCTAACTTCCATGCTTCTTCAATCGCCCAGCTTCCGGTACTGCCACCACCGACTTCCCCAGTAATCTGATGCAAATCGGCATCCTTCGAGAAGGAGTGCTCCATGAGCTCCATTAAATAACTACGGATGATACTCCCTTGGGTCCATAGATGAGCGATTTTTTCCAAATCGAGTTCAAAGGGACCTTCATAGAGCAGCTCAAAGCCCTCCCCGATCGCTTGCAGCATGCCATATTCAATCGCATTATGAACCATTTTTGTAAAATGTCCAGTACCGCTTTCGCCAACATAGAGATAAGCACCGATGCCCTCGGTTAAGGCCTTAAACAGAGCTTCCGCCTGGTCAAAGCCTTCTTTATCTCCACCAATCATGAGGCATAGCCCGTTACGAGCTCCTGCCTGTCCACCGCTCGATCCTGAATCCAAATATTTGATTCCTTGCTCCGCTAATTTTTGCGCACGTCGTACGGAATCGCTGTAGAAGGAATTTCCGCCGTCAATCACGATATCCTCTGCACTTAACAAAGTGCTCAGGCCGCCTTCACCAAAAAGAACTTGCTCGACAGGATCACCCGCGGGTACCATCAGCCAAAGGATGCGTGGCCTAGGAAGTGCATCAATCACTTCTTGCAGATTATGACAGCCTGTTGCCCCTAAACGTTCCATACTTTGTACTTGCTCTTGATTCATATCATAAACCGCCAGCTTAATTCCTTTAGACAAAACGTTTTCAGCGGCTAAGCCCCCCATTTTGCCCAAACCAATCATTCCATAGGAACACGTTTTCATATGATCCACATCCCTTGCTCGATTATCTAGAATAAATTTTCCTGCTCATTAAACTGCCAATCCTGTAGCTCTCCGGTCTCAAACGCTGAGCCACGCGCTGTCAACTCCTCGATAATGGCTTCAGAAGCCCAAAACTCACTTAAACTCAGGGTATTTTTAAGACGAATAATCCGAGTTTTATTGAGATCAAGGGCATTGCAGGTTTTAACCGCCGCCCGAACCACATCAAAGTCGGTATCCAGCGTTAACGGGATTTTGACTGGCCCAGTAACGGTTGAGGTTAAAGCATTCGGATAGGTCTGTTCTAATCTCATCTTCTCTACTAATCGTTTAGCGACGAGATCTGCCGTCCCAACTCCATTGGCATTACCATGACTACGCTCTGTGAGATCAAGTAAAGCCATTTTGCTGACCTCTGGCCCCCCATGAGCATAGGGTGTTGGGTAACGTCCCGTGATATTGGGGTCCATCCCGTCTCCGCTGATATCTTTCCCGATTTCATCGATTATCAGAACATCGAGTTGCGACACAGGTAGACTAGGCATCAGTTTTTTGGCCAGCTCTAACCATTCAGGTTCTTCTTCCAGAAGCCGTTCTCGCGGAATAGCCGTTACGGAGTGCGTATGATCATAAGCATTTTCGACAACTCCTAATCCAAAAACCACCGGTGCTTTTGCCAAAAGCAATATTCCCATTTCACGGATATGTCGAGCCATATGTTTGAAGCTATGAGCATGACAGGCTTCCGCGCCTTTTTGCTTACCTAAGCCAATCGTCAGCATCTTCACTAAACCACTTTCGATTTTCCCCCGGAAAGCCGTATGTGGCTTAATCCGGTTGAGTAAAACAATAGCATCCGCCTTGAGTGCATCGGAACTAATATAAACCGGCAACCCGTCTGGAAGAACCCCGACTTGAGTCACTTCCATACTTGAAACGATTTCAGCCCCAACCACCTCGGGACGAATTCCTAAGCCTAAGAGCATCTCTTTCTGTCCTTCGGCAGATGCTCCCCCATGACTTCCCATTGCCGGAATGATGAAAACCTCAGCTCCGCATGCTTTGATTCCTGCAACCAGCGATTTCACCAAGAGTGGTAAATTATTCACTCCCCTGCTGCCTACTGTGAGCGCAACCCTTTGCCCTGGTAAAATTCGATCCAACGTCCCTGGCCGCTGCAAAGCCTGGTGAATCGCCAGAGGAATATCTGCGAGCGTATCATCGGGAAAAGTTTGTTTCACTCGCGCCATCCTTGGTAAGGGTACATCTTGGAGTAGTTCTGCATAGATTCCCAACGAATCCACCTCCTAAGCCTCTAGTTAACCACCACTCAAGATCTGGCAGCTTATACCACCTTTTGAATTCTCTCTTGTAGATCCTGAGCTTGCCGGGTAATCTGGGCAAACTTTTTCTCCTTGACCCAGTCTCTCTTCACTAAGGAGCTCCCCATACCCACGCCGACTGCGCCCGCCTGGATAAAATCAGGAGCATTTTCAAGGGTAATACCCCCTGTAGGCAGAAAAGGGATGTAAGGGAAAGGACCCCTGAGCTCCTTCAAATAATTGACACCGAGTGAGCCTGCCGGAAATAACTTGACAATATCAGCTCCTGCTTCTAACGATCGCATCACTTCCGTGGGCGTCATCGCTCCTGGAATGGCGATACGTCCATACCGATGAGCGATCTGCATCATCTCTGGAATAAAGAGGGGGGAAAATAAGAAATCTGCACCCACTTCAATCGCTTGATGGGCTGTTTCCGTATCAAGAACGGTTCCTGCACCCACAACTAGGCGGGGATCCTTCTTCTTTAAAGTTTCAATGATTCGCCAAGCCCCAGGGGAATCCGAGGTCACCTCGAGCGCTGTAATTCCAGCTTCGAGTAAAGCGTGTGCTGCATCTATTGCTTCATCTTCCTTGAACCCTCGCAAAATGGCAAGTACTCCATTATGCCAAAGTCGCTCCTTGAACATTTTCGGTACCTCCTCGCTTAACCCTTCACGGCCCCGGCCGTTAAACCATTGATAATGTACTTTTGTGATAGAAGCGCTAGAATCAAAACAGGAAGTGTAATGACCACGGCAGCGGCCATCAAGCCACCCCAATTAATTTCTGAATAAGAGAGGAAGGAATAAACCGCAATCGGTAGAGTTTTGGTTTTTTCCCCGGACAAGACGAGTGAGAACATAAAGTTATTCCAGGAAAAAACAAAGGAGAAAATGGAGGCGGTGATAATTCCTGGTCCGGAAATGGGGAGTACAATCCTGAAAAAAGCTTCTTGGATCGTGCATCCATCCACCCGCGCGGATTCTTCGAGTTCAATCGGAATATTTTCAAAATAGGGAACCATAATCCAAACGATATAAGGTAAACCCACTAACATATGGCTCAAAATCATCGAGGTAAAGCTATCCACCAAGTGTAACTTTGTAAAAAGGATATACCACGGAATGAGAAAGGTTATCCCCGGTACTATACGGGCCACCAAGATGGTTAGACCGAGTTTATTTTGATGGTAACGGGCAACCGAATAAGCTGCCGGTAAACCTAGGACCAACGATAGAAGAGTGGAGCCCACCGCAATAATAAAGCTGTTGAGGATAAACTTGAGAAAATCATATTGGGCAAAGACATCCTTATAGTTCTGAAACGTCGGTGTAAACGCAAACATATTTTGTGGAGACATGATTTGCTGCTGCGTCTTAAAGGAGGCCAAAATCATCCATAAGAACGGAAACAAGAAGGCTACAACCACAACCACAATGAGCAAGCGTTGCAAATACTTCACGGGATCCTTCATTTGTCCTGCCATTTCTATGTCTCCCCTCCTTTCCTAGCCGAGACCAGGATAAAACTTATTGCCAAAACGATCACAAAGAAAATCATCAGAAGAGCAGATGTCATACCTAATTTAAAATAGGAAAATCCTTGAACAAAGCTATAAATATTAATGGTTTCCGAATGGAAATCAGGTCCTCCTCCGGTCATCGAATAGATGATATCAAAGGTTTTTAAAGCATCAATCGAGCGAAGGAGCACCGCAACCAGAATTGTCGGCTTTAATAATGGCAGCGTGATCCGGGTAAGCATTTGCCAACGCGTTGCCCCATCGACTAAAGCCGCTTCATACGGCTCAGTCGGCAAAGAGGTTAAGCCCGCGAGAACCATCAACGCAATCATCGGGGTCCATTGCCAAACATCAACAACCACTAGGGAGGTGAGGACTTGTTTGGGCGATGCAAGCCAAAGTTGAGGTGGAATATGAAGGAGTTGTAAGACTTTATTAGCTAGACCAATATTCGGTTCATAGATTAACATCCATACCAATCCGATCGCAACAGGCGTAGCAATCATCGGTAACAAAAAGAGTGTTTTGAGGACATTTTTCCCTTTGAAGTCCTGATTAAAAAGGAGGGCAATGATTATACCGAGAACGGTTTCCACGACAACCGCTGCAATCGTAAAACTAAACGTTCGAGAGATTGAGGGCCAGAAACGTGGATCGCTGAAAATCAAAGTTTTGTAATTGCCTAACCCAACCCATTGCGGGGGAACCAGAGAGGACATACTCCAATCAAAAAAGCTTAACCTCAGGGTATAAGCAATTGGAAACACCATCATAATCAAAACAAACAAAACCGCCGGTAGTGGAAAAACGTATTTAATATTCCGCTCGAGCCAACGACTAAACATGGTGAACCCCCTTGCTGTATTAACAGGAGCCGAGCCTTCCGCAAGAACGGAAGGCTCGTTCGTTAGTTAGTTATTAAGACTTATTTCTTTTCTTTGTCGAGAATAGCCTGAAGCGCTGTATTTCCCGCATTCGCTGCTGCCGCAATATCTTGACCCTGAATAGCCGCTTGTATCGGTCCACCGACAGCATCACGGGCTGGTCCGATATCAATAACAACAGGGCGGTCATGGTCAACAGAGTCTTTCATTGAAGCCTTCACCGTATCGGCATACTCTTTCGGGAAGGTCTTCAAACCTTCAGGATCATTCCAAACAGACTCACGGGCGCCTGGATTACCCGCTTGTTGCATCTTGAGAACTTCCTCTTTACTGGTTGCCCATTTGATGAATTCCCAAGTAGCAGCTTGGTTCTGCGACTTCGCATTCATGCCCAAAGCCCAAGAGGTAATGTTATACGGCTTGGCGCCAGCAGTACCGGCTGGGAACGGGGCAAAGCCTACTTGATCGGAAACTGTGGATTTCTTGGGATCTGTTAAGTTCGTGTAAAGACTATCTGCATCCGTCAGAAAAACCGCTTTTCCTTGTTGGAAGATGGCAAAAGCTTGTGGCCAAGCCATGTTTAACGTTCCAGGAGGTCCATAAAGACGGAGTAAGTCACCATAGGTTTGGTAAGCTTTAAGCGCTTCCGGAGTATTGATTGTAGCTTTGCCGTCTTTGGCAAAGTCGCCGCCGGAACTATAGAGGAAACTCGAAAGCTGTGTTACGGCCGGAGAACGCTGACCACGAGCGACAAAACCATAAATTCCCTTGCTCGGATCATTGAGTTTTTTCGCAGCTGCAACAAGTTCGTCAAGCGTTTTGGGAACGGGAATATTATTTTGTTGGAGAATATCTTTACGATAATACATAATTTCCCGCTCGGTTACCAGTGGTACACCGTAAAGCTTTTGATTCATGGTGACAGTGCCTATGGCACCTTTATTAAAATCACCAACATTCCAAGCGGTATCCTTTTGAGTATAACTACCTATGTCATTTAACCAACCGTTAGTTGCAAAGAGTTTTCCTTCTTGAAGTGGACGGAACATAAAGGCATCAATCGTCGTCGAACCCGAGGTTAATTCTACCGTCAATTTTTGCGTGAGTTGATCCTCAAAGTAGTTTTCCGCATTGACTTTAATCCCCGTTTTTTGTTCAAATTCTGGAAGCTGAGCTTTCAGCGCATCTGACCATGGATGATTCGCAAAGACCACGCGGAGTTGGGTGCCAGCATACGGCTTATCCGTCGATGCGTTCGGTTTCGGGGCTTGACTACTTCCACAGCCTGCAACTAAGCCTAAGCTCATCGCAAGACTCAGAACCACAGCGACCCCTCTCAAGAGTTTTCTTGGTTTGTTCACGACTTCCCCTCCTATATCTCATAAGATTTGCAACTTTGCATTAAATAATTACGACAAATTTTTTCATTATCCTGCTTATGTGAAAAAAAATTTCTTTATTTCAGTTATTTTAGGAAAAATTATTCAATGCTTTATCCCATCTATATTACCGTAAATTGAGATTATAACTTATTTTCTTCGAAAATCGCTTTCTTCATACTACTTATTAAAAATCGCGCCTAAATTGGCTGACGAAACTTTACTGGCGTAATCTTTGAGATACGGGGAAGCTTGTTTCTCCACGGGCTGGAACTTTTTGCTGCGCTCGGCTAGAACTTCGGAAGACACTTGAAGTTGAAGCTCTCGCTTGGCGAGGTCAATTAAAATTTGATCTCCATCTTCAACTAAACCAATCGGTCCGCCTGCTGCAGCCTCCGGGGAAATATAACCCACGGAAACTCCACCTGAAGCCCCCGAGAATCGTCCATCCGTGAGGACCGCTTTGCCCCCGCGGACTTGTAAAAATTCCGTAACACGGTGGAGCTCTCTCATTCCCGGACCCCCTGCTGGCCCTTCATAGCGAACCACCAAAATCTCCTCTGAAGATATGGTTTCAGCGGCCAGACAGTCCTCTTCTGAATCAAAAACTCGCGCTCTCCCCTTAATGAAATTCCCCTCGCTCGTAATTGCTGATCGTTTCAATAATGCCCCTTCAGGAGCAAGATTGCCATAGAGAACCACTAACCCACCTTCTTGCTGAAGGGGATTTTCTAAAGAATGGATGAGTTCGCCGATTTTCGTTACTTGGCTCAAATTACCTTGAACCGTCTGACCTGTAACCGTCATCTGCTCCGTATGAAGCAATGGTTCTAAACGCTTCATTACGGCAGGCGCTCCCCCAGCCCGGTAAAGATCAATCACGGTATGCTCTTGGTCATTGGGGACAACCGCAGTAAGTAACGGAGTCGAACGACTGAGACGATCAAAGTCGTTTAAGGAAAGTTTCACTCCCACTTCTTTAGCCAAGGCCAGAAGATGCAGGACTCCGTTTAAGGACCCGCCCAAGGCGAGTAAAACACGAATCGCATTCTCAAAGGTTTCCTTAGTCAAGATCTGGCGCGGTACTAACCCCTCTCGTACCAATTGGACAACCCGGATTCCGCTCTCCTCTGCCAGGCTGGACCGACCCGAACTCTGAGCCGGAATAAGTCCATTTCCGGGTAAAGCAAGTCCCAGAGCTTCAGTTAGAATCCCCATCGTGTTGGCCGTACCTAAATAAGGGCAGATTCCAGGTCCTGGATAATAGCGCAAAGTTTCTTCAACCAATGTCTTTTCATCGATCTCTCCACGCATAAATTTCTGACGAGCCGCCTTTGAGTCACGGGGCTTGATTTCTGGAATATTCGGACCTGCCGTCAGCATCACACTCGGTAAATCGAGACGGGCAGCAGCCATCAATAAAGCAGGGACAATCTTGTCGCAGGAACCCATGAGTACCATCCCATCAAAGATACGATGACTGTTAATCATCGTTTCGACGGAATCGGTAATGAGTTCACGGCTGGGCAGAACATAGTTCATACCACAATGGCCCTGCGTGATCCCATCACAAATAGCAATTGTATTGAACTCTAAAGGAGTTCCTCCCTCTTGGACAATTCCCCGTTTAACATGCTCCGCTAATTCGCGAAGAGGAGCATGCCCTGGAACAATCTCATTCCAGGTATTGACCACTGCAATGATCGGCCGGTCTAAATCCTCATAGCGAGCACCAGCGCTGCAAAGATGCGCTTTCGCAATGGCCCGTTGAAACGGTGGCAGGTGATTAATACGGTTGATCATTTTTTGTATCCTCCATTGGCAAATTCATTGAGTTTTGGGAACTGTGTTTCCCCTAAATGAACTAGATCTTGGAAAAGCGCGTAACCCTTTTGATAACGTTCCTTGCGAGCAGCATTTGGCTCCATAATTTGAGCTACAGGAACCAGTTCAGCACATTGTTCCAACGATTCCAATTGTCCGAGCGCGCTCCAGGCTAGGAAGGCCCCGCCTAAAGCAGTCCCTTGCGTATATTTAGGTATGCCAAGGGGGTTTCCTAAAATATCCGTAAGAATTTCTGTCCAGACCTTGGATTGGGTGAACCCCCCGGTAGCTCGAATTTCTCGAGCAGGACCAGCAAGTTCTTCCAGAAGCTTAACTACAGAATTAAGTTGGTAGCTGATTCCTTCCAAAACCGCTCGCATCAAATGTCCCCGCGTATGGGTCAGTCTTAATCCCCAAAAGCTTCCTGAAACATCCTCACGCCAAAGCGGTGCCCGCTCTCCAGTGAGATACGGGAGACAGAACAAGCCCTCTGAACCTGGGGCAATAGCCGCAGCTTCTTTATTTAAGGTTTCATAAAACATGTGGCTTTGAGCCTGATCTGAGGCCAGCTCCTGGCCCTCTCGCTGTCCGGGTCCAAAAAGGAATTCCAGCCAACGCAGAACGATCCCGCCATTGTTAATCGGTCCGCCAATAATATAATGCTCGTCATCCACAACATAACAGAAGAGTCGACCCTCGGGATCGAGTTGAGGCTGTTTAACCACCTGGCGCGCCGCTCCACTCGTACCGATCGAAAGAGCAAGTGAACCGGGTACGACCGCTCCCACACCGAGGTTGGCTAAGGCCCCATCACTGGCTCCGGCAATGACTTTCGTATTTTCGGGCGTCCCCAACCGTTGAGCCAAGTCTGCTGGAATAATCCCAACACAATCCGTCGTTTTTACTAAACGCGGAAGTTGAGTCTGGTTTACGCCACACCAAGTCAAGGCTTGCTCATCCCAGGCCCTGGTTTTTAGATTAAAAAGCCCTGTAGCCGAAGCTAGGGATTCATCGATAACCCATTCACCTACTAGTTCGTGGAGAAGATAGGCTTTTAAATCCACCCAGAGTTTAGCCTGAGTGAAAAGCTCAGGTTGACTTTCCCTAAACCAGGCTAACTTTAAAAGTGGCGACATGGCATGAATGGGTGTCCCTGTTCTTTGGTAAATCTCCAAACCCTCGGGAGTGGCTCGCAGTTTCCTCGCCAATTCTTCCGCTCTTTGATCCGCCCAAGTGAGGAAGCGCGTTAAAGGCTGCTCATGATCATCAAGACCCATCAAGGCATGCATCGCCGTACTCAAAACAATAATCTGCGGCTTATGGTTTGTTTGCGCGAGTACGTTTTGAATCGCCCGTTCAAAAGCCTGAAGCACATCGTGAGGATCTTGTTCAACCCAACCAGGCTGAGGCTGGACTAAAGGATACCCACAACTTTGCTCAGCCATCAATTCGGCTTGGTCATTGAAAATCGTTGCCTTAACGCTAGATGTCCCCACATCCACACTTAAGATCCATTCCCGTTGCATTTACTTTAAGCCACCTTTCAGATTAACGTAACGATAATTATTTTCTTATTTATTTTTAAATATAAAATTTATTTTCATAGGGAGTATACTAAAAGCCCTTTGCAAAAACTCTAAACTAATAGCGTTTTAACGCAATCACTTCTCGGATTTTTTGTAAATTATCTAAGACAATATCCTTTCTTAATAAGGAAACTCCTACAAACAAAGTATCGATCAGGCTCAATTGCGCAATTCGCGAAGCCATGGCCTCACTCCGAAAGTTAGATTCCCTGCTCGAAGAGATCAAACAAATATCACTCACTTTAGTCACCGGAGATTTTGAATAATTGGTTAAACAGATCGTCTTGGCACCCGCTTCTCGTGCCGCTTTTAACGATTCCACTATATCTTTGTTACTCCCCGAATGGCTGACACCAAAAACCACGCTTTGAGGATTAAGGAGCCGTGCGGATATCACTTGCAAATGAGGGTCAGTCAGAGCAATACAAGGGATCCCCACACGTACAAATTTATGATAGGCATCCATAGCTACTGGAGCAGATCCTCCTAAACCGTAAAATTCAATCCGATCGGCATGATGAAGGGCCTGAACAGCCTGCTCCAAGCTATCTTCATTAATGATCTTGAGTGTGTCTTGCAAGGCCTCGATATTCGAATGAAAAACTTTAGCCGCAATCGTACCCAAACTATCTTCCGGGGTAATTTCTTGGTGAATATTGGCTAAAGGTTCAACCAAATCACTCGCTAAGGAAATTTTAAACGCCTGATAGCCGCCGTACCCTAAGCGCTTGCATAACCGGAAAATCGTTGCCTCGGCACATTGGGCCAACTCGGCAAGTTCGGTAATTGAAAGATGAATAATTTGTTGCGAGTTTTCCAGGATATATTTGGCCACGCGTCCTTCAGCAGAGGTAAGCGAGGGCATTATCCCTCTCAAGCGAGGTATACACCCTTGTAAATGAGAATCGTTCATCAGGTCTACTCCAATCTATTTCAAATGTTTTTTCAACCATACCGCAAGGTAAAAGTAAACCGCCTTCTTCAGCCGTCGCGGATTATAGCCTGTCAGCTCGGTGATACGATCCAAACGATAATTTAGGGTGTTGCGATGAATAAAAAGCACTTTCGCCGTATCTCCGATACTCAAATCATGATCTAGAAAAACGGATAGGGTTTCGATTAGATCATCAGATAAAGCACCTAGAAGCCCCTCCCAATACTGTTCCGCTGATATCGTTGATAACGTACTAAAGAGAAAGGCTAACCCCAGATTCCAGGACGTCAGCCCTGATTCACCCGCAAAAAAGCGAGCATGGAGAACGGCTAATTCTTTAACTTCCAGATAACCCCCCCAGAGATTGTTCTCTGAAGGTTTGCCCACAAGCACTACCGTTGAAACGCCTAATTCATCGGCGAGTAAAGAATAAACCTCCTGGATCAAGGTTTCACCCCGAGCTTTTAGTTCAGCTCTGGATAAATTTGGCGTCCCCACTGGCAGCCACAGAAAAAGATTGGGTTTCTGACTCCAACATACCTGCGCCTGAGGATAAAGATTTGCCATAACCTTCATAATCTTTGAGTGCCAAGGAGCACACTGAATATAAATAGGAAACCCCTGGTTTAACGGGGGTAGAGCGTAGTGCGAGACATGTTGAGCAAATTTTTTACAATTCCACTTCTGCCGCTCCCCCTCCCTCATAAGCCATTCCCAGGATCCCGTTTCTTGCATTTGGTTCTTGTCCCTTGAGTCGAGTAGGTCTTGATAAATCTTCTGAGCTAAGGCTTCAAGAAGGTGCAAAAGAATCAAATCGGGTTCAGTAGGCTCTTGCCAAGCTAAATACAGAGTAACGCTGTCTTCCTGGGCTAATCCTGCCACTGAAATCTGAACTGGCCTTCCCTGCCGAACCGCTGGACTTCGTTCAGCGAAGATCAACAGACCGGATTCCTGAGTCAAACATTGGGCTAGCTCGATCAGAATCTCTTCGTGACCCGTTAACTCCTGAGCTCTGTTATGAATCATTCCTGCCTCACCCCGTTCGCCAATCTTACTCATCTATTCTAACATGCTTTCAAACGGTGTAAAACACGGGGGAACCCACTATGCAAAAAGTAGATTCCCCTAGCTTACGATTTAATAGTTCGGGTGATAATCCGAGCGATGGATAACTTCCTGGGTCTCGGCATCAAAATAACGAGCTTGAGTCATATCAAAGGCGACTTGATGTTTTTGTAAGATTTTAGCTGTACTCGTCGCGTCAACCCGGGCAATCACATTTTCTCCATCAATCGTGAAGTAAACATAGTTTTCCGACCCCATTGGTTCGATCACATCCACGGTGACATCGAGGAACCAATCGGGGTGTGCCTCCAAGAAAGGAGCATCGTCATAGATGGCTTCTGGACGAATGCCAAAAATGATTTCCTTTCCAATATAAGGTATCAAGGCTTCTCGTCTTTCCGAAATCGGCGGAAGCGTAAAATTAGGATTGACAAGTTTGAGTTGACCCTCTTCGTCCACAAGCCGAACCCGCAAGAAATTCATCGCTGGAGAGCCAATAAAGCCGGCAACGAACACATTTTTAGGATGATTATAAAGGTTCATCGGGGTATCCACTTGCTGGATACGACCATCCTTCATGACCACAATCCGATCTCCCATGGTCATCGCTTCCGTTTGATCATGGGTAACATAAACGATCGTAGTTTGTAAGCGATGACTCAGTTTTGAGATCTCTGCCCGCATCTGCACCCTTAACTTAGCATCGAGGTTGGAAAGAGGCTCATCCATTAAGAATACTTTAGGCTCACGAACAATCGCCCGACCTAAAGCAACCCTTTGCCGTTGACCACCCGAAAGTGCTTTAGGCTTACGATCAAGGAGATGTTCAATATCTAAGATCTTCGCAGCTTCCTTAACACGCTTATCAATCTCAGCCTTTGGGATCTTTCTGAGTTCAAGCCCAAACGCCATATTCTGATAAACACTCATATGCGGATAGAGAGCATAACTCTGGAAAACCATGGCGATATCACGATCTCTGGGAGGAACATCATTCACAAGTTTATCCCCAATATAAATTTCCCCGCTGCTAATTTCCTCCAGTCCGGCAATCATCCGCAGCGTGGTTGTTTTCCCACAACCGGAGGGACCGACGAACACCAAAAATTCCTTATCTTTAATTTCTAGGTTAAAGTCATGAACTACTACATTTTGATCATATTTTTTTACCACATTTTTAAAGGTTAATCCTGCCATGATTCGATCTCTCCTTATTCTCGATTTTCTCGCTTATTTCAGTCTAGCAAAGCTTATCTCCTTTGACTATTGCCAAAATTCACAAATTAAGTGTTCAATCTGACGAAAAAACACCCGGTCCTTTTTTAAGACCGAGTGTTAATTATCTTTCTTGAGTGACTGCTGATTTTAAAGTCTACTTTGAACCACTTGAACAGTTTCGTTTTTGATCTTTTCCGCTTCCGTGAAGAGGCGTTCCCGCTCTGCTTTGACACGAGCTTGGTAGTCCATATTCTTGACCTGGGGCAAATTAATATCGACACTAAACATCGCTGCCTTAAGCGCACTTTCACCCAAGTAGGCAGCAACACCGACATCACTAATCGCCCCTTTATTGCCAATCGGAGCAAGCTCTTGGGCGAGTTTTAGGACTGCAAAACAATTCTGGGCAATCCCTAAGGGAGTATCGGTTGCCGAGATCAGCACTTTTTGGAGTTTTTCCGTGCGTGACGTTTTCTGTTCGTCTGTGTCCTTGGGCAATTTAAGAACAGCCATAAAGTTCGAGAACTCAGCGATATCTTGACTTAAACCTTTTTTCAAATCGTCGAGAAGGCGTTGACCTCGCGCTAAAATGTCTTGAACCTGAGGTTCAACATCCTTGTATTTTTCTTTGCCTACGGTAAGATTCGCTACCATACAAACCATCGACGCAGCTAACGCGCCAACATAAGCTGAAACACTTCCGCCGCCCGGAGTCGGTGCCGAACTTGCGCCTTGAGCCAGAAATTCAGCGGTCGTCCATTGCCAAACGTCTTGTTGTTCTGTCATCAGCCATTCCTCCTTTGCAGTGTAATTCCTTTCAGCACATTCCGCATAATGAGGGCCGTTGTTAAGGAGCCCACTCCTCCGGGAACAGGAGAAATTAAACTAGCCTTTTCCTTAACGGCTTCAAAGTCAACGTCCCCACAAATGCCATTTGGAGTTTCATTAATCCCGGCATCCACCACAATCGCCCCAGGTTTAACCATATCCCCTTTGATCAATTTAGCCCGGCCTACCGCTGCGATCACAATATCTGCCTGACGGGTAAAGGCCCCTAAGTCAGGAGTTTTGGAGTGGCAGATTGTCACAGTGGCATTATGTTTAAGGATGAGGAAAACGAGTGGCTTACCCACCGTTTCTCCCCGCCCGACAATTACAACGTGTTTACCGGCAATTTGTACACCTGAACGCAACAAGATTTCAATGCAACTTTGAGGGGTCGCCGGGAATAGTCCTTCTTCCCCACTCAGAATATAGCCGCGGTTAATCGGATGCACGCCATCGACATCTTTATCCGGGCGAACTGCAGCCATCACATGCTCTTTCGAGATATGTTTGGGTAAAGGCAGCTCAATCATAATGCCATGAATTTGGTCATTCGTATTTAATTGCTCGATCATGGTCAGAACTTCCTTTTCCGGGCTGTCTGCAGGTAGCGTATGGAGTTCAAACCCTATCCCCAAATTTTCACTAACCTTTTGCTTCGATTTTGCATAAACGACAGAAGCAGGATCTTCGCCCACTAGAATGACCGCCAGCTTAGGCTCTACTCCCTGAGCTTTCCAACCTTCAACCTCATTCTTGATTTCTTCTTTCAAAACCTTCGCAATTGCTTTACCATCAAGTAACTCTGCCAAACCCTTCACTCCCCTTTTATATAATGGCATATTTACTTTATTATTCTCTGTTCATAAAAGCAATTCCTTTTGACTGACGAGCGAATTGCAAAATTTTACTGGAATTTTCTGAACTTTATTTCGTAATTTCTAATAACTACTCTCGACGGACCTAATTTGCTAATTCGAAAAATGTATTCGCTCAACGACAAAAGCAGGATTAATTCAGCAACAATTTCATAAAATAGTTCCTTCTCTCAAACATAAAACCCAACAATGCCCCTCATCATTTCGAACTTTTCTTGCTTTTGGGGAGCTTAGAAGGCTTATTATTTGATGCCAATAGAGCTTTCCGGGCCCAATCCACTAACCGCTTATTGTCTTCAATAATGTCAGCAGGTACTTCATAATATGGCATTGACATGGGTTTATTAACAAATGATGGTCGATATGGTTCCATTTCAGCTTGTTCATAATCGGACCTATTAGAGTCATCCACTTTAAAATACAGAACGTCATCTGCAAGTAACCCGAAAATTAAACCATCATGATAAATACCAGCACCACCAAACATCTTTTTAATGGTAACGCTACCAAACAGTTCAAGTTGGTCTAATACGTAATCTTTAAAGCTCTCACTTACTGCCATCGTTATTCCTCCTCAAACTTATTTTCTCCTAGAAAAAATGGATAGTGAAAACATAAGAATTGCTGAAATACATGATATTACAAAGGTAAAATACCATACTTCATTTATACCCATAAAGCCAATGTATACGCCCATAAGCGAAGTTCCAAGAGCTCCACCTAGTGCATTGCTTAAGTTACCAAAAGCACTAAATCTGGCTCTATAATTTCTCGGACTATTATTAGCAATGTATACACCAAAATTTGTGGCCATAAGTATTTCTCCCATTGTCCACAATATGGTAGATACTATGTACAGGGAAAAAGTATTAATTTCTCCTATCATGCCAAAACCTATTGCATATAAAACACCAGCTATACCCATATTAGTTAGGGACTTAAACCTTGTTGTAATATTAGTAACCCACATCGTTAATATTATTACAGTTAAAGCATTGATACTCATAAGTAATCCGAATTTTTCAGGACCCTGAGCTAGGAATCTGTTATCTAGCATTATTGGTAGGGAAAATCTATGCTGTACATATACGAAACTGTATATTATATAAATTAGTAAAAGGATAATTATCCGAGGTTTTCTCAAAAGAACCTCAAGCAGATTTCCTGATTCATCATTTTCCTCTTCAGTTATAGCAACTTCTGCGTTTATTGGATTAACTTCAGTGACATGCATTATAACAAGGCTAACTGCAATAAATGATGTTAAAGCATCTCCTATAAAAAGTAACGGTAGAGAATGATTAAACAAAAATCCGGCTACTATCGGACCTAAAGCTACTCCGATATTAATTCCTAAGTAATTAAGTGAATAACCCAACTGCCTTTTATTGGGTGGTAATATGTCCGCAATTATTGAACTAATTGAAGGTCTTACTACTGCGTTGAAAAAAGTAGCTAATAGGATGAATATTACAATGACCGAAGGGTTATTTATAAAAGCACACGGTATTAGTAATATCCCTGCAATTGTTTGTCCTAATATGTAAACTTTTTTTCTGCCTAGCTGATCTGCAAATTTACCACCTAAGAGAAAACCCGGAATACTTAATACTGACGCAACCATTACTATTACACCGGTAGTTGCAAACGATAAACCCAGCTTATTTATTAGGTACAATGTTAAGAATGGAAACACGAAATCTCCAAACCTGTTAATTATTTGAACTGCGAAAATAATATATATACTTTTAGGAAGCCCTCTGTAATCATTTATCATATATTAATATGAACACCTTGCTTTCTAGAACTAAACAAATTGCAGATCGTAATAATTAACGTTCCTCGTCCTTTCAAATCTAAAGAATCAGCTGAGCTTTGTATTCTCGCGATATTCCTCGCTCACATGGGTATAAATCTCAATAGTTTAAGAACTCCTCGGATATAGGAGTTCTTAAATTAATATTTTGTACGGATTTAAGGATTAAGTTAAATCTATCAAAACATAAAATTTAACATTCCGCATTTGAAATTATATCATATTCTTCTTTACTTACATTTGTAATTGCGATTTGGTTATCGGCACTTTCCTTCGCTGATGTAGGTAAAGGCAAAATGTTATTTTGGGTTCCACATCCTGTTATTGGCATGACAAGGGTAACCAGCACCACAGCGCTTAGATACTTCATACGACTTGCAAATGAAAACGTCGCTTTCATTTTACCCTCCCTGTTATAAGGTGCCCCTCTCATTTATAGCGCTTAAACAATTTCCAATACTCCTGCGCACGATGAAATCTGAGTATAAGTTGAATTAATCATTCTCTTCCTCAAGTTTTCCGTCATCTCATCAGCTGTCATATAAATCTCGTCTTCATCCCATCCTTTGGTATTCTCTCTATAATGTTTCATCTCGTCCTTTGTTCGGAACGCAATATCCGCTATAATAATTTTCCCATTGTCCTCCAAACTATCTTTAAGCTCCGCAATGAAAGATAGTTTCTTATCATTATCGAGATGATGGATCGCATAGGACGAAATTATATAATTAAATTTAATGGGTTTAATTTCGACTGGCAATCCGTTTACAAAATCATGGCAGAAGAATTTTCCATTGGGCATACAATGCTTTGCCAATTCTAACATTTTAGGCGAAAAATCAATTCCATAGATTTCTGCACCCTGCTGATACAACTCTTTCGTGAGCAGACCCGTTCCAATACCAATATCCAAAACCCGAATTCCATTGGACAAATCAGCACATTGATTCACGAAAGAAAGTACTTCATAATAGCCTTCGAATGGATAGCCTTCACATAATTTTGAGATCGATTCATCATATGCTCCAGACCAATCGTCAAACCCAGTACAACTTAACATTTTATGCCTCCTTAAATCAATCATCTTTTTCATTCGAATACAGGAGAGAGATTATTATAAATGCTTCTAATGACAGCATATAACCACATCCTTTTGTTTGACACTTCTAACCCTCAGGGTCCGCTCGATTTGGAATAATCTGTAGAATACTTCGCTATAGTTAAGCTTATTACCTGTTATTAACTCAAAAAAAGAGGAGCGCAACTCAAGTGAGCCTGCGTTCCTCTTTTTCATGAAAACATTACGGACGATTTGCTGCTGCATATGCATGGACTAACGCATAAGCCGCTTCGGCTCTTGTAACCGATTTTTGAGGTGCAAAAGTGGAGTCGTCAACTTTCAAAATGCCCAATCCCCAGGATAAAGCAATATAGCCCAGAGAGTCACTTGAGATCGAATTTGCATCTGCAAAGGGAACCGCGAAGATTCCTTTTGCTTGAGCAGCGATCTCCATCCCCAGTAAGCGAATAACGATTTTCGCTAAATACTCCCTATTAAGTTCATAAGGTATAGAAGTATCGCCCTTAGTCCAGCCGCGATCTTTTGCTAATTTTAATACTTCATCATCGGATAATACATGATCTCGGCCATTCCCCTCAGCCACGGCCATAGCTCTCAGTAATCCAAGCACGGTGACCGTCTCATCCGGATTAAACTTATCTCCATATTCACCAAAGGCTCCGGTAAGACCCATCAGGCCTATTTCTTTCTCCGCAAAGTTCCCCTGAATATCATTGAAATAAAGAGGTTTCACCCATTGAGATTTAGACTTACCATACCAATCAAGAGGTTCGCCTGTTTTTGCGTCAATCATTTGAGATGTCGAAGGACTAAAGTTGATTTGTGGTTGATACACTAGGCGTACATCTTTTTGCTCTGTTTGTTGGTAAAGCAGGGTATAGCCTAGGGTGAGTGGACGTTCTTTCAAGAAAAACTCTGTGGCTTGGTTGGGAGTAATCAGATTATCTAGACTTGGAAATTCAACATTTGACCAGTTCATGTTATATTGAAGGACACCTTTTCCAACGGTATCCACGGTGATGTTCAGCGAATTGTTAGAAACCGGAATTCCGTTGACTTGCCTTACGTAGTTAAAGGACTGAGAGTTAGGCATCTTCCCTCCGTATTGGAAGGATGTTTGAATTCTGGTTTCAGTAAAACGTTGAGGTTGTACCCGTTTAAGGAATTCCTCAGCAATTTTTTGGGCATTTTCTCTGCTAAGGGGTTCGGTTGTATCTTTTGTGCTGATAGAGCTGGGCATATTCAATCCGATCAAATCCCCTGTACTAGCATTTACTCGAGCGCTCAAATAGCGATTATCTCTAGAGGCGGAGGGTTGATTTCTCCAGTCCAATTGCCACACTTGTGTGTTAGGATTTTGCCAATCTGGATTTAAACTCGAATTAAGAAGGGTTAGTTCTTTGGGGATATCAATAAATTTCTTAACTATTTCTACCGCTTCATCTCTGCCAATTTGCGGAGCATCAGCTTTAATGTCTTGCTTTACATCAGTTGTGGATGATGATTGAGTGGATTGTGTAATGGACCCTAAAACGCCATTTACCGAACCAAAGGATTTATATAAACTTGCTTGTGAATCTAAGGTTACGGGTTTTCCACTCAGCGCATCAATTGCGCCATTAAAATATTGGCTTGATAAATTATAAACAGGTAAAACGCGTTGGGGTTTTTGATCTTTAGGATTCATGACTGGGGGTAAGTAATACTGTAACTCAAGCAACGGGGTATCCGTAAAAACTTGGGTGGCATTTTCCAGTGAAATAACTTTAGAGGCATCGGGAAATACCAGATCTTTAGTCCAATTGAAATTATAGTTTTTGACCTGTCCATCTTCACCGCTTACACTAATATTTATCGCATTCTCCGGGAAAGGAATACCATTTACTACACGCACCCAACGGAAGTTATACATAAAAGGCTGGTAGTTATTTAAGGTGACAACTTGCCCTTCATCTTTAACTAATTTTAAATCTGTTAGATATTTTCCGGCAAGTTTTGTCACAAGATCTAAGGCTGTTTTTTCAGCCTCTGACGCTGAAATAGTGGGAATCTTAAAACTGGGTTTTCCGGGTTGATCCCAATTATACATATTCAGGATTTCGCCTGTGTTTGCATCGACTCCAACCTGGAAATTCCCACCCGGAGGCTCAGGAGAATTCCAATTCAGTGAATAGGATCTACGATTATTGTTGTCGTTGAAACTGGTGAATAACTGGGTATATTTTTCCGGGATTTTGAAGTTGCTCTTAGCAATTTGTACTGCTTGATCTGCAGAAATGCTTGTTTTTCCGGATGAAGAAGTTAGCGTTGGAACTGTTTGATCTGCTCCTTTGGCATATCCCGGATAGACAGTGAATTGCAGAAGAAGCAAGCAAGCCACCAAGATATTGAAAAAGCGTTTATGTCTCAAATTCGATCCCTTCCCTTCTAATAAATTACAATTTTATTAGCGTACTCAGTTTAAAACATCAATTTTACCTCCTTCTCAAATACTTCTTTCTTTTGATTAAATACTTAATTAAATTATTTCAGCTAAGTCTAAAGAATTTTTTATTACCTTTACTTCGAAACATAGGCTTTGAGACAATGTAATGGATATAATTTCTCAACAATCTATTCTCTCATAAACTTCTATCGAACTTTGCCGAAGTAAGGATGTCGAATTTGGAATATAATTGGTTAATTAATGTAAAGGACATAGAAAAAACACCCTCTAAGAGAAAAGAGGATGCTTATACAAGCTTATCATTCTGTTTCAAATAACGTATATGTTCTCTGTTATATACCCCAGGAGTTTTCATCGATATTGTCATCAACAAATATATAATCGATAGAAATAGTATGACTGTTAAGATCTTTTAACGACTTTAAAAACGCCTCCAATATTTCCGGTTTTCGATATACTGGACTGCCAACTAATACTCTTTTTATCATTCTATTACGTTAACTCCTTCATAAATCTATACTCAATCATGGTGCAAAATTTTCGCTCACGTTTCAGTTGCAATTGTCGGTTATCTTTCATGACATTCTTTAATATAACTCAAAATCCCATAACGGTGCGGGTTTAGCCGTTACAGGATGTTAGCTAACGTCAACACTATCTGTAAAAACTTGCAATAACCTCGGTGGCCGGCAAAAATAACACCTGGCCCAATAACGTACCCATCAATTTTGTCCCAATTAGTAGAACGACCAAAGCCTTCACATCACCATAAGGCCTCTTTCCTCTTAATGCCTGGTCAGTAATTATTGCTGATTTTGGGTCTATAAATAAGGTTAGTAAGATGCTCGCCATTCCATTAATCATTCCAGACGAAGACGCTGCCGCTAGTCTTGCTTGCTCCGGAACCAGAAGTGCCGAATAGTTTGCAGCAAGAACACCTACTGTGTAAATCCCCGTAACTAAAGTATTCAAAATCAGTAATCTTTTCGGGATCTCTCGGAATCTTAGTTTCTCTAACATAGTTTTTGAAGGACGAGTGGCACTCCTTACAATTCTTTTAATATTATTTGCTTGTAGTGCCTCTACGACAAGGGACGGAACAGAACCGGTTAGTTCTAATCGCCTAATAGCCGCTTCGAAGATCCTTAAGAAGGTCGGTATCAATATAATACCTAATATTGTGCCTACAGTTGAAGCAAAGATAACTATTCGCATATCGTTTACTGGATATAAACCTCTAGTAATGCTTAATCCAATGATACTTCCAATTAACGGTCCTTGAAACAGGTTAGCAGTCCTAGAGAGAAGAACAAACATATTAAAAAGGGAAAACGACAAGGCCACTTGTCCGCTTTTTACTGAATTTAATCGTACCGAGTAAGCTAGGGTATCGACTGTGTGAATAATAATCGTCAGTATAAATAATTCAAGTAACGTTCTTTCCAATACCCACATTCCTTTCCCCGGTATGATCTTAAATCAAGACTCTAATCATAACCAAAAGCGACTATTTCTTTTTCGTCCATAGCTAGTAATGTTACTTGCAAATCCCAACACCAATCCAAAACTTATTGCATAATAAAAATTACTTCTGTGTGACGGGAAGAAAGAATCTATCGTCATAAATATGATCAATATTCCTACAGCATTGAATGAACCAACTTTAAATTCCTTTCCCAATGGTATCCAACGTCGAAATTTCCAACCTAAAAAGTATGCTAGTACGAAAACGATTAGCAAACCAATTAAATTCATTTCAAAAGGCAACTTTCATCCCCCCCTTATTGGCCAGTCTTAACCACAAAGGTTTCAATTTAGCCTCTAACTAAGATTAGAAAGCACCTATCTTAAAACCAACAACAATTGTATTTATCATACCCAAGTTTGGCGACATATTTTACCAAACCCTGATGTGCCATGACTTTTAGGCGACTAACCCTGATATTGTAGTCCTAGATATTTGATGGAAAATACCCATTATTACTTTGAAATCATCACTTTATGTGCTATATTTAGGGTAGTCCTAATACTTTTGACTGGAGGGCTACCATGTTTCTCAAAAAAGTTACCCTTAAGCAAGAAGGTAAAACCTACAATTACTATAAAATCGTCGCTTCTTATAGGGATAAAGACGGAAAA
>Ga0255336_100793_pt1 | contig 35248 bp, 55 predicted proteins | sample MeOH1_35cm_T3_17_FD_189102 | JGI IMG/M metagenome (GOLD analysis project Ga0255336, IMG submission 189102) | Sandy soil microbial communities from University of British Columbia, Vancouver, Canada - MeOH1_35cm_T3_179 | ecosystem: Engineered > Artificial ecosystem > Sand microcosm > Unclassified ...
CGCCACGACCTCAGCGCGCTCACTTTGCCGCTGCGGTCCCATGGCGGCATGACGGAACAGCAGGTGCCGGTCATCGTCAACCGCAAGCTGAAAGCATTGCCGGCTGGCTATCGGCTGCGCAATTTCAGCGCTTTCGATCTGGCGTTGAACTATGTGGCCGATGGGGCGATGCCGCTGTCGAAGGCCGGTTGAAGGGAGAGGGCAGATCAACATGGGTATCGTCATCCGCAAGGAAACCATGCGTACCGTCGCCCATACCGGTTCCGGTGAGCGATCATTCGATGTCTGCAATCCCTATACCGGACAGGTCATCGGATCGTGCCCCAAGGCCAGCATCGCCGATGTGCAACAGGCGTTTCAGTCAGCGAAGAACTACAAGGCAACGCTCAGTCGCGCCGACCGCTCCAGCATCCTGCGCAAGACCGCCGATTTGCTGGTGGCGCGCAAGCAGGAGATCGCCGAACTGATCACGGCGGAATCCGGCTTGTGCCTGAAGGATACGATTTATGAGGTCGGCCGGGCCTATGACGTCTTTTTCCTGTCATCGACGGCGGTCATCAAGGATGACGGTGAAATCTTCTCCTGCGATATCACGCCGCACGGCAAGAAGCGCCGCATCTATACCCAGCGCGATCCGCTGCTGGGGGCCATTTCCGCGATCACGCCCTTCAATCATCCGCTGAATCAGGTCGCGCATAAAATCGCACCGTCGATTGCTACAAACAACCGCATGGTGCTGAAGCCATCGGAAAAGACGCCGCTGACGGCCTTGCTGCTGGCCGATGTGCTCTATGAAGCCGGATTGCCGCGCGAGATGTTCCAGATCATTACCGGCGATCCTGCGGAAATCGCTGATACCATGCTGACCGATCCGAATGTCGATTTGATCACCTTCACCGGTGGCGTCAAGGTCGGCAAATATATCGCCGACCATATGGGTTATCGCCGGGCCGTTCTGGAACTGGGCGGCAATGATCCGCTGATCGTCATGGAAGATGCCGATCTCGACGAAGCCAGTAACCTGGCAGTCTATGGTTCCTACAAGAATTCCGGTCAGCGTTGCACGGCAGTCAAGCGGATGATCATCCATGAGGCCGTGGCGGATCGTTTCGTCGAGCTGCTGGTCGAAAAGACCGGGAAGATCAAATATGGCGATCCCATGGATCCCGATGTCGATATGGGGACCGTCATCGACGAGGCCTCGGCACGGTATTGCGAAGACATGGTCAATGACGCCGTCAAGCGCGGCGCCAAGCTGCTGCAGGGCAATATCCGCAAGGGCGCGCTTTATTCGCCGACCGTGGTCGACCATGTCGCTTTCGATGCGCCCTTGGTGAAGTGGGAATGTTTCGGCCCGGTCTCGCCGGTCATTCGCGTGAAGAACATCGATCAGGCGATCCAGGTGTCGAATTCGACCAGCTATGGCCTGTCATCCGGCATCTGCACCAATCGGTTGGATTACATCACCCGCTTCGTGCGCGAACTCGAAGTCGGCACGGTCAATGTGCGTGAGGTCCCGGGTTATCGGATCGAGATGTCGCCCTTCGGCGGCATCAAGGATTCGGGCCTAGGTTACAAGGAAGGCGTCATCGAAGCGATGAAAGGCTTCACCAATGTGAAGACCTATTCCTTGCCCTGGAATTGACGCCGGTTTTTGGAGAACTTGGATCATGTCGAATTCATTGTTGTCAGCGTCGATTGCGGGCGATGTCGTTCAGATCGCCTGGCAGGACGGACGGAAAACTGTTTTTCCGTCGATCTGGCTGCGTGACAATTGCCGCTGTCCGAAATGCCGCCATGCCAATGGCCAGCGTCTGTTCGAGATCACGGACTTGCCGGATGATTTGGCCTTGAAGCAGGCCGGCATCCAGAACGGCAGGCTGCATCTCGTCTGGGCCCCGGATGATCACGCCAGCGAGTTTTCGGCGGAATGGCTGGCGGCGCATGAGCTTGGCGCCGAAGCCCGCGCGACGCGCCACGAGAAGCCGGTCTTGTGGGACAAGTCTCTGATCGGCAATCTGCCCGTGTCTGATTGGCCGAGCCTGCAGCAGGACCCTGCAACGGAGGTTGCCTGGCTCGACAAATATGCGGCCTATGGCTTTGGCCTGTTGCGCAATGTGCCGACCCGGCCCGGCATGGTCGAGACGGTCGGCAATCATCTCGGCTTCGTGCGGGTCACCAATTACGGCAATCTGTTCGATGTGATCTCGGTGCCGAATCCCAATAATCTCGCTTATACGGCGGTCGGCCTCGGCGTGCATAGCGACAACCCGTATCGCGAGCCGACGCCGGGCGTGCAGCTGCTGCATTGCCTGGAATCGAATGCCCCCGGCGGCGACACATTGCTAGTCGACGGCTTCAATGCGGCCGGGATCTTGCGCCGGGAAGACCCGGCCGCTTTCGATATTCTCAGCCGCGTGCCGCTGAATTTCCGCTTCCGCGATACCAAAGCCGATCTGCAGGCATGCATGTCGTTGATCAAGGTCGATTTCGACGGGGCGGTGAAGGAAGTGCATTTCAACAACAGATCGGCCGACATATTGGATGTGCCGGTCGAGCTGGTGACGCCCTGGTATGCGGCGTATCGCAAGTTTGCCGAGCTTCTGAAGCGGCCGGAGCTGGAACTGATCTTCCGCCTGGGACCCGGCGATCTCGTCGTCATGATGAATGAGCGGGCGCTACATGGCCGTACCGCTTTCGATCCCAGCCGAGGCAGCCGCCATCTGCAGGGTTGCTATATCGACAAGGACGGGATCGAAAGCCGCCGCCGTGTGCTGCGGCGTCAGCTTGGTCTGGCAGAAGGATTGGCGGCATGAATGCGGAGCAGAAAGTTGCCGTGATGGGCGCCATCACCCAAGCCTTCGCCAAGCGCGGACATGAGGGCTATGGGGAGGGCGTGACGCAGCTGGATCACGCCTTGCAATGTGCTTTTTGCGCGGAACGTGACGGCGCATCGCCGGCGTTGATCGCCGCCACCTTGCTGCATGATATCGGCCATATGTTGCACGAACTCCCCGAAGACATCGCCGACCAAGGCGTCGATACCCAGCATGAATCGTTGGGTTCGGCCTGGCTGTCGCAATATTTCGGGCCGGAGGTGACGGAGCCGGTGCGGCTGCATGTCGAAGCCAAACGCTATCTCGCGGCGGTCGAGCCGGGCTATTACGACCGGCTGTCGGCAGCCTCCATTCTCAGCTTGAAGCTGCAGGGTGGCGTTCTGGATCAGGCTCAGGCAAAGGAATTCGAGCAGCGGCCTTTCGCCGAGGAGGCGGTGAAACTGCGACACTGGGACGAGGAAGGCAAGGAGGTCGGTATGAAGACGCCCGACCTCACGCATTTCTATCGCTATGTCGAGGCAAGCCTTCTCTAAGGCATCATCGCAGGAACTCTACGACGTCCTTATTGAACGTGTCCGGTGCCTCCATATGTGGCACATGCCCGACATTGGGCACGACGACCAGCTTGCAGTTGCTGACCTCGGCACATGCCTGTTTTGCCATCACGGGAAAGTTGCCCATCCGGCTCGCCAATTCGGGCGGGGCATATTGCCGGAGCGGTGCCGATCGGTCGGCTTCGCCGACGACGATCAGGACCGGCATCTGCAGAAGGCGATATTCGTAACGAACGGGCTGCCGGTAGATCATCTGGTATGTCAGCGCGACCGCCATGGCATAGCGATCGAACTCGCCGCTGAGGCCAATCCGGGCGCGCCATTCCACGAAAGGTTCGTATTGAGCGGCAGGCAGGACGGGGAAGTAGCGCTTGATGAAGGCCCGGTACTGCTCGACCGTCTGGTGCCGTTCGGCCTCGAATAGGGTTTCCGTCGTCTGGGGCGGGACATAGAGGCGGTAATCCTCCAGCCCGATCGGATCTTCCAGCACCAAATGCTTGACGCGGCTGGCATAGGTGCGGGCAAAGCGGACCGCCAGCATGCCGCCCGTCGAATGCCCGATCACATCCACATCATGCACACCGAGTTTGTCGAGAAGCCGGGCTGTGTTGTCCGCCAGCAAATCGAAGGTGTAATCGATCTTCGGCTTTGACGATTTATTGAAACCGATCTGGTCCGGGACAATGACGCGATAGCCCGCCGCCGCCAGTGCCTGAATGACATTCTTCCAATAGGAACTGTCGAAATTTTTGCCGTGCAGCAGCAATACCGTGCGGCCGTTCGGTGTCTGCGTCGGGGCGATATCCATATAGGCCATGCGGAGTTGCTGCCCATCGATCTCCAACGGGAAGAACTGGACCGGATAGGGGTAAGGCCATGAGTCGAGGCCGATGCCAAGTGCTTGCGTGTAAGTTGGGCCCGGAATGCCCGCTGACTGAGCCCAGGCCAGCGTACCGGTGAAGCTTGCGGCCGACAGACAGAGCGCAAAGATCGCGCGATGAGTTTTTCTCAAGACCGGCTCCTGATGGATTGGTGAGACGTGACGATGAGCGGGGGGGCAAAACTGCGGTTACGAGCTTCCGCCGGGAACAGTCAGTCCAGCTCGTTGGTGACCGCCGCGATCACCGCAGCCGGTGCCTCACGGGGGAGAAAATGTCCGGCAATCGGAATGACGCGGCGGGTAAAGGAGCCGGTGAAGAAACGGTGGGCATCTTCGGATTCGGCGGGGAGATCGACACCATCACAGGCGCCTTGTAACACGACCGTCGGCACGGCGATTTTCGGCTGTTGGGCCAATTGCTGTTCGATCGCTTCCAAGGCCGGATCGCCAGGTGCGGCCTTGAAGCGGTGCCGATATGAATGAATAACGACCTCGACAAAATCCGGATTATCGAAAGCGGCGGCAGTGCGATCGAAGGTAGCGTCATCGAACTGCCAGTTGGGCGACCAGAGGCGCCACAGCATGCGGCACAAGTCGCGGCGATTCGCGGTGAGGCCATTACGGCCGCGTTCGGTGTTGAAATACCATTGGTACTTAGGAGAACCAAGCGAAAACGCACTGAAATAGGGGTTTTGCCCGGCTATTTCAGTGCGTTAGCTTTTGGTGCGTTCGCCTCTCAGTCGGCCTTCTGGCGCGCAACCTGGCGCGTTACGTCCCGGCCGAGCTCGGCCTTCAGTTCAGCGATCGTCATGCTGACGTCCTCGGCCCATGTCATGAAAGCCCCGACCACACGCGGGTCGACGTCGGCCGCCGAGAGGGCCTTGAGCAGGTTATTGCGTGATTCCTTGCAACAATCCCTATCCGCTTCAACCCCCGCAAGTGTTTCACCATTCCCAGAATCATGATCTAATGCATTTGCCATGTTTTTATTTCCTGTAACGATGGCCGCGCCAACCTTCGGCCGCGATTGGCATGCCGGCCGCCCACACCGGCTGTTGGATCAACAGGGCGACAAACTCGTCAAGCGACCCGAAGGTCTTCTTGACGTAAGCAATGATTTCGTCGTGGACGGTCAGAACGACTTCGTAGCCGGCTTTCTCGACCCGCTGCATCGCTTCGGCCATGATATCGCGGCACATGGCCTGGGTGATGTTCTCAACGAGGGAGCCCCCATACGTCGGCCCCTCAACCCATTTCCGGCTGAGAGGATCGACGTACTTGTAGTGGAGGGCCGGGCTGATCTCGCCGTTGGACGTCCACCCTCGTTCTCTCCAGGTGGCCAATTCACTGTATGGAATACGGCGGGATTCGCGTTCATTGTCTGCCTTCTTGCGCTCGGTCCACACGTAGTCGACGAGACGCGGATAGGGGTAGGAGAGACAGCGGCCGGACGGTAACTGGCAAAAGAGGAACGAGCCTGCTTTGCGGTATTTTACCCGCCCACCCGCACACCTTGTCACTTGGCCGGGGTTCTGAACTGCCGCGATGGCAGCCGCCTCGGTTTCTTTCCATAAGCTGACGATGTTGCTATTTTTACTCCTCCATCCCTTAACGATGGCTAAAGCTTCACGATCCGTTATCCTTAACCCGTAATTAACGGCCATCTTCTGAAAGGCGCCGGTAGAGCCCTGATAGCCGCAAGCGAGTTCGGGCACCTTGCCCGTGGACTGCCGCTCGTCCTTGGTGACAGCATCGATCGACTTGCCAAGGATCTCGCTGGCCGTCACTTTGTATAGGTCGGGCCCGGTGCCGGCGTCGTAATCCCGAAACGCTTGCATCTTCCAATCCTCGCCAGCCAGCCACGCCAGGCCACGCCCCTCGATGTTGGAGAAGTCAGCCGCGATTGTGTCGTAGCCCGGCGGGGCGATGATCATGCCGCGGATGCACTCACTGACGACCGTCAACGGCGGCCCGTAGAGCATTTCGAGCGCGAGGTCGGTGTCTTTCATTTACGCAGCACCGCAGGACGCACTTTCTGTATCCGAAGTGAGCCGCGGTCGAAGCCCGACATCGGATCTTCGTATATGTGCCGGCCGCCGCACTCGGTGGCAAGTGCGGATTCAACGTACTCGCGACACTCGGCTTCAGTCGCGCCTCTCGGGCGATCGAAGCTGATCTGAAATGTGATGCGGCTCATGCAGCTCCCTCCAAAATGAGTTCAATCGCGCCGTCCACATCGTCCAGCGTCTGTCGCGGCAGGTTTTGCAACTGAGCACCGCGAGCAGCCCAACGGCCCGTATTAGCGCCAAGGAACTGAAGATTGCCGCGCATGAAGCCATCGTGATCAGAGCGGCGCAGCATCTGATCGATCTTGGCCGTGGATGTCTTCGCGGCTTCGCGGCGAAGCTCCAGGGCGCGACGGACTCCCGCAAGTAAGGGCTCAGACCCATCCAACAGCTCCGTGATCGTGGCCTTGTTGACGGATTTCGTGTCGATCCCGTTGGCCTTCAGGAAATCGATCAGCTGATAGACGTTGCTGCAGGCAGATACGGCGCCGTCGGTGACCTCGCGCATCTCGTCGTCCAGCCGCTTCTGCGTGCGGCCGACAACGGCCAGCGCCGCTTGGCACAGTTTGCGATCGATGAACACGCCGCGGTCGTTGATTTGCTGATCTAGCCAGTAGAGCTCCTGCTCGCTGGGTTTCAGTGGTAGGAGCCGGTTGTCCAGGTCGCGCTCAACCCTGACGTCCTGATCGCAGTATTCCTGCAGCCTGGCGATCTTCTCCGGCTGGTCCCACCAGATGATGGAGCCGTCGGGATTGACCTTGCGCGGCTTGGCCATCTGGAGCATGAGCCGCTGTCCGGCGCCGTCCTTGCCGGCGTCCAGGCCGACAGCTGCCGCAGCGCCGCCGAGGTCGCCCGGGAGGGCCATCGCCATCGACCGCACCATCACACAAGACAGGGATTTGAGCTCCGGTCTCGGCCAGCCATAGCGTGGCGTGAGGATGATCCACCAACAAAGTCTTTCGAAAGAAGCATTGTACGCGCGGATCTCGCCGTCACTCAGGACGTGGGCGATGATCTCGTCGGGGCACGGTTCGCCGGGCACCCACCGCTTCACGTCGCCGTCGCCGAAGGCGTAGGACATGCACCAGACGTCCGTCGACGAATGTTGAAAATAAATGTGGGATCCGACCTTCTTCAGATCGGCCGCACTTCGGGTCTCCACGTCACAGTGGAGCACGTCAGATGATGACATCGCGATGGATCTTTCCAGTCTTGATACAGGACACGGTCGTGGCCGAAACACCGAACCGCGCTGCGATGAGTTTTTGCTGGACGCCATCGCGCAGCATTAGTTTCAGCAAGCGCGCTTGCTCGCCCGTCAATTTGTAGTTATCCGGAAGCCGATGCCACTTACGGTCTTGCACGTTCCGCGAAGGCGTACCGTATTCGAGGTTACAAAGCCGGTTATCGTCGGGTTGCCCGTTCAAGTGCCGAACCTCCATGCGCTCGGGGCGGGGGCCGATGAAGGTCTCCGCTATCAGCGCATGCACTCGTACCTTTTCGCGCACCAAGCCGACGTAGACGTGCCCGCTCGGGTATTTTGTTTGGACGAGGATCCGCCCCTTGACGAAAACTACGTACGGAACGCCGCACATGCTTGTGCGCGAGGCGTAGCGATCCAGTGACCGGATGCGGCCTCGGTCGCTCGCTTCGTACTCGCCCTCGAAGCCTGGGATTGCCTTCCACACCTCAGAAGTCAATCAGACCTCCAACCACAAAATCGGCTTCCGCATTTCCGCGAAGCGTCGGCGCTCGTAGGCGATACCTTCGGAGGCATCCCAGCCCGGCATCTTCACAACGATCATGCCGATCGCCGCTTGCATGAACGGCTCGTCGACGGCCATCCAGAATTCGTGATCCGTAAAGCTCAGGTTGCTCGACTTGCAAAGCACGTGGGAATGGACGATCGGGGAATAAACGTGGACGCCGGCACCGAGCAATTTCGCTGCTTCCTGCGCGGCGCGGTTGGCGGCGAGGCCAAGCAGCACGTCGTCCGTTGCCCGGTCGGCCACCTCACGCATGTGGTTGGCGTAGCCGGTATACGGGGTCGCGAGGTACCAAAAGCCTGTCTTCATGGCCACTCCGGGAAAAGTGAGCGAGATGGATCACACCATCTCGCACTGAACGAAACAATCAGTTCAAAATGTCTTCGTACATGGCAAGCAACGCGTCCTGCTCGTCGCGCAACTCCTTGTCCATCTTCCGACGGGCAATGGCCTTGCGCATGATCTTGACGTCGAAGCCGGCCGATTTCGCTTCGGCGAAGACTTCCTTGATGTCGGTCGCGATCGTGTCTTTTTCCGACGACAGTCGCTCGATGCGTTCGATAAACGACTGAAGCCGGTCTTTCGCGATGGCGCCGCTGTTGTGTCCGATGTCGCTCATTAGTCAAAAATCCCCCCACCTTCGCCGCCGGCCGATTCGCCCACCGCCTCGAATTCATTCTCCGGGCGGGCGCGATTGCCGAACGGCGCATCGTCGCGGGTCTTCTGCAGGTTCTGCAGACCGAACGAAACGCCACGGTTGCCGTTCACGTCATAGGCGAAGGCCCGGACCGACGCGCGGCCCCAGCAGCCGGAATAGATTTCGCTCTCGTCAATGATCGGCTGCACCTTCGCATCCACCAAGCCCGGCTTTTGCTTGGACGTCGCGGACACCCGGACCATGCCGGGCTGATACTCGTCCCGCTCTTCCGGATCGACTTCCTTCAGCGGGTTCCGCAGACCCTTGGGGATCTTATCGCCCCATTTCTCCTTGGAGACACGAGCGACGTCCGCCTTCAGCGCGCTCAGGTCGGCGCCCTTGGGGAAAAGCATCACGAGGCTATATTTCTTCTCGCCGGTGCCGTCGGGGTTCGTGGCACGAGGTTGAAACACGTTCACGAAGCTCATGCGGAATTCGGGGGTCTTAACGTTGTCGCTCATTTCTTCTCCATCTAGGTTTCATGTTTCACCAGTTCACTCGACGGCGGTGAATTCCGTCTCCGCTTCCGGCCGTACCGGCGGACGTGGGTCGTCCAGCGGCACCACGACGGTTCCGCTCGAAGTCTTGTTGTAGTAGTCCTTGATCGCGGCATCGGCCGCGGCACCCTTGAAGCCGTAATGCTTCTTCAGTGCTGCCTCGACCTGGGCCGGTGAATTGAATTTCGGCCGCTGGTAGATGTGCTCGTCGGCGACATCCCAGAGCAGTTGCAAGGCTGCCTTGGCCGTTTCTTCGTCCTGCCAGCGGCGCGATGGACGGCTCGCCACCAGCTTCGTGCCAGGTAGCATCCGGCCGGCTTCCGCCTCGTGGTGAACGAAGTCTCGCACCGCCTTGCAGTACCCTTCCAACCGATCAAGCGAGTCCCATACGGCTTTCAGTTGATCGAGGTTGAGCGATGTCGGATCCGGCACGGTGATTCCTTCTGCTTGGCTGAATTCGGCTTGCGCTTCCGCGAGTGTCGCCTGGAACTTGGCGGGGCACGTGGCCGCTGCCTTGCAAAACTTGCACTCGTCTCCAGCCACCAATGGCGCGTCCGGCTGCTGGCTGGCCTCGATCGCCTGTACAGCTTCCTGCGACCAGATCAACAGGTCTTCATAGGTCGTCTCGTAATCGCGGATCGGGCCTTTCGGATGCGTCGCCAGCGGCTGGACAATCCAGATCACGATCTTCTCGACGCCCCGGTTGTGGTGGCGCGTCGCGGCGCCGAGCGCATAGGTCAGACACTGCGGATTCTCGAACGCGTCCACCAGCCGGTAACCGAACTTCCAGTCCGCGACGTGCAGCTCCTTTGCGTACGGCTTGTAGACTGTCAGATCGCCGATGCCGCCCCAACCTTCGCGGAAGTCGGACAGGTCGAATTGCTGCTCCAGCTCCCACTCGTCGCCCGGTCCGATCAGTTGCTTGGCGAAGTCGATACAGGTTTGCACCGCTTCGACTTCGCGCTCGGTGATCGGATCGCCCAGCACCTCCTGGGCGTGGATGTCGAACGTCGTGTTCTTCAGCACCTTTTCGACGATCTCGTGGAGCGCCGTTCCCCGGTCCGCGAACACGCTGCTCTTGTCCGGGATGTGCTGTTGCATCCGGAACGAGCCGGGGCACTGCATCAGCCGCTTCATGCCGGAGGCAGAGAAGAGAGCGTGTTTGCGGGCGCCGTGGTCGGTCATGCGCAGTCACTCGCCAGCCGCGAACTGTTTCTTGGCCTTGGCCGTGAATTCGACGTAGTGCTCCGGCTTCAGCTTCGAAACGCTCGTCGCGCCAAACTCCTGCAGCAACGCGAATCCTTCAGCGACACGCTTCGCTTGTACGAATGCTTGAACAATCTCCCGGACGCCGGCTTCCAATTTCTTCACGTCCGGAGCTTCTTCCGCCTCGGTGTCGGGCGTAACGTCGATCACTTCAGGCTTTGCCGGAGTGCCTTTCGGGGCTTTCGTCTTCTTTTCCTTGACCGGCTCGGCTTCGGGGGTCTCCGGTTCGGGTGCGACCGTTGTCTCGACGATGGGCTCGCTTGCGGTCTTCGTCTCGACGGCTTCAACCGCCAGGCTGATGGCCGCTCCAGTTACCGCCACTGCACCGGAAATACGCTTCGCGTAGCCCATCGCTACGGCCAGCTGGTCGAATTGGAAAATGGCGTCACCACTGTCGTCGCTGGTAATCGTGATCTGGATCATCTTCTCTCCTAGGATGTTGAAACGGTTATCTGAATTATTCACCAAACGAAGCAACACAGACGCAAAAAGACCTACGGCGCCCATAGATCGCTGATCGGATCGTTGAACTCTCGCGCCATCGCGTCTATTTCAGATCTCTTTTTAATGAAGCCTGCTATCGCAGCGTCCGCTAACTTCTCGATATGCGGCATTTGCAGCCGCTTGAGCAGAAGGGTGGGATTCTCTTTAACCCAGGGCTTTAGGACCTCCAGCATCGATTCGGCCGCCGCTTTGAGACAAATAGTGTCCAGATTATCGTTTTGCCGGGATTGCTTTTTCGGAGGTGACACGTTTCGTTGTTCTCGTCTCTCGTAGCTCATTTCACCCAACGTATGAAGAATTGTCTATCATTCAAACTAAACAAAGTCAACAAACGAAACACGTCGAAAAGGGTTTTATCTTCCTGTCAACCAGGACTATACTATCTGTGCAACTTCTGGTGGGGGCTCACCATGAATCCGGTTCTTGCTGCACTGATCATCGTTGTTTCAGCCATGGGTATGATCGCACTCGTTGTTTTCTATGCGGCCACGACGCCGATCGGATAGCGCATATCAGGATGATGGCGGCGGTGGTCATGCCTAAATCCAGTGTTTCCCGTTAGTGTCGAGATCCATCTTGATCTTGGCTAGCGCGTCCAGTGCCGCCCCGCTGAGTCGTATCGTTTTTATCTGCTCACCCTCTGGGTACTCTTTGTTGGTGAATTCTGCCTAATAGGTGCCGTCGCTAAGCGCGAATACGACGACGCTCCGGTTTGCGTCCAAATCTATTCGGCGCCCGTCCTTTGCCTTTACTATCATTTTTTCTTCATCGCTCCTCTCACATCCTCACAGCACGCATGATGGTTGGGGTGGTTAGGGTGGTCATGGCAGTTCCTTCAACAAATCAGCGATCTCTCGCATCTCTTTATTTAATTCACGCATTGTCTCTAGCAATTTACGTTGCTCAATGGACGCCTCAGCCATACGGGCAATCTTTGCCCTGTAATCTGGATTATTCAACCACCGCTTGGCGTAGTCTTCATGCCGCTCTTTGGTGGTGGACATCAGATGAATCTCTTCTTCTCTGGTCATCACCCATCCCCTGTGCGGCTGGCGAGGAAGGCGTCGACATCGGCTGTTGTCACCCCAGGTTTAAATTGTGCCAATACTTGGAGTGCAAATTTTACAACTTCTTCTCTCGTATACCCGGCCGGCGCGGGAGGCTGGTGGAGAGCTGCTAGTTGAGCACTGAGCCAGCGAATGCGTTCCTTTGCTGCCGTTTGAAACGAAATCAGGTCGAAGTCGTGGCGGCTAGCCAAAAACACGGCATTAGCAAGCTCAAAATCGGAAAGGTGTGGCATCGCCAGATTGTCGCGGCTCAGGGCTAAATACTCCCTGGCCATTTTAGCGCCTTCTTCGCTGGCCCAATGACGCTTTGTCTCGTCTGCGGGAGGCTGGCGGAGGGCTGCTGGCGGCGCGGCGTTGACCATTGCCTCGTAGCACCACATCGTGCGGGCGTGCGTCTGTACGCCGTCTAGACCTTGTCCGAGAGCGGCGCGGCCGGCCTCTACCATCTCAGGCGTCGGATCAATAGGCATGAGCTTCCAGCAATCTGGCGAAACGTCCGCCTCGCGCTCGGCTTGGGTAGGTGTGTGGGTCATGGGGTTAGGCATTGGTCACCTCTTCGCGGATAATCTCGCGGATCAAAATTAGTCGTGCTCCTGATGCCTTCCGCTCCTCCATCAGCGCATCGATAAGTACAACAGTGCGAGTATATGCCAGGCTGTCAGCAGGCGAGTTGATCAGCGCCAACGCTTTCTTTGCCGCCTCATCCCGCCACTTCTTCAGATCATCATCCGATATGGTCATGGCTGGATCTCCGCTACTTCAACGCGCACGCAAATAAAGCCCTGCCGCCTCCAATGATTCCAGTCCTTGCCGGTATCATGTATAAACTCTGCTATGGCATCTCGACGGCGATGATGGATGCACCAAAACCATTCGCCCAAGCGGCCGTTTCTTTTCTTAATGGCGTACATCCTCATCACTTCACCTCTGCGGCAGCACGGATGACAGCAGCGAAGTCGGGCTTGGACGCGGTCTGTCTGCCCGGCAGTTCGTCAAGCTGAGCCTTCGCACCCATATCGAAGAAGAATTGGGCCACTGACGGAGTAATGTATTCAAAGGAAATACGCCCGTCTGGCATTGGAACTTCGAATACGACGATCCTGCGTTGGCTGATTTCTGTGATCTTCATCGCCCATCCTTCCGCTTCGTTCAGGTGGTGGCTTTAGCTAGCCGCAAGCGCCCGCGCTTTGAGCCAGCCGGATGATAATGTTCGATGATCCCAACAGCGATCAGTGCATTCCAGGTGCCGCGCGTGAACGGTGCACGCTCACCGGCAGCCAACAGCACGCCGGTATTGTCGAAACAACCATCGCCGTTGTGTCGCTTGAACCAGCGAAGTGCCGTCTTCTGCGCCTCGGTCAACACTTCTTCCTCTCCTTCTCGCCCTTCGCCTGCTCTCGCTTCATGCCCTCAACCCGCCGTTCCTCGCGTGCCTGGTCGTAGCCATATAGACCGTCGCGGTTCACGGTGCGCTGCAAGGTGGAGTAGAGGCGGGAGAGAAGAGTCATGTTACACCCACCGGCCGTAGCTGATCTGGAACCAAAGCCAACGCGCCCACCAGATCGTTTCGCCATCTGCCTTAGCTTGTTCGGTCAAGCTGCTCCGATAGCGGAATTCCGGCAGCAGCCACAGACCGAATGGTTGGAACTCAAGAGCGATACGGGTGGCCCGCAGTGGATACGGAAATCTCATCACTTCACCTCGCGGTTTATGGCGCGCTGGAGGAGGGAGTAGAGGGTCATTCCTTCCACCGCTTCTGGTGGGCATCGAAATCCCGCAACTCCTTCTTAAGCTGGACCAGCGTCCACCGATTGACGTGTCTTAGGCGACCCTGAAGGATTTCTGCCATTGCGGACGCGCTCTGATCTGCCGCGCTGAATGTTGCTTTCGCTGCGCCCATCGCCGATCTGACATCATCCCAAATGTTGCTCATCTCATACCTTCCTATTCTGCCGATGGGCGCGAGGGGTTAGGGAGTGGCGGCGGCTGCGTGGTGCGATTGGCGCGAAAATTCTTGATTAAATAGATAACATCGTCCGCACATTCGCCCGGCGTCTTGCCCAACGCGTGTCCTTTGTCGATAGCCCACGAGATAGCGCCGTGGAGAGCATCAAGATCCTTCTCGTCGATCATCCCTCATCCTCCTTCTATCTGATCGCCTGTGAGAGTATCCGCGCGGCTATGCCAGCAAATCCATTTCACTGATCTTCGCCGGTTCGTCGAGCTCTTCCATGTAGTAGAAGCAGATCGCCAGCGCATCGGCGTGGTTGTCGTCCTTAGGACTGAACCCGCGCTTGCACGCCGCGTCGATCATCTCGGTCTTGCTCGCGTTACCTTTGCCGGTCCAGTGCCGTTTGATTGTGCCGACGCCGACGCCGATGTAAGGAAGCTTCGGGTTCTGATTGTCGGCCCAAGCCGCCATCATCGCGAACATGCCGCCGTATACGTGAGCCGCTGCCGTGCCGCGGTGCCGATGCACCTCTTCGAACACGATGTCCGTGAACTTGGTCTGCTCGTGCAGGTCCTTGAGCGCATGCCGGAACCGGAGGTACCGCGCGCCACCACTTTCGAAACGCGAGTGGTTGCCGAAGTCCCATGTGCCGGAGGTGGTAACCTTGCCTGCCTCACCGACGGCGAAACCGCAATTCGTTCCGAGATCGAGGCCAAGGACGCGGGTCATTCAGCGTCTCGTTGCCAAGAAAACAGCGAAACCCAGGAGGCAGATAACGAGCACTCCGAGGCCAAAAATCTGTGACCACACATAGATTGTGGCTGCCAACTTTAACATGTCCGTCATGCCACTCTCCCTTCGGTCGCCTCTGCTTCTTCAACCACCCGCTGCGCTTCCCGAACATCGTCCGCCGTGCCGAACCGCATGACGGGCACACCAGCTTCGAGCATCCGCCGACACATATCGGCAGTGCCTTTGCCGCCGGGGAACGCGATCCCGAAATCCGGCTTGCCTTCTTCGAGCATCTTCGCGTTGCGCAGCGGACCGGCGGATGGTCCGAAGTTCTTCCAATCGGCCGGGAAGCGCTGCGTCGAGACGCTATGCGCGAACGCCCATTCTTCGGCCAATGTGTCGGCGCCTCGTGCCGCGCCGTGGATGATGAGCTCGATCGGCGTCAGGCCGAGGTGGCGGTGCTTGAAAATCCGCATGCCGACATCGAAGACCGCTCGGTCGGTAAAGTCGCGTCCGCCACAGATGAGGAGTCTCATTTCACCACCATCGACTGACAATCGGCATAGCCACAGATATCAACCAGGGAATCATCGTGGTCGGGCGTCTCGATCAACCGAGCCTCTTTGACCAGGCGCATAAGCTGCGCATGATCGGCCGGCGTGAGTTTCACCCCGGGCTTCAGTTTGTCGGCGAGCGCCACGTTCCACAGCGCGACGATGCGCTCGAAGTTGCGGGTCGGCGGACCATAAGCCGCGCGCCGCTCTTCGACCACCGCTGCCGCCCGCGCTGCCGGGCCAAGTTTGCTCGTCTTGCCAAGCATCTCCAGCGGACACGTCGTTTGCGTCAGAAGCTCGTCCTCGATGACCGGATCGATCTGCGTTTCCCGCGTCGCCCCAACGGTCTGTGCGTTGTCCGAATTCCATTGCGCAACCTCATCGCGCATATTGGGTGCGGCGTCGATTTCGGCGAGCGCGTCTTTCACTGAGCCTGCATACGGGCGATAGTCGCCAAATCCTGTCATCACAACCTCACATCAGCTTCTGAAGTACAAAGATCACTGACCTGACCGTTCGCGGTCAGACGCTCCACCTTGAAGTCCTCGGGATTCGGTCCGAAGACGTACATGGCAATCAGCGGATATCTCGGGCCGGCGCCACGGCCGATAACATATACGGACGTCTCTCCGTCACGGGTACGTGTCCACATCATTTCGTCTCTTCGAATTCATGCTTGTCGTTGAGGCGATACGCCTTGCCGGGCTCGATGCTGTCTTCGCCGACGTAGCCGATCTTGATGCGGTAACGATTGGCCGCTTCGTCCCACCAACGGAGCACTAAGACTCCTCGCTTGCCAGCCGTCGCGGTGCCGGCGTCGCCAGCCGTCGCGGTGCCGGCGTCGCCAGCCGTCGCGGTGCCGGCGTAGCCAGCCGTCGCGGTGCCGGCGTAGCCAGCCGTCGCGGTGCCGGCGTAGCCAGCCGTCGCGGTGCCGCGGTTGCCAGCCGTCGCGGTGCCGGCGTAGCCAGCCGTCGCGGTGCCGGCGTAGCCAGCCGTCGCGGTGCCGCGGTTGCCGGCCGTCGCGGTGCCGGCGTAGCCAGCCGTCGCGGTGCCGGCGTAGCCAGCCGTCGCGGTGCCGGCGTAGCCAGCCGTCGCGGTGCCGCGGTTGCCGGCCGTCGCGGTGCCGGCGTCGCCAGCCGTCGCGGTGCCGCGGTCGCCAGCCGTCGCGGTGCCGGCGTCGCCAGCCGTCGCGGTGCCGGCGTCGCCAGCCGTCGCGGTGCCGGCGTCGCCAGCCGTCGCGGTGCCGGCGTCGCCAGCCGTCGCGGTGCCACCAACGCACTTGGCGGGATCCGCGCCAAGCTCGATCAGTAACTTTGCAGCGTTCTGCCGATCACCAGAATAAACAACACACCCAAGCGGAAACTTTACTTTTCCGTCGAGATCAACCCACTCGTCGATACCGACAACCAACCACTGCGCGTCAACGTCCCAGTCCAATAGGCTCGAATCGCCCTGACCCCACAGCAGCCCGCGGAGCCCATAGCCGTAACTCGGACGCGGGTCCCAATCGGCACACTTGACCACCCCTTCAGCCGGCCACTGAAAACCACCGCGGCTCTTCAGTTCCGCGTCGCAGGTACGCAACACATATGCTTTGAATTTCTTCTTAGCCATTTGAGTTCCTTCATTGTTGATCAGGCGGAATGCCGGATCTTCAAGCTATCGCACCGACGGCGGTTAAGAACGTCGTCAATCGCGAATACAACGTAGCCATTTGCGAGGCGGTCAGGTGAGTACCGACATGCGCGCAGCCCATGATCGCGCCACTCTCAGAGTAGCCGGTGCCGCCGCTGCGCAGTAACCACAGCGGATTGGCCTGAATCGCGGTATTGGTCGCTGTGTTGGATGCGTTCAACGAGCCATTGAGGTATCGCGTCTGGGCGGTACCCGTCCGATCCTGCACCAAGTGGCCGGGTGCTTCGGTCAGATTGGAATTGAACGAATTCGCTGCTCCGATCAGCCCCCACGAAGGATCCGGCCCATTAGGCGGTGTACCCACGACCAGAATATCATTGACACGCGTCGTGCCCATAAAGAGGAACGCATCCGGCGTGATGCCGTAAAAACCGGCGCTGCAATCCGTCGCTGTGAACGTGTTGGCGTTACGGCTGGTGTTCAGGTAGCCTGTGGCGCCATCAGACGCATACCCCTGGTTGGCGGTGAAGGTGAGCGAGCCCACCTCAGTGAGATCGTTCGTGCCCGGTGCCACCCAATTGATTTTTGCGTAGGTCGTATCCGGTGCGGCCAACCTGTAAAACAAACCGAACTTCGACCACAGGCCATCCGCCGTCAGGTCCGCAACCAGCTGCGTCTTGAGCTCGTCGTATGTAGGCGGCACCGGAGGCACATAAGCGCCCATCTTGCCGCGGCTCACCAACTGACCGATGCGAACAAGTTCCGGCATGTCACGCCGCCATCGCGAACTGGAAGCAAGGGAGCAGTACGTCCTGCGCTTCCTTGGCGTATCCAACCGCGTTCTTATGCGACACGTCGTACATATAGCCGTTGGCGTTCGCGGTTTCCCACGTGCCGAAGATCGCTTCGGCATCACAGAAGGCGATGCCTTTTTCAATGGCGACATCGATCTGCACTTGGCGGTAAAGCGCCTGCGTTGGGTAATCCGCATGCGGGCTGCCGTCATCCGTGGGACCTTCACCCAACAGCATAGCGCCGCCGGTCAACAGGCACTTATCCACGATGGCCCGCAGGTTGGTCCGGTAGGTCTCGACGCCGATCGCGTTGTTTTCGTCGTTGACTCGGTAGTTGATAATGCTGAAGTCCGGAGCGTACAGCCCGAGCATCACCATCGGACCGTAATTGGCACTCTGTGCGCCGGCTGCAAAATCCGTCGATGTCCAGCCGCCCCGGCCGATATTCGCGACGAACAGTTGACTGGCCGCGCTGTTCCACGTCTGGATGCCGCACAGTGAGACGGGAGTAAGCGTCGAGCTACTCCAACCGAAGGCTGTCGTCAGGCCGGGGAAAGTGACGGGGATCTCCCGGCGCACGAAGCCGATACCGCTGTCAGTGACAGTGACCGCCGTGACGCCATCCCCTTGAAGGATGAAGCCGTTGCCTGTGTTGTTGACGAGATAGACGGTCGCTCGGTCAAACTGATTGGCTGGTGTGAATGTAGACTTCGAACCGGAGTTGCGCTGCGCGAACATCGTACCGCCCATCGAATAGGCGTTGCTGAACTCACCGTTGGCGCCCCAAACGTACCGGGGATCATAGACATTATATTGCGCCGTGGTTCCGAAGCCGGCAGTGCTGAACACGTTATCGATGTTGGCCGAGATGCCGAACTCGGTCGCGAGTAAAGCGGCGAGCTTGGCAGGCCAACCATTAGCCCGCCTGCTGGCGTTCTGAAGATCGGAACCGGTCGTGTTAGAACCCCAACCGGCGGTTATGCTGTCCCCAAGGCAAGCAATTTTCTTGTTGCCGGACCCGGCCTGTACCGCCTGGATCGCCGAACGGAGAGACGCCATATTCGAGCTGGTCATGTTGACCGTGTGAGCTGGCGGCTCGACTCCGCTCCCGATGGGCGCGCGGGGACTCATCATACTGCCGATGCGTACGAGCTGTGGCATGACGCGCCTTAGCTGTTTGCGACTGCGGAAATCTTCAAACCTGTTCCTGGTTTGACGGCAAAATACTCAACCGTATCGGCCGGGCGCCGCGGATCGGTCGTCACGGCAACATCACTGCCTGCAGTGAAGCGACGCGAGAAAACCGCATCGGCGGTGATCGCGACAAGATTGGTCTTCGCATTCAGCACGGCCGAAGTGCCCGCCGTGCCGGAGAAGGTAACAGCCTGCGTCGCGATGGCCGGCTGCTGCCCTGCCTGAACGCCGATCGGCACGATGTCGAATTCTTCGATGTAGAGCGTGGACATATCTGATCCTTAAGAGTTGGAGTCGAGTACGTCTTGCGCGGCAGCAAGTGCCGCATCTACCGCATCGGGTATGTCGATGAAGGTGTCATCGACTACGTCGACCAGTTGCTTCAGCGCATTCCAAAGCACGTCGCCATCGCGCACCTTGCCGGGCACCGGTTCGTCGTTCGGCGCGGTGCCGATCACAACGGCCATGCCGGCACCTCGTTGGCGAGATTGCTGTAGAACTTGTCGTTGAGCTCGGATGTCAGACGCAGGGCGGAAAAGCCGTCCGGGCGCTTCACCCATTGGCCGAAGCAGATGCTCTTGCCAGCGTCGTCTTCCACTTCGACGAACCGGCGATCCGAGCCTTCACCCGAGAAAACGATATCGACGAACCGGGTCATCCCCGCCACTCCTTCATGAAGTCGTATATGCGCTGCGTCGTCGACAGCCGGGGATCCAACGTCCCCTGCCGGAGCCGCAAAACGAAATTGCCGTTCTTGAGGGCGTCGATACCGAACTGCGTCGCGGTCAATTCGCTGAGCGAAAGAAATGCCTCGATGTCTTTGAGTAATTTGTCGCGTATCGTCATAACCAAACGCTACACAACTAACCGACCCTCGTCAATAGCCTATTTCTACATTTGACGGTTTGTTGCGTTTGGTGAATTATGCAAGGCTCAACCGAGAAGGATACTCGATGGCAAATAGTATGGCCGATCGCGCGCTAGAACTCGCCGCGCGAGGATTTCGTGTGTTTCCGTTGAAGCCACGCCAACGCATTCCGCAGATTGAGAACTGGCAAGAAGAAGCGACGACCGACCCAGCCATCCTCAAAAACTGGTGGATGAAATTCCCCGCGGCCAATCCCGGCATTGCCACTGGCGAAGATGTCATCGTCATCGACATCGACGATAAGGACAACAAGCTCGGCAGCCAATCGCTTCAAGGGCTTGAGATACTAAACGATACGCTGCCCGACACGCTCCGGGTGGCCACACCATCCGGCGGCACGCATATCTATCTCCGGCCGTCAAAGCCTCTCGGATTGAGCGCGGGCAAGTTAGGTAGCGGTATCGACGTAAGGGCGGTCGGCGGCTTGGTCGCAGCGCCCGGCGCCAAACGAGCCAACGGCGAATACACGATACAGACCGACAGCGACATCGCCCCGGCGCCGGCATGGCTCGAAGAGCTGATCGGCCAGCCGAAGCCAAAGGCGGACCAGGCGCCGCTGACCGAGCAGGACAGCAGCCCGGCGGTCAAATGGGCAGCGCATTACCTGCGACACGATGCGGTAGAAGCGGTCCAGGGTGACGCGGGCGACCAGACGACGTTCAAGGTAGCGGCGACACTAAAGGCCCGCGGCATCAGCGAACCGATGGCGCTGGAGCTGATGCTGGAGCACTACAACGACAGGTGCTCGCCACCGTGGACCGCTGAAGAGCTCGAGGCGAAAGTGGCCAACGGATTCAACTATGGCAAGTCGCAGCCGGGCGAGCAATCCCCCGAGCATGAATTCGAACCGGTGGCGGAAGCGCAACAGGAAGGGGAATCAATCCTACCCGACACCGTGCCGCTCCGGCGCATCGAACGATTCAACTTCGCCGACGATAACGAGGAGGAAGAGCCGGACCCGCTGATCGAGAGCGTGCTCGACAGCTCCGGGGTCGGCATCGCGTACGGCGAATCCAGCATAGGCAAGACCTTCGTCGTCATGAGCATGGCGTACGCAATCGCCGCCGGCAAGTCGTGGGGCGGCAAGAAGGTGAAGCAAGGTGGCGTGCTGTACGTCGCGACGGAAGGCTTCGGCGGCATGCGCAAACGCGTGCGAGCCCTGAAGAAACAGTTCGGCGGAGGCGACATACCGTTCCGCGTGATGCTCGCCAGTATCAACATCCACAAGAACAAGGCCGATGCGGAGCTGATCGCCAGGGAAGCGAAGCAGATGGAGGAAGATTTCGGTGTGCCGGTCCGGCTCGTCGTGATCGATACCATGTCCGCGGCAATGGCCGGCGCCGACGAGAACAGCGCCCAAGAGGCCAGCATCGTCCTCCAGCGGATGAATCAGATCGCCAGGGCCGCTAACTGTTCTGTCCTGGGTGTCCACCATACAGGCAAGAACAAAGACGGCGGTGCGCGGGGATCTTACGTCTTCAAGGCCAATGCCGATTTCATGCTGGAGATCCGGCAAGGCGAAATCGTGGCGGAAAAGAAGCGCGACGACGAGAAGATCCAGCCGATCGGGTTCAATCTCAAGGTGGTCGAGTTAGGCCACACGGCCAGCGGCAGGCGCGTGTCGTCCTGCGTGGCTGAGATCCTGACCGGCGCGCAAATGGCTTTCGGCGACATGCCTCTCACCAAGGAAGCCGAGAAGGCTTTGCGCGCGCTAGAGAACATACAGCAAGCCGATGCCAGCGACCCCGAAGGAGACGACGCGCCTGAGCACGTGTGGCGGGCGCAAGAGGTCGACTGGGCGGGTTGGCTTGACGGCTATCATGTGGTGGCAAATCCGACGGTGCCGAGGCCCGCAGGCGGGTGGCGCAAGACGGGCTTGGAGACTGCCTTGCGTCGACTGCGGGACGAGCTGATCAACTGCGGAAGGGTGCAGCGCAAGGGGCGAAATCAGTACGTAACGACCCGTCGGGGCAATGGGGAGTGAGTGATATGAAATCACCTATTCATACGAAAATAGGGAATTGGTTGCCGCCAAAAATGGCTGACGGCAAGGCTCTTGCCGTCAAAAGGATTAAAGTCATTGCCGCCAGTTGCCGTCACCTTGCCGCCAAAAATAAATCGGCCATAATCAAGGGGGTAATATCTTGCCGTCAAATGCCGTCACTTTGCCGTCATGGGATTTCCATCCTTGCCGTCAAGCTCTCCTCTCTTAGGAGAGCTGACGGTGGCGGCAAGCGAAAGGCAGTGGTTTGAGGCATGCCTAAGAAAGGGCAGAAGCAATCCGATATCCAGTGGCCGATTGTGTTTGAGCTATTTCTGGATGATCGCTGGTGGACGAGGCCGGCACTGCGAAAGGCGCTCCCTGATGTCCCGCGGCAATCGGTCAAGGCGTGGGTGGCCTTGTGGGTCCGACGGGGATGGTTGGAGCAGGCACCCAACCCGAATCTGCCGGTTGGCGTTCCGTACCGGCGGAGTACGAAAGCAGCATACGCGTACCGGATCACGCCGCTTGGCCGGTTGGGTTGGGAGCAGCGACACGAGCTGTGGAACCGGGCGAAGCTGAAAAAGAAAAACCCCGCTCCTCCAAAGAAGTGGGGCAGGAAGCCGAAGGACGAAGAGGTTTATTCCTGGTCGGTCGAGGTGCCCTGGTGGGAACAGTCCGACGAGCAGGCGTAGTCTGTGTCGGGTTCCGTGTCGGGTTCGATCGGTACCTGGAACTGCGGCACCGGGGTGGCACGGGCGATCACGGCTTGGGCGCGGTCTGCGGCGGCCCGGCCCGCGCCGTTGACGCCGCCACCGGAGGGCAGGGAGAAGCTACCCAGGGGCGCACGAGGCTTGGCGTCCTGGGCGTTAGCCGGAATGGCGGCGAAATGGACGGCGAAGATCAGAGCGGTTACGAGGGTGCGTTTCATAGCTTGTGTCCTTAGAAGGTGGGCCGCTCTCACAGCGCCACGAAGAACAAGAACAACACTAGCATGGCGAGCATGCCGGCGGAGAGAAATTCAATGGTTAATTTCTTAAGCGTCATGACAGCCATCCGTAGACGTAGAGGAGGTTGTAAGCGGCCTCAGCGATGAGGGCGGCGATCGCGAGCAGGGTTGTGGTGGTCAGCCAGCGGGGCATGGCTTTTATCTCCAAAAGCTACTGTGCGGGCAAAACTAGAGGTTGGCCGGTACACTGACCCAGTAGCGCTTGTGGACGTGCTCGATTTTTGGGCGTTCGCTTTCACACACGTCACCATTGGCGTACATATCTTCGAGGGACATTTCAGCACGCTCCCGCGTCTTGTATGGGCCGGCGTAGAGAAACCGAAAGCCGTCTTTGGATTGGATTATTCGGCTGGACATAGCTGCATGCTCCTCAATCGATGACGACGATGACGGCGTAGCCGACTGCTTCAAGCCGGCTCTTCCAGCGGGAACCTGAGTTGGCGGTCATGGCTTGCTGCCAGGCGTTGATGTGGGCGGGGACGTCCGGATCCCGGCTGTCGGCGTTGGCGAGCGCTTTGACGGCTTTCTCGGCTGCCGCAGTAGCTTTGTCGTAGCCAAAGCCCTCAACCGAGCCTTTAGCCATCGGCGCGCCCCAGACCTGGGCGAAGCAGGTCATACGGCCCGCGCCGTCCTTCGGGCACTTGAAGACGATACGGCCGACGTAGTTGCCGCCCTGCAGCACGGCGTAGGCGCTGGCGGTGCGGAAGGATTTGGCGAAGTCTTCATGAATTGTTGTCATTTCAAATTCTCCAAACGAAACAGTGCAGGCAAGCGAAAGAGCAGTTAGGGGAGACGCATGCGCTCCGGATAATCCAGGCGAAGTCTTGCCGCGTTATCAATCGCCTTTGCGGCCAGGCTCCAGGACCGGCGACCCAGGGGTGATTTTCGCGCGGCCGCAGCGGTGTCCAGGGCGATGACGTGGCATGACCTGGTGGCGTTACCGGTATGATCTCGTCGCTGCATGCGCAGATGGAATTTGGATGGGGTCATGGCTTTGTTTCCTTGGTCGATTACTGTATGTTTGTTGAGATCATTATCTAACCAAACGCACCAAATAGTCAATAGGTGATTTTACATTGAGCGAAGAAAAATCTCTTTCCGAGCAAGAAAGACACTTTGTGGCTGGGCTGGTCGCTGGTTTGCCGATTCAGCGGGCTGGTGAGGAAGCTGGTTATACTATGCATAAAGCGTACCGGCTCGCACAAAAGCCTATTATTGAGACTGAGCTGGCCCGGCAATTGCATCGCCGGCTCATCATGGACTGCGCGCCCGCGGCGCTGGAACTTCTGAAAAAGACGGTAGATCATGGGGTTAGGCAGGTCGATGCCGGCAAGGAGCCAAGCCGCGTACACATCGATGCCGCCAAGACGCTGCTAGATCGTACGGGCCTGGTGGCGCAGCAGGGCGGAAGATCTGGAGAAGAGAAGAGCCTGGGCGAGATGACCGGCGACGAGCTCCGGGCCCGCTTCGACAGCATGCAACGCGAGCTTGCAAACCGTGCGACGACGGTCATTGAGGGGGATAGCGCGCCAGTTGACGCGCCAACAGATCAGCAAGTCATTGATATACTGGGATAGTCTTAGTATCCAGGCTACTTCAAGCTTAGGTATTGCAACGTTATAACATTCGACCTTTACCCCTCCGGGGTCACTTCGCCGCACCAGTGAGTCGGTGCTAGCCCACCTCTGCTAAATTTCGATCCGCCAAAGTGTTCGATTGGATAAAGCCTATTGACAACATACGAACCATTCGCTATTTCTCTAAACAGACGATTGGTTCCCCTAGCCATCGTCTTCCCCGTCGGGAGTGATCCCGGCAAAAAGCAAACTGGCGCCGGCTCCCGTCGAGCCCCCACACGAAAGAGTCGGCGCCAACTTTTTAGACTGACCGCCTTTGCGGTGAACACTGCCTAACGGAGACGTGTCTCTGGTGGCGCCTCCGCCTTGGGCGGACAATGGCAGTGTTCTCCGCAGCGGCGAGGTGACCAAGCTTTAGCGCCCGTGGCGCGCGGTGCCGACCCGCGCTGTCGTCTTGCAAGACTCGTTCGGCGCCGCGGCAATCTGGAGGTATCGGATGCTCTTCGTGTGTTGGTTGTCCGTCCTGTTGATTGGCGTCGTCGTGCTGGAGCTGGTCAAGTGATGCAAACCGCTCGAAAGCCCGTATCGGTGGGCGAAATGCTCAAAGAGGAATTCGGCGTCACGCAGCAAGACCTCGCTGCGCGGGCCGGGGGGATACCGTCCGTGGCCGCTGGTGTGATGGGCGGCGAACGCCCGATCGATCAGACGATGGCCGAGGATTTGGCGCTTCTGTGCGGCAACAGCGTTCATTTCTGGCTGAACTGCCAGGAGCGGACCGAGCAGTGGGTGAGGAAACAATGCTTGTAATTCAGGACGCTTCCGATCGGCAGATGTCGCCGATCAAAATGTGGACGGATGGGGTGCCTATCGAAGAGGCAGCCATGAAGCAGCTGATCAATGTGGCCTCACTGCCGTTCATCCACAAGCACGTGGCTGTAATGCCGGATGTCCATTGGGGCATGGGCGCGACCGTCGGGTCAGTCATCCCGACCACTGGCGCCATTATTCCGGCCGCCGTCGGCGTTGATATCGGTTGCGGCATGATGGCCGCTCGGCTCAAGCTCAGGGCCTCCGATTTGCCCGACGATCTATCGGCGATCCGTTCCGCGATCGAGGCGGCCGTGCCGCACGGGCGCACGAACAACGGTCGCGAGAACGATCGAGGTGCCTGGGGTGAGGCGCAGGAGATGCGCCCGGACCTGTCCGGTGCGCTTCGCGATATCATCGCCAAGCATCCAAAGCTCGAACGCGCCGCAGCCCGGGCGCCGCATCATCTCGGCTCGCTCGGTACCGGCAACCATTTCATTGAGCTCTGCCTCGACGAGAACGACGACGTCTGGGTCATGCTGCACTCGGGTTCGCGCGGGATCGGCAACGCGATCGGGCAGTACTTCATCGAACTGGCCAAGCAGGACATGCGGAAGTGGTTCATCAATCTGCCGGACGAGGACCTGGCCTACCTCCCGGAGGGGACTGACCACTTCGACGACTACTACATGGCCCTCAACTTCGCCCAACGGTTCGCGATGGTGAACCGCGAGCGGATGATGACGTCGGTCTTTGACGTTCTCCGAAAATTCCTCCCCAACCAGGGCCTTCAGGCCGACCAGCACGCGGTCAACTGCCACCACAACTACGTTGCCAAGGAATATCACATGGGCAAGAGCGTGTGGCTGACCCGGAAGGGTGCGGTCGCCGCTTATGAAGGCGGGCTTGGCATCATCCCGGGATCGATGGGCGCCAAGTCGTTCATCGTGCGCGGCAAAGGCAATCCCGAGAGCTTTTGCAGTTGCAGCCACGGCGCCGGCCGGGCGATGTCGCGTGCTGAAGCGAAACGCCGGTTCACGCTAGACGACCACATCGCGGCGACGGCAGCGGTCGAATGCCGGAAGGATGCCGAGGTCATCGACGAAACACCGATGGCGTACAAATCGATCGACGACGTGATGGCAGCCCAGTCCGACTTGGTTGAAATCGTCCACACGCTCAAGCAGGTGGTTTGCGTCAAAGGATAACTGGGTGTAGCTCAGCCCGGCTAGAGTGCCGCACTTGGAATGCGGAGGCCGCTGGTGTGATGGGCGGCGAACGCCCGATCGATCAGACGATGGCCGAGGATTTGGCGCTTCTGTGCGGCAACAGCGTTCATTTCTGGCTGAACTGCCAGGAGCGGACTGATGGATGGTGCGTGTGATGGAGGAAACGGTATACTGGCTGGGCGAGCCGATCGAAAAAGTGCTGCGCAAACCTCGGAAAGCTGAATGGGTCAAGAGACAGCGCGTCATAGACCTCATGGTCCCCTTGGTGCAGCACATGCTTACCCCGCCGCAGATCGACGTGGATTCGCTAGTGCGAGCGCATCTCGACATCTGTTACCCGGATTGGCGGTTCGATTTTGCCGCCGAAGATCGTTGGAAAGATGATGGAGGTCGGTAGAGTTCAGCAGCGGCGTGGAAGGACACGCGGTCGCTAGGCGAAAGCCGGTAGTTGGACGTGAAGAGCCGGGGTAGCAAACCACTCATGCCGCGAGGCAGGCCCGCCCGGTGTCCTTCAGTGGAATAAGCGCCAACGCCGTGTCAGAAGGGCTGGCACAAACAGGTGTTGAAACCTGTCTGCTGAAAAGAGAAACCCCGGATCGCCGCAAAGCGCTCCGGGGTTTTTAGTTATAGGAGGAAACACCGGGCATTGCACCCAGCCCCATGATGATAATGGGGAATATTGTGAATTTCAATAGTTCCTGATACGATACAAACTTCGTTCAACGGAGCAGGAGCTAGATGGCGCAGCCACCGGTCTATACGCGGCAGTATAATTTCACGGATTTCCAAACGGTTAATCCGACCACACCGCTGCCCGCCAACCAGGTGGACATCGAGTATAACGCCATCAAAACGACGTTGGACGCGACGCTTTTCAATCTCGGGCTGATCCAGCGCGACGACGGCCGGCTCGGAAATCAGAGCGTGGCCAAGGAGTCTTTGAGCGAGGAAGTGCTGGCGCTGATCGGCGGTGTCGGCAATCCCCGCGGCAACTGGGCGACCGCGACGGCGTATGCCGTGCTCGATCTCGTCAACAACAGCGGCAACAGCTATCTTTGCGCCGTAGCGCATACTTCCGGCGGTAGTTTCGCGACGGACCTGGCGGCCGGCAAGTGGGTTATTTTTTCTTCCGGCGCCGGCTCGGTCCGCGCCGACGGTACGACCGTAGTCACCGCAGACATCACGCTCAGCGGTCACAAGCTTATCGGCGTGGCCAACGGGACGACGCGGACAGATGCGGCAACTGTCGGCCAATTACAGGACGGTAACGCCATTTGGGCGGGCTCCGCAGGCGGTACCGCTAACGCGATTACCCTGACCGTCTCGCCGGCTATCACCACTCTTACCGAAGGTCTGACGGTCATTTTCGCGGCTTCCGCGACGAATACTGACGCAGCGACTCTCGCGGTCGATGGTACGGCGGCGACGGCAGTAAAATACGGCGGTGACGTGTTGATCGGCGGCGAAATCGTGTCGCCGCGACTATACCGCGCAACATATCGCTCGCTGGCGTGGGAGATTCAGCCATATAAGCCCGGATTGTTTGGCGATCAGACCTCGACGTCGATTAACGGGGGCGCAGCCGCCGGACCGATCTGGACGCTGAATCGTAAGAGCCCGACGCCTGCGGCCAACGACATTCTCGGACAGTTCTTGGTCAAAGGCACCTCTGTTGGAGTCGGCATTGCTTCCATAACGCGAGTTGGCACGCTCGCGACCCTGACGACTTCCGTTTCTCACGGTCTCACTACGGGCGACCAGGTCACGCTCATTGGCCAAACACCGGCGGGCTATGGGGGTACCTACGCGGTTACCGTGACCGGCGCGAATATCTTCACCTACACTATGGCTGCCGATCCTGGCGGGTCCGCGTCGTTGGTCGGCACATACACGGTGCTTGGTCGCAACTACGGCAAGATCACGACGAAAATCGTCGACGCGACATCCGCCACGGAAGACAGCACTGTGGCGCTCGGAACGTTAGTGGGCGGCGTCGAGACAGATGGCCTGGTCGTCGGGCAGGGCGTGCAGATCGGGGCCCCGAGCGGCGGGGATAAAGGTGTTGGCACGCTCAATCTTCCCGGTCCGATATACCTAAACGGCAGTCAATTGCTGCCGGGTTCCGTTCCGGTCCGGCAAACCGTGATGTCCGGTCCGGTCGACACGAACGGATTTTCCGCGTTCGGCGGTTCGACGGGTTCGGCGACGGTGACGGCTAGCGGTACGCTGCTGGTGACCGCGGCGAACGGATTTGACGTCACCGGGCAGGTGAACCGGATCGGGCTTATCAGCAATCCGGCGTGGTCAAGTCTGTCGACCAACGGCACGATGTATCTCTATTTGGACATCGCTGCCGATGGCACGTGTACGCCCGGTGCCGGGACGCTTGCCCCGACCTACCGTAACGGCGGCGCCGATGTCACCACCAACGGGCAGTTTACATTCAACATTGGCGAGATGGTCGGCAAGGTCGGTAACGGCTCTGCGGCTGTGCAGACGTACCGCGTCTATGTCGGGCAGGTGACGGTCGCTTCGAACGTTGTGAGTGCCATCAATTGGTACGCGCTGAACGGCAGATATCGTTCGGCGACGATTGCGGCGCTGACTGCGGCGGCTACGACGACAAGCTTTACTCACAACCTTGGCATCTCTATGGACGTGAAGCTCGCCGTCTATATGCGCTGCATCGTGAACGACGCCAACTGGCTGGTCGGGCACGTGACGGTTCCGAGCATCAATACCGGCACGAACATTGTTACGACTGCAGTGCCTTATCTCTTTGACACGGTGTCCGGGGGCTTCATTTCCGGCGCCACAAGCACGGGGTGGAATGTCGCCAACCGCACGACTGGCGCGATCACAAGCCCGACTGCCGCGAGCTGGCAATGGTGGGTAACGATGATTCGCGATTGGGGCGGCAGTTGATTTCGACGACGCCCGGCGTTTTCCGGGCGAATGCGTGAAGAGCATGGAGATTGCTCTATGGCACTGAGTTCGAAGACGAAGAAGTACCTGATTATCGGTGGCGTGGTCACGGTGGCGCTCGCGCTGCTGGCGACGTGCGCGAAAGCGGCAACGACATGCGAATCTCCTGACAAGGTGATTGCAGATATCAAGTTGCAGGCACCGAAAGCCAGTGTGCTGCCGGTGACAAAGGCCGATGGAGTCGAGTTCGTAAAGTCCATCCTGGTAAAATTGGATGCCAGTAACGACCACGGCGAGGACTTATACCTGCTGTTCTCGCAGGATGGCCACGTCAACGGCTACCTCGTCGGCTTCTCCAATAGTTGCGTCACCGGCAGCGGTCCGATTCCTGAAGCACTCCGACAGGCGATCGTCCATGCAGTGCAGCCGGGCGCATAAGTTTTTTTGTTGAAGGGGCCGATCGAAGCTGGCTCGCCCCACGGCGCTGTTGAAGGTGTGGATTATGATCGATGACCGAGTTGGAAATCGAAGCGCTGGTGGAGCGGGCCGCGAAAGAGGGGGCTCGCCAGGCGCTTGAGCAGATCGGGTTGCATGACGAAGGGGCGGTTAAAGACGTCCTGGAGCTGCGCAGCCTGATCGGTTCCTGGCGTGAGGTGAAGAAGACGGCGATACAGACTTTCGTTCGCTGGACGACGCTCGGCATCTTGGGTCTTCTGGCTGCTGGCTGGTGGTGGCAGAACCACAAATGAGCCAGTTCAAGGGCAAATCTACCGAAGAGTTGATGCGCGAGCAAAAGCTGCTCAAGCGCATGATCGCTGTTGACGAAGCGAAGAACGACTTCTTGCGGTTTGTCCAGTTTACCATGCCGGATCCGGACGACATCGACGATTCAGACCTGTCGATGTACACGATCACGCCGCTATCGCGCGTGCTCGGCGAGATCCTGATGAAGGTGGAGCGGGGCGAGCTGTTGCGCGTGGCGCTGTCGGTTGGTCCGCAGTATGGCAAGTCGGAGATGATCACGCGTCGGTTCCCGCCGTGGTTCTCCGGTCGCAATCCGCACCGGCATGTCATTCTCGGTACCTACAACCAGGACCGCGCCAGCGAAGAAGGCGGCGAGGTTCGGGAAATCATCGAAGGCACGCCGTTCAAGCAGGTGTTCCCCAAGTACAGGCTGCGCACCGGCTCACAGTCGAAAGAGCTGATGATCACCGATCGGGGCGGAAAGATGGCGTTCGTGGGCGTCGGCGGCTCCGGCTCCGGTAAACCCGCCGATCTCATCCTGATCGACGATCCGATCAAGAACGACGAGGAGGCGCAGAGCGAGACCTACCGCGAACGGCAATGGAACTGGTTCAACCGCGTGGCGTATGCCCGTGCGAAGACGACGACCGCTATCGTGGTGGTTCACTGCCTGGTCGGTGCAACGCTCGTCACGATGGCGGACGGATCGGCCAAGCCGATCGCCGACATCCGGCCAAGTGACGAGGTGTTCGCTCACGAGAACCATCGGTTCGTGCCGCGTCGAGTGCTGAATTGGGCTTCTCAGGGCGAAGACGACATTCTCGAATTGAAGACCGGAAACCATACGGTCCGTGGCAACGCGCGGCACCCGTTCCTGACGGTACGCGGCGGCAAAACTATTTGGGTACCTCTCGGCGAGCTCGTTCCCGGCGACAGCATTGTCTGCTCTGCCATCCAACCGGGGGAAGGCGAACGGCTTGACGAGACAGAAGCGTGGTTGCTGGGCTTCATGTTCGGCGATGGCTGGGTAACCGTGCGCAACGCGATGAAGTACGACAAGAAGTGGAATCGCACCTACCCGCGGCGCGGCTTTGTCACTTGCTGTGCCTTTAAAAAATATTTCGAGTTGAATGAGAAAGTCCTTCAACACTTTGAGGCGGTATTCGGGTTCCGACCAAAGGCGACGGAATTCGGGTACTGGCGGACAGAAAAGCAGGACGTCGGACGGTGGTTCTCCGAACGCGGCATGATCGGGAAAGCGAAGACGAAGCGACTGCCCGCGTGGCTCTTCTCAGAGTCGGTTGCTGTCCGTCAGGCATTTATGCAGGGCTTCACTGAAGCCGACGGACACGTTGATAAAAAAAGTCAGACGACTGTTGCGTCGGCGAATCCCAATTTACTTGCCGACCTACGGCACCTGGCGCGCTCGGCGGGCGTTAAGCCGTCGAACATTCATCGGTATGCGTTTACGGCCCAGCCGCCGAATTCGCCGAGGCCCGTGGACGGGGTGACGTACAGCTTCAAGTGGGGGGTCAACGGCTATGATACGGCGTTCGACGTCGTAAATGTTCGCAGCGTGGAAAAAGTCGGCCGCGCCGAGGTCTTCGACATTCAGGTCGAAGGCGCGGAGAACTTCATCGCCGATGGGCTGGTCTGTCACAACACGCGCTGGTCCGAGGACGACCTGATCGGCCGGCTGTGCGATCCGGACCATCCGGAGCGCAACAAGAAATATGCCGGCATCGCCGACGACTGGACCTACATCAATCTGCCGGCGGTGGTGAGCGATCCCGCCCTGGCCAAGGCGTTAGGGCTGACCCTGGAGCCGCAAACCGATCCGCGCGTCATTGCGCAGTTCGGTGCGAAGCCGATGACGACGCTGTGGCCGGAGCGCAAGAGTCTGTTGCATTTGGCGTCCGCCCGCCGGTTGGACGCGCGCGGCTTCGATGCGCTGTACATGGGCAAACCGTCACCCGACGATGGTGACTATTTCAAGGCTGATTGGCTGGTCGAACACTTCAAGCCGGAAGAGTATCCGAAGAACCTCCGTAAATACGCGGCATCGGATCACGCGTTGAGCGAGAAGGAGAAGGCGGACAGCACTTGCATGGGCGCGTTCGGTATCGACGAGCACGACGACATCTGGATCATGCCGGATCTCGTCTGGCGGAAGATGGAGGCCGACACGACGCTGGACGAGATGCTTGGCGTCATGAAGCAGCACCGGCCGGTCGTGTGGTTCGCCGAAGACGAGCACATCAACAAGACGCTGGGTCCGTTCCGCCGCAAACGCATGGCGGAAGAGAAGATTTACACGCTCGTCAAGGGCATGACGTCGACGAAGGATCTTCGTGCGCGTGCCCGGTCGATCCAAGGTCGCATGGCGATGCGCAAGGTGCATTTCCCGGCATGGATGCCGTGGTGGTCAATGGCGAAATCGGAGCTGCTGAAGTTCCCGTTCGCGACCCACGACGACTTCGTGTCGTTCATGAGTTTGATCGGCCGCGGGCTCGATGCCGAGTATGGCGCCGAGCAGGTCAAGGTCGAGAAGAACGTGATTCGTGTCGGCTCGATCGAGTGGATGAAACGGTCGGCCGCGAACCGTAATCGCGCAGCGCAACTGAAGAAGGGACGAGCAGGTTTCTAAATGATCGAACAAGATCCAACCGCAACTGCCCCGGTGGCCGGCACCCCGGCCGACGACAAGGTGATCCCGCGCGATACGCCTGAGGTCGATCCGAGCCGCGAGCAGTCCATCAGGAAGTGGTTGGACCGGATCGCGCAGGCAGAAAAGAACCTGGAGCCTGCGTTCAAGAACATGACCCTCAACATGGATTATGTGGCCGAAGGCTGCAATCCCGAGGAGTGGGACCCGAAGGCGCAGTATACGTTGCCGATCATCCGCCGGCATATCAACCAGGCGGTTGCGTCGCTCTACGCCAAGAATCCGAAGGCGAGCGCCAAGCGCAAGCCTCGAATGGAATTCACGGTTTGGGACGGCGACGAGAAGACGCTGCAGGCGGCTTACCAGATGGCTATGCCCCAGATAGACCCGGCGACGGGCGGTCCGGTGCTTGACCAGATGACGGGCATGCCGGCTGTCGACCCGCAAGCGCAGGCGATCGTCCAGGATTTCGAACAGGGCCGGCAGCGCAAGCAGATGCTGGATAAAGTCGGCAAGACACTGGAAATCCTGTTCAACTATTCGATTAACGAGCAGGAACCGACTTTCAAGGAAGAGATGAAACAGGCCGTCCGGCGGGTGAAGACCTGTGGCGTGGCCTATACCAAGCTTGGCTTCCAGCGGCTGTTCGAAAAGCGTCCCGAGGTCGAGGCGCAGATTCGCGACATCACCAATCAGGTCGCTACGATCGAGGCGCTGACCGCCGACGTGGCGGACGGTGAGGTCATGGGACCGGATCCGAAGCTGGAAGAGCTGCGGATCGCGATCGAAACGCTGCAGGGGCAGCCGGAAGTAGTCGGACGCGAAGGTTTGCTGTTCACCTTCCCGCGTGCGACGGACATCATCTTCGATCCGAAGACGCGGCAGCTCAAGGGCTGGGTCGGTACGCGGTGGATCGCCGAGAAGTTCCACATGACGTGCGACCAGATAAAGGAGACGTACAAGAAAGACGTTAAGACGGGTGATTTCACGTCGTATCGGGGCACCGACGACCGGCTCAGCCGGGAGATCGCGAGCGCCGTACGAGGTCAGAGTGCCGAGCCGGAACTGGCCTGCGTCTACGAGGTGCAGGATCGCGATACCGGGACCGTATTCACGATCATGGACGGCTACAAGGATTATCTGAAGGAGCCGGCCGCGCCCGACGTGGATCTGGAGCGGTTCTTTAACGTCTTCTCGCTGGTTTTCAACTCGCTGGAGCACCCAAAGAAGATCATCCCGCCGTCGGATGTGCAGGCGCTGCGCCATCCGCAGGATGAGTACAATCGTGCGCGGGAGGGGTTGCGCGAGCAGCGCCACGCTAACCGGCCGAAATACGCCGTCGTGGCGGGCCGCTTGAGCGATGAGGACAAGAAGAAGCTCCAGAACTCGCCGGCAAATGCCGTGGTCGAACTTAACGCGCTGATGGAAGGCGAAAAGGTCGAAAATGTCATTCAGCGCTTCGCGTTGATGCCGATCGATCCGGCAATGTACGACGTCGGCCCGCAATTCGACGACGTGCTGCGCGGCGCCGGCTCGCAAGAAGCGGTGATCGGTGGCGCGTCCGGTTCGTCGGCAACGGAAGCGTCGATCGGCGAGCAGGCGCGCACGACCGGCATGTCGTCGGACGTGGACGACCTGGACGATTTCCTGACCGAGTTGGCGCGCAATGCCGGCCAGGTCATGCTGATGGAGCTCTCTCCCGAGACGGTCAAGGAAATCGTCGGGCCGGGGGCTGTGTGGCCGGAGATGACGCGCCAGGATGTCGCGAAAGAGCTCTATCTGGAGATCAAGGCTGGTTCGTCCGGCCGTCCGAATCGCGCGATGGAGCTGGCGAACATGGAACGCGCCATGCCGTGGATCGTCCAGTTCCCCGGCATCAATCCGGAGCCGTTCGGAAAGAAGTATCTCGATCTGCTCGACATAGATGTGGAAGACGCGATCGTGGCCGGTATGCCGTCGATCACGGCGCAGAACGCGATCGCTGCGAAGATGGCCGCGCAGGCAGCGCAGCCGTCGACGGGCGATCCCAGGTCCGACCCCAACGCTCAAGGCGGGCAGGGCGGCAGCAACTCGGCGAAACCGCCCGAGCAAGATCGCAACGTACAGCCGGGCTATCCGGCACAGACAGGTCTAGGTTAACACAGAAAGGAGATAGGTTATGGCAAGTCCAGGTTCAGGTGCGGCTGGTCGCTCGGGTGGCGCTGGCTCAGGTGGTAGCTCCGGCAATGGCGGCGCGGCGGGCGGCGGCGGGGGAGGCGGCGTAGGCGGCGGGGGAGGCGGCGTAGGCGGCCCCGGCCGCGGCGCATCCGGTCGTGCGTCCGGTGCCGGCAGCGCCGGTAGCTCCGGCAACGGGGGCAACACCGGCAAAGGCGGTCACGATCAACCGGTC
>Ga0255336_100794_pt1 | contig 35240 bp, 40 predicted proteins | sample MeOH1_35cm_T3_17_FD_189102 | JGI IMG/M metagenome (GOLD analysis project Ga0255336, IMG submission 189102) | Sandy soil microbial communities from University of British Columbia, Vancouver, Canada - MeOH1_35cm_T3_179 | ecosystem: Engineered > Artificial ecosystem > Sand microcosm > Unclassified ...
AAATAAAAATATTTATATTTGGCAAACCGCTTTAAATCAGGGAGCATTACAACGATTATAATAAAACCTGCAACACCTAAAGCAAACCACATAACCTGTTTAACTGCAAGCTGCTGATTTATTCTATAAATTACAGCAAGACCTATTACAGAAAGGGCACTTGCTAAAACGAATATGTATTTATCCCCATCAGGATAAAATCTTCTAATTATAAAATGAGAATATGCTATTAGGGTAATTATAATAGCTGCAATAATGAGTGCGCCCTTGTCAATGGGCTGTTTTACAAGTGCAAGGTTTACAAAACAAACGATACAAAGCAGGTAGACATACCTTAAAAGCTTTTTTTCGTCCTTTATATTATCCATTTTATCACCTATCCTATAACCTTAAATAAAGCACTTCCTATTTTAATTTCATCTCCAACTTTAAGAATAACCCTTTCTTCAAGTCTTTCTCCATTAACCTCCGTACCATTTGTACTTCCTAAATCCTCTATCATATTGTCTGTATTTTTAATAAATATTCTAGCATGATTTCCAGAAACAAATTGATCATCTAATACAAGCATATTGCTGGCTCTTCTGCCAATAGTCAGCTCTCCATGGATAGGTATTATTCCATCTCTTTTTAAAATGGAATTCTCACCTGCCTCCACCACTTCAATGGCAAAAGCTTTCTTTCTAGTAGTTTTTTTCTTTCCTCCTGACTTTATATCCTTATACATTATACTAAGAGCGTAAAAAATTATAATATAAACAATTCCGATTATAATAAACCTAAAAATTGTAGTTAGCCTGCTAAAGTCCAATATTTCCACTTCCTTTCGTGAGTTAATTTAATAATTTACTAATTAATAATTATAGCTTTGCAAAGCAAAAAATGCATTAATTTTAAGTTGTTAGTTAATTAACTAAGGCTAGCATAATATCCTATGCTAGCCTTACTTAAATCATTATAACATCTTTTTTAAATATTGTCCTGTGTAGGATTTTTGGACCTTTGCAATTTCTTCCGGTGTTCCTGAAGCTATAATTGTTCCGCCCTTTTCTCCGCCTTCAGGCCCTAGATCAATTAAGTAGTCTGCAGATTTAATTACATCTAAATTGTGCTCAATAACTACAACTGTGTTTCCTCCATCAGTTAACCTTTGAAGGATTTGAATAAGCCTGTTTACATCATCTACATGCAGACCTGTTGTTGGCTCATCAAGAATATACAAGGTCTTACCAGTACTTCTCTTAGAAAGCTCATAAGCTAGCTTAATTCTTTGAGCTTCCCCGCCAGATAATTGAGTTGACGGTTGTCCAAGCTTTACATATCCTAGTCCAACATCCATAAGTGTCTCAAGTTTATTTTTAATTCTAGGAAGGTTTTGGAAGAATTCTAAAGCTTCCTCAACGGTCATATTAAGTATTTCGTCAATATTTTTACCCTTATATTTTACCTCTAAGGTTTCTCTATTATACCTTTTGCCTTTGCATATTTCACAAGGTACGTAAACATCTGATAAAAACTGCATCTCAATTTTTATAATACCATCGCCACTGCAGGCTTCACAACGCCCGCCCTTTACATTAAAGCTAAACCTGCCTGGCTTGTAGCCCCTCATTCTTGCTTCAGAGGTAGTAGAAAAAACCTCACGTATAATATCAAACACACCTGTATAGGTAGCAGGATTTGACCTTGGTGTTCTTCCTATTGGGCTTTGATCTATATTAATGATTTTGTCTATATGTTCAACACCCAATATTTCCTTATGTTTTCCTGGTATATCCTTTGAGTTATTTAGCTTTTTATTTAAACCTTTATAGAGAATCTCATTGATAAGAGTACTTTTCCCTGAACCTGAAACTCCCGTAACTGATGTAAATACACCTAAAGGAAATTTCACATTTATATTTTTTAAGTTATTTTCCTTAGCACCTTGAACGGTTATAAAATTGCCACTTGGCTTTCTTCTGGTGTCAGGCACCTCAACCTTCTTTTTGCCGCTTATATATTGGCCTGTAATTGAATTTTCGCACTTAGCAATTTCATCAAGAGTTCCAACAGCTACAACTTCACCGCCATGTTCTCCTGCACCAGGTCCAATATCCACTATGCAGTCAGCAGCTCTCATAGTATCTTCATCATGTTCAACTACCACTAGAGTATTTCCTAGGTCTCTTAAATGTTTAAGGGTTTCAATTAGCTTGTCATTATCCCTTTGGTGAAGGCCAATACTTGGCTCATCAAGAATATAAAGCACCCCTACAAGACTCGATCCTATTTGAGTAGCAAGTCTGATTCTTTGCGCCTCTCCTCCTGATAATGTACCAGCATTTCTCCACAAGTTTAAATAGTCTAAGCCAACATCCACTAAAAATCTTAGTCTGCTTTTAATTTCTTTAACTATTTGATTGCTTATTATGGTATCCTTCTCTGATAACTTTAGGCTCTCTATATATTCTAATTCATCCCTTATGGATAAAAGACAAAGCTCATAAATATTTTTATCTCCTACAGTAACAGCTAAGGCCTCTGGCTTAAGCCTAGCGCCCTTACACTTAGGGCAGGGAGAATTGCTCATGTAGCTTTCTACTTCATTTTTAATATAATCTGAATTACTTTCAAAGTATCTTCTTTTTAAATTATTAATAACTCCTTCAAAGTTATGATTAAACTCTCCAACACCGGTTTCTCTCTCATATCTTACCTTTATCTTTTTACCATTAGTACCATATAAAAGTATCTTTACAATTTCAGGGTCTAAATCCTGAACTGGAGTATCTAAGCTGAAATTATAGTCTGCAGCTAGTGCCTTTAAAACACTGTAGGTCCAGGAATCATCCTTGCCGCTGGTACCGCTCCAAGGAATTATGGCTCCTTCTGAAACACTTTTTGTCTTATCTGGAATAATTAAATCCTCATCCAGCTCCATAAGTGTTCCAAGGCCATCACATTCATCACATTTTCCAAAGGGAGAATTAAAGGAAAACATTCTTGGTGCAAGTTCATCTATACTAATGCCGCAGTCTGGGCAGGCAAACTTTTCGCTAAATAATATATCTTTTTTGTCTATTATATTTACAATTACAAGACCTTCTCCTTGAGCTAAAGCCGTTTCCAAGGAATCTGCAAGTCTGCTTCTAATGTCCTCTTTAACTACAAGCCTATCCACCACAGCCTCAATATTATGTTTTTTAGTTTTCTCAAGCTTTACCTCTTCTTCAGACAGCTCAACAATTTCTCCATCTATTCTAGCTCTTACAAAGCCATTCTTTTTTATGTTTTCAATTACCTTGTTATGCTCTCCCTTTCTTCCTCTTATTATTGGAGCAAGTATCTGCAGCTTTGTTCTTTCAGGAAACTCCATAAGCTTATCTACCATTTGGTCTACAGTCTGCTGCTTAATTTCCTTACCGCATTTAGGGCAATGAGGCACACCTATTCTAGCGTATAGAAGTCTTAAGTAGTCGTAAATCTCAGTCACAGTTCCAACAGTAGAACGTGGATTTCTGCTGGTTGTTTTTTGATCTATAGAAATAGCAGGGGACAAGCCTTCAATGTACTCCACGTCAGGCTTATTCATCTGTCCTAAAAATTGTCTAGCATAGGCAGAAAGTGATTCTACATATCTTCTTTGACCTTCTGCATATAGTGTATCAAAGGCTAAGGAAGACTTTCCAGAACCAGAAAGGCCAGTAAATACAACAAATTTATCTCTAGGTATTTCAAGGCTGACGTTTTTTAAATTATTAACCTTAGCACCTTTTATTATTATTTTATCTTTCATGATTTCCTCCGAGTTAATTTAGTAAAACTGCACCACCAGGAGAAAAGTCCCTGTGGTGATTATTTCTTTGTCTTTTGCTTTTTAAGCTTAAATATCATATCCCTCAGCTGTGCTGCTCTTTCAAACTGAAGATCCTTTGCTGCCTGAGACATTTCCTTTTCATATTTATCAATAAGCTTTTGTATACTTTCATTACTGCCTTCTATAGCATCTTCCAAGCTGTCATATTTAGCTTCATCCTCAGCTACCATAGAAACTTCAATTATACTACGTATTTCTTTTTTAATGCTTGTAGGAATTATGCCATGCTTTTCATTATACTCCATTTGGATTTTTCTTCTTCTATTTGTTTCATAAATAGCTTTGTCCATGGATTTAGTAACTACATCAGCATACATTATAACCTTGCTTTCGGAGTTTCTAGCAGCTCTTCCTATAGTTTGGATTAGGGAGGTTTCTGAACGTAAAAAGCCTTCCTTATCAGCATCTAAAATAGCAACTAGAGCAACCTCTGGAATATCAAGACCTTCTCTTAAAAGATTAATTCCAACTAAAACATCAAACTCGCCTAATCTTAAATCTCTTATTACCTTCATTCTTTCAATGGAATCAATATCTGAGTGAAGATAGTTTGTCTTTATGCCCATTTCTTTAAAATACTTGGTTAAATCCTCTGCCATTTTCTTCGTAAGGGTTGTAACAAGTATTCTAAAGCCTCTTTCTATAGTACTATTAATATTTCCATATAAATCATCAATTTGTCCCTTTACTGGCTTAATTATTATTTCAGGGTCTAAAAGCCCTGTAGGTCTAATAATCTGCTCAGCTGTGTTAGTTGAATGTTCCTTTTCATAAAGAGCTGGAGTGGCACTTACAAATAAAACCTGATTTATTTTCTTTTCAAATTCTTCAAATTTTAGTGGCCTGTTGTCAAAGGCACTTGGAAGTCTGAAGCCATAGCCCACAAGGGTTTCCTTTCTTGAACGGTCACCTGCATACATAGCTCTTACCTGAGGAAGAGTTACATGACTTTCATCTATAAATATTAACAAATCCTTTGGAAAATAGTCTATTAAAGTTTGAGGCGATGTTCCAGCCGGTCTTCCGTCTAAGATTCTTGAATAGTTTTCAATACCGCTGCAGTAGCCAACCTCTCTAATCATCTCTATATCAAAATTAGTCCTTTGCTTAAGTCTTTGAGCTTCTAAAAGCTTATCCTGAGAGGTGAGCTCCACAAGCCTTTCCTCAAGCTCCTCCTCTATTTTTTTTATAGCTATTTCAAGCCTTTCATAGGAGGTAGCAAAGTGGGAAGCAGGGAAAATAGATATATGATTTCTTGCACCTAAAATTTCTCCAGTAAGCACATCAAATTCTCTTATTCTATCAATTTCATCACCAAAAAATTCTACTCTCACTGCTTTACTGGTAGACCCTGCAGGAAAAATATCCAGCACATCTCCCCTAACTCTAAAGGTTCCTCTTACAAAGTTAATTTCATTTCTTTCATATTGTATTTCAATAAGCTTTTTAATTACCTCGTCCCTGTCCTTTTCCATGCCTTCCCTTAAGGAAATAGTTAAATTTTTATATTCCTCAGGATTACCAAGACCATATATACAGGATACTGAAGCTACAATTATAACATCTCTCCTTTCAAAAAGAGCTGCAGTAGCTGAGTGGCGAAGTTTATCAATTTCATCATTAATTGATGCATCCTTTTCTATAAAGGTATCAGTTTGAGGCACATAGGCTTCAGGCTGATAATAATCATAATAAGATACAAAATATTCTACAGCACTATCTGGAAAGAAATCTCTAAATTCCGAACAAAGCTGTGCTGCAAGAGTTTTATTATGAGCAAGCACCAAGGTTGGTCTTTGAACTCGTTCAATTATATTAGCCATAGTAAAGGTTTTACCTGAACCAGTTACTCCAAGAAGAGTCTGACAGTGCTCTCCTCTATTAAGTCCGTCGACAATACTATCTATAGCCTCAGGCTGATCACCTGTGGGCTTAAATTTTGAACTAATCTTAAATTCATTCATTTGAGCCTCCGTACATTTCATAAGTAAAATATGAACACATGTTCGATATTTATTATTTTATACTTATAACTTTTCACTGTCAAGAAATTTAATACCATTAATTTTTAAGGATTTACTATATTATTTTTCTATAATTATTTAATAAATTAAAATAACAAATATTTAAAATAAATGAAGAATGATAGAAGTTTTTCCTCCTGATTTCATTCTTCATTCTTCTTGATTTTATGATAAGTGTGGCATGGGTGGCATGGGGACGTATCTTGTGCCACATGCTTCCCAATGTGGCACAAGATACGTCCCCATGCCACATACGTCCCCATGCCACACTATTTTTTCTTCATATTGTCCAAAATATCTTGAAATTTGCTTTCATCGTAGCGAACTACGGTGCTGTCACCAGGAATATTTTTAGGGACTAGGACTATGCCAAGCCTTGATTCACTGCTTAGCTTGTTATAGCTTACCTCTTGAAGCTTTCCAAGACCTCTTTTAAGCTTAAAGCTTATATAGGTTAAGCCTTCTTTCCCTGCAGTTACAATATCTTTCTCATCCATTATCTTCTTATCATTAAGTTCAACCAAGAGGTCTCCGCTTTTAATTCCCATTTCGAAGGCTGGAGAGTTTGGTGCCACCTCTAATACCATTATTCCATCCTCACTGCTGACATACTTTGGAGTTCCATTTACTTCAAAGTATCTTTGTATATTCAGCATAAGTTCATGAGCTACAGGGGTTGTTATTATTATTGCAAGCTTATAAAAATATCCTAGTGGTGCAAATTGTGCAAGTATAAATATTAATAGACTATATATTAATATTGAAATCCCAGAGCTTGCTGCCTTTTCTCCTTTGTTTTTGGTAAAGGTTATGGAATTATAGCCAATAACTCCATAGTAAGCCAGCATTGAAACAGCTGCATCCTTTGCCATATACAGAAGTGATGAGGATTTTAGAAGCGGCCACCAATTTGGAGTCGCTATATTTTGTGTTATTCCTAAGCTGCTGGCATTACTTACTATGAAGAACAGGGCTATAGGAAGCACCCAGCTTCTTCTAAGTGCAAAGCCTCCGATTATTTTATCATTTTTATTGGTGAAAACAGGAATAGCTCCTTTTTTCCCATCAATTATGACAAGTAATCCTTCAACAAAATGAAGCACAGCAATCATTGTAATTAAGGCCCCAATATCTATTTTGAGCACATTTACATCTGATAAATTTATTACAGTTCCTAATAAATTAACTTTTACTCCTGCATAAACCTTTGAAACCAATTCTAAAAATAAGCTTATAAAGCCTAAAATGGCCCCTGAATATGAAAAGCAAGTAAATCTTGGTTTCCAAAACATTAAAAATATTGAAACCAGAAAAACTAAAAATATGGAGGAATCAGCATCAAAAGCCACTCCTAAAAAGGATAATATAAGGCTTCCAAGAACCCCTGCAAATATACCTATAACGATTTGTGAAATTGTTAATTCAAGCGCAGAATTAAGGCTATCTCCAATAATCATCTTCTGCATCACTGTTGTTTTTTTATTTTGTCTATATAGTAGCACTGCCAAAATAAGTAGAATAATTGTAAGCTGAGGATCAAGTAAGGTGGCAGCAATAGACCTTAATGTGCCTAGTAAAATGTTCATTAAATATATTCTCCTATAAATAGATTATTTAAGCTTTCCTTTAATAGTCTCTAATGCCTTATTAAACTGTGGATCAGTGCTTCTATTATAAGGCTGACTTAATAGATTTTCTGGATATTTTACAGTTATATCAGGCTGAATGCCTTTTTTATGAATATTTTCTCCATTTGGAGTATAGTATTTCGCCATGGTAACCTTTAAGGCAGTACCATCTCCTGTGTCAATAAGAGTCTGAACAACGCCTTTACCAAAGGTCTTTTCACCAACTAAAGTTCCTATTTTATAATCTCTTACAGCACCTGATACTATTTCTGAAGCACTGGCTGTGTTTCCATCTGTTAAAACTACAAGCGGCGTGCCAATAGCACTTCCACCCTTTGAAACATACTCCTGCTTGCTATTGTTTTTATCAATTGTAGAAACAATAACCTTATCCTTAGGAATAAAATTAGAAACTACATCAACACAAGTAGTAAGCAGTCCTCCTGGGTTCTGTCTTAAGTCTAGAATAAAACCCTTAGCTCCTTTACCCTGAAGTTCTACAAGCTTTTTATTGAAATTTTTACCTGTATTTTCATCAAACATTGAAAGTTTAATATATGCAATATTACCTGTAAGCATTTCTCCGCTGACAGTTTCTAAGGCTATGGTATCCCTCTTTATTTTATATGTATGAGTATCCTTTGAATTTCTAAGAACAGTTATGCTGACTTCTGTGCCCTTTTGACCCTTCATCATAGTAACTGCCTTGTCATATTCCTTTCCGTTAACATCCGTATCATTAACCTTTTCAATTATATCTCCAGGAACTACGCCTGCCTTTTTAGCAGGGGAGCCTTCAAAGGTGCTGAGTACTACTATATTGTTATCTTTAACTTCTATTTGTATTCCTACCCCGGAATAACTTCCCTCTGTTTGGCTGTTAAAGGTTTCATATTCCTTCTGATTCATAAAAACTGTATAAGGGTCATTTAGAGAAGCTGCCATTCCTTTAATTGCGCCTTCCACCAAGGTGTTGTCATCAATGTTTCCATCATATAATTTATATAAAAGATTCCTTACATCAAACAGCTTTTGAAATTTAGTTACATCCGAATATTGCTGTGCACCTAAAATCTTGCCGTTAGGAAGAACTAAAGATAATCTTTTTGTTCCATAATAAGTTAAAATATTAGTCACTAAAACTATGGCAACGGTCCATGCTATCCACTTCTTTTTATTGTTCAATTGTCATACCTCCCTTTATATATTCGTAGGTCTCAATTATTAATTGTTACCCCTTTCTATTAATTTTCTGAGCATAATCATTATTAATCATTATGCTCTTTGTATTTCATATCTTCATATATTATATGTAAGACATGAACATTCCTAGTATTTATCATTGCAAAAGCAAATGCCCTTAATATTATATCTATATTCACTCTATATATTTATATAAATACTCAATAATTATAACACTAAAAAAAATAAATTTACAAAAACATTTTGCAAATTTATTACATATCCTATTATATAATTTTATATAAATTCAATCAAGTATAATTGTCTGTATCTTTTGTATAATTAGCTTTTTATCTCAATATTGCTGTTGTTATCAGCTATTTCACATAATAGGGATTTGGATCTGTAGTATCTCCATTTGCTTTTCTCATTTCAAAATGAAGGTGAGGTCCACTTGAAAGACCAGTATTCCCTGAATAACTTATAAGTTGACCGCCTTTTACAGCTTGTCCTACTTTAACAGTTAATGAGGAATTATGTCCATATAGACTAGTTAAACTGCCATGGTTTATCATAACTACATTACCATAACCCTCCATCCAGCCTGCATATATGACCTCACCATCTGCAAGGGCATAAATAGGTGTACCTGACTGCACTCCTAAGTCTATTCCAGCATGAAATTTCTTAGTGCCCAGCACAGGATGTACTCTCCAGCCATAGGGAGATGTAATGTTAGCTGGTTTCCCAGTTACACAGTAGAGTTTTCCTATACTTGAAGAATTACCTGATAGAACAGAATTATTTGAGCCGCCTTTATTAGGCTTATTTTTAGCTGCTTCTCTTTGAGCCTGAATAGCCTTAATTATTTGTGCTATCTGCTGAGACTCCTTCTGCTCCTGTTCAATCATTTTTTCATAGGAGACTTTGTCCTTTTCTAAAGATGCCATTAATTCCTTTTTCATATCAGAGTTATCTTGTAATTCTTTCATGTTGCTGTCTGCCTGCTGCTTAACCACTGTAGTTTCAGCTTTTTTCTGATGAAGTTCAGATTTTTGAAAAGCTAATACATTTGTTTTTGTTTCAATAGTGCTAATTAGCTGCTTATCATAATCCATAAGCTTAGCAACCATATCCATTCTGCTTAGAAAATCCGACACATCCTTTGAAGTTAATAAAAGCTCTAAATAGCCTTGATTACCGCTAATATACATGGCTCTAACCCTTTTTTTAAATAGTTCCTTTTCTTCATTTAGACCGTTATTACTTTCAGCTATTTGAGTATTAAGCGAGCCTATTTGCAAACCTAAAGCTGACAGCTTATTATTTAATTCACCTAAAGTATTTGAAGAAGCTGTCATCTTCTTGTCTAATTCATTAATAGTTGCTTGTGTATCAGACCTTTGCTTATTAATTTCATTTAAAGTGTCTTTTTTATCGTTAATAGAGCCGTTTATGTTATTCATTTTTTTCTGGGCATCCGTTAGTTCATCAGCTTTAATACCATTAAAAGATAAAACACCTAGTATTAAAGATAAAGTAATGCATAAACCTTTTTTCATTTTGAAATCCCCAATCATAAAACTAATTATAAAATTTCAGATTTTATTGTAGTTCGCAGGTATAGCTGTACTCCCACTAATTATATAATCGAGAATAAGTCATAGGACTAAAGTTTTTTATTATACTATTAGGAATTTTCTCATAGCAATTATACTTCCTAATACACCTATGAAAATTCCTCCAAAAAGGAATTCTAAGCCCATGGTGCTGAGCACATAGCTTGGACTAATTAATTCTACTAATAAAAGACCTGCTGTGGTTTTAGCATAGATAAAATTATATACAAAGTATAATACCACAGTTGATATTATACCACCTAAGATACCAATAAAGGCACCTTCAAGAATAAATGGCCACCTTATAAACCAATTAGTTGCACCAATAAACTTCATAATTCCTATTTCTCTTCTTCTAGCATATACTGTAAGCTTTATAGTATTGCCTATTAAGAATAAGGAAACCCCTATTAATATGACGAACATGGCAATTCCTACATACTTTATTGTATTACTGATAGAAATTATTTTGTCTACAAATTCTCTTCCATCCTTAATGGTATCAATACCTGGGTCATTTTTAATACTTTCAACTACTGAAACTACTTGCTGCGGATTCTGTACTTTAACAATATATGAATTTGGCATTGGGTTGTCTTTATCTAAACCTTCTACCAAAGCTTTATTTTTCTCTCCTAATTGATTTCTTAAATTTACCAAAGCTTGTTCTTTTGTTTCGTAACTTACATTAACAACGCCTGGAGTAGCTTTCAATGCGCTTTCCAGATCATTTTGCTGTGAGTTACTTATATCATCTTTTAAAATTACCTTAATTTCTACTTTAGATTCAACTTCTCTCATAAGCTGTTGAATGTCCAATATTGTAAGTAAAAATACTCCTACAATAAACAAGGTTGCCGCTACTGTAGCTATTGATGCTGTAGTAATGGTCCTGTTTCTTTTAAGATTCTTTCCTGCATCTCCTACAAAAAGCTTAAAGGTATTAATCTTCATAGCCGTATAACCCCCTCTTTTCGTCTCTGACTATCTCACCCTTTTCTATAGCAATAACTCTTTTTTTCATAGCATCAACTATTTCTCTAGCATGAGTAGCCATTACCACTGTTGTTCCAGCGCTATTAATGTCATTTAATATTTCCATAATACCCATTGCAGTTTCAGGGTCAAGATTACCAGTAGGCTCGTCCGCAATTACAATAGAAGGATTGTTTACAATTGCCCTTGCTAGCGCAACTCTCTGCTGTTCTCCTCCTGAAAGCTCATGAGGAAAGGACTTATATTTAGTGGATAAGCCAACTAAAGAAAGCATTATAGGTACTCTTTTTCTAATATCCTTTAGAGGTGCCTCAATAACTCTCATAGCAAAAGCCACATTTTCAAGCACATTCATTGTTGGAATAAGCCTAAAGTCCTGAAATACAACTCCTATTTTCCTTCTATAGAAAGGTACCTCACTTTTTTTAAGCTTTGTAATTTCAATATTATTATTAATAATTATATTTCCCTCAGTAGGTTCAACTTCCTTTAAAAGCATTTTCATCATGGTTGACTTACCTGCTCCACTTGGACCAACAAGAAAAACAAATTCTCCTCTTTCAATCCTTAAATCTACTTTTTTAAGTGCTGTTACATTATTGTTGTAAATTTTGCTAACGTTATTAAACTCAATCATTGTAGTGGCTCCTTATTTAATCATAATTTTACACAAAAATGCATAAAGTTCTTTTTTATTATAACATAAAAATTGAGGTTTATTAACGATTTATATCTTTTATTTAATAATTTAGTCTAAAATTCTCCTTATTTTTTGACTAATCTGCAAAATTCATAAATAGACTGAGACCTTAATATAACTAACCTTAAAAAGGATTTCATTTCTAGAAGAATTTCTTGAATTTATACTAAAAATTACATTTGTTAATTTTTAATGAATGTGGCAGAGGGACGTTTCTTCTGCCACATTGAATACTAAATTTAAGATAAGTTGTTAAATCAACACCACCATAGTTTCGTGGAAGTTCCACAAATGCAACTAACCTATCTGCTTTAACAAACCCAATCATATTTTAACATAAATACAATAAATAGCCGCATTCAAATAAATATATCAGCTCTATAAGTGAACATTATTCAAAACTTAAGATATGTCAGCTTTCTTAATACTAAATAATATATTATCAATGTGTCGCTTTTTAAGAAGATTATTCTTTAATCATTCTTTTTCATGAAACCAAATATTATATATATGCCTCCCACAATCATGAAAAAAGAAAATAGAAAATATGAAACTGAGGGTACAAATGAGTCTGCTCTGGGAGCTGAAAAAAATAAAGTTTTTTCCAAATTACCGATCGCTACACCTAATGAACCACTAATTAAAAAGCCTATTCCTGTAATTATTTCTTTTAGACCTTTCATAAGAACCTCCCATTTATTAAATAGATTTTAGTTCACATCTTTATATAATTCCTCATTATACCAATTATAGCATATTTAGTACACTGTGGTATCTTAATACTTTCTTATTCATTTTTTTAAATTTACTACTTGACTTTATAATTAAAATAATATATCATTTGTATATGCAAATGATACTGATAGGGAGGCTTTTATGAAAAGTGATGAATCTGTTTTAACCAAATGTTTATTTTTCACATCAAATCGCCTTTCAAATATCATGAGAAAGGTTGCAGATGAAGCCTTTAGTGACTTAGACATCTCATCATCTTATGTATACTTACTTGTAATAGTCAATCAATATTGTGGAATTACTCAATCAGAGCTTGCTGAAAAGCTAGATATTTCAGCGTCTACTTGCACAAGATTTGTTGATAAATTAGTAACACAAGATATCTTAAGAAAAGAGTATGATTGGAAAACTGCCCATATATATATCACAGATAAAGGAAAAAATACATGTGAGCAAATTGATAGTAGTTTTGAAAAATTATACAAATGCTACACTGATATTTTAGGGGAAGATGTAAGTAATACTTTGGCTAATGACATGTGGTGTGTTAGTGAAATGTTAGCGAAAAAGGGATACTAATCTCTTTTTCAACCGAATCATTTGCATATACAAATGAAATCTAATAAAAAGATTGGAGTGATAAATTATGAAATTTTTAGTAACAGGTGCAACAGGTAAATTAGGCGCCAAAGTTGTAGAGACCTTATTGAAGACTGTACCTGCAAGTGAACTGGCTGTCAGTGTTCGTAATCCAGAGAAAGCGAAAGGATTGCAAGCTCGTGGAGTTGAAGTTCGACAGGGTGATTTTGATTATCCAGAAACCTTGGATTCTGCTTTTGCAGGAATTGAACGCTTATTAATTATTTCTGCAGATGGTGACAACGAAACAAGAATTCGTCAACATGCCAATGCAGTAGCTGCAGCAGAGCGCGCAGGAGTTAAATTTATTGCCTATACCAGTTTAGCAAATGCACAGGAAAGCACAAACTTATTTGCACCAACACACAAGGCAACTGAGGCAGCGATTAAAAAAACAGGCATTCCTTATTCCTTCTTGCGTAATAATTGGTACTTGGAGAATGAAATCCCAAGCATTCAAGGTGTCCTAGCAGGAGCTCCTTGGGTGACATCAGCAGGAAATGGAAAAGTAGGATGGGCATTACAGCAAGATTATGCCGAAGCAGCAGCTGCAATACTATCTGGTAATGGACACGAAAATACCATTTATGAATTATCTGGTAAGCTTTTGACTCAGGAAGAATTTGTTTCTGTCCTTGAGAATGTACTGGGCAAAGAAGTGCCTGTTAAACAAGTTGATGATGCTGCTTATGCCGATATTATGAAGGCTGTTGGCATACAAGATTTTGTTATTTCTATACTTGTTGACATCCAAAGAAGCATTCGAGAAGGCTCATTAGGTTTCCATGCCAATGATTTCGAAAAAGTTCTTGGTCGTCCAGCTACGCCAATCAAAGAGGCACTTACTCAAATTATAAATGCAATTACTCAAAATAAATAATTGCTTTAAACCGGCCTTGTTTATCCTAACTAAATAGGGTCGGTGTTTTTTAAATACGTTTAACAAATAACAAAGGATAGCTGTAATTGCCTACTTATACTTGTTGAATAACTTATAAATATTGTAAAAGAAAGTTTTTTTCATTAGCTACTCCAAAATGAACTCCTCTATATTTATAATGGCTTGACCCTCAAAAGTAAAACAAACAATATACTATCTTATTCATGAGTCTATCTCATAAGCATAGTTTTAAAATTATAATTGTATCCAATACCTTTGTACAATATTTACATCATTCTCACTCAGCTCTTTCATACCTTAATTGTACTAAGCCAGAATCATAAACTTTGCTTTGCATCAGCATAAGTCTACTTTCAGAATTTGTATCTTTAAATAATCTAATTCCTTTTCCAATTAATACTGGAACAATTGAAATTACATATTCGTCTATTAAATCTTCATTTCTAAAAGCTCTTATTACTTCTGCTCCGCCATCAATGAAAATGTTCTTTCCTTTTTCATTTTTTAGTTTCTGCACTAATACATTAATATCACCATTATAATATTCAACATTTTCATCAAGGCTTTGGGCAATATATAATATTATTTTTCTTTTTTCCTTCATTTTAATCATTTCCTTCTTCCAGAGATTAATAAGGTTATAACAAACTATAACTAATTTTCAATTTTACTCTCATTATCATTTTCTTCTTTTAGGTTAAATTCGTTAATAATGAATCACTTCATTAAATTCCACAAATTATTAATAGTCATAAAGTGGTCTATAACTAAAGTAGATACAATCTCCTCATTTTTATTCCTTTCATAAAAATTTTTGAGATTAACCAAAATAAGATCTTTATTATTCATATGGTCTAATTCTTCAACAACTTCTCCTAAACAGAAAAAATCAGTTATCATTTCTTGACTATTATCTAATTCCAGTAAAAGTATATAATTATGCTGCAGTATTTTAAATGCTCTTTCAAACTTTTGAATTTTTATATAATAAAAAACCATATGTATTGTGGGGTGCATGAAACTATCAATGATTATGTACTGCCATAAAGCTGATTTATTATGAAGTTTTCTTCTTCGGCATTTATATAATCAATAATCTTAATTAATTTTCTTTTAAAATCCATGTCTTTACCCCCTAATAATTGATTAGTACTAATTATAATGATTTTTCAGTGCTTTTGTATTATTTATCCATTAAGCAATATATTGATTATAACCCACTTTTCATTACAACATCAATAAGACGAATTTGAATTAATAAAGTTTTTTTGTCTCTTTTAGATGTTGAATGTGTATTCCTATATGTCCTATACCTAATATAATGATTGATATTATAAGCCATATAACCTTGCCGTAAATACCCAGTAATAAAAATGAAAAAATCGGTAAACTTGCTAATGGAACAGGAAAGCCTAATAAACTTCGATAAAAATTCTTTTCTGTATGCTCGCTTGAAAAATACCTAATCCAAGAAATCTCATAAAGTAACATTAAAATTAAAGAAGCAATTAACCATACCGACCATATAGAAATTGTATTAATATTAAAATCATTAAATATCAATACAACGCATGTAACCAAAACTTGACCAACTCTTTCAAATACTAATAAAACTTTATTCTCTTTATCAGTCTCATAGTCTATTTGCTGATGCTTTGTCCATATTATATTTGGGACAAATAACATTAACAAATATATTAGTCCTACATAAGAAAATCCTAAATGACCAAACATATATAATACCCCCATCATATTATTTTTCATGTTCTATATCTCTTAAAATTTGCACACTCCAGTCAGTATATAATTTTGCCTGACCTATGCCCAGGTCTAATACGTTAAGGATTTGCCTGTGATTGTTATGAACTTCTAATATTTGATTTAGCTGTGCTTTAAATAAATTAAACAATTCCAGTTTTTCTTCTGACTGTTCTTTGAATTTAATTATATGTCTTCGCATTTCCTCAGTATTTTTAGAAGTTGATAAATACATTTTCAAAAGGAATTCGGACCTCACACTATCCTTTTCATTTTCTTCTTTCATCCACTTTTTTAACTCTATTTCACCCTTTTGAGTAATTCTGTATCTTATTTTTTCATGTTTTCTGTCTCCTTCTGGTTCAGTGTTAGAAATCTCAACTAATCCTTCCTCTGCCATTTTGTTAAGCTCAGGATATATTTGCCCAAAACTTTCCTGCCAAAAGAAAGACATCCTTATATCAATAATCTTTTTAATTTCGTATCCACTTAAGTTTTCTTCTTGAAGTAATCCAAGCAATACATACCTTGTCTTTTTCATTTCTGGTTCCTCCCGTATTTCACCTTATAAGTAATTGCCTTTTTAGGACAGTTATCAACGCATGCCCCGCATAATATACATTCATTGTCATACAAATTTCCCTTTTGAACTTTTTCAGCTACATTGAGGCTCATGGGACAGTTCTTATCACATATATGGCAATTTATGCATACATTCTTATCTGCATATAACCTGAGTCTCTTGATATGAAGTAGGTTTCCCATTCTACTTCCTATAACCATAAACGGTGCCATCCAGCAAAAATAATGGCAGAAGATTCTCTTGCCAAATGTTACAGAAGGGATGAAGATTAGAAATACCACTCCGTAATATATTACATAATCATATATATTTGCAATGGATATCCCATGATCGGTCATAAAGAAAAAATCTATACTTAAATTTTGTTTTCTATATATAAAGCAAACAATTATAACTATTATCCATACTGCCCAAATTGCATACTTTATATTATTTTTCCAACCCTGCCTGGGGCTTTTATTATTAACAAGCATGGCACATTCTTGTATTCCACCTGCAGGGCATAAGTAACCGCAAAATAATCTCCCTAAAAAAATTGAACCGATAAGCATTGCAAAAAATACAATGAAGCTTCCAGTTACTACTCCCTCAGCTGCTCCCTGGATAATCAAGGCTGGTGAAAAATAATATATAGTTATAGGAAATAGTAACATTGAAATTATCAAAATCAACTTCCTAAAATTTTGTCTTTTCATAATAGTTCCCCCATAATATATCTTTTAGTTATATATCTTAAAGATATACTATCACAAGTATTTTAATATTTCAAGTGTAAGAATAAAAATAAAAGATCAGATCCTAAAAAGAATCTGATCTTACCATAAAATAAATATATGTTTTTAGTTTTAATAAACATAATTTTATGAATGTTATTTCTGTCCCTTTGTTATAGGTAAAGCCAATTTTCATCAATTACTCAAGCCAATTAGTATGGAAAACACCCTCACGATCTAATCTCTCATAAGTATGTGCTCCGAAATAATCGCGCTGCGCCTGCAATAAATTAGCTGGCAAAACTGGCGCACGGTAGCTGTCATAATAGAATAAAGCGGATGCAAAACATGGAACAGGAATGCCTAATTGCGCCGCTTGGGCAACAATGTAGCGCAGCGATTGCTGATAGTTAAGCACAATCTCTCTAAAATACGGATCCAGCATCAAATTTTTTAAACCCGGCTCCCTGTCATAAGCATCTTTAATTCTTTGTAAAAATTGTGCCCGAATAATGCAGCCACCGCGGAAAATCATGGCAATCTCACCGTAATGAAGATCCCAGGAAAATGCTTCAGAAGCAGCTCTCATCTGTGCAAAGCCCTGAGCATATGAGCAAATTTTACTCATATATAAAGCCTTTCGAACAGATTCAATAAAGTCCTTTTTATCACCTGAAAAAGTTTTTACCGCTGGACCACTTAAGATTTTGCTTGCGGCTGTGCGTTCATCCTTCATTGCGCAGATGAAGCGGGCAAAGACTGATTCTGTTATTAGAGAAAGCGGAACGCCAAGATCAAGGGCACTTTGACTTGTCCATTTACCTGTTCCCTTTTGTCCAGCTGTGTCTAGAATCATATCAACAAGTGGATTGCCAGTCTCATTGTCCTTTTTCGTAAAAATATCTGCAGTTATTTCAATAAGATAACTGTCAAGCTCCCCTTTATTCCACTCTGAAAATACTTCATGAAGCTCATCTGCGTTTAATCCTAACACTTGTTTCATTATAAAATAAGCCTCACAAATTAGCTGCATATCCCCGTATTCAATTCCGTTATGAACCATTTTCACATAATGGCCTGAACCGTCTGGGCCAATATAAGTGGTGCAGGGGTCACCATTTACTTTGGCAGAAATATCTTTAAATATGGGTGCAACTAAATCATAAGCTTCCTTCTGTCCTCCAGGCATGATGGCAGGACCTTTTAAAGCTCCTTCTTCCCCGCCAGAAACACCTGCACCAATAAAATGAATGCCAAGCTCACTTAATTTTTTATTACGGCGCTGTGTATCAACAAAGTAAGCATTTCCGCCGTCAATTAATATATCGCCTTTATCCAAAAGAGGTATTACTTGCTCAATGGTGGCATCTGTTGGGGCGCCTGCCTTCACCATCATCATGATTTTGCGAGGTCTTTGAAGTGATTCTACAAATTCCTCCATAGAATATGTGCCTGTAATATTGCGACCCTTTGTTTCAGCAAGAAGCTTCTCGGTCTTATCTTTTGAGCGGTTGTACACAGAAACCCCATATCCCCTTGATTCGATATTCATAGCTAAATTTTTTCCCATAACAGCTAAACCAATTACACCAAACTGTTGTTTCAGCATTTTTTAATTCCTCCAATTCTATGCAAACAATCTTAATTAAACGAAATAACCATATTTTATATTTCCTCCTATAAATCTATTTTATACTTTTTGTTATTTTTTTCTATCATTTTAAATTATATTATTTATAAACTTTAATAACATTAAAGTTTAATCCCTCATATTATAAAATAGATAGCATTTCTATAATATAAAGGAGGCCTTCGTGAGAAAGAGTTTAATAAAATTAACTACAGCTTTGGTCACTGTGGCTGCAATAGCATTTGGATTTTCAGGTTGTGGTAAAAAAAATGATGGTCCATTAACAAAAGTAAAACTTAATGAGGTAACAAGGTCTATTTTCTATGCACCAATGTATGCAGCTATAAATCAAGGCTTCTTTAAAGAAGAAGGGCTTGAAATTGACCTTTCCACCGGCGGCGGTGCGGATAAAACTATGCAGCAATTATTAAGCGGCAATGTTGACATCGGGTTTTCTGGACCAGAGCAAGTTTTATATGTTTATAATCAACAAAGAGAAAATTATCCTATAGTTTTTGCTCAGCTTACACAAAAAGATGGTTCCTTCTTAGTTTCCAGAACTGTAGAAAGTAATTTTGCATGGGAATCCTTAAAGGGTAAGACAATTATAGGCGGCAGACCAGGCGGAGTTCCAGAAATGGCTCTAGAATATGTACTAAAAAACCATGGTATTGATAAAAACAAAGATTTAAAACTTATCACCAATATTTCCTTTGAAACAGTACCGGCAGCTTTTAAGGGTGGTACCGGTGATTATGCAGCAATATTCGAACCTACTGCAAGTACTATTGTAAAAGCACAGGGTGGTTCCTTAGCAGCATCAGTAGGAGCAGCTGCAGGAAATTTACCATATACCTGTTTCTACACAACGAAGAATTATATGGATAAAAATTCAGATATAATTGATAAATTCACAAGAGCTATATATAAAGGTCAGTTATGGGTTCAGAAAAATACTAATGAAGATATTGCAAAAGCTATTAAGTCCTTTTTCCCTGGTACTGATGAAGCTATGGTAGTGCAAGTTATTAAAAACTATAAGGCTATAGATGCCTATGCAAAGGATCCAATCTTAAAGGAAGAAAATTTGAATAGACTAATGGATATAATTCAGTCTTATGATTCAAATCTATTAAAAACAAGACCTGAATACAGCAAGGTAGTAAATAATACCTTTGTAGACAAGGCTATTAAAAATGTGAAATAGCTATTTAAGAGGAGGCTGCACCTCCTCTTTTTAACAATAGTTCTCTATAATTATATATTGAATTATATTTATTGAAAAGGAGAATACCTATGAGTAAGGTAGAGATTATAGATGTAAATATGAACTATCATTCCTTAAAGGGAGAAACCACCGCCCTTAGAAATATTAACATAAATATAGAAAAAGGAGAATTTGTCAGCATTGTTGGGCCTTCAGGCTGTGGTAAATCTACACTTTTAAATATAATAGCTGGACTTATTAAACCCTCCTCGGGAACTGTGACGGTGGACGGTGAAGAAATTCATAGTTATTCTGAAAGATTAGGATATATGTTTCAGCGAGATCATTTATTTGAGTGGCTCAGCGTTTTTAATAATGTGTCCTTAGGCTTAAACATAAAGCATGAAATTAATAGTAAAAGTAAAAAGAAATTAGAGAGCTTACTTAAGAAATATAATCTTTGGGAGTTTAAAGACCATCATCCAAAGGAATTGTCTGGCGGCATGAGGCAAAGGGTAGCCTTAATAAGAACTCTGGCTATGGATCCAGAAGTACTTCTTCTTGATGAGCCTTTTTCTGCACTAGATTATCAAACCAGGTTAAACGTTAGTGACGAAGTTTATGAAATAATAAAAAAAGAAGGTAAGACTGCTATTATGGTTACTCATGATATTTCAGAAGCTGTATCTATGTCATCAAGAGTAATAATTTTATCTAAACGTCCCGCAAGAATAAAAAATGATGTGCCCATTATTTTTGAAGAAAAATATAAAACACCTTTTAGTCGGAGAGAAGCTCCAATATTTAGAGAATATTTTAATGGTATCTGGAGGGAATTGGAGGTGAATTCTATTGGAAAGTAAAGAACAATTACAATATATAAAAAAAGTAAAAAGCACAAACAAAAGGGTTATTATTGTAAGGTTCTTAATCCTTATTGTTTTCTTTTCATTGTGGGAAATATTAGGCGATTTGAATATTATAGATCCTTTTTTAACCAGTACTCCTTCAAAAATGCTTAAAAGTTTGGTACAAATTTATAATGATGGAACCTTATTTAGGCACATATATGTAACCTGTATAGAAACTATAGTAGGCTTTACCTTAGGAACCCTGCTTGGAACTTTAATAGCAGTAATATTATGGTGGTCTAAATTTTTATCAAGGGTGTTAGACCCATACATTGTAGTTTTAAATGCTCTTCCAAAAGTAGCCTTGGGACCTATAATTATTTTTTGGATAGGTAATGGAGTGGAAGCTATTATAGTTATGGCCCTTTTAATATCTGTAGTTGTAACAATCATTACAGTTCTTGCAGGCTTCAATGAGGTTGATGAAGATAAGGTGAAGCTTTTAAAAACCTTTGGTGCAACTAAACTTCAAACACTAACCCATTTAATTATTCCTTCCTGTATCCCAACTCTTATTTCTGCACTAAAAATAAATGTTGGCTTGTCTTGGGTTGGAGTAATTATGGGAGAATTCCTTGTAGCAAAAGAAGGCTTAGGCTTCCTAATAGTATATGGAGGACAGGTATCTCAATTAGATATGGTTATGATGAGTATAATAATACTTTCAATCATAGCCTATGCTATGTATGAAATGGTTCATATGCTTCAAAAGAAATTTCAATATTAATAGGAAAGGTATAAACATAAGGATAAAACCATTTATAATAAAATTGGGTGTGGCATGTGGCATGGGGACGTTTCTCGTGGCATACTAGTATGCCACGAGAAACGTCCCCATGCCACACATGCCACGTGTTAATTACTCATCTCCCAAAATATCCTTAAAGCCTTCCCCAAGAACCTCATGAGCCTCACTTACAGTGATAAAGGCTCTGCTGTCCACTTCTTTAATAAACTTCTTTAACATTATAAATTGTTTTCTGCTAAGCACGGTATATAAAATTGAGGCATCCTTTTCGCTGTAGCCGCCTTTTCCATTAAATATAGTACAGCCTCTTTCTAATTCATCTATAATATATTTGCTTATTTCTCGATTTTTACTGCTTAAAATCATAATTTCTTTACAGGTGTTCATGCCTTCAATAACATTATCTATAATGAAGCCATTCATTATAACACATAATAGTGCATACATACCCACATTTGCACCAAAGGTAAGTGCCGCAAAACAGGAAACTATAAAATCTACAGATAATAATGACTTTCCAATATCAATACTGAAATATTTGTTTAAAATTTTAGCCAGTATATCTGTGCCTCCAGTAGAGGCATTTTGATTAAATACTATTGCCATTCCTATACCAGAAATCAGTGTACCAAAAACAGATGCAAGAAATAAATCTTTTGTCAGCACCAGTTTGTAGACCTGAAATTTGTCCATTAACCAAATAGTGCCTGAAAGGCCTAAGCTTGTATAAATGCTCTTTCCTCCAAACTTATTTCCTATAAATATAAAAGCTACAATAAATAAAATAACATTCATTATTAACATAAGAAGACCTACGTCAAGTACTGGAAAAATGCTGTTAATTATTATTGCAATTCCTGAAACACCGCCTGCCGCAATTTTATTTGGAACTAAAAAAAGCTCTAATGACAGGGCTACCAGAATAAATCCAATTGTTATTAATATGTAATCCTTTGCTTTTTTCATAAAATCCTCACTTTCTTTAAAATAATTAATTAATTATGGATATTTCCCCTGGGCAAAGACTCTAATTTATCTTTGCCTAAAAAAAGCTTTAACTTTAATTTAATTATTCATTATTAATTAAAAAAAGGGGCATTAAGCCCCTTTTTTACAACCCTACACTTATAGTAAGTGCTTCATCCACCTTTTGCGTATCACTTTCAGTCATGTGACCAATTTTTTCTTTAAGTCTTTTTTTATCAAGGGTTCTAATTTGTTCGAGCAAAACAACTGAATCTTTATTTAGACCATATTCTTCTGAGGAGATTTCAACATGTGTTGGAAGTTTTGCTTTATTTATCTGTGATGTAATCGCAGCTACGATTACTGTTGGACTGTATTTATTCCCTACATCGTTTTGTATAATGATGACAGGTCTTATTCCGCCTTGTTCAGATCCTATTACTGGACTTAAATCAGCATAGAATATATCTCCTCTTTTCACTACTATTGTCATTTGGAAAATCACTCTCCGCAAGCTTCGCTTCATACTTTTTTAACTCTTCTACATCATTTGCAAAGCCCATATCTGCAATTTCAAGATTTAACTGAGCCATCTCCATATATCCCTTTTTCATCTGGTCAAAAGCATCATGTCTTTTCTTCTCCTCAATATATAATATTATAGCATCTCGAATAAATTCACTTCTTTTTTTGCAATCTTCTTCTAAAGCTTTATTAAATTCATTATATAGTGACTCATTAAGGTTAACCACTAGCTTTTTTGACCCTGACATGGGAAATAACGCCTCCTAAAGGTATGTGTACTAAGTACTCATCCGCACGTTTTATACTTTATTGTCATTTCGCGCAAAAAGAGCGCAAATATGTATAGCATTTTTATTATAATGATATTATGTTCGTATGTCAAAGTAAGATTTTGTCTTCCCCTCTTTAGTCTATTAGCTTATACGTAGTTTCTTATTTTTACAACCTTACCAGCTTTCATATACACCCTGGGAACTCTCTTGCTTATCATGCAGGTAACTTCATAATTAATTGTCCCAATAAGTTCTGCTATATTATCAGCTGTGAATTTTAAGTCACCCTGTTCACCCATTAAAGTAACTTCATCCCCTACATTTACATTACCTATATCAGTAACGTCCACCATGCATTGATCCATACATATTCTGCCTATAACTGGAGCAAAGCTGCTATTTATAATCACCTTTGCCTTATTGTAAAGTAGTCTAGTGTAGCCATCTGCATAGCCTACAGGGAGAGTTGCTATAACACTTTCCCTATTTGTTTTGAATTTTCTTCCATAACTTATATATTCCCCAGCTGGAAGTGTTTTTATGTGTACAACATTAGTTTTTAATGTCATTACTGGCTTTAAATCTATTCTAAATTTATCCACCTCATTTGATGGATAATAGCCATATAGAATAATGCCAGGTCTTACTGCTTCAAAATGTGACTCTGGAAAATCTATTATTGCAGCACTGTTTGCAATATGTCTTGTATTTATTTTTATTCCCATTTGTAATAATTTTTCATAAAAATTATTATAATTGTTAAATTGATAGGTTGTATATTCTTTATTTTCTTCATCAGCAGAAGAAAAATGAGAAAATAAACCTTCAATTATTATATTGGGCAATTTACTGATTTTATATACCTCAGCTGCACTTTCATCATTAGGAAGGAAACCAATTCTTCCCATGCCTGTATCTAAGGCAATATGAATCTTTGCAATTTTATTTTTTCTTTCAGCCATTAAAGAAATTTCTTTGGCTAAGTCATAAGAATAAACTGTTTGTTCAATATCATATCTAAGTAGCATGTCTATTAAGCTGGGGGGAGTAAAGCCTAAAACCATAATTGACTGTTCTATACCGCCCCGCCTTAGCTCTATGGCCTCACTGAGTACTGCAACAGCTATTCTAGTAGCCCCATTTTCTAAAAGAGTAGGTGCAATATCTAAGGCCCCATGTCCATAGCCATCAGCTTTAATAACGGCTATAATGTCTTTACTTTCTGAAACTCTTTTTATCTCCCTCATGTTATGGGCAAGCTTATCTAAATCTACCTCCGCCCAAACAGGTCTTAAGTGCCTAAACATTTTTTACCCCCATCTTTAGCTAATAATAATTGATGAACTCTGAATTTTTACTAATTTTATTTTACACCAAATTCGCTGAAATTTACATAGCTGTGACAGAAGAAACGTCTGGCTTTAAGCTTCCTATTCCTTTATGTGGCAGAAGAAACGTCCCCGTGCCATAGAAGAAACGTCCCCGTGCCATATTTGTGGCAGAAGAAACGTCCCCGTGCCACGCACTTATTGAATTTTAAACAATTTTTCATCAAGTACCGGGTTGGCTTCGAAGTTATTATAGGTTATTTTCCTTCTTTCACTGCCTTTTTCGTCATAAACTATAACCATTTCCGGAAGATAAGTTTTCATATTTACATACATTACAGCTCTGCTCATTTCCCTGCTGCCTCCTGGTATTGTAAGATGTATGAGCTGAAGATTTTTGTTATCTATTGTTTTAAAATCGTATTTTATTTTCTCGTCTGTATATAAAAATTTTATATACTCTTTAATAAAGCTAATTTTATATATATCATCAAAGTCCTTCTCCAAAATGTAGTTAGAATTATTCTTTTTATCATGAGCATAAATCTTATCATCTTTATATATAAATACCCTATCTTCTCCAAGCTCAAGTCTGTAGCCTAATTTTTTGTCAAAATATTGTTTTCCCACATAGGTAATAGTCTGTTTATCATTTATTATTTCCATTTTATAACTTGTACTATAACTGTTTAAGGATTTTAAAAAATCCATTACCTCATTTGGATTTCTGTTATCTTTTCTGCAGCCTGAAAATAAAACTGTCAAAATTAATGCCATTGTAGATAGTATTAATAATTTTTTCTTCATGTTTTCCTCCAATAAGCTACTTTCATTATTAATACTATTCAGCTTGTCTATGCAATATTCTTAAAAAACTTATGTCTGCATTATTTCATTAGTGAATACTTAATCATCCGGTAAATCTTTAACTTAAAAAATATTGTGATCTTAAATTATTTTAGCTGCAGCTCTTTAATTACATAAGGTATACTTGCAAGAAGGCTGCTTGCACTGACGCAGAACATTTCTTCAGCAAGCTTATCTCCGCATAAGCCATGGATATATACAGCTAACGCAGCTGCCTCCATTATCTTGTAGCCTTGGCCTATAAATGAAGTAATTATTCCTGTTAGGCAGTCTCCCATACCTCCTGAGGCCATTGAACTATTTCCTGTTGGATTAATTACTATCTTTTCTCCATCAGTAATTACAGTATTATAGCCTTTTAAAATAACAACAACCTTATACTCATTAGCAAAATTTTTAGAAACTTCTATTCTGTTTTCTTGAATGTCTTCTACAGAAAGTCCAGTAATTCTCGACATTTCGCCAAGATGAGGAGTTATAATTACTGGTATTTTTCTGTTCTTTAGTAACTGAAGGTTCTCTTTAAGTACATTGATGCCGTCAGCATCTAGAACAATTGGGCAGTCTGCCTTTTCCAGGGCGTATTTAACAATCTTAAGGGTAAATTCATTATTTCCCATTCCAGGACCTAATGCAATACAATTACACTTTTCAATAATGTCAGAAAGTCTTCTAGTTTCATTAAAATTAATGGTCATTGCCTCAGTAAGCTTTGTACTTAAAATAGGCTGAATATCTTCACTGCAGCAAAGAGTGACAAGTCCTGCACCGCTTCTTACAGCTGCCTCTGATGCTATATATGCTGCCCCTGTAAAGCCTTTTGAACCAGCCATTATTAAAACCCTGCCATAATCACCCTTGTGTCCATATATATCTCTTGCTTTTAGCTGTGTTTTTATCATAGCCTCATCCAGAATAAATTCATTTTCATGAAATCTATCAACAGCAGAGTTTGGAATTCCAATATTCTCTACAATTACTTCTCCAGTATATTTATTGCTTTCATAATTTAAAAAGCCCTTTTTATAAAGCTCAAAGGTAATGGTTTTATTTGCCCTTACAGAATTACCCATAATCTTACCATTATCATTATTAAAGCCAGAAGGAACATCGATGGATATTGTATAAGCGCTGTTTTCATTTATAATAGAAATAACTGAATCATAAATACCTTCTAGGTTCTTATTTATGCCAGTTCCAAAAAGAGCATCTACAGTAACGCTGCAGCGTTCAATAGAATCTCTCAGGTCATTAGCATCTTCTAAGTTATGAATTTTGCTTATTTTAATGCCCATGTTTTTAAGAATGGTATAATTTGCTTTGCAGTCCTCAGTCATGCCTTCTTCTGCACCTATTAAGAAAACCTCTATGTTTTTTTCAAACATAGCTAAATGTCTGGCAACTGCAAAACCGTCGCCTCCATTATTTCCTTTGCCGCAGATTACCGCAAAGGAATTGTATTTTTGGAGTTCAAGATTCTTAACTACTTTAAGAGCAGCATTTTCCATAAGCACAATTCCAGGTATTTTTAAGTTTTCTATGCAGTATTTATCAATTTCTTTCATTATTCGTCCAGTTGCTATTTTCACCTTCATCATCCTCAACTTTACATTTTTCTATTATTACATAGGCAATGGCACTGTCTTCTCCATGAGAAATACTTATGTCTATTTTATAACCACCTGCACCAAGCTTTTTTGCAATAAGCTTAGCCTTACCCTTTAGCTCTACAATAGGTTTACCAAGACATGTCCTGTCTATTACAATATCCTTAAAGCCAAAGCCTCTAAACCCTGTGCCCAGTGCTTTTGATACTGCTTCCTTTGCAGCAAATCTGCCTGCTACAAATTCAGGTCTAAAGCCTCTACTTTTTAAATACTCAATTTCTTCTTTATTAAATAATTTATTTATAAAATTATCATTTCTCTCTATGGCTTCTTTTATCCTGCGTATTTCAACTATATCTACACCGATTCCTAAAATCACTCACATCACCACCTAGAATTATTACGTCATTATCTACTTTTATTTTATCATATTTTACGGACAAAAAAAGAGGTTTACCCTCTTTAATTTGTTGCTATTTCCTTTAGATCTTCATTAAAATCTAATATGTACTCATCAATATATTCACCTAAAATTTCAATTAAATGAACTGGAGATACGCACTTGTCTGCTAAAAGCTTTAGCAAATCATGAACTTTATATCTGTAAGGGCTGATACTTTCTACACTTTCTCTCTCAATATTTATAATGATGTCCTCAAGCATATCCTGTCTCTCAATTTCAATGCCATAGGTTTGGACTTCCATTGAGTCTTCATTTAAATGTTCAGTATCTAGTGAAATTGAGATGCTGTTTTTTGTTAACCTATAGATGTAATTTTTCTCCATACCTTCAAAATTTTCATTTCTGGTTATACATTCAACTACCATCATAAACCCCTGATCTTAGAAACTTAATTTTCAAACAAGTTGTACACATTATCCACAATAATTATCAACAATTGTGCATAACTTTATTCTGCTTTAGAAACTGCTCTAGGATTCAGTTTTCACCCCCTCAAATTATCTTTGTCACAATACTAACATTATTCACAGAAAAATATTGTCATAATCTGATAGTTAGTCTTAAATTTTTATCTCTTTATTGTGACAAAATTAACATTGAGGGGCTAAAAAATATATTAATAACCCTTGATTGTCAGAATATTTGTAAAATTATCTCATATTTTTGTCGAATTTTTTTAAAAAATGACTTATGATTTTTTATTCATAATTGCATCTTTTACAGCTTCAACCATCAAATTTTCTTGAATTCCTATATATTTACATATATCTTCCACAATCAGGATGCAAGCTATAACTGCTCCAATGTCATTTTCATGATAATCCTCTAAAAAATAAATTGTTTTATAGCTGTCCACAGTTTCCTTCTTACATTTAATTTCGTTATAAATAGTACCCAACGTGTTGTATAAAATTGAAAAGGAAATATCAATAAAATCCTTTTTCGACTTATCACTTCCGTTTATTACATCTCTTACTATTTTATTTAGTTTAGTATTTTTATAATATTCTTCTATAGTTAAGTTATACCTATTTCCAATGTGCTTTCCAATTATATCTCCATTAATAAGTGCAACTTCCCCGTTGGTATTAAAAAGTATAGTAAAGCCAAAATCCCCATTTTTCTCTTCTTTTATTTCATCACTAAGCTTCTTCATATTATAATTAAAATTCGATGTAAACTTTGAATCTAAAATAAAATACTCAAGCTCCCTAGCTGAGGCAACAGCCACAAAGTCAGAAAACTTCCTGTATAATTTTTTCATGAATTCCTTGCTTCTCACATAAAATCTCCCCTTCCTAAGCATATTTATTTTGCACAGCAGGAAGAGAAACTATACAAAAGCAATACTCATTAACGCATTTCCAAAATTTTCTAATCCCATTCTAGTTTAAGAGACTTTAAAGGCCTCTTTTTAATGCAAATTGATTTGCTTTTTAAATGTTATTTTTATGGTTAATTTACATGACGGTGTTTGTTCCACCGCTTACTATTTAGTATCTCTTTTAATGGAAATAAGTATAATAAGGTGTTCCAAATTGTGCACTATCATAATTGCAATACACATCTCCATCTATGAGTTGTGTATCATTAACAATTAGGTAATTACCATAATATGTAGAATAACCTTTTCCTGCTACGCTATGACAACCAAACCCATTTGAATATGCTGTTGTTGGAGCAGTATTATTTTCTACAGTAACTAATACTGGATAATAATTATCTATTTCAGAGCAATACTTAGCGAAAGTACTTCCAACTTTTGAATATCCATAAGGATCATTATAGCAATTTGCGCTCTTACCATACATAGCCATAGTAGCTATTACACCACTAGGGATATTATTCATTTGTGTTTGGCCACTTGAGTTTGTATACATATTAGAAGCAAGTTGTGAAATCAAAGTATTTGAATCAACGCTTGATACATAACCCGAATAAGTATACTTACATATCATTGCAGAAGAAGTAGGGGTGCAACCTTTATACCACTGATAGCTTGGTACATTTAATGTTTTAGTTGTGCTTGATGCCATTGGCGTAACACTCAGGTTATTGGATATCTTATCTGTAGATAACAGAGCTAGTGTAGCGTCAGCATCTGGAGAACTTAGTTGAACTCTTTTTTGTTTTGATAATACAGGATTAGCTGATGAATAATTTTTATCTTTAGAATTAACTATATGAGCCTTAACTTCGGAATCTTCCAAAACACTATTGTCTTTTATATTGTAATATTTAGTGCCTGAAGAACTAGTTTGCTTTGAGTAATAATTTAAAATGCCATCATATATGCAGGTTTGAGTATTGTCTGTAATTTTATCATACGGAGAAAAAATCTTTGTTGCAAATTCTATAATAGGCTCATCTGTTTCACTTGTACTAACTATTACATATGCTTTTTCGCCATTAACCTTGCTTTTTAAGTCTACACTGTAAGCAACTAACTTATTGTCAAAATCATATAATGGCTTTTCATTAATAACTGCAACATCATTCCATTCTTTCTTCGAACCTCCCAGCAAAAACATAGGTGCATGTTTAGCTATTGTATCAATAGGGTTAGTAGTAGCTTGTACATTAGTTGCAAATGAGCCAACGCCTGCAACTAATGTCACAGCAATAAGTGGTATTAGTAGTTTTTTAATCTTTTTGTTCATAAATAAGCCACTCTCCATTCATATTTTGTCAATATGGTAATATTTGATATATTTCTAATTATATGATAATATGTTATATATTACAAAATTAAAAGGAGTGTTAAAGTGAAAGAAATTAAAATTGTGGCTATAATCGTAGGTATTATCTTTATTTACTACATTATTGGACATGTTATTAGTATTAGGAGATTAAACACAGTAATCCCTATTAACGAATCAACTATAACTAAAATACTATTCGTAGATGGTACAGGTCGGAATAAACCGTTAACTGTTACGAATCCTCAGAAGATAGCTGAGTTTATGGGGCACATAAATAAATATATTATTTCAAATTATAAAAGCCCCTCACCTGCGGTAGGATGGATTTATACAGCCACTCTTTATAGTAATGAACAAGAAATTGCAGAAATAACATTTGGAAATCCTATAACGGTAAATAATAAAAAATATCTTGTTATAATGAACAACTTAAGTATAAAAAAAATATCTGATTATTTAAAAATTATTGAACCATCATGGAATTATGAACCATAGATGGTATTAACAACAATGAACTTAACGGAGTAATAAGATCTAAGTTGCTAGTACTCCTTAAATATTGTTTTAGGACATGAACATGCATAAGACTAATAATGCTCCATTAATATGTTAATATAAAACAAAAGATATGGCCTTTCAGGCTGACTACTACATTTTAACAACCGAATAAAATCCAAATTTAGGTATTATTAGTGTTGCAATACAAATGGTGGACTTGTTAAAAGGATATGTAATGTATACTGATAACTTTAGTAAATGTACAAATTGTAAATCAACAATTCAAATCTAAACTTTCAATAATATGCATAAATTTCACCTTCTCGTAATTATAGAATATGTCCATCTGGGGATACATTACAATAGTCGCCGGTTTTTCCTTTTGGTGGTGAAATATCATAATGAGGTCCTCTATGCCCACTTTTATCTTTCTTTGCTTTCCATTTTGTTTCATTATGAGTCCACGTGCTACCACTCTTGTTCCATTCATTTTTGTGTGAAGTTGGCGTTTTAACTTTCTCTCCAACCTGTATAGGTGTATACCTCATTAATGCCTGTATCATTGTTTATAAAATAATTTACTTTAGGTGAAACAAAAAATATAGAAAAGGAAAGCCCCTTTCGCAACACCAACAGTGAGAGCTTTCCTTACTTTATAATTAAATAGTATTTAAGAAATATTTTATATATAGTTCTTGTCTGTACCTAAATCAAAATAAGGTCAGTGAATAAACAATTAAAAACTTTCACTTTGTTTTTTTCAATTAGCTCAGTTTCAATATTGTCAACTACTTCATTAGCAATATCATTACTTATCTTATTATAACCATCAACATCAAAAAAAACCTTTAAATTCTCAATCTCACCTTTAATCTTTTCAGGATAATCAAATATTTTCTTGAATTGCCATTTACCAGAAGTTAAATCAATCATAGTTTCATTTGTAAAAAAGTAATAATACTTGCTTAAGACACTTACAAAGAGAAATAGTTCTATTTTTTTGCCTTCTAAAGCCTTCATTAATTCAGTATCATCATCTAATATTGGTTGATTTTGATGTAATAGTATTCTGTATTCATAACAATTGAATGCTTCCATATCAGTCCAATCACCTACTTCATACTTATGAAAAATATTTTTTATACCTAAATATAAATGAGTTTTATAAGAGTTATTTAATTTTACTTCTTCTTGTTTTCTAATACGGCTTAAAAACTCATTAGAAGATTTATACTCAAGACTATCATAGCTTATTTCCTTTGGAAAATATATATTAATAGTTTTCAATATATCACTTGAATTTAACACTTTAACATCTCCTTACTATTTTCTATTATCTCCCTTATCAAAACGTTTATCGTTTAAGAGTTTTTTAGCTTTCTGTGCTGATTTATTCCCTTGCTTTGCTGCTTTTTCAATTTCATTTAAGGTAGAATCCTGCCATTCTTTAGGGAATTCTTGGTTAATAGCACCTTTTTTCTCTTTTGTGATAATATCCCTTGCTTTTGTACTACCCCTATCAGTAACCTTACTCGTTTCCCCTTTTGCCTTTCCCTTATCCGTGACCTTCTTAGCAGCAGCTTTAATTAATGATGCAGCTGAGCTGCTTACTTTTGAAATTGAATCGGATATTACTGATCGCTGATACACATGTAGCGCAATAGTAGCTGTTACTGCAAAAGCTGCAATCTGAATACTTCTTAAGAAAGCCACAGAACTTGAAAAAATAGAATGCCCATCTTCATCCACATTATTTACTGGATCACCATTAGCATATTGATAGGAATTAAGAGTTTTAGTAACTTTAGTATCAAACTGATCATCCTTTGAATGTAACTCCATTTACTGTCTTTGTTATTCTATTACCCCCTGAATCATAGGTGTATGCTGTGGGTGGGATTTTTTAACAGTTTCAATTGAATTTCATCTTCCAGATTTCTCCGATTTCATATCATTTTCTTTTATTAATTGTTTGATGAAATTTTTTCTACTTAAAGACATAATCTGTGTACCCTCCATCTAAATATTTATTAGATCTTCTTTATGGAGTTTACACAGATTATTTTGCACTCTCACTCTTTTGTGTCTAATATATTGACATAGATTCAATATATTACTTTACTCTATTATACTTCTTCAATAAATATTTCTAATTTATTAATTTCTTCAATAACTTTTTTTGGTAATTCCATACATATAATATTAATATAAAAATCAAACCCTGGCTTAATTACAAAGTGTGTTGTCCTAGAATATAAAACACACCAGATGACTTCTCTTAATGTTAATTTTAAGACATCTTCTATTTTTTCCTTTGATAATTCTTCTCCCTCTTGTACACAAAGGATACACTCTCTCATTTCTTGTGAGAAATATTGTCCATACTCTTTAATAATCTCATTATCACTTAATACATTATCATCTTTTTCTAACTGCATGACGTATAATTTTTCTATTTCAAAATACTCTAATATTATAATTATAGCTTTAATATAGTTATTTTCAACATTTAAGTATTCTTGGCTAAACACTCCTATTTCATCTATATCACTAATTGCAGTCCATTCTTGCCTAGTGTAATTGCCATACTCATCTCTATACTTTGGATTATACTTGGAAAGCCTATACCTGTTCATTTCTAATCTCCTTGTATAATGTAGTTGTAACATTTGATAGAAAACATATAGATTTTCCTGTAATTTGTGTTACTTTGCCATCAGCATTATAGCTATAACTGCTGCTCCATTTTGGGGCATAGTTATTATCTGTAGTGCAAATTTTAGTAATCTTATTTGTAGCATCATAAGCTATGGAATCATTTAATGTATCCATTTCTTAACCACTCTGACTTATTTTCGGGCATCATTTTTAATTGTTGCAAAATTCATCTAAATCCATTATTACTCCTTTATTAAGGTTTTATTCTAATAGTGCCTTTCTAACCATTTGGAGTTGCATAAAATGAATTATATTTAAAATTTGAATATATAAATTCTTCTATTATATTTTTATCTTCAACGCTAATTGTGCCATAGAAGTTAGTTCTTAAACCCTCAGCTTTAAATGCTTTAGCTAATATTTGGCTTTTATTTGAATCTGTAATCTACTTATAAAATGAACAAATTTAATCACTTTACTTCCTAATCTTATAATTTTTGAATTACCTATCCTACTCAACAATTATTACAGCTAAAGATTCTTCCTTATACTCATCTAGAATATCCATTTCTACCCAAGTATTTTCTTCCTCTCTAATCTTTACAGTTATTAATTTATTATCTGCATCATAACCATATTGGTACGAGATTCCATTAATCATATTGATGGCTTTTGTCAATTGGGCGACACAAATTGTAAATCAACAATTCAACATTATGTAGGTTTAAAAAAAGTTTGATTATTTTATAATAGTTTCAATGTTACTTAATAATAAGTTATAAAAAAGTAAGCTACGATTAGAATGTATTTAAAGTAAAGTGGCTGTCATATTGACAACCGCTTTTTATTATATTTTACTTTTCTGTAAGTACACTCAATGATTCTGAAAGAAAGTCAATTTTCTCTTCTAGGTTTTCAATTTCATTTTTTATCTTAATAATACATTTTTTAATTATTTCATCAGGTATATTTTTAACAACAGATTCTATTAAAATTAGTGATTTTCTACTCACTTCAAAATTACCTTCATAGAGAAAATCAACTATCATTTCAAAGTATTGGGAATAATCAAATGCCTCCAGGGCGGCTAACAATGTGCCTCTATATCCTTTTGTTTTTGGGTCTTTTAGCATATTAATTATTGGTTCAAGAGCTTCCTCACTACCAATATCTGATAATGCCAAGGCAATCGCATTCCTTAACATATGATTATCTGTACTTTCTAATTTATTAATAAGAAAAGGGACTACGTCATTAAATTTTTTTTCACCAATCTCTTCAATAATACATATAGCATCATCAACTCTATTATCATCTATCTTTTGCTCTAAATCTTTAATATTCATGATATCCTCCTTTCTTAGTTTGCCCTTGGCTTTCCACTATGAAGCCATTCTTCGTATACTTCCTTTGCCATTTGGCTATTGGTACTATGTCAAGAAAAAGTACAAGTTAAATATGATTTTTTTATACTTACAGCATCTACAGATTTAATTAGCTAACATTTTTATAAAAATTTGA
>Ga0255336_100795_pt1 | contig 35224 bp, 29 predicted proteins | sample MeOH1_35cm_T3_17_FD_189102 | JGI IMG/M metagenome (GOLD analysis project Ga0255336, IMG submission 189102) | Sandy soil microbial communities from University of British Columbia, Vancouver, Canada - MeOH1_35cm_T3_179 | ecosystem: Engineered > Artificial ecosystem > Sand microcosm > Unclassified ...
AGCACGAACCAAAGAAGCGCTCGATCAGGCCATCTCTGATTTGTTGCCACAGATCACAGAAGACAACGCACAAGCTTGGTTCAGACTCCGATTAGGAGAGAAACAGTATCAGTGAAAATGCTCTAATTGCCTACCAGCGATCCCCCCAACCCCAGCGCTTTGGGTCGGCTCCGATCTGCTCCAATTGCTCCTCGGCCACACTCTTTCCAGCAGCCGAGCCGCTCTCCGTAGCAATGATGTGGATGAGAAACAGATAATCCCCGGCGAGTCCAGACATGCACCAGACGTTCTGACACCCTTCTACCGGGACGGCGCATTCATCGGCCAATGCTTTGAGTAGCTCCACACGATGAATGGCCCATTCAAACTCCTCGTCGCTGGCAATGCGCAGCCAGGCGCGCAATGCCAGCTCGGGAGATTCTCCAGAAGCCTGGTGGACATACGTGCCCCCCAGGAATTCAATTACGAAGGTGTAACGGGTTTTCTTGCCTCTCATTGTTCACTTTCTATCAGCAAAATGGCCCCGCGCTTCCCTTCCAATCCAATTCGAATTCGGCGGCAATAGACGTTAGGCGACGACCGTTTCCGGCTCGTCCAACTCCACCGTTGTTGCCCCACTCAGTACCTGTCGCAGTTTCACCTCATCCAGCGTCTTGCACCAGTGTCCTACCACGATCGTGGCCACGCCGTTGCCGATCAGGTTGGTCAACGCACGAGCCTCGGACATGAACCGATCGATACCAAGAATCAGCGCCACACCCGCTACCGGTACTGTCCCCGTCGTTGCCAGCGTCGCCGCCAGCACGATGAACCCGCCGCCCGTGACGGCAGCAGCGCCCTTGGAGGTAAGCATCAGAATCGCCAGCAAGCCAAGCTGTTGAGCAAGTGTGAGATGGGTGTTCGTAGCCTGCGCTATGAAGATCGCCGCCATGGTTAGATAAATCGACGTACCGTCCAGATTGAACGAGTAGCCTGCCGGAATCACCAATCCAACCGTGGCCTTTTGTACGCCTACGGATTCCATCTTCACCATCATGCGCGGCAACACCGCCTCAGACGATGAGGTTCCCAATACAATGAACAGCTCTTCCCGGATGAACTTCAGATATTTCCATATGCTGAAGCCGTGAATCTTTGCGACTGTGCCCAGAATGACGAAGATGAAGATCAAGCATGTGGCATAGAAACAGGCCATCAGTTTCCCAAGCTGGAAAAGCGTGCCCAATCCGTATTTGCCAATAGTGAAAGCCATCGCGCCGAAGGCACCAATTGGGGCCACGCGCATAATCATGCCAACGATGCGGAAAAGGACTTTAGATATCTGGTCGATCACCGTGTAGGCGATCTTTCCCTTTTCTCCCACCATGTGGAGAGCGAAGCCGAACAGGACGGCGAAGAACAGAACCGAGAGGATTTCACCCTTGGCAAAGGCTCCCACAATCGTGTCCGGGATCACGTCCAGCAGAAATGCAGTAGTGGTCTGCATCTTCCCCGGCCCTGTGTAGGCCGCAATCGATTTCACATCCAACGTCAGCGGATTCACGTTCATGCCCGCGCCGGGACGAACCACATCGACGATGATCAGTCCGATCACCAGCGAGATCGTGCTCAGGATTTCAAAGTACAAAATCGCCAGCGCTCCGGTCTTGCCAACCGCCTTCATATCTTCCATACCAGAGATGCCGAGCACCACCGTGCAGAAGATGATCGGAGCAATCATCATCTTGATGAGCTTGATGAACCCGTCGCCAAACGGCTTCATTGCCGCACCAAGGTTCGGATTCACATATCCGAGAATCACGCCAATCGTAATTGCGACGAGCACTTGGAAATACAGATTTTTGTAAAACGCTTTTCCGCCTATCTTCCCCATGACACTTGAAAGCTCCCCCACTTGGAATCAGATGAACGTTCAGGATAAGTACCACTTGGCGCGCACAAATGCGAGCGATATTCGTCACAGGTGTCTGTGATTACCTTCCGGAACTTTGCCCCAAGGCCGCCTCCAGTGCGGACGCCGCCCTCTCCAGAGCTGCCGTTACCTCAGCCAGCCCCTGGGTGGCTCCGGCGGCATCATTGCGATCCATGGACTCGTTTACACCTGGGAGAACAACGGCCGCATACCCGGTGTATTCTCCCGGAGCGTAAATGGTGTGTCGAAACCAGGCCCGATGGGGTAAGCCTTTGCCGAGCATGGCCCGTTCGGTCTCAAGCAAAGCCGAATTGATCCGCGACAACTGCGCTCCACTCGCGGCCTCCGCCAGCGGATGAATGGCCCGAGCCGCGGCGACCAGGTGGTCGGACGCTTTCAGCGAGGCCGCAAAGTCAGGCTGATCCTTCCAACCGATCTCCTGGGCACGACGTTGCGCGTTCTCCAGGTGCTTGCGCACCTCCGTTCCGTAGGTTTCGTAGTCAAAGGGGAGGACGTCAGTCTGCGCCATACGTAGCACCTCCAGGCCAAAGACACGTGCCATCTCCTGCTCATAGACAAAAGTCGGATCGGCAAATTTTGTGAACCAGGCGTAGTTGTCGAAGGCAGAGTGATAGACGCCATAAGGACCGTTGGAGCCAACATCCGTCGATGGCACGCCAAGATGCTGCAGGAAGGCCGAGTAGTCCGAGCCGCTGCCAAGATCGCCGACATGGACATCTCCGAGATCGGCGTCCCCACGGCGTTCAGCGAACGATCCCGCATCTGCGCTCTCCCGGCGGCGTCGAGCAGATTCGCTTTGCAGCTTCCACGCGTCGTAGACGGTCCCGCCCTTGGGACTAGGCACCGCTCGGGCTATGTCGCGTAGGAATTGCTTGAGGCTCGGCACGCTGGACGCTCCAAAGTCCGGACCGGCAACTCCTACATCCATGTTGAAATAAGCAACGGCGTTCCGCAGCGATCCAGCAAATTGTTCAGCGTACTCCGTTGAACCGATAAGTCCCTGCTCCTCTGCGTCCCAACTGGCAAAGACAATCGTACGTTGCGGATGCCAGCCCGACTTGAGCAACTCGCCCACGCCGTGAACTGTCTCCAGCATTGCTGCGGTCCCGCTGCTTGGATCGACGGCGCCAAAAACCCAGGCATCGCGATGGTTTCCGGCAATCACCAGCGCCTCAGGCTCGGCCGTTCCCTTCACGGTTCCTATCACGTTCCAGATCGTGGTGTAGCTGTAATCCTGCACTAACTTCATGTGGACGCGAACCGGGCCGGCGCCCACGTGGTAGGTGAACGGCAACGCGCCTTGCCATTCCCGAGGACTCTCCGGACCACCCAGCTTTTCCAGCAGCGGCGAAACATCGGCATAGGAGAGCGGCGTCACCGGAATTTTCGCGAGATTTCCCGCCTTGTCCGGAGCAGTTCGTTGAGACTGCGGAAGTTCCAGTGTGGAAGCAATTCCCGGCGTCGTCGCATCCCCGGGGTATTCGAAGGTGAATTGCACCGAGCCGCGCTGGACACCGCTAGGCGGACGATAGGGGCCCTTTGGATAGGCATCGCCCCGGAAGTAGCCATCGTCGATGGGATCTGAGTAGATGATGAGCCCGGCGGCACCAGCCTCTTGCGCGGCGAGCGCCTTGACCCCTCTGAAATTCTGCCCGTAGCGCGCGATCGCGATCTTTCCGTGAACGTCGATACCCATCTGCTTGAGCCTACGGAAATCTTCCGGGCGCGCATAATTGACATAAACAACTTCGGCTTCAACCTCGCCGGAAGGCGAACTGCCATTGAATGGCATCACAATCCGGGGATCGTCCTGGAACGGATCGTCACCCTCGACATGTTCGGGTCTCGGCCCCCTCATTTTCAGCCCAGCGGGAGCGGTAGCCTCGACGAGAATTTCACGTGGCCGATTCAGCCACACTTTGTAGGAATCGATCCGGGTTTCGAGACCAGCTTCGCGAAACTTCTTTGCGACATACTCAGCGGTGCTGCGATCTTCGGGGGAGCCGGCAATATGTGGAACTTTCGTCAGTATTTGCAGGTGCTCTTGCGCAAGTTTCGGCTGTGGAACGGCGAGAAACTTCTCCTCCAACTTGTGCTCGGCCACGGAATCGCGGAACCCGGCGATAGGCGTAGTGCCAGAGCCGGCTTGCGGCTGTTGAGCAAGAGAACTGATGGCCAGTGAGAGAAATACCGTGCATACCCGGAGGGTCTTGATCATCGTGGCGGATTCTTTCCTTTAGGTTCTGTTGAGAGCCCAACGATAAGCGTTGCCGTAAAGATTGCAGAATACCACTTGCACAAACCGCTGTGGGTAGCTGGAAACCTTTTGACAATTGAGCAAAGCTCTCCGTGCTTCGCGCTACTATATCCGCATGGTCTCGTGGTCACCCGGAACTCAAATCGGCTCCTATGAAATCGTCGATCTGCTCGGACACGGTGGAATGGGAAGAGTCTTCCGTGTCCGCCACCTGATTACAAATCGCATTGAGGCGTTGAAGATACTCGTTTCCGCCTCTGAGTCGAGTGCCGAACTACTGGAACGATTCAGCCGGGAGGTTCGCGTCCTGGCAAATCTCAACCACACTAATATCGCGCAGTTGCACACCGCATTCTTTCACGACGGCCAACTCGTAATGGTGATGGAGTTTGTGAATGGAACCGACCTGGGACATCGGTTGAGCCTCGGACTAACACTGGAGCAGACTCTGGACTTCGCATGTCAGATTCTTGACGCTCTGGCATACGCTCATGCCCAGGGCGTGACTCACCGCGATATCAAGCCGTCGAACATCATGGTGACTCCGGGCTGTCTCGTAAAGTTGCTCGATTTCGGGCTTGCCCTGAGTGCGCCGGACACTCGTCTCACCTCCGCCGGAGGGGTTGTCGGTTCCATGCACTACATTTCACCTGAGCAGATTTCGGGAGAACCGGCAGACGCCCGCTCCGATTTGTATGCTGTGGGAATCACGCTCTACGAGATGCTCACAGGCCGGCTGCCTATCGGCGGTGGCAGCTACGCTCAAATCATCGCCAACCATTTACAGCACCATCCAACACCGCCGAGCCAGATCAATCCACAAATTCCCGAGGCGCTCTCGTCCGTCATCATGAAGGCTCTTGAAAAGGACAAGCAGCGTCGCTGGCAAAGTGCCTCTGATTTCCGATTGGCGCTGGATGCCGCGAAACCCACCGATTCCTCGCGTCTGCTTGTCACCACAACAATGCCGGTCCAAGTCCCATTCGCAACCCCTGCGGCGCACTCCGCCACTCCGCCTGCGACCAATCAACCGGCATTGCACCAGCCTGAAGTTCTTCACGACATTGCCATGCGTCTCGCAAGTCACGTAGGACCCATCGCCACGATCCTTGTAAAGCGAGCGTCCAGCAATGCCCACGACCTGCGTGAACTTTGCGACCTGGTTGCTAATGAGATTGAGTCAGCGGAAGCACGGAAGAGCTTCCTGAACTCTATCCAGAGACACCTTCGAGCCAGCGACCACTTCTAATCAATGAAGCATGCGCAGCGCTTTCGACACACTTACAAACAGGCGATTGAACGCCGCCGTCAGTTCCGCGATTTCATCCTTGCCATGCACGGGCAACTCGCCGGAATCCAGTTCGCCCAGACTGACCCGATCTGCCACTCGGCACAGCTTGCGGACTGGCAGAATAATCAGGAAGTAGAGCACAAGATTGATAGCCACAAGAATCGCTGCGAAGGTCGCAGTCAGCGACCACATCAACGTGCCATACGCCTTCATCGCGATTCGCAGCGGAAGTTCGGTTGGCAGCGAAACGATCTGCGCCGCGATAACCTCGTCCAGTTTCCATCCAAACCCGTTGTTACCGCCATACTTTGCAATCATCGTGCGGGGCGCCGCTGCCGGTACGCTATGGCACTCCAGACAACTGGGCTGCACCGAGATGGGATGCGCCAGGAACAGCGACTTCCCCGTCGGCGTCATCCGCTCTCCAACCAGTGCTTTCTTGGTTGCATCGTTTCGGAAGTGCTGAATGACGTCCGTCTCCCACTCCACCGCCCTGTCCTGTGGGTTCGTCGGATTCAAGGAAGCTTCTTTGTACGTGTACTCCGGAAATTTCTTTCGCAGCCGTGCAAAGGTAACTGTTGCACCATACGCAGGCACGGTCTGGGGAAGGAACATTCGTTTGTGAGCCACAGACTGCTGCAGGAGGGGCTTCAGTTCTTCCGTCGTGTACTGACGCGTTGAACTCGCGCTCTCCATCATCAGTTCCGCCTGTTGCAGCACCTGCGCTTTCGCATTCTCAACCAGGAACGAACGTGCCACAATCGACACTACCATCAGCCCTACGGCCACCAGAACAATCAGAATCAGATTGAACTTGAGCAACAGTTTCACGCGTTCCTCCCTTGGTCAGCGATAGAGTTGTTCAATCAGAGCGGTTCCAAAGTAGATGTGTGTGCCATCTGCTGAGAGGGTCATCCTGAGCCGAAGGCGAAGGATCCCAGCCATGCCCACGTCTCCCGTGTGGCCTCAAGCTTTTTCCTCGCTCCCGCGGGATATACCTTCCTTGAAACCGTTCTAGCTTGCAAGACTGGCAGGCACTGGCAAGTTGCGATGCTACGAATTTAGAGCAGGATGCACCTGGGAACTCAAATCCTCGATGCACGGGCCAGCAAAGTCGATTTCACCGGCTGATCGCGCGCTCACCTCTTCGCTTACTTAGCTTCCTTGAAGGCGTCGGTCACCATGGCAACGTCGAGCCAACCGGCAAGGTCCACGTGTCCCGCAAGAGTGTCGCGGGTTTTTCCCTCCACTAGAAAACGTACGCGGGTCACTTGAGGAAGCTGAGATTTCAGCGTGCGCACCATCGAAAACACCGTCAACTGTTCCACCTCAATGCCGCTGCGGTGTGAATTTGCAAACGCCGCGTTGAGGTTGACCACCGCGGATGCGGGGTCGGGCAGAAAGACATCATGCACATCTGCACCGGGGCCAAGAGGGTGTGGCGAATCCTTCTGCAGATATCGGATAATCAATGTGTGCAAGGCGAGCCGCCCTCGTTCTCCCGGATCGCTGGGGAGTGCCGACGAGATAGCGGTGGGACGCAACGAATCGTCATCGTCGCTTGCAATGTAAAGCGTCATCTGCTCTGCCGGACCATTCACTGGAGCAGTCAGTGCCTGTGTCACCGGTCCAGCTCCCATCGATTCCGCTTTACGCTTGAGATGGACAAGGTAGAAGCCCATCGCCAGAATGGCAACCACCAGCGAGGCGATCACGTACTGAAGCTTTCGGGAGATCATGGGGCGACCTCCAGCTTTCCTCGCAGCGTCGCAATCCCTGACGCCAAGGCCACAGCGACCTTCTGCTGGAACTCCGGATTGCCAAGTTCGTCAGCCGAACTTCCCAGCGGCGCAACCTCAATGGCAATCGCGGCAATCGTGACCGAATTCAGCGGACGTACCGGAGCAGCCGAGCTGCGCACCGGCAATCCGTTGTAGCCACACTCGGCGGCAATGGTCGAGGCAGCAATGCTCGATTGCCCTAGATACGGCGATTGCGCCGACTCCCAAGGCAGGAAACTGCGGGTCGTCTGCCCAGCCTGCGGCGGAGGCACCATTGAGGTGTAAACACGAATTCCATGGCCACTGGAAGAGGAATGTAGCGCCACATAAAGCGTCGAGTGCGATGTGTTGGCCGACACCGCGCGTTGATCCCACGTGAGCAGGTTATCGGCAATACGAGTCAGCACCACCGGAATTCCCCGCGCGTCCAGCTCTTTTTGTAACCGCCGGGCCAGAGCCAGATTCACCGTTTTCTCCATCAACGTGGGAGAGAAGACCGACCCGGTTTCATATCCGCCATGCGATGCGTCCAGAATGACAAACGGGTGCGCCCGCGCGGCAGGCGTACGGCTTTGGGTTGAGTTTCCCGCAGGCGTCGTCGCGGGCGTTTGCGTCACCGGCAAAGAGGCAGTTGGAGAAGCAACCGGTTGCGCGGCTGCGGCAATGGTGACCGTGCGGCCTCCATCGCCGATCGAAACCGTGGCCGGCTGCTGAATGCTGGCAATGAACTCGGCTCCTCCCGGAATCTCTGCGAAATTGGTGCTCTGCAGGAAAGGGTCGTTATAGGCGACGCTGTCAGCTCCACTGCTGACCACGGGCTCGCGGCGGAAAAGCAGGCGTACACGGCCTTTTTCGATCAGGCTTGAGGGACTCACTGGTGTAGGAAAACTCAATACCAGCCGCGATGGCGAGTGGCGCAGTTCGGCTGAAAAGCGAACCTGGGTAGAGCCTATAAACAGTCGTCGCGGTCCCGCGTGAAACTCTGCAGGTTGCTCCGTAACTCGTGGCAGCATCTGTCCCACGGAGGCGGCAGGAACATAGCCACGGCCATCGACAAGCAGAAAATTTCCCGGCAATTCCAGCTTCGCATTGCCGCGGGCGCGATACTGCCGTTTGCCTTCCTGAAACTCCGCCTCCCCGCCGTTGAATGTCAGCTTCAGTCTCTTGCCTTCAACATGAGACTCGATGCGGCCAAGCGGCTCCAGTAGATCGGTCACGCCGACGTAATCAATTCCCTCGCGTACCAGGATATCGACCTGGTAGCTCGCTTGTGGCGCGTAAACGCTAATCCGGCGCGGCTCTGCGGCAAAGCTGATCGCCAGCAGAACCAGCAGCAGAGTCGTGACTCGAACGATAATGGCGTGCTCTTTCGGCATGACGGATCGCGGGAAGGGCTCTCTGGCTTTATCCTACGACAAAATATCGTTCGCTGGAGATAGCTCCCCCGCTACCCACCCATATTCGCATTGGTGGGCACGGTTTCGCGAGATAAAGGCGCGAAGCTCGGCGGGCTTCAAAAGGATCGCTCGATCTCATTTTGAAAGGGTGACAATAGCTGCATGCTTTTAGTTTTAGGCTGCAAGTCAACTGTCGGTTCTTCAACCTTGCGAAACCTTGAAAACCTCGCAAACCTTTGCTCCTGCCGTTTGCTCTTTATGGGCGGTCCGTTTTACGCTGGGAGCGGAGTTTCCAAAACTATGCACCGTCGTCTGCTTTCTTGTTTATTTCTGGTCCTGTTCACTACGGCCGCGCTGTCTCAATATGCACAAAACGCGCAATCCGGCGTAAAGCTGCGTGGCCGAAGCTACGCCGATTTGTATGCCGGACAAAAGGTGCTTCTCTCCAATTATTGCCGGCTCGACTTCGAGGGCGCACGCCTGCAAACAAACGGGTGGAACCGCTTCAAACCTTTTACGGCATTGCGCGACAATCCGGAGTTTACCCGCGTAATCGTCGTGACCCGCTTTGATATCGATACTCCTGAGACCCCGACCGAAACCCTCTACGCCAGCTACCAGGCCGTCGGCTTCTACCAGGAAAACGAAGGTTACACATCCGCTTCCAGTAATGACCGCTTAAAATTCCATGTGCAGGAACAAAACGGAAATCTTCTTGTAACAGAAATCAGTCCGGTAGCGCCCCATGTGTCGCCCCGTGCTGCGATGGCATGGATGAACTCACGCCTGGCCGATCCCTCGATCAATGAACTCGAACGCGCACATCTGAAAGATGCATTGAATCAACTGAACAAATTCTTACCGCAGTCGCACCCCGCTGCTACAACAACTCCGGGCGCGTAGTTAGCACCCTGTTGGCAAAGAGATCAATTCGCGGTGATCTCTTTCTGCTGCTGCGTGTGCCTGGCCAGCCACCAGCACGCGGGCTGCCCAGAATGCGGAAACAACGAATTCACGCAAGACACCGTCTGCGGCGGATCAAACAGGTATTCCAACTTGCCGCCCTTCTGATGAATTACATATGAGTTGTTCACAACAAATGATCCTTGTGCTGTTCCCTTGCTCTCTCGAACCTTGAGCGCGACTTGATCGCCCGCATACAACAGCGCGCATGTAGCAATAACTGTCACCAGCATCCTCAAACACCAGCCCCGCATAAAGTCATACCTCATCAGCATCTTGCGCGTTCTATTTAGCGCGGGTAAAAGTTCTATTTTGCGTAGTATCTGGGCCTGAATAACGACCATCTAACCCTCCAGACTCAACATAGAGGTTGTACCATGAATCGTATGACAGTTGGTGCACTGTGCGTGGCTGTTTGGCTGCTCTCCTTTTACGATGCCAAGCGGACGCGGCGCGTGATCGGACCCTTTGCATTGGAGCAATTGGAACGCGTATTCAACGTCGTGGAAAATACGATTCACCTAGCTTGATTCCGGTACCTCATAAAAGAATTCATTGCTCATGCGAACCCGAATTTTGCGCGCCCGTGTAAAACGAGTTGGCTATCTAGAACTTCCTAAGCAAGCTGAAAATTCCAAATGAAAGGGCGAGGCTTTTGGAGCCCCGCCCTTTTTCTGCGTTGGAAACCTACAAAGCGTACTTCCCTGCATCGAGCACGCGAGCCGCAATTCTTTCGCGCGCTGCAATCACATTCACCGGCTCAGACTTCACCAGGCGACGCAGTATCGTCATTTGAGTACGCAGCATGTCGCCTTCAGCAACATCAGCCAAAGCCTTCTTTGCCGCTGCTTCCACTCGGGCGAATGCTGTCTGCAGATACACATCGGTAATTGCCACAGCCACCGCGGAAGCATCCTCGCCGTGGCGCTCGACCATCTTCAGCGTGCGAGCCAGCACCGAATCCATCGCATAAACCTCAATGACGATATCGGCGATTGCACCCATCACTTCCTGATGGTCAACAATTTGCTGCATGTATTTTTGCGAAGCCGCACCGGCCACCATCAGGCCAATCTTTTTCGCATTCTCAATCATCTTTCTCTGAGCCGCCAGCTTGCGCGAATCTTCCTCAGCAAAGCTCGGACCGGCCATCACTTCGTCCATCAACTTCTTGATCGCCGGCAGCAATGGAAGCTGGCCGCTCATCGCCCGCTTCAGCAGCCATCCGGTAATGATGAGCCGGTTGATTTCATTTGTACCCTCGAAGATGCGATTGACTCTCGAATCGCGATAAGCGCGCTCCGCTGGATACTCCTCAACGAAGCCATAGCCGCCAAAGATTTGCACCTGGTTGTCCACGACCATGTCGAACATTTCCGAGGCCCAAACCTTGATGATCGAACATTCAACTGCGTACTCCTCGATGGCTTTCCGGATAAGCTTCGATTCGTCCGGCGAACCCTTCGTGATGTCTGCGGTCGCAGCGTCCATCATTCCCGCTGTGCGATACACAAGTGCTTCGCCCGCGTAAATGCCAACGGCAATGTCGGCCAGCATCTCGCGCACCATCCCGAAGTCTCCAATGGATTTGCCAAACGCCTTACGTTCTTTCGCCCACTTGATCGAATTCGCAAGGCAGGTGCGCGCGCCGCCCACGGCCGCCGCGCCAAGCTTGAATCGACCCACGTTCAAAATGTTGAACGCGATTGTTGCGCCTTTTCCGATCTCGCCTAATACGTTTTCTGCCGGAACCTGGCAGTCGCTAAGAATCAGCGGACAAGTCGACGAGCCGCGAATTCCCAGCTTGTGTTCCTCGGCGCCCACGCTGAAGCCCGGGAGGGTGCGCTCAACGATAAAAGCCGTAAACTTCTCGCCGTCCACCTTGGCGAAGATCACGAACACATCGGCAAACGACGCATTGGTGATCCACATCTTCTCGCCGTTAAGCACGTAGTGTTTACCATCTGCTGACAGCACGGCTTTCGTCCGGGCGTGCATCGCATCCGAGCCAGAGCTGCTCTCCGAAAGCGCATAAGCGCCCACCCATTCGCCGCTTGCGAGCAATGGAAGATACTTCTTCTTCTGATCCTCCGTGCCGAACCAGATAATAGGCAAAGTGCCGATTCCGACATTCGCGCTGAAGGTAACGGCGAAGGAACCTGACTTCGCGATGCGGTCGGCAATAATCGCCGACGACACCTTGTCCATTTCCGCGCCGCCGTACTCTTCCGGAACATCGACACTTGTCAATCCAAGGTCTGCGGCCTTTTTCAGCAGTTCTCTGCTGAACGCGAAGTCCTTGTGCTCAATCCGGTCCACGTTCGGCAGGATTTCCTGGTTTGCGAAATCCTCCGTCGTTTGTTCAATCAGTTTGTGCTGTTCGTTGAAGTCCTCGGGTGTGAAAACATCCTGCGGATTCGTCTCCGCAATCAGGAAGTTCCCACCTACCACTTTCTTTTGCGCCGGGGTCACAGATGTTGCCATTCTCGTTCCTCCAGAAATCTTGATAATCGCGCGGGGCGTCCCCCGCGCGAGTTCATGTGAGTCGATTTTTCAATCGAGGTTTTCGAAAATTCCGGCAGCGCCCATTCCACCGCCGACACACATGCTGACAATTCCGAAGCGCTCCTTGCGGCGCTTGAGATCGCGCAGCAGGGTCGCCGTGAGTTTTGCTCCAGTGCAGCCCAAAGGATGGCCGAGCGCGATCGCTCCGCCATTCGGATTCACTTTCGCCGGATCGAGTCCCAATTCCTTCATCACCGAAAGAGCCTGCGCCGCGAAGGCTTCGTTCAGCTCGATCACGCCAATCTGGTCCAACGTAAGACCTGCGAGTTTCAGCGCCTTGGGAATGGCAAACACCGGCCCCAGTCCCATCTCTTCCGGCTTGTAGCCCGCCGTAGCAAAGGCAACGAAGCGCGCCAGCGGCTTTAGCCCAAGCGCTTTCGCCCGCTCCGCACTCATCACCACAGCAACTGCCGCGCCATCGCTCATCTGCGAAGAGTTACCGGCCGTGACCGTACCCTTCATATGGAATGCTGGCTTCAGCGCAGCAAGTGCTTGCACTGTAGTATCTGCGCGCGGACCTTCGTCCACCTTGAATTCGAATGCCTGGACCGAAAGTTGCACTGCCGCCGCGCCACGCGTAGCCTGCGCGGCAGGAGCGCGGAAGGTGACATGGACCGGGACAATTTCATCTTCAAACGCGCCCGAATCAATCGCCCGCAACGCCTTCTGATGACTCTGATAGCTGAACTCGTCAGACTGTTCTCGGGTAATGCCAAATCGCTGCGCCAGCCGCTCGGCCGTCAGTCCCATCGATAGATACGCATCCGGATAGTTCTGCACCAGCGATGGATTGCACGATACCTTGTGCCCGCCCATCGGAATCATCGTCATCGATTCGGTGCCACCGGCAACGATGACATCCGCACCACCTGCCGCGATTCGGTCGGCTGCGATTGCAATCGACTGCAACCCTGACGAGCAGAAACGATTGATCGTCATGGCCGAGATTTCCACCGGAAGACCGGCACGCAGCGAAGCAATGCGTGCCACGTTCATTCCCTGTTCCGCTTCCGGCATGGCACAGCCAAGAATGACATCTTCGATTTCACGCACATCAAGTTGTGGGACGCGCGCCAGCGCTCCCTGAATAGCCACCGCGCCCAGATCGTCCGGGCGTGTGGCGCGTAGTGATCCTTTGTAAGCCTTGCCGACCGCGGTGCGGACGGCGCTAACGATGACTGCTTCACGCATGACTCGCTATCTCCTCGGTCGAATTTAGTTGCGAAGCGGTTTGCCGGTTTTGAGCGTGAACTGAATTCGCTCCTGCGTCTTGCGTTCGCCACACAGACTCTTGAATGCCTCGCGCTCCAGGTCGAGCAGATATTGCTCGCTGACTGGAGTTCCCGGCGTCAGAGCTCCGGCGCAAAGCACCTCGGCCACCTTGGTTGTGATCTTCACTTCGTGGTCGCTGATGAACTCACCCTGCCGCATCAGATGTACGCCAAGTTTCAGAGTTGCAAGAATGTTCTCCCCAGGTGCTGGAACATCCGTGCGCATCACCGGCGCGCGATACCCCGAGCTGGCGAGTTCCAACGCGCGCGCTTTGGCATCGCTCAGGACACGCTCGCGGTTCATCGTGATGTCATCCCCGCGATTGAGGAAACCGAGTCCCCGCGCCTCGAAAGCAGAGGTAGAAACCTTCGCCATCGCGACGGTCTCAAACGCCTTCTTCATCGCTTCCATCATCTCAACCGACTCGCCACGCCCTTCCGGACGAATCGATTGCGCGGCATCGACCGCCCGCAGAGTCATCTCTTTGCAACCGCCTCCGCCCGGCAGCAGTCCTACGCCCACCTCGACGAGTCCCATATAAAGCTCCGCATGTGGCTGACGGGCAGCAGCGTGCAACGACACTTCGCAGCCACCACCGAGGCTCATGCCAAATGGAGCGGCCACCACCGGCTTGGGAGAGAACTTGATGAGCTGCGTCATGTTCTGGAACTGCCGCACCATCATGTCCACCTCGTCCCATTCCTCATCCTGCACGGCCATCAACAGCAGCATGATGTTCGCGCCGACAGAGAAATTGGACGCATCATTGCTGATGACAAACGCGTCAAAGTTATCTCCGGCGCCACCCGGCTTGAGTACCTGCGAAGTGAGTTGAATGATGTCTGCCCCAAGTGAATTCATCTTGGAGTGAAACTCAATGCACCCCACGCCGTCGCCAAGGTCGATCAGCGATGCGCCCGAGTTTGCCTTGACCACGCCGTTCGACTTCTTTGCGACCTTGACGCTCCATACGCCGGACGCCACCTTCTCTTCTTTGATCGTGCTGGTCGCCAGGTCGAAATACGCTCTGCCGCTCGCCGTGCTGGACGCGTCGGTGTACCAGGTCTTCTGTCCTGAAGCGAGAAGCTTCTCCACGTTCGACGAGACCGGCTTCCCTTCTTCCTTCATGCGCTTCACCGACTCCGCAACACCAATTGCATCCCAAAGTTCAAACGGCCCCATCTCCCAGTTGAAGCCCATTCGCATCGCGCGATCGATTTCAACGACGTTGTCGCTGATCTCTGGTATCCGATTAGCCGAATAAGTAAAGACCTCCGACAGCGCCGACCACAGGAATTGCCCTGCTCTATCGACCTTCTGCTCGCCAAATCCAGTGAGCATCCGCACTCGTTCACCCAGCGAATCGACATTCTTCGCCATCTCCAGCGAAGGAAATTTCGGACGCTGCGCGGTACGATATTCAAGAGTCTTCCAGTCGAGCGCCAAGCGCTTCTCGCCTTCCGGTCCGCGCTCTTTCTTGTAAAAACCAGCCTTCGATTTATCGCCCAGCAGCTTTCGCTCAATCATCCGATCGTAAAAAGCTGGTAAATCCAGGTCGCCTCGTTCATCCAGCATTTCGACCTCACCAGCAGCCCCGGCTCCCGCCAGCGCGGGAGCAAGGCGCTTCGCATTCCTCACCACATGGCCCAGTACATCCAGACCAACCATATCCATGGTGCGGAACGTCGCCGACTTCGGAAAGCCAATCGCCGATCCGGTCAGCGCATCCACGTCCTCGATGGAGAAGTCGAACTCCTGCATCAGGCGAATGATATTGACCACGCTGAAGGTTCCAATGCGGTTTGCAATAAAGTTCGGCGTATCTTTGGCGTAAACAATTCCCTTGCCCAGCCGGACACTTGCGAACTGCGCGATGGCTTCAATCGCCGCCGGGTCGGTCTCCGGGGTAGGAATAATTTCCAGCAGGCGCATATAGCGCGGGGGATTAAAAAAGTGAGTGCCAAACCAGTTGCGGCGAAAATCCGCACTGAAGCCCTCGGCAATCGAATGCACGGGCAGGCCGCTGGTATTGGTGGTGACGATTGTTCCCGGCTTCCGCACCGCATCCACTTTGCGCAGCAGTGCCCGCTTTAGTTCGAGATTCTCCACCACCACCTCGATGATCCAGTCGCAATCCGCAAGCAGATTGAGATGATCTTCGAAGTTCCCCGTGATGACGAGGCGTGCGGCTCCGGGCTCCATAAAAGCCGCGGGCTTTGACTTCCGCGCCGCGTCCAGTCCACCTTCGGCAATGCGGTTTCGTGCAAACGGCCCAGCGTCTGGGCCATTAGCGTCTGAGGGGACGATATCCAGAAGGTAAGAACGCACCCCGGCATTGGCCAGGTGCGCAGCGATGCGGGAACCCATGGTTCCCGCGCCGAGGACGGCGACTTTCCCAATTCGTTTCAGCATCTGTGAGGCTTCTCCGAACAATCCACAGCAACGATCGCAGCCCGGAAACGGAACGATACGGCCAAAGATACCCAGTTCGTGCAAATGAAAACACGAACGACTTCAACAACTCTGATGCAGGGAAACGGAGAAGAAGAAATAATCAATCAAGGGAGGATCAAACAACCGGACCAAGATGGCACCCACACTGCCAATAACCTCTTCAGGGTCAAAAAATGCCCTAAAAATAGAGGCGGCGCACGTCGAGAATGTGGGGTGAGGATGGCAACGACGTGCGCCTTATTAAGTTGAATTAACTCTACTGAATGAATTGCCATTCAGTCAAGCAATATTTTCGTAAATCAATAAAAATGATGAAGATATATTTTTGTCGTACCCAGCAGACGCATGCCGCACGCAAGTACCCGGATCACGTTCGCTTGTGATATCCAGCGCCCGGCTGGCCTCCCGAACGAGAACCACCCGCGTCAGAAGTCCGATCAGACCCCGGGCGCACCTCGCCTTTGCCGCGTGGTGAACTGGCCGACGAGTTTGCTTGCAAACTGCCCTGCGGATTACGAACCGGATTTCGTTGCGAATTTCCCTGCCCATTCCGCTGCCCGCCACTCCTTGATTGCGACGGACCGCGCTCCAATCCTGGGTTGCGCGGTTGCGAATCTCCGCGCGGTAAAAGCGATGCTCTCTGCTGTGCCGCTGGACGCTGGCCCTCCCCAGCCGCAGTGTGGAACGAAGCTGGCGGAGTCAGGCGTTCGGGATGCTCACGCACAATCTTCTGCGCCATCTTTAAAACTTCGCGTTCCCCGCGGTAGGTAAGTTTGCGGTGAGCTTTATCCAGCGGGAACCAGAACGCCTTTCTGACCTCATCGCGCATATCCGGGCTAATCTGTCCCAGCCGTCCAGAGGCGTAAAGGAACAGGTAAAAGCTGACAGCCTTGGAGACATGCTCCCGCCCTCCCCACGAGCGGACATACAGATATCGAATCGTCGTAAGCTTGAACAAGCGCAACCCGCGCACGCCGGTTTCCTCAAACACTTCGCGATCGGCGCTCTGCTCCTGCGTCTCCCCCTCGTCCACTCCACCTTTTGGCAAGGCGAAGACCGTACCTTCGGGACGCGCCTTAGCGCGCCGGGTAATGGTGTCGGCGTTAATGATATTCGGCTCGATAATGGCAACTTGCCACGCTCCGCGAATATGCCTGAGCACGACGCCGCCAGCCGACGTTTCGTACACGGTTTTGTTCGCGGACTGCTGGTTAGCAGGACCGGATTCATGCACTGTTTTCTTGGGAGCCGACAAATTGGACACCGTTGGCAGACCTGACCGTAAACGTTGTAAATTCTATGTTCGCAAATATTGAGGCCCTGCGGCAAGAGTTTGCTTATACCGTTTGCTGTATTTCAGAGCAGGTGAAGCATCCAGCCTCAACTTGCCAGTCCTCGCCACTCGCGACACACTAGAACATAACACCATGCGCCTCCTCTTTTACTGCGATCACCAGGAAATCCACCTGCCAGAGGGACACAACGAAGCGCTCAACCGAACAAGACCGATCTAAGTAACCACCATCCATAGTTCCACCCTCCGATTTGTCACTTTTACACCGGAAGGTTACGTTCCGCGTGAGTCCAAGTTGATCGTCCGAGCATCGTATGTGCATGAGGAACAAACGATCTAACGATAGTGATCCTTCCGAATGACGATTCGGGATTGAGCAGATGTCAGGCGAAGTTCGGGAATACCACCAGGCCCGCAAGCAAGTTTCACTCTTTATGGAGGCCCTGATCAGATTCGCAGCTTAAGGAGCTGTGGCGACAAAGGCAAGGGGGAACAATAATGACTGTAACCGAAAAGAAGATGAATTTTGACGCGCTGGTAATTGGCGCTGGTGTTGGCGGGATGTGTGCGGCAGCAAGGCTTTCTCATAAGGGGTATCGGACACTGGTGGTTGAATCCCTCGACCGCGTTGGCGGGCGAGCCTCTACTCGTGAGATTGACGGATTCCTCGTAAACACTGGCGCGCTGGTAATCGAGCGTGATGGCATGGTTGCGCGGACAATGAGTGATGTTGGCGCTCCATTGAATCTTTTCGTACCAAAGCCGGAGACGGTACTGCGGTTTGGCAAGCACGACCTGGACGCTAGTTCTGGCCCGATTGCCTGGGCACGCACGATCTCTCCAGCCGCCCTTAATTTGATCTCAGCCATTTTCCCGCCATTTCGCCCCAAGAAAGGCGAGTCGTCAACAACGTGGTTGAACAAGTTCACCCGGAGCAAGAGAATCCACAAACTGGTGGACAATGTGAATGGCGCGATGTTCGCCGCCTGCAATGGCGACCTCCCCGCCGATGTCTTCCTGCACTACTTTTCGAAGAAGTCATCGTTCAAGAAGATCGGGCTGGCACCGGGCGGAACGATTGAGGTATGGAAACCTCTTGTCTCCGTGGTGGAAGCTGGTGGAGGCGAGGTGTGGCTGAACTCGTCCGTAACGAGGCTGACGTTCTCGCCCGACGGACTGGTAAGTGGCGCCGAGATCGACCACAACGGGAGCCCAGTAGCGATTTCGGCTCGTGTGGTAGTGAGCAATGTCGGCCCGCTGGCCACCGTGAAACTGGCGGGAGCAGAGAACTTCCCCAAGGGTTATGCGGAGTCCGTTACGAAGGCAACGGACCCGGCCGCGATCATCACGGTGCATTTCGCGAGCCAGAAGCCTCTTGCGAAGTTCCCCGGCCTGGCTCTGTTCGCGAGCAGTCGCAGATTGGTCTACGCGGGCAACTTCAGCGATCCGGAGCAGAAGCGCGCGCCAAAAGGGTGGTACCTGTACTGCGGTGCCTCCGTTCCGCGCCCAGCGCGTGGCGAGTTTGATCTGGAGGCGGAGAAGCAATTGCTATTTGAAGATTTAAGAGAGCAGTTCCCGGGCTTTGATGAGGCGAGGATTCTGGCGATCGATGTGACCGCACACGAATGGCCCGCACAACGCGCGGTCACAGGCTACGATCTGCCGCAATCCACCCCGATTGCCAATTTGTGGAATGTAGGGGACGGAGTGAAGCCCTGGGGCGACGCGGGAACTGCGGCATGCGCCGAAACCGGGCGAATCGTGGCCGAAGAGATCTTCGCACGCTACCCGATCAAGGCCGGGGCTGCAACGCTCAGTGAATTAAAACCAGCCTACGCCCCGCTGAAGTTCGCTTAATCGACCGATGACTCCAGTCTCCATTCAAACCCTGCAAACGGGTTTGAATGGAGATTTTCGTCCCTAGACATCTCTCGCTGAGACGCTACAACTCGGGATGTATATTCACGAATCCAATCCTACTAGAAGGGCGCAACTTTACCTTCGGTGGACGGGTTGTATTGTGAAGGGGGCCATGCGCATGAGTCAGTTTTCCCAGGTTGTTCGTTCTATTCAGGTGTTTTACCGCGAGTTAAGCGGAACTCCGAAGGCGGAACTCGTTGCGCCCCGACGCAAACTGGGAGTAGCACTGGGTGGGGGCTTCGCACGCGGAATGGTTCACATTGGCGTGCTCAAGGTTTTGGAAGACGAGCATATTCCAATTGCCGCAATTTCAGGCACCAGTTCGGGCTCCATCATGGGTGCGGGATTCTGCAGCGGCGTCTCAGCGGCGGAACTGGCCGACATTGGCCGCAGATTACGCTTCAAGGATTTTGCCCGTTGGACGCTCGACCGCGGCGGCTTCTGCTCCAATGAACGTCTCGCCGTTCTGCTGGGCCGCACCTGCCCGTGCAAGCAGTTCTCCGAATTACGCATTCCACTTGCAGTGGTTGCCACTGAACTCATCAGCGGTCAGCCAGCCATTTTCCGTGCCGGATGCATCTCCGACGCGGTACGCGCCAGTTGCGCCTATCCCGGAATGTTTACCCCGGTAGAAATTGGCGGCGTTCTTCACGTCGATGGGATGTTGAGTTACGAGGTTCCGACCACTCCTCTGAAAGAGATGGGCATCGATTGCGTACTTGGAGTTCACCTGCAATCGCGCTGGACGCAGCCCGGAGCGCCCCGGCATTTCTTCGATGTCATCGGTCAATGCTTCACCATTGCGCAAGCGCGTATGAGCCTGCAGTGGGCAAAGGATGCCGACCTGCTCCTGCAACCGAATGTGGACGGCTTCGCCTTCGACGATTTCGCGCGTGCCGATGAGTTGATTGCCATTGGCGAGGAATCCATGCGGGCGGCACTCCCCGCGCTAAAGCAGAAGCTTGGAATTGTGGAGGCGAAGGAAAGCGCGACCAGGACCGCCGCGAAACCGAACCTGGCAAAGCCATCGACGGTTCACACCGCCGCCTAGCTCGCCTGTGGCCGCACTGATGATCACGATTTCAGCGCCGCCAGCTCCGGGTTCATGCGATAGATCGCGCTGTTAATCACGATGGCCGCAACGGCCATGGCAGCAATTGAGACCGGTGCCGTAAAGGTTCCGGCCAGCGATCCGGCCATCAGGCTTCCCAGAGGGGCAAAGCCGAGAAACGCTGTAGCGTAGATGCTCATCACCCGACCGCGCATCTTGTCCTCCGAAAGGTGCTGCAACATCACGTTTACCGTGGCGACCATCAGGATCATCGAGTACCCGGTACACATCAGCATCAGCGCGCTCAACCACTCATTCCGCGAAACCGCGAATAGAGCAACAAATCCATAGAACGCCATCGATGCCCAAAACACGATACGTCCGCGATGCTTCACATTGTGAGTAAATGTCATGGTGACTGCCGCCAAAAACGCTCCCGCTCCATTGGCGGCCATCAGCAACCCGAATCCTCGTTCATCCAAATGCAAAATCTGCTTGGCAAACAGCGGGATGAACGTGACATACGGAATCACCAGCACGCTGGCCACCGCCGTCATCGAGATCAAGGTAAACAGATCCTTGCGGTCGAACACATAGCGCAAGCCTTCCTTCAGGTCCTCCCACATCGTGTTTCTTTCCGCCGCATACAGCGGTGGATAGCTGATTTGCGTCAACGCTCCCAGCACAGCGACAAAGCTGAGCGCGTTCAGCAGAAAATTTCCCTGAATTCCAAGCCACGCCATCGCAAAACCGCCAAGCGTCGGCCCGACCACCCGCGACATATTGAACTGCGCGGAGTTGAGCGCGATGGCATTCGCCAGATCCTCACGCGGAACCAGTTGTGGCACCAGCGCCTGGTAGCTGGGATTATTCAAGGCCATTGCAATCCCCGTCGTGAACGACGTCAGGACCAGCAGCGGCAAGGTCATCCGATGAAGCGCCGTCAGCCCCCACAAGATAAAGGCGAAGGTCATCATTGCCGACTGGGTGATGAGCATCAACTTGCGCCGGTCCACGCGATCGGCGATCACCCCACCCAAGAGAGAAAACGCCAGCATCGGTGCGCTGGAGGCAAAGCCGACCAGCCCCAGCCAGAAAGCAGCATTCTCCGTTGCAAGTTGCAGAACCAGCCACCCCATGGCGACGTTCTGCATCCAGGTGCCGATATTCGAAAGGAAGTTGCCGCCCCAGAACCATCGAAAATCGCGGTTCCGCAGTGCGCGGATCATCATTGGCATGTCGCCGCTGGTACCGCCTACCTGTGGCGCAAGCGGTTCGCTGCAAGCAACGGATTCGAGTGGTTGCGAAGCGAGCTCCTCGTCTTCGCGATGGCTTGTTTCCTTCGGCTCTTGATCCATCAACTCTCTCTGTTACCGGCGACGCCTCTCCAGAAAAACAAAAAGCAGGAGTTGAGCTCCTGCCCAGCGCCGGAGTTCAACTCACTACCTCACGCGCTCAAATCCCGAAGGCACTTCCGCCTCTCGCAGAAACTTCGCACTCTCTTCCGGCGGCGTTGGATTGATGTAGAACCCTGTCCCCCACTCAAATCCCGCCGTGTTCGTCAGCTTTGGAATGAACTCGATATGCCAGTGATAGTACTCAAGAGAGTTCTCCTGCACCGGCGCCGTATGCAGCGCAAGATTGTAAGCCGGGCTCTCCAGCGCGACTTCGCACTTCATTAACAACTGCTTCAACGACGATGCCAAATGGACCATCTGGTGCGACGACAAATTTTCAAACGCCGATTCATGCCGCTTCGGGAAAATCCAGGTCTCAAATGGAAAGCGCGGCGCGAAAGGTGCAAAAACCAGAAAATCTTCATTCTCGCTGACCACGCGCACGGGATTTTCCATCTCCTGGCGCATGATGTCACAGAAGATGCAGCGCTCTTTCATCGTGAAGTATTGCCGGGCGCCGTCCAGTTCTTCGCTTACGTGTTTGGGAACGATCGGCAGCGCGATCAACTGCGCATGTGGATGCTCCAGAGTAGCTCCGGCAGCCTCTCCATGATTCTTGAAGATCATGATGTACTTGAAGCGGCGATCCTGCTTCAGATCGACAATACGGTCGCGCCACGCCCAAAGAACGCTTTCGATATTCGTCTGCGGCAACAATCCAAGATGCATCGAATGGTCCGGCGTCTCGACAATCACTTCGTGCGCTCCCAGGCCATTCATCTTGTCAAACATGCCTTCGGCCTGCCGATTCAGAGTCCCCTCGATTCCGAGTGCCGGGAACTTGTTGGGAATGACTCGAACCGTCCAGCCAGCAGCGTTCTTCTGCGCATTACCATTCGAATTCGGACGATAGGCCAAAACTTCGGAGGGTGTCTTGGTTTCATTTCCCGGGCAGAACGGGCAAAAGCCGCCCTTCTGCACCACCTTGTTGCGTACGAAGTCGCTGGGCCGCTTGGCGCGGTCCGTGGAAATGATGACCCAACGTCCAACTACGGGATCTTTTCTAAGTTCAGGCACAAACGTTCCCCTTGCGCCGGCTACAGCGGAAAGCGGCGCTTCCCACTCATACTACGCCTGGGAAAGGCATCTTTGAAAAGTTCGACCTCCGCCTTTTTCCCCGGTTCCAGATACACGCTGACCACGTCAAACCGGAACTGCGGATTCGACCGCTGTGTGCGCAGGAACAGCGCAGCCATTCCGCGCAACTCGGCCTGCTTGGCCCGATCCACAGCCATCTCGGCCGGCACCATTCCACGGCTGCTGCGCGTCTTTACCTCGATGAAGCAGAGCGTCTTCCCTTCCCATCCGACCAGGTCAATCTCTCCCTTGCGCCCCTTGCAGCGCCAGTTACGAGCTACCATGATGTAACCCTGCCGGCGCAAAAAGTAATAAGCCAAATCCTCGCCCCTGCGCCCCGTGCGTAAATGCGCCGGACTGCCGCGTTCGCGCCGGAACAACCGCACCATCCGCTCCAGTGTGGCCGCAATCATCTCGGGAATTCGGGAGCTGTACACCGGCAAAGTGTATCGCAGATGCACTCTCGTTTTGCGTGAATTCGGCGCCGCAATCTCGTGACCGATTCAAGCGATTCATCAGAAGCTATGATTTAAGATTGAAAGCAGACTCCGTCTCTGAAGGTGGAAAGAATTTTGAAGAAGCTGATCGTATTTGATCTCGACGGCACTCTGGCCGAAAGCAAGTCCGCTCTGGATGCCGAGATGTCATCTCTGCTCGACCGTCTGCTCGGCGTAGCCAAGGTCGCCGTAATCTCCGGCGGCGACTGGCCTCAGTTTGAAAAGCAACTGGTCGCAAACTTGCCCGGCGGCCAGCGCATGCGGAATCTGCTGCTGCTCCCCACCTGCGGGACAAAGTTCTTCCAGTACAACGGGAATTGGAAGAAGCTCTATTCGGAAGATTTTACCGTCGCGGAGAAAGCGAAGATTCTCACTTCCATGAACCACGCACTGGAACTCACCGGTTTCAAGCCGGAGAAGGTCTGGGGCGAGATCATCGAGGATCGCGGCAGCCAAATCACGTTTTCTGCGTTAGGCCAGCAGGCCCCGCTTGCTGCCAAGGAAATCTGGGACCCCGACTACGCCAAGCGCACCAAGATCAAAGCCGTCCTCGACACCGAAATTCCAGAGTTCTCCGTCGGAATGGGCGGCACAACTTCCATCGACGTAACCAAGCCCGGCATCGACAAAGCTTATGGCATCCGCAAGCTGCGAGATATTCTCGGCATTTCCATCGATGAGATGATTTTTATCGGAGATGCAATCTTCCCCGGCGGCAATGATTATCCACCAAAAGCAGCGGGCGTACTCTCCATCCAGGTGCGAGACACGACGGAGACGAAGCGCGTGGTAGAGGCGATCATTGCCTGCCTGGGAAGCACGTAGCGGTTACGCGGTCTGTGTAGCCAGTAACGCGGTCACCTTCGGCATCCACTCGCTGATCGGAATCTTCTGCGGACACAGCCCCTCGCAACTACCGCACTCGATGCACGAGCCGGAACGCTGCTCCGAAGTCAGGAATACCTCGTACTTGAAGCGCGCCCCCACAACGTCATCGAACAGATGCGCGTGATTGAAGAACTCGAAGTTCGTAGGAATGTTCACGCCATTCGGACAAGGCATACAGTAGCTGCACTTCGTGCACGGTACAGCCGTTCGCGCCCGATATATCTTCTTGACCTGCGCAATCAACCCTTGCTCCGCGTCGCCGAAAGACTGAACCTGCGATCTGCTCGCAGCTTGCAGGTTCTCTTCCACCTGCTCCATTGCGCTCATGCCGCTCAGGACTACCGACACCTCCGGCTGATCCCATAGCCATTGCAGCGCCCACTCCGCCGGGGAACGCCGGACAGGAAACTGCTCCATCGCTTCCAGCACATCCTTCGGAGGCTCCACCAGTCTGCCACCCAGCAATGGCTCCATGATTACAACCGCCAAACCTTTGCTGGCCGCAAGTTTCAGCCCGCGAGTTCCCGCCTGATTCTCCGTGTCCATGTAGTTGTATTGAATCTGGCAAAAGCTCCACAGCTCACTACCGTTCACAATCTCTTCGAAGCACGCGTAATCGTCATGCATTGAGAACCCGACATGCCGAATGCGTCCGTCCGCCAGCGCCTCTTTGGCCTTTGCCAGCAGGTTGTGCTTCAAAACAACATCGTGCCAGCGGCTCTTGTTCAGAGCGTGCAGCAGATAGAAATCAATATGGTCCGTCTGCAACTTCTGCAGTTGCTCATTGAGCAGCCTGTCGAAATCCGACGAACTCTGGATCTCCCATACCGGAAGTTTCGTCGCCAGTTTCACCTTTTCGCGGTAACCGTCCCGCAGCGCCTTTCCCAGGACAATCTCGCTCTGCCCGCCATGGTACGGATAAGCGGTGTCCACATAGTTCACGCCCTCGTCGATTGCATGACGAACCATGCGCACGGCTTCAGCCTCGTCGATATTCGGGCTCAGTCTCTTTCCATCCGTGGTGGGAAATCGCATACACCCAAAACCGAGCGCGGAAACTTTCCAATCCAGCTTTCCAAACTCACGATATTGCATCGTTCTTTCCTCTTCCTTAGCCAAACTAAGCTCTACCCTCAAGCACTTCTTCCGCCGTGCACACATCGACGATTCCGTCGCAGCCGTAAATCACCGGAAGCACTTTCGCCGCCGGATATTTCTTGCGCCACTCCGCGACCTTTTCCGTCCCGGCGCGATACGCCGGAAGATACATCCGTCCCAACAGAGGATGCTGTCCCCACGCGCCGCTCAACTTATCCGCGCGCTCTTCGCTCACCAGGAAATCATGCCGAAGCACCTTTGCCACTTCGGCCTGCGGTTTCCCTTCGCCCCAGGTCAAGAAACTTGACTGATTCTTCGCATCATCCTGCAGCAGCGCCAGCAATGCCCCAATCTGCATATCTTCGTCCGGCAACTGATCGAGTTCAGTCACGCCGTGCGCAATCAGAATCGCATTATTCGCGATGCCCTCAAACAGTGCCGCCGCCCGCGTATTCATCGTCAGTACCGTCGATTCAAATCCCGCCAGCCCGCGCACGTAAAGATTCTGCATATAAGCAAACGTCGTGACGTGTCCCGGCACAACTTCATGGCTGATCAACTGATAGAACTCCGGAACTGAAATCTGCAGAGAGGCGTTAATCTCATACGTTGCCTCGTACTCGGGCTCACCACCCTCCTTGCGTGCCCGCCCCACGTAGTTCATTGAACCGGAGAACCACGCATCTTTAATCGGCAAGAAATCTATATTCGCCCTCGGAACCTTCACCAGCTCCGGCGGCAGATACGGAGACAAATGCGTCGCGCTTAACTGATCGAAATAAGCAATGACCGCCGAGCTCAACGTGCGAACACTCGCCATCGGCGTCACTCGATCTTTTCTCCACGCATCGACCGCCGTCAACAAAGAAACATCGTCATGCGAGCTATGTCCCGCGCGCCCCAGCAATTCCGCAACGCGCTCGCGCTTGGCTTGCGGCTGCGAAGGCTCAGGTTTGCGCCCCGCCGAAGCCAGCACGCAACGCTCATAAGGTACCGCCGGTCCCTTGCCGAGCATCTCCATCGCAAGGTCCCACATGACTTTCAACGAAACCGCGAGTCCCGCCAGATACTTCCCCCGAAGCCCTCCCAGCTTTTCAGCTTCGCTCTTCAAACCCGCGATCGCCGTTGGAAGATCGACTTCTTTCAAGTAAGCCTCTACCGCCGCTCGGTCGATCTGCTTTCCGCCAACGCCCCCGGTCTCACGCACGCGATTTGCCGACTGGGCTGTGTAGGCAAGCGGCAGCGGGTCATCGCTGAACCAGGAGTCGGCGATGAAGCGTCCCGTGCCGGAGGGGCACATCACGTCGCCGCCCCACAATGTGTCGATGCCAAGCACCGCATCTGCGCAATAACGTCCTGTTGCGTCCATAGCCTTTCTCCTTACTGCTTCGCTTTCTTTACCGAACTGAACCACACATACGCGCACAGCGCCACAAACATCAGCACTGAAACCGATTCGGAGATCGAGAGATTGTCATACCAGCGTATCTTGATCAGGTCTTCGCGATACCACGGGAATAAACGTAACGCCGCGCCAAACACACCGCCCAACGCCCCGCCCGCCATCAGTCCCGAGGCGATGATTACCCCGCGCTCGCGAATCGTGCGCCCACCTTCGCCTCCCTGCTTATCCGCCTTCTTATTGAGCATGTGCGAAAGGAATCCCCCGACCAGTGCCGGAGTATTCAACTCAAGCGGCAGATACATGCCGAGCGCAAAAATCAGGGATGGCTGGCCCAGCATCTCCATCAGAATCGTAATCATGGCACCCACGCCGAACAGGACGTAAGCCACCGGTTGATGGCTCATGAATCCCTCAACCAGCGCCTTCATAATCGATGCCTGCGGGGCGACCAGCACCGGCCTCAAATCGCCGGGTACCGCTTCGCCGAATTGAAACGTTCCCGCCAGCATCACGATAGTCAGTCCAGAAGCGATCGCCGCTGCAATCACGCCGAGGAACTTAACCTTCTCCTGAGCCGCGGGAGTCGATCCAATCCAATATCCTGCCTTCAAATCCGTAATTGTTTGTCCGCTCACCGAAAGCGCCGTGCAGACCATCCCTGCGATTGCCATCACGAAGAACATTCCTGTCGTGCCCGACACTCCAAACCGCAACAGGACAACCGACGAGATGATAATCGTCAGCATCGTCATGCCACTCACCGGATTTCTCGCCGTGGTCGCAATCGCATTGGCCGCCACGGATGCGAAGAAGAACGAGAACACCACCGTCAGCAGCAATCCCAGGCCCAACACAGTCCACGAAACCTTCAGACTGCCGAGTAGCACCGCCACGCCAATCGCGCTCACGATTACACCGATAAGAATCGAAATCATCGGCACATCGCGATCCGTGCGCTCCACGTCTTTGTCTTCGCCGCGATGAAACGCCTTGAAAGCGATGCTGAACGAGCCCGCAACAATTTTAAGGCTCTTGAATATTCCGAAGATTCCCGCCGTCGCAATCGCACCTACCCCGATGAAGCGCACATAGCTGCGATAAATCTGTATCGCCGACATATCGCTAATCGGCAGCACACCCGGATAAACCGTGCCAACCACATGCTGGCCGACGAAGAAGACCAACGGCACGAGCACCAGATTCGCCAGTACTCCACCCGCGCACAGAATCATGGAACTGCGCAGTCCCATGACGTAACCCAGCCCAAGAATGAAGCTGATCGCATCGAAGCTGACGCCGATGCGCGCCTTCACGCCCAGGTTCTTAACAAAGGGAACCCACTGAAAACTTACGGTCTCTTTCCACACCTGGAAGGTCGTGACAAAGAAGTCATAGACGCCCGAAATGAGCGTTGCCTCCAGCAACAACTTCGCCTGCGAGCCGCCCTTTTCGCCGGTCACCAGAACCTCGGTGATCGCCGTGGCTTCCGGATAAGGCAGCACTCCATGCATCTGACGCACAAAATATCTTCGCAGCGGAATCAGGAACAGGACTCCCAGGCATCCTCCCGCCACGCAGATGAATATCGTCTGCACCGGCTTGGGGTCAAGCTTCAGAATGTACAGTGCGGGCAGTGTAAAAATCGCGCCAGCCACCACCGCGCCAGCGCACCCGCCAATAGCGGTAATGATCACATTCTCCAGCACCGAGGAGCGCCGCGCGTAAACCCGCGCAAGACCAATCGCCAGGATCGAGATTGGAATCGCCGCCTCCATCACCTGCCCCACCTTCAATCCCGAATAGGCAGAAGCGACCGTAAACACCACGCACAGGAAGGTTCCCCACAACACAGAACGCCACGTCAACTCCGGTTCGTGGGCTGAGGCTGGAACGATTGGGCAATACGTCTCGTCATCGCCGAGAGGCTTGTAGGCATTTGGTGGAAGTGATTTTGTTTCAGCTTCGGTGGCCATCAAAAAACCTTTCATCGCAAGACTATTCACGGAACCCGGCTGCTTGTGCTTTCCTGTAGCCGCAAATACACCAGCCACGCCGACTGCTTAACTAAATCTCAAAAACTGCTCCTGTATCTGCACTAGTCACGTGCAACAGGTAGCGCGCCAGCCAACCTCGCTTCACCTTTGGTTCAAACTTGGGCAGTGCCTTCAACCGCTGCTCAATCTCGCCCTCGCTGACCTTCAGCTCCATCCGGCAGGTCTTTGCGTTGATGTAGATCCGGTCGCCTTCGCGTACCGCCGCAATCGGGCCTCCCGCCGCCGCCTCCGGCGAAACGTGTCCAATGCACAAGCCACGAGTTCCGCCCGAAAAACGTCCATCCGTAATCAGCGCCGCGCGAATCCCCGCTCCCACAATTGCCGCCGTCGGCGAGAGCATCTCCTGCATTCCCGGACCGCCGCGCGGTCCTTCATAGCGGATCACCACGACGTCTCCATCTTTCACTTCGCCGGCCAGAATCCCCCGCAGCGCGTCTTCCTGCGATTCGTAAATTTTTGCCGCCCCTTCAAACTCCATCATGTCTGCCGCCACGCCCGCAACCTTGACGACCGCACCTTTCGGTGCCAGGTTCCCAAACAGCACAACCAGCCCACCGGTCTGCGAGAATGCTTTCTCCACCGGACGAATCACATCCCCATCCGCATCCGGCGCGCGGTTTACCGCGTCTGAAAGCTTTCCGGAAACAGTAGGCACATCCAACTTCAATTCAGTTGCGCCATTTCGGTTCAATTCCTTCAGAATCGCCGGAATCCCTCCCACACGATGCACATCTTCAATGTGAACCTCGGGACGGCTTGGCGACACCTTGCAAATGTTCGGCGTCCGCGCGGATATTTCGTTCAGCCGTTTCAGGTCAAACGGAATACCAGCGGAGTAGGCCAGCGCCAGGGTATGGAGGATCGTGTTCGTCGATCCCCCCATCGCCATATCGAGCACGAATGCATTCGTCAGGGCTTGCTCAGTGATGATGTCCAGCGGCCGGACATTATCTTCCAGGCAGCGCTTTAGCGCATGTGCCGCCCGCCGCGAAAGTGCAATGCGCTCGGGATTCGGCTCTGTTTGGCTGAACGTGTTATCCACCCAGCGCTCCGCGGGGATCGTTCCCGTCCCCGGCACTGCCACACCCAGAACTTCTCCAAGACAGTTCATGGAGTTCGCCGTGAACATCCCGGCGCAGCTTCCGCAGCCAGGGCAGGCCTTTTCAGCCAGAGCGCGCAGTTCGGCGTCGTTCATCTTTCCCACGCTATGCTTGCCGACACCCTCAAAAACCGTGATCAGGTCAGTGCCGCCCGGTCCCGCCAGCATGGGCCCGCCGCTCAGGTACACCGCGGGAATATTGATCCGAGCCATCGCGTTGTACATCGCTGGAACGATCTTGTCGCAGTTCGCAATTCCGATCCACGCGTCGCAGGGGTGAGCACCGATGATCGTTTCGATTTCATCTGCAATCAGCTCGCGCGAGGCCAGCGAGTACTTCATCCCGTAGTGCCCCATCGCTATCCCATCGCAAACCGCCCCGCCAACATTCGCATACCACACGTTGAAACCAAGCGCCTTGAGTTCGTCGCGAACAATCGCGCCAATCTTATCCAAATGCGCATGCCCCGGAATCTGCGTCGAATACGAGTTGATGACCGTGACAAAAGGTTTCTTCAAGTCATCGAGAGAATCGATGAGCCCCTCTGCCATCATCAGTGAAGCGGCCGGAAGCATGTGCGCGCCTTCGGCCACAATACGGCTGCCACGTTTGCGAATGTTCTCTATTCCTGGATTCATTGAATTCAGTTTACTTGAACAGCTCGCATCGGCCCACCCCAGAAATGCGTCCACGCTCGGACGCCCGCAAATTTGAAAAAAAGTGCCCGGGATGCCCGGTTCGCATCCTTTACCTGCCCCTGATAGTGGTTCGTCCAACTGCGCACTCGCGCGCTGTCCAGTAACATGCCCATCTCGGCGAATCCCCTTACACCTAGGTGTTTATCCCGTAATCCTCGGTGTTTTTCCTGCACTCGCAAACCGCGGCACTGCTTGATATTGGAAATGTCAGCTCCTGCTCAATAGGGACTCATGAACGAGCTGCAAATTTCCATATTGAGGTTCTAATGAAGAAAGCTCTGCTCGGTGCGCTCTGCCTTTTGACTATCTCCGCATCTGCGCAAGTCTCGGTTCAGGTTTCTGCTCCCCTTGCCAATTCCACCGTGTCAGCTCCCCTTCACGTCCGCGCTACAGCATCCAGCTCTCGCCCAATCACGGGATGGCATGTCTATCTGGATAGCAAGGACGTCTATGCGGGCCCGGCTGCAGCGACCATCGACACCAACATCAATGCGTCGCAGGGGACTCACCAGCTCGTGATCCGCGCCTGGGACAGCACCGGTGCCTATAGCGACAAAACCTTGCAAGCGACGGTCTCAAACGCATCGACCTCCGGAGTTTCGGTTCAGGTCTCCGTCCCTGTCGCCTATTCCACGATTTCTGGCCCCATTCACCTCAGTGCCACCGCATCCAGCTCTCGCCCAATCACGGGATGGCACGTCTATCTCGATAGTAATGACGTCTATTCCGGCCCGGCCTCTGGCACAATCGACACCAACATCGCTGCAACGCAGGGTACTCATCAGCTCGTAATCCGTGCCTGGGACGCAAGCGGAGCCTACGGCGACAAGACTCTGCAGGCCACCGTTTCTGCCTCATCCACAACTCCGCCCCCCACCAGCACCGGACTTCCGACCCCGCCCTCGACTGCGACGGTCTATAGCAACATTGATCAGATGACTACCGGATGGAATTCCTGCAACACCGCCGCCTGCGCTGGTGGCAGCGGTTCGGGTGCCTATTGGCAGGTCTTCAACCAGACATCGCCTTCGCTCGACGGCCAGAGCATGGAAATCTACCATGACGGCGTCTGGGGCAATGCTCTCTGGTGGAGACACATGGGAGCCAACAACAACGCGACCAATCTGCTCTGGGACTTCTACGTTCAGCTTGATGATGCTTCGGTCAATGCAGCGCAGTCTCTGGAGTATGACGCCTTCCAATTCGTCGACGGCTATAACTACATGATCGGCACCCAATGCGACTACGCTGCCGGCGTCTGGGACACGTGGAACGAATACACCGGTAATTGGCTGCACACCACCATCCCGTGCAAGAAGTTTGCGCCTGGAACCTGGCATCACATTCAGTGGTACATGACCACCAACCACACCAATCACACTTACACCTACAAAACGCTCGTAGTAGACGGAGTTTCCTACACTCTGAATCAGACCCAGCCCGCGAAATACCTTGCCTGGGGAAATAACATCGGAGTGCAGTGGCAGCTTGATGTCAATGCAAGTGGCTCTGGCTACCATGAGTGGATCGATAAGGCGACCTTTACAGCCTGGTAAACCAGCTAAACTCAAAGGTGCCCCAGGTGCCCCACGTCCCGCCCGGCTTTATCGGGCTGACGTGGGGTAGTTGACTCTGCCCTTGCTCTGCCCTTTGCCCTTGCTCTGCCTTTGCACTGCAGGTGCCCCACGTCCCGCCCGGCTTTATCGGGCTGACGTGGGGTAGTTGACTCTGCCCTTGCTCTGCCCTTTGCCCTTGCTCTGCCTTTGCACTGCAGGTGCCTCACGTCCCGCCCGGCTTTATCGGGCTGACGTGGGGTAGTTGACTTTGCCCTTGCTCTGCCCTTTGCCCTTGCTACGACCACAACATCCGCCGCCGCTCCTCACCGCCCAAAGAAATGATCGAATGCCGTCACCACATCCGACGTCACCTTGTTCACCGTGCGCGCCGTGATTAACTCATGCCCCGCACCTTCCACGATCAATAGCTCCGTCCGTCCGGCAATCAGCTTTAGCGCCTCACGCATCTCCGCAATCGTGCCCATCCCGTCCCGCGATCCCTGTACAAAACACGCAGGAGTTCTCAGCATCGGGAAATGGGCCGTGCGAATCTGTTCCGGTTTCTTCGGAGGATGCAGCGGATAGGAAAGCAGCAGTAACCCGCTGGCTATCTCCGGCTCCATCGCGGCCAACATCGAAGCCTGCCGTCCTCCATACGAGTGTCCACCCAGAAAGACGCGCCCCGCAGTTTCCTTTTTGATTGCCTCAACTGCATATCGCAATCCTTCCTGATCCCGTTCAGCACTGCCTCGCCCCGGAGGCCCATGTGGACGCGCCTGCCTGAACGCCAGATCGCAACGCAACACGGTCAGCCCTGACCCTGCAAACATATCTGCCATCCCCACCAGCAGCGCCGACCCGCAATTGGACCCTGCGCCGTGAGTCAGCACCAGTCCGTCGCCCGAGGGATCTTCCGGAACGTGCAGCCAGCCGCGAACGCCAGGCATTCGAGAATCGTCACTGATTGCAAAAACTTTCGAAGGTCCCATCCAGGTTTCCTCCTCCCCCTCCATCGCCTCCATTCCTCAGCAACTGTAAGTCCCGCGAAGGTTCACAATCCTCTGGTCCAGGTCGTATTCTTTAAAGACTCTCTCAAGATAGTCAACCATCTCCTCTAGAACTTCTTCCCGCGACAGCACGGCTACCACCTCGCTCCCTTCCAGCACCGGAAGATATTGCAAGCGCCGTTCTTTCATCTGCCTCAAGCACTCCTGCACTGTATCCGTGACCGAGCCTTGAGCCCCGCACGGCGTCATCGCATCTCGCAACGTCCGTGTTTCCGCGCCCCGAATTGCAACGCGCGCATAATCGCGTTCGGAGAAGATTCCGATCACTCGGGCCTCGTCCATTGCCAGAACCGCACCCGCGTCGTGTTCCGCCATCAAATTCAGCGCTGACAGCACCGTTGCATCCACGCTCACACATAGCGGCCTCGACGCCTTCTTCTGAACCAAACTTCTTACGGTCAGCGGCTCCACGCGAGGATGTCGGGGCATTTCAGACAGCGTCCCGGCCACCCGCGCATCCAAACCTTTTTTTCGACCACCCATCGCCATCCCGTGCCTTCCGTTCCGTGTTCGCCGCTCAACCTGCGTCGCTCAACGCTGCCACATTGGATGCTACCGCCCTCCACAAATGCGCAACTCTGAAACTGGGCTATAATTTCCAACCTCTTTGCCGATTGTTATTTCAACGCTTCGGCAGGCACGTTCACCTCACTCAATCGAATCGTGGAGGTTCAGATATGGCCAGCAACCTGCCGAATATTCCCATCGCCCATCAAGCGCCCGCCTCAGCTTCCGCCGACCAACCATTTCCCGCCCGATTTTTCCAATGCATGACTGCATTCCAAAAAGGTGCTGCACTGAAAGGCGCGCTCGAACTCGACCTGTTCACTATTCTTTCTGAAGCCAGCCACACTCCGGAATCGCTTGCCCTCCGCGCGCAAGCCTCCGCCCGGGGCGTTCGCATCCTTTGCGACTCCCTCACCATCGAGGGATTTCTGTCCAAGGAAAACGGGCGTTATTCTGCGACGCCTGACGCAGCCATGTTTCTCAGCCGCAAGTCGCCTGCCTACATCGGCAGCGCCGCATTCTTCCTCGGCCACCCAATGCTCGCCGAGAACTTCCGCGACCTTGCCGGATGCGTAAGAAACGGTGGAAGCATCAACGACGGCTCCAGCGGCGCGCTTTCCCCTGACAATCCGATCTGGGTAGAGTTTGCACGCCACATGGCGCCCGTCGCCGCCATGGATGCCGAATTACTCTCGCGTGCGCTTCAAATCAGCGACTGCGAAAGCAAAGTTCTCGACATCGCTGCCGGACACGGCATGTACGGAATCACGGTCGCTCGCCACAATCCAAGAGCTTCGATTGTCGCCGTCGATTGGAAAAACGTCCTCGAAGTTGCGCGCGAAAACGCGGAAAAGGCTGGCATCATCGATCGCTACTGCACCGTCGAGGGCAGCGCCTTCGAGGTTGAATTCGGCGAGGGATACGACCTGGTTCTGCTCACCAATTTCCTGCATCATTTCAGCCCCGAAGCAAACCAGGCTCTGCTCCACAAAATCTGTCGCGCGCTCAAGCCCGGTGGCCGCGCCGTTGCCTTGGAATTTGTACCCAACGAGGATCGCATCACTCCGCCGATTCCCGCATCCTTCGCCCTGACCATGCTTGCCGCCACGCCCGACGGAGACGCCTACACGTTCTCTGAGTTGGAGCGCATGTTCCGCAACACCGGATTCCGTTCCACCGAATTACACGAGATACCGCCGTCCATGCACCGAGTCGTAATTGCCACCAAGTGGTCGAATTGACTGCCTCCACTCACCCCGCGGACTGGTGCGTTCAGTCTACCCCCGTGCGCCAGAAGGCACGGCTGCAAGGCTGCTCCGCACCCTGGCTCTTGCCGCGCAGAAATATCAACTCCATGACCAATATGACCACTACCATCAATTGCAGTGCGATTTTATGCGATTGTTTTAACCGGAGCGGTTCCAGAGTAGATATGTCTACCATCTGCTGCGAGGGTCATCCTGAGCCGAAGGCGAAGGACCCCAGCAATACCCAAATCTCCCGCGCGGCCTGAAGTGAGCTTGCCCGCGAAAAACGTATCCCTTAGCTGAGTGGTTGAGCATCAGTTAAGGGAGATGAAGAAGATGAAAACGAAGCGTTCGCGCTACACGCTGGAGTACAAGCTGGAGGCGGTTCGGCTGGT
>Ga0255336_100797_pt1 | contig 35201 bp, 33 predicted proteins | sample MeOH1_35cm_T3_17_FD_189102 | JGI IMG/M metagenome (GOLD analysis project Ga0255336, IMG submission 189102) | Sandy soil microbial communities from University of British Columbia, Vancouver, Canada - MeOH1_35cm_T3_179 | ecosystem: Engineered > Artificial ecosystem > Sand microcosm > Unclassified ...
CACACTATACCGTTATCACAGGTTGCGGAAGGGTACGATATCTTTGAACAGCGCCGTGACAATGCCATTAAAGTCGTACTAAAAGCCGATGCATAATAGAATTGGCCATGTGCGTTATGTAATTATTAAAGTAGAGGGTTCTTTGGCTGCGCTGGAGGGATTTTATCAGGCACTGGACGCTGAAAAGCCTTCTCTGGCCCAGATCACCCAGTTGACCAAAACCGAAATCCCCTGTGAGTACTTTCGCTATTTTCGCATCCTTCCCAGTAGGACCGGCGAGAGCCAGGAGGCCTTGATTCCTCCTGATCTGGCCATGTGCGATTCCTGCCGGGATGAAGTCCTGGCGGGAGGAGAACGCTATCATCACTACCCCTTTACAAATTGTACCTATTGTGGTCCCCGTTTTACCGTCATCAGGGGGCTTCCTTATGATCGTGCGTGGACGTCGATGGCTCCGTTTACGATGTGTCCAGACTGTGATACGGACTACCACAACCCGGATCACCGGCGCTTTCACGCCCAGCCGACCGCTTGTCACAAGTGCGGGCCGAAGGTTTGGCTCCTGGATCGCGAGGGGAGAGCGGTGGAAGGGGAGTGGGAGGATGACGTCCATCGTTTCCTTCAGGAGGGCAAGACGCTGGCGGTGAAAGGCATCGGCGGTTTTCATCTGGTGTGTTCGGCTTTAGATGAGGAAGCGGTCACCCGGTTGCGCAAGGCTAAGAACCGGCCGGATCGCCCCCTAGCGGTGATGGCCAGAGATATCTCAGCGGTCGAACGTTATTGTTGGGTAAGCTCTATGGAGCGTGAGATTCTCTCCTCACCCGCGGCCCCGATCCTCGTTCTCGATCAGATACCGGGTACACTCCCGGCCGGATTGGCCCCGCATAATCCAACTCTCGGGGTCATGCTTCCTTATAGCCCGCTGCATCTTTTGTTATTCCCTGAAGACATCGACCTGCTGGTGATGACCAGTGGGAATGCCCGTGGTTTGCCGATCGTGAAAGATAACGAAGAAGCCTTGCGTGATTTGTCAGGATTTGTCGATTATTACTTACTGCATGATCGGGAGATCGCTAACCGCTGTGATGACTCCGTGGTGAGGGTGATGAAGGATGCGTTGCAGTTCTATCGCCGCTCGCGGGGGTATGTTCCGTCACCTGTCCGACTGGGTTTTGAAGCACGGGTAGATGTTTTAGGGGTTGGTGGGGAGATGAAAAACACCTTTTGCCTGATCAAGGGCCACAGCGCTTTTTTCAGCCAGCACCTTGGGGATATGGATACTTTCGAGGGACTGAACCATTACCGTGAATCGTTGCGTCATTTTAGGGAACTGCTGGAGATCGCGCCGACCGTGGTTGGCTACGATCCCCATCCTTCGTATGCCTTGACGGCGGCACTTGGAGATGGACGGTTGGATCGTGTACTCGGCGGCGGGATGGGCGAAAAGACGACTGGAGCGATCGTCAGTATACCTGTTCAGCACCACCACGCCCATATGGTATCGGCGATGGCTGACAATCAGCTGGAAGGAGAAGTCATCGGAGCAATTTTGGATGGCACAGGTTATGGAACCGATGGCACGCTTTGGGGGTTCGAAATCTTGGCCGGTGGCTATAGCCATTTCCAGAGACTTGTGCATCTGGCCGAGGTGCCTTTGCCAGGAGGGGAACAGGCTGTGCATCACCCCTGGCGGGTAGCCGTCGCTTATCTTCGGACAGCATTAGGCTCCGAAGGGGAGGAATACGCGGAGGCTCTGTTAGCGGTGCCCCACGAGGAACGTCTTCTTCTTGAACGCGTGTTGGAACTCAAGATAAATACTCCAATAGCTACGAGTGCCGGAAGGCTTTTTGACGCGGTGGCTGCCTTATTAGGTGTCTGCCTACACAATACGTATGACGGTCAGGCTGCCATTGAACTGGGGGAACTGGCCCGGAGTTATCGCGCTGAAGCCGGCGCCGAGATGATTCAGGATCATGGTGCTAAGGTTGGACAAGCAGAGGAGAGCGCAAAGCGGATCCCAGAGGATGAAGTGGAGGACGATCCAGGGAATGTCTCCAGGAGTATTCAGGTGAATAGACTGGGGCGCGATCGCAGGGTTGACTCCACGGATCACAGCCCCAGGATCGGGGATGAAGGAGGGGATGCTTATCCGTTTGAGATGGAGGATGGCGTCCTTGCGGTCGGGCCCATGTTTCGCGGCATCTGTCTGGACAGCATGGGCGGAGTGGATCGACGCACCATCGCCTACAAGTTTCATCAGACCGTGGCGCACATGGTCGGGTCCGGTGTGCGCAAAGCGCAGGCTGACACGGGGCTTAACCGCGTCGTTTTAAGCGGTGGAGTCTGGCAAAACCCGCTTTTGCTTATGCTTACGTGTAGCCTCTTGCAAAGCGATGGCTTTCAAGTGTTTGTTCATCGCGATACCCCGACCAATGATGGCGGATTGGCCCTGGGACAAGCGGTTGTGGCCTATCATATGTGGCAAAAAGACTTTGTTCCCGACACCTGATTGAGTGGAATGTTTTTGGGATAAGCAGAAATTCCTCCTTTTCGGTATAGGTATTAAAGCCGATGTGCGAAAGGGGTGGAGCGATGTTTTCCGAACTGCTTGCGCTCGGAGTGGCTCTCTCACTTTTGAAAGGGGTCACCCTGCTGGTCTCCTATATCAATAACAATGCTTTTCCTCAGCCGCTGAAGGAGGAAGACGAGGCTCATTATTTAGGCATACTCAGTCAAAGCAAACAAAGAGCTCCGAGTAACCCGAAAGATATCCGGAATAATCTTGGATGAGATCGGAACGCCTAAAGCCTGGTCAATGGTTGAAAACATTCACTTCGTTCCTGGTGCGAACTGGTCTGAAGAGTGTGCAGGTACTAACGCTATGCTGCGCTCAATAGCATTCTGGTTTTAAACGCCTTGATTTCAGGGCGTTATTTTTATGTGATTAAACCCGACACCATTTACTCCGCAAAACCATATCATGTATCAAAAAAGGGACAAGTTGAATAATCCGGGGCAAAATGAGCCACTGTTCCGGAATCAGAGAGCCAAGGCTCCGGCCTTTTTGAGCCACCCTTCCGGATAGAGAGCCACTCTGCAGTAGACTTGACATGGGACCCTACGGCGGATGCTTCAATGGGTCGAGGGCTGTGGCTCATAGGACGTATTCCTCTTGGGAAGCCCCATCCCCTGATTTAGGGTAGCATCCGCCGCCCCCATGTCAAGTCTTACTTTGGGGTCAACCGGGGTTGACTGTATAAGTGGCTTACCTATCTCCGGAATGCTGGCTCTGTCAGACCGTAATATTCACAAGTCAAGAAGCGGAGGGAGGGTGAGGCATGGGGGACAGTGATCCGGAAGTCCGGGCCTTAAAGGACGACGTGACAGAAATCAAGGGTGATGTAAAAGACGTTGCCGCAGCGATAGCCGATTTAAGAGTCCTCATAGCTGGAAGTTATGTAACCAAGACCGAATTCGATGAATACAAAAAAGAAGAGAAGACGAGCCGCCGCTGGTGGGCGGGTTTTATAATTACCGCCGCAGGGGTGGTGATGACAATTATTAACCTGGTCTTTTTCAATGGGAGGGTTCCGAGATGATACAAGCTCATGACCGAAATAATAATAACTCCAGAACATGCGGAGCGTACTGAATGAAGTGTACTCGGTTTGGAAGAAACTCCGAACTGAGATAATACTAAAAAGTCGGAGGTGCAGGCTGTTTTCTCGCCAAAATATGTCATAAATAATTTGGGCAAAAAGAACTCTGAGCCAATGCTCTAAGTTCATCAGGGAATGTAAAATCCTTGCTTACAGTTATCCTTGGCTTTTTGTTATAGCAGATTTGCACTGGATCACCAGGTTTGTTAGTTACTCATTGGGGTTTTCAGAATCTGCTATCCACTTTAGTTCAAATTGAATCATACTTGAATATGTTACCCTCAACAAAAGAAGGTTCAGGGAATTTAGTTGGGATCTGTTAGGAGAACACTATGAAAAAGAAATTGACCCTAGTCCGTAAGGGAAGGACAAAAGCCCTCTTCAATACGGGCACTCGTCCACATAAGTCAACGAAAGACTATACCAGAAAAGTAGAGCATAAGCAGGGTGCTTTTAAAAACGTAGTAGGTAAGGAGCCACCTGATTGCGTATGTGTAACCTGAGTTTATCGGTTGATAAGCAGATCGTAGTTGATTCAGTATCGGTAGTACTCCTCAGTCTTACAGACGGAGCATTGACGCCTTGGGGAATGGAACGTGGGGTAATTGAAGAAGCAAACCCCGTAATGCAATTGCTAATAATCAAAAGCCCCATTGGATTTATAGCGGTTAAGTTGTTGCTGTCGGTTATCCTTGGTTTTCTGTTATGGCGGCTTCGCAATAGATCACGGAGGTTTGTTAGTATTAGACAGACATCAGCAGATTACCTTTGGTAAAAAGGCAAAATATTGTCGATTGTTTTTGTCAAGGAAAAAGTGTGCCACAGTGATCGTCTAAAAAGTGATTCATTCCTGTTAATTTAGATTACATATAGGTAGTATATGGAAGCTCGGTGGGTAGATTTAGACATTGGTTTCTTTCTCCAAGGGGGAAAGAACGAACACTGGTTCTGGCGATGATTTCGTCCGCAGAGGTTCCTTATACTATTCCGCCGACGCCGCTAGCTGTCCCCCCTCGTTTTCTTGGCGCCGCATACTCTGTCTGAAGCGGTACGACTCGCCGTTCATAAGCAGGATGTGAGCTTGGTGGGTCAGTCGGTCGAGCAAAGCTGCTGTGAGCTTTCATTTGTTCCATAGAATAAAGTTTAGCATGAAGTACGGAGTATCAAAATAAACCGCGCAACAATGCCTGTTCATTGATGTAATTTTTATTAGAGCCATGATAAGATAAAAGGGACACAGGCGGTCTGAATAAGGCAAATGGGTGATGAAATGGAAAAGCTTTTACAAGGGTTAATTCAGTTCAGAGAAAAAGATTTTGAAGTGCACCGGGAACTTTTCGGGAAGCTAAGCCGGATGCAAAATCCCCATACGTTATTTATTGGATGCTCCGATTCCAGACTTGTGCCGAACTTAATTACCCAAACGTTGCCCGGGGAATTATTTGTGGTCAGAAACATTGCCAATATTGTTCCGCCCTACAGGCAGTCAGAGGAACATTTGGCAACCACTTCAGCCATTGAATATGCCGTAAACGTTCTAAAAGTCGAAAATATTATTGTTTGCGGACATTCCAACTGTGGGGGGTGCAGGTCGCTTTACTTACCGGACGAGGTATTGGATGCGATTCCGCACACAAAGAAGTGGCTGGAATTGGCAAACAACGTAAAAAACAAAGTTATAGCCGAGATGTCAGGAGAGGAAAATGGCAAACGGGAATGGATGACAGAACAAATTAACGTGGTTGAACAGCTGAAAAACCTTCTGACATACCCGTTTATTCGGGAACGGTGCAGGGAAAAATCCCTTATGCTTGAAGGCTGGTACTACCTGATCGAAACCGGTGAAGTGTATATTTATAACCGGCAAAACGGTGTCTTCGAACTGGCCAATTAGAATTTATGGACCGGACAGGCAGAAAACGTCTGGACAGGAATTTCATACGGAGGGAATGTGGCATCCGGAAATGCTCAGGCTGGCGCGCTATTTTGTAGACTATTTGCAGAGTTCCGCTCCTAAGACGAATTAAATTGACCAGTTTCAGGACTTCAGCGCTCCCACTTTGTATGCCCAGATAAATGATGTGCAGGCCTTGGTTCCGAAGTTCCGTCAATTCCTCGGGGGATTTTTGCAAAATATCCTTAGGCCCGCAATAGATGCCGACCCGTTTCAAGTGCGGGAAACTCAGGTAGAGTTTTTTTAGAATATCCAGCTGCAGTTCCGTCTCCAACGCCAAAGCATTGCCATCCGCAAGAAATATACGTTGGGCGAAGGGGTAAAGCCTGACGCCTTCCTCAATTAGCGCTGCAATTTCTTCACGGTGTGCCGATATTGATAATACCTTTGACGGCATAAGTCAGTCTTGCGTAAACCTTACGCCATATGGTGTACAGCCAAGGTATCCCTTTGAGATTGGGATTTTAGATAGCGATATGCAAAAAGCTGTTGTAGATGCTGACCATGTGATGGATTTTACGGTTCTAAAACTTAAATCTTTAGAAGATGGTTAGGGGAGTCTCAACCGTGAACGGGATGCCGAAAGGTATCCCGTCTGATTATATCGGGACATGAGAAAATATGGGACACTATTGCAGGATCTGCGGAAGAACACGACAAACGAAAAGTTTTCAGGAAAAGGACATGAGAGCCATATTTGTAAGGATTGTTGCATATTTCAGACTGATTCAGTCAAGCTCAACCGACCAATCTCGACAACCTGTTCCGGAGCAGTTCAGTCGCATGAATCCGGAATGGTCTGTCATGTGAATCCTCGCCGCTGCATTCAGACGATTAAAGGCCCAAGCTTTCAAGTTATCTGCAAACTAAATCAGTTATCTCATGCCCAAGATAGTATTGGATACTACTTAGGGCCATTTTACAGCAGGATTTCCTACGTATGTCAGAGGGATTTTTTCTGAGACGAAACCGTAGGGTTTAAAGCCATGCATGACATCAATAAACAACTCGTCAACTTCGAAAAAGGGCCGTTTCGCGGTGGTCATCGGGAAATTTGCAGGGACAACAGGCCGATACATCAGTAATCCTGAGCATGGAAAACCTGCTGCGAGCACCTCTTAGCAAGGATAGCTGTAGTGTGCTGGATGTCCCGCTGTAACTGTTGTATGGCAGGCAAAACAACAAACAAAATCTCTGTAGCCCCCATATAATCTGGCAACTGGATTAAGGTCCGACGTTTGATCTCGTGGGTTTGGCCGCCACAGCAGTGCGGGAGTCCCGGGATCGAGTGCGCTCAGCCCTGCGCAATTCCGGATACGAATTCCCGCTGCAGCGGATCACGGTAAATCTGGCCCCGGCCGATCTACGCAAAGAGGGTTCGGGTTTTGACCTTGCCATTGCCATCGGGATTTTGACAGCGATTGGACAACTTGAGCAAGCGATTGTGGACCGCTACGCCTTCATCGCTGAGTTATCCTTGGAAGGGGTTTTGCGTCCCGTGCCTGGGGTGCTGACCATGGCCTTAGCAATCGACGCATGGACTCAGGCCGAGGGAGAGGGAATGGCAACGGCAACGGGCATAGTCGCGTCAGAGCCGCTGCGCTTGATTGTAGCCCCGGACAATTTGGCTGAAGCACATCTGGTGAAACAATTGTCCAGTTTTACCAGCGTAACGCTTTCCGAATTGGCCCGGTCTTTAAAGACCGGTGAAGGTTTCGAAGAAAACCCGCAAGTCCAGATGGCTGATGTGACAGCCACTGAACCGTTGGTGGATTGGGCGGATATTCGCGGTCAGCAGCAGGCAAAGCGGGCGCTGGAAATCGCGGCCGCCGGGGGGCACAACATCCTTTTGGTGGGGCCGCCAGGTTCGGGAAAGACGTTATTGGCCAAGGCTTATCCTGGTGTTTTGCCGCTTTTAAGTGAAAAAGAAAGCATGGAAGTGACTCAGCTTTACAGCGCTGCGGGGCTTTTAAAGCGAAATGGCGAGTTAATGTACGAACGGCCGTTTAGACATCCTCATCATACAGCCACCTTGACCGGGATGGTTGGAGGCGGCAAGGAACTACGGCCGGGCGAACTGAGTCTGGCCAACCATGGAGTTTTATTTTTGGATGAGTTGCCTGAGTTCTCGCGTCCGGTATTGGAGGCTTTGCGCCAGCCTTTGGAAGATCGAAGCGTCAGTTTGACCCGACTGAAGGGGAGCGTGAATTATCCGGCGGACTTGAGTGTGATAGCAGCGATGAATCCCTGTCCGTGCGGGTATCGCGGCGATAAACAAAAAACATGCAGCTGTACGCCTTTACAGGTACAGCACTATCGGGCCAGGATATCCGGCCCGCTCCTGGATCGCTTTGATCTCCAGGTAGAGGTGCCGCGTCCGACCTTTCAGGAATTGGAACCCGGTGGCGGAGAAAACTCCAATGTGGTAAGAGAACGCGTCTTGGCGGCGCGGAGCAGACAGTGGGAACGCTTGGGGGAAGGCCGGACGAATGCCCAGATGAGTGCCCGGGAAACGAAGGCATACTGTGGTTTAACAGACGAGGTCAAGGGGCTGTTGCGCAGGGCATTTCAGTTGTATCATCTGAGCGCCAGGGCTCACGATCGGATCTTAAGGGTAGCGCGTACGATCGCGGATTTAGCGGCAAAGACGACAATTGCTCCGGAGCATCTGGCCGAGGCTTTGCAATACCGCAGCCTCGATCAGACGTTGGAGCGCTAGATCACGGGACTCCGGCCAAAGCGGAGAGACGGAAGCAATCTAGGCAATATTTACCTTATCAAAAAGTTCCCATGTACAGCGCCTACCCCAAAATTCTCGATGCCAAGTTGGTTGAAACCCGTGATGAACAAGGGATACGTCGGAAGCCACCCTAAACCAGGGAACCCTAATCCTTGACGCAACCTGCACTCCGGCCGACCTGCGTTTTCCGAAAGTGGCCGCTCTCGAAAACGGCTACAGTCGAATTGAAATACCGGATGTTTTGGCAAGAAAACGACGTGATTTTGGTCAGTTCGAGAAAATTGAGGTTTGGCAACATGCCCTGCTTAGGAGCTAAAGTTCTCCAGCACGAACAAAAAAGAGATTGCTCATGGTTCCTTCAACAAAAAGCCTCGGGTGTTACACCATAACCCTTCGAAAAACCCGGCACGCTTGGCTTCATCTCGTCCAAGTAGGTTCTCCAGATAATTGGTGGTCTTCAGTGAACATAGCGGGGACTGTTCATTCTTGGGTGCCGAGAGAAAATTAATAGGAACACCGTTCGCATGCTGAGAAGGGGTGTAGGGGATAGACCGCAGATGGAACACGAACCGGCTTGGCAACTCTGGAGAGCCTCCGCTCAAAGTAACCCTCAGGGCGAACGGAGGGGTAGGCGAGGAGTTCTGGGCGAGATGGGAATCAATCAACCCTGTCCAGTCGGAGAACACAGGAATCTCTAAGCCAAGGCGCACAGCACCCCGCTGCATGCGTTGGTAATGGCGCTGCAGGCATGTCGGGCCATATTCCTCGACCCGGATCGTTTCCAAAAAGGCCGTAGCCAAAAAGAACGAGGCGGTCTTGGAGCGGAAGTCCGTAGGGAAATTGTTTCGAAACCATATAATCTCCTCATTTCTATTCAGTGACCAAGGTGCATTTCAAAGCATTGAAAAGCGCTGTTGCTTTGGCGAGAGTTTCGGAGTATTCGGCTTGAGGGTTAGAGTCAGCTACGATCCCCCCGCCTGCATGAACATAGGGATGTTTTGCCGTGGACAGGAGTTTTAGCTCGGATAACGTGACCACCGAGTACCTGGCCGATAGCCTGATGGCCCAGACAGACCCCGAGTATCGGGATCTGCCCCTGAAATGCAAGGATCACATCTAAAATGGCTTGGTTGGGGAGTTCCCATGATGTCGCGGATGCGTTAGACCAGAAATTCGATCATTATGCGGTTCACGCCCATGTCCTGGCCCTGGAACTTAGCAAAGACAAGGGATATCTGAATCTTGATGGGGCTAAGGCGCTCCTCGCGACGTTTGGTCAAATGAATCCTGAACTTGGGGACATCGGGCTTGTGGATGCGAGAGGTAGCCGCTATCTGGTAGGGGCCGGCCAGGAAAGCGATTCGACTAGGGCAGCGACTTTTATGCCGAAGTTGGATAGTTTTCTGGATTCGGAGCAGAAGCTGCAAAGCTGTCACAGTATCCAGCTGCGGTAAAGACCCCTGGTGCGACGCTGGGCAATGAGGGTGATGTGAAACTGGCAGAACCCTTGAGTCCCGGGGTGCTTGAGCAGGAACCGGAGGTCTATCCGAGCGGAGCGCGGTTGACGGGTTGGACCGTCAAGGGCCCTGCGCGCTTGGGGGCCGCAGATAAAGTCGCGGAATATCCGATGACGGTGGTGTTGTCGGTACCTGACTTCGTGTTGCTGCACCTTCTGTGGGCTAATAATAGGAGTCTGTTCCTGGCCTTGGGGCTTTTGCTGGGTCTGAGTCCCTTACTGACGATCTTTAGCCGCAAATTTGCCAGCCGGGAAACGCGTCTGTTTGAAGAGCTCGCCTCGAGTGAGGAAGACATAAAGCGCAGTGTGGGCAAGCTCAAACAGCAGGACGAATTCAATAAGCGTATCTATGAAAGTGTGGCCGGTGGCGTGATCCTGCAGAAAGCGGATGGCCGTATTATGCATGCCAATTCGGCTGCCAGTCGTTTACTTGGACTTCCCTTAGAAGCACTTCAGAGCGAAACCTATGCTGCAGAAGTCACCTCGTTCGTCGACGAGACGCATGGCCCTTTTTCTTGGCAGGAATATGCGGCAAGATTGTTGGCCAGTGCGGACAGTGCGCTCAAACCAACGATGCTGAGCTTGGGTTTGCATTGTTTTAAGCCTTGCCAACGCTGGCTCTACCCTAATGGGGCGGTTTTTTATTCCACAAAAGGTGAACCTTATGTCGTGACGACTCTCAACGATGTCACGGAGCACAAGTATGCGGAATTGCCACCCGGCTATTACGAAAAGGGATCCGCAAGTGGCTGGCGGGAAGGGTTCGTTTACAAGCTTTCGACTGGGGAAATTGTGGCTTTGTATGAGGATGTGACGCGGCGGATCTCCGATGAACAGGCCTTGTGGCTGGAAAAGGAACGGGCCCAAGTGACTTTATCGTCGATCGGAGATGCCGTCATCACAACGGATACGCAAGGACGGATCACCTTTATCAATCCGGTGGCGGAACGCTTGACCGGGTGGGGACAGAAAGAAGCGCTCGGACAGCGTCTGCCTGAGGTTTTTTCCATCCGGGATGAACGTTCCGGACAAGTGCTTCCGGATCCGGCTTTGCGCGCCTTAAAAGAAAAGCAGATTGTAGCGCTTGCCAATCATACCCTCCTCTTGCAACGGGACGGGAGGAGCTACGCGATCGAGGATTCCGCGGCCCCTATCTTAGACCGGGAGGGGAACGTTCTTGGCGCGCCTTCTTGAGCAAACTTAATTGCCGCTCCCACGCTTTCCTGTCCATTGCCCCCGACAAACTGCCATATAGCTAGGGAAACGATAGTACGCTCCCTCATTTTGTGTCATCGCTTTGATTGGTCCTATTAAATTTATATCCCCTAAAAATGGGCGACAACGTACAACCCCCGCACCAACTTGACAATGATGCGGGGGTATTTTTGTGTTTGGGATAGTCACTGACTTAGTGAGCGATAGAACTTCATTCCATAAATGGTCTGCGTGTTCTTGAGCCATTCCTTTAACTTGCATTTTTCTTTTAATTTCTTGGTTTACCGGCCACCTCTATTGTTGCCGCAACAGTGCGCCACAATCGAGCAACTATTACAACACTTTTCAGATAATGACCAACCGAAAAACTGCTAAATAACCGCTTTTAGTTACTCGAGCCGAATTAGTCAGAATTGGCATAAATATTGCACTATTATGTATTTTGGAAGAAGTGAGTAAATCTTAACAAAAGAAAGGAGAATGATACATTGAACAAACATGATGATTTTCAGGGCCGGGAGTATATTTACGAATATCCACCGTATTCTCCTCAGGACCTGAGAAGGCGCGAAGGGACATTGATTGCGGCTAGATTGATGACTAATGCCGCGCTTACGGCACCGTTTGCCGGCGGTGTATCGCATGTGGAAGCAGAATTGGTTTATGGAGAGGATGCCCAAGAACAAATTGCCCAAAAAATTGAAGAACTTGCCTATACGAATAAGGTGTGGGAAGAAATGTTCAAATACGAGGCCGTTATGATCCGGGAATCGGATGCGCTGATTTTCCTCGGTTCGCGCATGGCTGCAGACAACGCCCTGGATGCTGGTTGCGGGATGTGTGGCGGAAAACCCGATTGCAGCTATTTTTATGACAGGAAAAATAGTAAATACGGTCTTGTCGATAAAACAGATCGCCGGACGGAAACTGTCATTAAAGGTCCATTGTGCTCTGCCAGGGTTAATGATCTTGGCTTTGCGGTAGGGTCTGCTTTGTGGATGGCTACGCGGTTACTGGTTGATGCCAGGCCATTTGCCAGCATAGGTATGGCGGGACAAAAACTGGGTTATTGCAAAAATTCCGGTATGGTGATTGGAATCCCAGTGGCTACTTTGTCTAAAAATCCCTATGTGGATATTAATCCGGATTATCATCTCATCAACATGACGAAAGTGCTTGAAAACTCGAGAAAACAATATATTACCCCCCGGACCGTGACTACCTTTGATTACCGTAAATGGATTCCTAAACGTCAGGAGGAGAAATAAGATGGCCAGATTAGATGGTAAACAGGCTGCCCAGGAATATTTGATTGAGGTAGCCAAAAGCATGGTTCAGGCTGTTTACAAAGCTCCGCTGACTACCGGTAGATTAAGTATTCAGACTGAAATCATCAGTGGGGATGATCTAGTACCGATTATTGAGGTCATGGGGAAATTGGCTCAAGTTTCCCAATTTATTCTCTGGGATTATATGGCCTTAAAGGAGAATTGCGAAGCCGGCAATCCGCCAGTCCTTGTTCTAATTGGAGCTGATGGAACGGTATCTGACATGGCTTGGAATTGTGGAGCTTGCGGTTTCCCGACTTGTAAAGAATTTAATGCTTATGCCAAAGAAAACCGGGGCCAAGGATTGGCCAGCGAGGGTCCAAACTGCAACTGGAAAGTCCTCGACGCAGGGATTATCTGTGACTGGGCGGCAGCCACAGCCTGGCAGCACAATGTCGATAACAGAGTTCAGGGCTCAACCGGGTCAGCGGCGGCTACCCTGGGGTATTTACCCGGGTGCAGCCGTATTTTGGGTATTTCGCTTGGTCCTTGTAAAGAATTGGTCTGGTACAGCCGGGATGTTATGAACAGAAAGTTTTCGTACGAAGATTACATCAATACCATGTTCAGAACCATTCCCACTAACTTTATGACGTTCGCTGGCGGGGGCAAGCCAGCCATGAAGACTATAGATAAATGGTGGGAGGAAAACACTTACCTGAGTTGGGGTACCGAAGAAGCAGCAGAGGAGCGTTTGTACGAAGTCATTATGGAGATTTCGGAAATTGTTGATAAATACGGACCTCAAATTGCCGCCAAATACAAAAATAAGTAAAGGGGGGATCCACGAATCAAGAGAGGGATGCACGAATTACAGGAGGGATACACGAATTACAGGAGGGATACACGAATCAAGAGAGGGATACACGAATCAAAGGAGGGATACGCAGATTGAGGGATGTATACGTCATTGGTATAGGGATGATCCGGTTTGGGAAATACCTTGACACCACAATCAAGGACTTAACTGCACAAACCTTAAATGCTGTCATGGAAGACAGCGGGCTGAAGGTCGCTGATTTGGAAGCTGCTTATTTTGCCAATAGTTTTTGGGGAATGTTTGAAAACCAGCACTCCATCCGGGGACAAGTTGCCCTCCGCCCGTTGGGTGTTCAGGGGATACCCATTGTTAATGTGGAAAACGCTTGCGCGGGTGGTTCCACGGCCTTTCATATGGCTTACCTGGATATCGCATCCGGGGCACATGAGGTGGCGTTGGCGATCGGGGTAGAAAAGATCTCGCATGAGAATAAGACCCTTTCCCTAAAATCTTATGCCTCTTGTATTGATGTGGGAAACGCTCAGGAACAAATCAATAACCTGTTAAAACTAAACAAACTTTTTAGTCCGCAAATAGCACTGGATGAACCGGGGCAGGGACGGAGCATTTTTATGGATATTTATGCCGCTGTGGCGCGCTGGCATATGGCCAAATTTGGTAGCAATCAGAAGCAGCTAGCCGTAATTTCGGCTAAAAACCACTTTCATAGCAGCTTAAATCCCTTGGCACAATTCCAAAAAAGTATGACGGTTGAAGAAGTATTAGCAGATCAACCCGTTTCTTACCCGCTGACACGGGCCATGTGTGCACCTGTGGGAGATGGTGGCGCGGCAGCTATACTTTGTTCCGGTGACTTTCTGAAAAAATTGCCAGGGGCCCGGCCGGTCAAAATCCTGGCCTCGGTCCTGGGCTCAGGCAAGGACCGGCCCATTGAGGGTGAGGACATCGGGGAACGTCTCTCCAAGCGAGCATACAATATTGCCGGTCTAGGTCCGAAGGATTTTAACCTGGCGGAGCTACATGATGCCACTGCTTTCGGCGAATTGCATCAACTCGAAGTACTAGGGTTTTGTTCCCTGGGGGAAGGGGGGATATTCTCAGAAACGGGTGCGACAAAATTAGGGGGAAGCATCCCCATCAATACATCGGGTGGTCTAGAGTCGCGAGGACATCCGATTGGGGCATCCGGGTTGGCCCAGATTCATGAAATTGTGACCCAATTAAGGGGCGAAGCGGGTGCGCGTCAAGTCGAGAGAGCTAGGATTGGACTTACTGAAAATGGCGGCGGGAACTTGGGATACGAAGAAGCAGCTATGTCGATCCATATATTGGAGAAGACGAAATAGGTGTCGCATGCGTTAGCAAAAGCGCTTTGATAAGGGTTCCTGAAATTAAGAATGGTAAGGAGGAAACAGTGATGCCGGTTTTTAAAAATACAGACCATATGTATGAAGTATTAGGTGGCTTGTGGATGCAGCTGCTCGAACATCCGGAATCGGGTCAAAAGTTTAAGGATACTGAATTGAAGATTAAATATAATTTATCCGATCCGCAAGGAACGCTTTGGGTAACCCCTGATGGAGTATTTACCGGGGAACAAAACCTCAAAGCGGATGTCGAAATGACTCTCAGTGGGGATACGGCCCACAAATTCTGGCTGCAAGAAATTTCTTTACCAGTTGCTTTAGCCAAGAAATTAATTACTTCCAAGGGTTCGATGGCTAAAGTCATGAAACTTTTGCCCCAGTTAAAGCCTCTCCACGAGATGTATCCCACAGTTTGTGACAAACATAATCTGCCAAGATAAAACTGGATCACGATTGAATACTGGTAAAGGAGAGGTATCATGACATCCGAAAATTTATCAAGTACATTTGCTTATCAAATAAAACAAATAGCTGAAAAAAGACCAGATTTGAAAATCTTAACGTTTGATTACGGCGACTATCCGGCTGAGGTTTTAACCTACCGGGATATTTATGACAACGGCTGCAAAATGTCTAAGCTCCTTAGGGAGAATGGGATTGGGAACGGGGAGAAATTTGCGGTGATGATGGCTAACCACCCTGAATTTGTCTATGCATTTTTTGCTGCCTCCGTGACCGGTGCTGTTGCAGTACCGATTGATCCGCGTTCAAGAGGGGAGAAGTTAGCACATCAAATAAATAACTCTAATTGCAAAGGAATTATTGTTACCCCTAATTTGTTGGAAGTATATGAGGAAGTCAGGCAGGATATCAAAGCTTGCAAAGTATTAGGAGTTGTATACAAAGATGTTTACGAAACCGAAGTGAACCGCGATTACCCGGTTTTGAATGAAATTCTGGCCGGGCCCGAAGTGGGATTTCCGGAAGATTCAAAAACTGATGCAGCGACACCATTTGAAGTCATTTATACCTCTGGAACGACCGGAAATCCAAAAGGAGTTATCGTAAATGAAGACCGATTGGCTTCGTATGTGTTATTTGCCAAAATGGTTTGGCAATACCAAGAGACAGACATTCTCTATACCGGACTTTCCCTAACTCATGGCAATGCTCAGGCTGTGAACCTGATTCCGTCTCTCTACTTAGGGATACCGGCAGTATTCAGTCATAAGTTCACCAAAAGCCGAATTTGGGATATTTGCCGAAAGTATGGTTGTACGACCTTCTCCTTGTTAGGGGGCATGATGACTGGCATTTATAGCGAACCGGTTAAAGACAACGATAACGATAACCCGGTGCGGCTTGTTATCAGTGCAGGGACCCCACCGGCCATGTGGAAAGATTTCGAAGATCGCTTTAATGTCAAGATCCATGAATGGTATGGCGCTGTTGAGGGGGGATTTGCTCATAATCCGCCGGGAGTTGGGCCGATTGGTTCCTTTGGCAAACCTCTACCAGGTGTGATGGAAATGAAAGTTGTACGGGAAGATGACACCGAATGTGCACCCTTTGAAAAAGGTGAACTGATTGGTCGGATGCTTCGGGGTAACACCGAGGTGGTGTATTATGGCAATAAGCAGGCTTCCGAGGATAAGACCCGGGGAGGTTGGCTGAGAACCGGCGATATTTGCCATACGGATGAAAACGGTTGGTTTTTCTTTGATTTTCGTGTCGGTGGTGGACTTCGGAGACAAGGGGACTTTATTCAACCGGAGTTTGTGGAGAAAATCATCGCTGAGCATCAGGATGTCTCCGATGTCTGTGTTTACGGGGTTCCAGCAGCTACGGGTGCCCCGGGCGAAAGCGATATCGTTGCGGCCGTAGTGCCTTTTGTGGGTAAGACGATTGATTTGGAGTCCTTGATTGAAACCTGCAAAGCAAAATTGGAACGCAATGCTGTGCCCACCTATATACAGATTGTAGAAGAAATCCCCAAAACGGCATCAGAAAAGAATTTGACCCGCTTACTGAAGGAAGCGTTTGCACCGAATAAGGAAAATGTTTATAAAATTGACTAATCAAGGAGGGCAATATGGGATATCTTGATTTAAACTTTGAATTAACGGATGAGCAGATCGCACTTAAAGAATCCGTGCATAAATTTGCTAAAGAAGTGTTGCGCCCAGCTGCCATAGAACTGGACAAATTGGCTAACCCTGCTGATGTCATAAAGAAAGATTCTATTTATTGGCAATGTATGAAACAGATGAAGGAGTTGGGATATCATACCGTGTTTTTTCCGGATATTTACGGAGGACTCGGTTTGTCTCCATTGGAACTGCATATGTTTTGGGAAGAGATGGGTTGGGGCAGCGCAGGGTTCGCTGTTTCGATTGGGGTAGATTGTTTCCCAGCATTCTTTGCGTCCATGATGCCGAACGACAGGCTTATTGATGAAATTGTTTTGCCATTTGTCAACACTACGGATAATAGTATTATTGGCTGCTGGGCGATTACCGAACCGAACCACGGTTCCGACCAGTTGTCAGTTGGGATGCCTTGGCACAATGACCCCAGCATCAACGGGCAAGTACACGCTATGTTGGACGGGGATGAGTGGGTGATTAACGGTCAGAAATCATCATGGGTTTCCAACGGTCCAAACGCAACCCATGCCTTGCTATTTTTGAACATTGATCGTTCTATGGGCCTTGCCGGAGGAGGAATTGCTGTTGTGCCGTTAGATTTACCGGGCGTACATCATGGAACATGCCTGAACAAAATTGGTCAGCGGGAACTACCGCAGGGTGAGATTGTATTTGAGAATGTAAGAATTCCTAAAGATTACATGATGACCGAACCGGAAACTTATGAGATGGGGCTGGACACCACCTTAGCCATTGCCAATGCCACCATAGGAGCCATGTTTACGGGTGTTGCCAGAGCTGCTTTTGAAGAGGCTTTGAATTATAGTACAGTACGTATACAGGGCGGCAAGTATCTATTTGAACACCAACTCGTCCAAAGAAAGCTATTCGATATGTGGCAAAAAGTAGAATTAGCCCGGGCTTATTCCCGAGCAGCTATGAACTATAACCTTAGCAATACCCCGCCGGTGACCCGTTTTTCCATTTCTTCGAAAATCTATTGTACGCAAGTGGCATTTGAAGTTGCTAGCGAAGCGGTTCAGTTGTTTGGGGGCTATGGAGTTTCTAAAGAGTATTATATTGAAAAATTATTTAGAGATGCCAGAGCTGCAATGATTGAAGACGGATCAAACGATGTTCTTGCTTTAGAAGCGATTAACTCGTTATTGAGAGAGCATATTTAGGTCATCCTCAGATTGTACGAAAATATTCAGAAACTCCCTATGCCCATCATCATTGGATGTTTGGGTGAGGGGGTTTTCGTTTTACGCTACCATCTGTCCGTCAACTGCCGGATTATTTTTAACTATTGACGCTTAAACCATTGCCACGTATTCAGAATTTTCCTATAATTAGAAGAAAGAATTTATGGCCTTGTAATACTGAGCTTAAAGCAGTTGCATGATATGAAAAGGTCTGGATTAGTACTAACGCATAGAACGAGATCCAGTCAATAAGTGTTGTGTGAAGGGATTGATAGTATGAAACTATTTGAGGTTTTCAACACAGATCCGTCGGTTAAAGACGGGTTTCATATAAATGGAATGATTGCATCAGATCTTCACCCAATCTTAGCAAACTCTTGGCACAGATCTAGACAATTTAATATCAACTCCAATATTGATGCAGCACCTGTACGTACACAATTTTGTTTAAGTGAGTTAGACCAACTTCTGCTTGAGGTATCTTTACCCTATTTTAAGTATTTCAGCGACTTCTTTTCAAAATACGAATCTATAATAGCCCTTAGTAATAAAGATGGAGTAATTATTCACACGGAAATTCCCACCCTGTATCGAAAGTTAACAAAATTGGCGGAGAAGCACAACTTTATGATAGGTGCAGATTGGGCGGAAAAAAGCGTAGGCACAAATAGTATTGGTACTGCTATCGCGGAAAGAAAGAATATATTTCTTATCGGGGCGGAACATTTTTCCTATGGTTGGGACCCCTATACTTGCGCTGCTTCCCCCTTTTTTAGTCATATAAACGGAGATGTATTGGGTGTGGTGGATATTACTAGTCTTAACAATAAGTTGAATCCCCATGCATTGGGTTTGGTCGCGGCGATCACTTCTCTGATCGAAAAAGAAATAAACCAGCGTATGATAAATTTAAAGAACACCATTCGCCAAAATAGTGAAAAGAAAATTTATTCGTCCCAGCCCATTATTTCATTAAAATGTAATAATGCTGTTCTAGAAATAGTGGGGGAAAATCCTCTATTTCAATCTGCCTTAAAAGATGTCGGGAAAACCACTAAAACTAACCTTAGTGTTTTACTAACCGGTGAAACTGGCACAGGCAAAGATATTCTAGCCCGTTATATTCACTATAGCAGCAACCGGGCCAAGGGTCCGTTTGTTGCTGTGAATTGCGCTGCTATACCCAAGGAACTGGTAGGTAGCGAGCTGTTTGGTTACGCAGACGGTGCGTTTACCGGAGCATCCCGGCGGGGATATAGCGGGCGCTTTGAACAGGCAGACGGTGGAACTTTGTTTCTCGATGAAATCGGTGATGCTCCTTATGAGGTCCAAGTTGGTCTTTTGAGAGTACTCGAAGAAAATACCATATACCGACTTGGCTCAGGTCGGGGCAACCCTATAAATGTAAGGGTTTTGGCAGCTACTAGTCAGGATTTGCTCACTCTAATCAATAAGGATTTGTTTAGGGAGGATCTTTATTATCGGCTCGCGGGGGTAATTATTGATATACCTCCTTTACGTGAACGTGGTGAGGATATCATTTTATTAGCAGAATATTTTTTGGACAAATATTGTAATGCTATCTCAAAGAATTATGTTCTGGAGCCGAAACTAAAGCAGTCAATGTTAGAGTATAACTGGCCTGGAAATATTCGCGAGCTGCGCAACATCGTGCAACGTATGGCAGTACTTGCCGACTCGGAAGTATTAACACGTGACTTATTTTTAAAATGTCTTAAACGGCGTAGTGAAACTTACATAATGCCCGAGAGCCCGGACAAAGAGTTGCTCATGAATGCCATTAAACAGGCGAAAGGCAATATCACGAAGGTAGCAGAAATACTGGGAATTGATCGTACGACTGTTTATCGCCGGATGAAAAAGTTTGGCCTCAGAAGCAAAAACGTTGTATAAATGGTTGGGAATTTCCGGGAGGGAAGGTCGAGGTGGGCGAGGAACTGATCGGGGCTTTGGTGCGCGAAGTGCGGGAAGAAACAGGCGTGGAGATTAAGGTGCGTCAATTGGCTGCTGTTGATTCGAATACCTGGCCGTGTTTGTATGCGCTCAATAACAGGGCGATTAGAGAATGCTTTGCTAAAAATACTGTTCTGAATTCGAACAGTGTTCGCGAGGCGAACAGTTTCTGAACACTGAAGTGTATGCGATGGGGAGGAGTACCAACCTATGTGCACTTACCGTGACTTGAACAAGGATATCATCAAAAGTCAATGGAAAAAATTTATGACTTCCGGCAAGGTGGATTCGGGAATTGTTAGGCAAGAGATTTTATTATCCTGGCAGCAATGTCAAGAATGGGGTATCAATCCTGCAGATGGGGTAGGCAGGGATATCCTTAAAGAAGAGGAACTCAAGGAACTAATTAGCCAGAATGCTCAATTGGTGGAAATTGCTCAGCCTTACATGCATACCCTGCATCAAAGTGTGCAGGGATCGGGGTTTATGGTCGTACTTACGGATGCCAAAGGCCGCATTCTGCATAATTGCGGGGATTCCGACATATTGAATGAGGCAGAAGGTACCATCCAATTTGTCAAAGGTGCCAATTGGTCAGAAAAAGCGGTAGGCACAAATGCGATTGGAACGGCTCTTGCTTTGGGACAAGCCATTCAAATTTCCGGTGCGGAACACTTTTGCTTAGGACATCATCAATGGACGTGTTCGGCTGCGCCGATTCGCAATCCGGGAGGACAAGTTATTGGTTGTCTCGACATCTCCGGGCCAGCCCAGTGTGTGTATGCCCATACACTGGGTATGATTGTCGCAGCGGTGGAAGCCATTGAAAACCAATTACGTAAGGGTGAAGTACAAGAAGAGAAAAATAGGGCCTACGAACTTTTGGCTGCCGTCACGGGCAGTGTGACCGAAGGACTCTTGGCGATCGATAACGAAGGGAAAATCATCCTTATCAATTCGGCAGCCTGTTCAATTTTAGGCCTAACCGAGTCCATGGCTTTGGGGAAAAACATAACGGCTATATTAGGGGCAGACAACAACTTTGTGAATATGGCCAAATCCCGCGGGTGGAATACCGATGTAGAAATCGTGCTTGAGCATGGTGGCGAACGCATTCACTGTACAGGCTCGTCCCGGCCTATTGCTAAAAAAGATGGTTCAATCGCCGGAGTCGTGTTTAGTTTGCGGGAGATTAAGAAGGTTCATCGTCTGGTCAACCGTATGGTAGGAGCGACCGCCCGTTTTACCTGCAAAGATATTGTGGGGGAAAGCGAGCAAATAAAGAAAGCGATTAAGCTGATTTTAGTGGCGGCTAATTCCCGCTCCAATGTTTTGTTGTTGGGTGAGAGCGGGACAGGCAAGGAGTTATTTGCCCAGGCTATTCATAATCATAGCAATCGACGGGAAGGACCCTTTGTGGCCGTCAATTGCGCGGCTTTGCCGCGAGAACTGATTCAAAGCGAATTGTTTGGCTATGATGAGGGAGCATTTACAGGAGCTAAACGGGGAGGACATCCTGGTAAATTTGAGCTTGCTAATGAGGGTACAATTTTCCTCGACGAAATCGGCGATATGCCGATAGAATTACAAGTTAACCTTCTACGGGTGTTGCAGGAACATAAGATCATGCGTGTTGGCGGAGAAAAGATTATTCCGGTGAACGTGCGGATTATTGCGGCCACGAATAACGATTTGAGCAAGAGGGTCACCGAAGGCCGTTTCCGCGAGGATCTCTATTACCGCCTAAATGTCTTGAATATTCATATTCCTCCCTTGCGGGAACGGGGCCAAGATATAGATTTGCTTACAGGCTATTTGATAAAGACGTTTTCTCTGCAGATGGGGAAAAAGATTAAAGGGACATCCCCGGAGTTCATGGAAACAGTCCGTCATTATTCCTGGCCAGGCAATGTGCGGGAATTGCAGAATGCCTTGGAATATGCGATTAATGTTGCCGAAGGCGATCATCTTAATATTTGGGATTTGCCTAGTAATGTGCAGCCTAGACAATCTCTCAGGCTTGAAAAGCAGAAAATTCTCCCTCTGAGTGAAGTGGAAAAAGTAACGCTTGAATCAACCTTGACGTTTTATAAGGGTAACATCACGAAAACGGCCAAAGCTTTGGGCATCGGACGCAATACGCTTTACGATAAGTTGAAGAAGTTGGGTGTCCGGTAATAGAGTGTGGGGTCTGCAAACGTGTGGAGGATGATTTTTATCGAGATGGACTGCCCGGAAAGCGAACAGTGTTCGTTTTCCGGGCAGTTTTTTAATCAGAAAGTATAACTTTCACGGCGCATAAGAAAACTTGCGGTGCTGCCTTCGCCCCGATAGTCCTTGCTGGACTATCGCAGCACCAGCCGAGTTTTCTTTACCGGACAGTGGAGCCGAAAAGCGTGGATAGGCTGATTTATCCAGAAGAAGGGTTGGCACAAACTTTGCTTCAAACGTCAGTAGCGGGTGAAGTGAGACAGCAGGGCGAATACCCGGAAACAGAACGAAAGGAGGGATAGCGCTGAACCTGTGTACGTCCTGCCTTTGACGGAGAAAGGATGAACGAGCGGAATTAACAGTAAAAAGGGGCCTGCGGCGGACAAGGTGGGTTAACTGGAAAGGCGTGGCATGACGGCTGTTCATGATGAGTGAAGTGAACCGAAGGGAAAAGTACAGGGAGGGATTAATGAGATGGCGCTTGATAAGGAAGAAATGTTGGAACTCTACCGGAAAATGTACTTGATTCGCGAATTTGAAGAAACGGTGTCTAAGTTCTTTTCTCAGGGGCAAATTCCTGGGTTTGTCCATCTGTACATCGGGGAGGAAGCGGTTGCGATCGGAGTTTGCGCGAATTTGGCTAAACAGGACTTTATCGCCAGCACCCATCGCGGGCATGGCCATGGGATTGCCAGGGGAGCTTCCGTTAATAAAATGATGGCAGAGATCTTCGGTAAGGTCGATGGCTATTGCAAGGGTAAAGGGGGGTCCATGCACATTGCCGATGTAGAATTGGGATTTTTGGGCGCTAACGGTATTGTGGGAGCCGGTTTGCCTTTGGCAGCCGGGGCGGCGTTTGCCAATAAGTATTTAAATAATAACGGAGTGTCAGTTTGTTTCTTCGGTGACGGAGCATCAAACCGGGCTACTTTCCACGAGGCTCTCAATTTAGCGAGCATATGGAAACTCCCAGTTGTTTTTGTCAACGAAAATAATATGTACGGGATTTCCATGAGCCAGGAACGTCACCAAAACATCACGGATATCGCGGATCGGGCGGTCGCGTACGGTATTCCCGGTGTCAGTATCGATGGCAATGATGTCATGGCAGTGTATGAAGCGACAGCCGAGGCGGTCAAGAGAGCCCGAGCCGGGGCGGGTCCCACGCTGATCGAATGTAAAACCTACCGCCATCATGGGCATTTTGAAGGTGACCCCACCGTCTATCGCAGTGAGGATGAAGTAAATCAGTGGAAAAAGAAGGATCCCATTCCGCGCTTTGCCGCGCGGTTGTTGGAAATGAAAATCGTGACACAGGACGAGATCGCGGCTATCGCTGACGTAGTAAAAAAGGAGATTGAAGAGGCGGTTGCTTTTGCCCAGAGAAGCCCTGTCCCGGCTGTGGAGGAATTGCTCACGGATGTCTACTGTGATTCATTCTGATTAATGTGAAGGGGTGGAATTTTATGGCGGAAATGACGTATTCCCAAGCGATCAATGAGGCTTTGCGTGAAGAAATGCGCCGGGATCAGAAGGTGTTCGTCATGGGTGAAGATGTGGGGATTTTTGGCGGTTGTTTTGGGGTGACCACCGGTATGATCGATGAATTCGGACCCGAAAGAGTTCTCGATACCCCGATTTCGGAGACTGCGATCATGGGTTCAGCGGTGGGAGCGGCAGCCGCCGGGTTGCGCCCTGTACCGGAAATCATGTTTATGGATTTTTTGGCGGTCTGTCTGGATGAACTTGTGAATCAAGCAGCCAAAATGCGTTACATGTTTGGGGGTAAAGCGAAAGTCCCCTTGACGCTGCGCACGGTGCTCGGCGCTGGGCTGGGAGCAGCGGCCCAGCACTCGCAAAGCTTAGAAGCTTGGATTTGCCATGTGCATGGTCTAAAGGTTGTGATGCCTTCGACAGCGGCAGATGCCAAAGGGTTGTTGAAATCCGCGATTCGTGATGACAATCCCGTGGTCTTCCTGGAACACAAGATGATGTATGCTATGAGCGGGGAAGTTCCGGAAGGAGAATACACGATTCCGCTTGGCAAAGCGGAGATTAAACGAGCGGGGAAAGATGTGACAATTGTGGCCACTTCCTTAATGGTGCATAAAGCCTTGGCTGCGGCAGAGAGGTTGGCAGCTGAAGGAATTGAGGCGGAGGTGATTGACCCGCGTACGCTCGTTCCCTTTGACAAAGAAACCTTATTCCAATCGGTCGAAAAGACTGGTCGCTTGGTCATTGTCCATGAAGCGGTCAAAACCGGGGGCTTTGGTGGTGAAATTGCCGCGATGGTGGCTGAGGAGTGTTTTGATATGCTGGATGCTCCGATTAAACGGGTGGCGGCGCCTTCCACCCCCATTCCGTTTGCGAGCAGTTTGGAGACTGCTTTTATTCCCAATGAAGAAAAGATTATTGAGGCAGTCAAAGCGATTCTTTGATGATTTGTCCCAGCTATACCGGAGGGAGCTGATGTCTCCTTCCGGTACTGGGTCATGGTATGCAGAAAAAGGAGCATTGACTGAGAAGACCCAGCAGAAGAAGGAGTAGAAAGGAAGAGGAGAGTGAGCGTTGGCATTATTGCAAACCCTGCCTCCGGCAAGGATATCCGGCGCTTAGTAGCTCATGCGACGGTCTTTGATAATCAGGAAAAAGTGAATTTGGTTCGGCGCATTCTGATAGGATTACAGGCTGTCGGCGTTCGTAATGTCTGGTTCATGCCGGACTATTTCGGCTTTTATGATCGTGCGATGGAAGTTTTTACGGGCGAAAACAGTTTACAGATGGATATCCGGCTCTTAGACATGAGAATCAATGCCGATCAGGAGGACTCCCAGCGGGCGGCCACCTTGATGCTTGAAAAGGGGGTTCGCTGTATTCTCGTGTTGGGAGGAGATGGAACCAACAGGGTTGTGGCCAAAGGCTGTGGAGAGATTCCCTTGATGCCCCTCTCGACCGGGACGAACAATGTTTTCCCGACCATGGTCGAAGGGACAGTAGCCGGTTTGGCCGCTGGATTGGTTGCTACAGGCGCTGTGGAGCGGGAGAGTGCTCTGAAACGCGCCAAAAAACTTGTTATCTGGGTTAATGGGCAAGAACGGGATATTGCTTTAATCGATGCGGTGGTTTTGACGGAGCGGTTTGTGGCTTCGCGCGCCATTTGGGACGTTGAGAAAATACGCCAGGTCGTGGTTACCCGCGGTGAGCCCTTTCATATCGGGGTTGCGGCGATAGCCGGAAGTTTGCAGCGGATCGGATCTGAGGAAGCGCAGGGGCTGAATATCCTCATGAGTAGAAGGAATGAGTTGCCGCAAATCCGGGTGACGGCTGCCGTAGGTCCCGGCCTGATGCAAGAATTGTCCATCGCGGATTTTCGAACCATTCTGCCGGGACAAAGAATACCTATCGTGGAAACCCCTTGTGTGATTGCCGTCGACGGCGAGCGGGAAATCACTCTGGAAACTGAAGATGAAGCTGAAATCGAACTTTCCATGGAGGGACCTTGGGTGGTAGATTTTAAGCAAACTCTAAGTCAAGCTGTCGCCAAAAGTCTTTTTCAAAAGTAAAGCAGAAGGGAATTTGGAAATGGATAGCGCATCAAGTGAGATAACAGGAGGTACACAAGGATGGCACAAACTATATTGATGCCCAAGTTGGGCTTAACGATGAAAAAAGGAAAAATTATTCAATGGCTTAAAAATGAGGGAGAGAAGGTAGTCGTCGGTGATCCTCTGCTGGAGGTCATGACGGAGAAAGTCAATGTTAAAGTGGAGTCCCCAATGGCCGGTGTTATATACAAGATTATCGGGCAAAAAGGAGTCAGCTATCCGATTACGGTGCCCATTGCGGTACTAAGTGAGGAAGGGGATGACGCAGCGACTTTGGCTGCGACCGTGAGTGAAGCAGGAACAGCTTTGCAAGCGGCTCTGGTTGTGGGGAGTGGAGAAAATAGCCAGAAAAAGGAGGAGCGACCGGTTAAGCCCTTCGCTACCTTTGCCGGGGAAAGTAAAGTTTCCCCACGGGCGGCTAAATTGGCGGATAAAGAAGGCGTGGATATTAGCCTGATCAGTGGCAGTGGGCCCAATGGTCGCGTTGTGGAAGAGGATGTTAGCCATTATCTTGAGCAGCTCAAGGGCGATACTGTGGCAGAAATGCGTCCAATCGATGGAATGCGGGCCGTGATCGCTCAGCGTATGGTGCAAAGTCGACGGGAAGCCGCCCATGTCACCTTACTTGAGGAAGTGGATGTGGTAGCCCTTCAGGATGTGCGCGACCAACTTAACCGCCAAGGGACAGAGCGCCGGCTGAAATTTTCATTTACGGACCTGCTGGTTAAATTTGCGGGGCAAGCCCTTACAGAATATCCCATGGTCAATACACGCAGTACGCCGGGGGAGAGCGGAGAAATTGAAATGGCTCAGAATGTAAATATTGGGGTGGCGGTGGCTCTGGAGGACGGTCTGGTCGTTCCCAATGTCAAAAATGTGCCGCTTCTGACTTTGGAACAAACCGCCAATAAGATCAAGGATCTAGCTATTCGGGCCCGCAATGGTGAGTTGAATCCGGAAGATATCGAAGGGGGAACGTTCACCCTAACGAATCTGGGAATGTTTGGCGTGGAAGGGTTTACCCCAATCATCAACCGCCCGGAAACCGCGATTTTAGGGGTTGGTGCGATAAAAGAGAAGCCCGTGTTCGTGAAGGGGCGGTTGGAAAATCGCAGCTTTATGATGCTGAGCCTTTCATTGGATCACCGAATCATTGACGGTTCCTTAGCTGCAGAATTCTTGGGTCGCTTGAAAGACATGTTAGAGGATCCCTATCCTTGGTTCCAACTCCAGCCCCGAAACCAGGATGATCGTTTGATTGTCACGGACGGTGGGAGTTCGCCACACCAATTATTAAATGCTTTTACCAGTGGCCTGCAGGATCTAAAAGAGGAAGCCCCTGAACTGGCTATCGGCTTTGACAACCTGATGGCCCCGGCTTTTGCCGAAGGGGAACTGACGGTTATGGAAAAAGAGTTGATGGCTGTGGCTATAGCCGTCTATACCAAGTGTGAGTACTGCATTGCCGCCCATGTTTACAATGCGATGAATGCCGGAGCCAGTGCCGACCAGGTTTTAGAAGCCGCGGGAGTGGCTGTGGCTTTTGGCGGCGGACCGGCCATGGCCTACACCGTAACCAAAGTGCGGGAGTGCATCAAGGCTTTCGGGGCGTAGAGTGTGCATAAGGGGGAATCCAGTGTGGAGGACGAGTCAGCCATGCCTTTCCGGAAAGCCTTCATTTTGGATCTGAATCAGGCAGAGTATGAGCCCTGCTTGGCTTTACAAAGGGAATTACAGGATTTGAGGATTGAGGATAAGATCAAAGACACCTTGATTCTTGTTGAGCATCCGTCCACGCTTACCATCGGCAAAAGTGGCGGAAGCGAGCACATTTTGGTTTCCCCGGAATGGTTGCAACAGCATCATTTTAAAATTTATGAAGTGGAAAGGGGTGGAGATGTTACCTATCACGGCCCAGGCCAGCTTGTGGGTTATCCAATCCTTGATCTCAATGCCTATGGTCGAGATGTTCACCGCTTGGTCGCTAACCTAGAGGAGGTTCTGATCCGTACTTTAGCGGCCTTTGGAATAGTGGCCCAGCGGAAGGACGGTTATCCTGGTGTATGGGTCGGGAAAAGGAAAATCGCCAGTCTGGGGTTAGGGGTAAAAAGTTGGGTATCCTCACATGGTTTTGCACTGAACGTCAATACAGACCTTCAACACTTTCAAACGATTACACCCTGCGGCTTGGTGGGAGTGAGCATGACCTCCATGGCAGAAATTCTGGGCCATTCTCTTATTTTGTCGGAAGTTAAAGAGAAAATCATAGAAGAAATGGCTTCTCTTTTTCGCTGGGAGATCGCAAGGGTGACGGAAAATGTCAAGCAACGGGTACTAAAGCATGTGCCGTCTGCGCCGTGTTTCGATGACCAACAACCTCATTGGCTATCCGTGCCCATGCCTGCGGCTGGCAGCATGGAAAAAATGATGGAGGTACTCTCCCGTGGATCCTTGCACACGGTTTGCGAGGGGGCGCAGTGCCCCAATGCGGGAGAATGCTTTGGCTCGGGAACGGCAACGTTTATGATCCTCGGTGATCGCTGTACCCGACGTTGTCGTTTTTGTGCGGTGGATAAAGGGACACCCTCCCTGCCGGAGGTCGGGGAAGCGGCGGCACTGGCCCGCACGGTACAGGAATTAGGCCTGAAACATGTGGTCGTGACCTCTGTGACCCGTGATGATCTGCTGGACGGTGGGGCGCACCAGTTTGCCGAAGGTGGTATCGGCCGTGCGCCAGAGATGCTTGGGGACAACGGTAGAACTTCTGATCCCAGATTTTCAGGGAGCGGATCAGGCTCTGAGCCTAGTGGTGGCTGCTCGCCCGGAGGTTTTGGGACATAATGTGGAGACAGTGCCCCGCCTCTATGCCAGGGTGCGCCCCGGAGCAGACTATGAGCGCTCTCTTCGGCTTTTGGCCCGGGCCAAAGCGATGGAGCCAACGATGATCACAAAAAGTGGGTTGATGGTTGGCTTAGGGGAAGAGCCGGACGAGGTGCTGAACGTGATGGAAGACTTACGGAAAGTTGGCTGTGATTATTTGACAGTGGGCCAATATCTGCAGCCGACAGAGGCTTATCTGCCCATAGAAAGCTATATTTCCCCGGCCCAATTTGCTTGGTATAGAGAGCAGGCCTTGGCCAAGGGATTTGCCAGAGCCGAGTGTGGGCCGTTAGTGCGCAGTTCCTATCATGCAAGCTTATAATCCGGGAGGTTAAGCACTTGAAAGTGTATCAGCTTGGAATTCAGCCAGGATTTGCCTCAATGACCTGTTTCCATGCTTTGGCCCGTTTGGAAGAAGAGGCTGTGGTGGTGGTCTCCCCGCTGGAACCATATGTTAGCGTCGGTTATTTTCAAAATAGGGAACAAGTCATGGATGAGGTAAAATGTCGGGAACTGGGATTGCCGGTCATTCGTCGGAAAGTAGGTGGAGGAACGGTTCTGCTGGACATGAATCAGATCTTCTATCATGTCATCCTCCGGCGCGACAATCCCCTGCTTCCGCTCAGTGTGGAGGAAAGGTATAGGAAATTCTCCCAGGCGCCCATCAATACCTACCGACGCTTAGGGGTGCCTGTTCGTTTTAAGCCAGTAAACGATATCCTAACGGAGTCGGGCCGCAAAATTTCCGGCGAAGGCGGGGCAAATATCGGCCATTGTGCCGTGTTTACCGGAAGTATCATCCTGGACTTTGATGTCGAGACGATGGTGAAAATCCTTCGTGTTCCGGATGAAAAGTTCCGCGACAAAATTCAAAAGACCTTGGCTGGGAATATATCGACTTTAAAACAGGAATTGGGCCAAGTTCCGCTGCGTGCAGAGATTGAGAAAGTGCTCATTCAGGAATGGGAGACTTTGTTCGGTCCTTTAGAACCGGGTATTCTCACCGAAGAGATTTTGGCGGAAATGGCTCAGGTAGAAAAGGAGCTGACCTCAGAAGCGTTCTGGGAGTCTTCCCCTCAACGGGCCTGGCCGCCACTCAAAATAAAAGCGGGAACCTATGTGGGCCAAGGAAACTTTAAGGCTATCGGCGGGCTCATCACGGTCATGATCATTCTTGATGGTGAGCGCTTGGCCGAAGTAGAGTTCAGTGGGGATTTCAGCTTAGAACCGAAAGAAGGATTACGCGATTTGAACCAAGCCTTAACTGGATTGGACATCCAACCGGGGAGCATCGAGAATGCATTGCAACAGGTGATCGAGGGCAAGAAATTGGATCTTCCGGGCGTCTGTGCCGCCGATCTGGCCCAGGCTGTTATCAATGCGCTTCCGGCAAACAAAGAGTAGCAACCTGGGAGTGTTGCAAAGGTGAGGTTTCTGCTGAGTTTCAGAGTCATGTTTAGAAAGTTGGTAGCAAGGAGGTATGACGCATGCCGATGGTCGAGGGTTACAACTTACCGGAAGAACTTTATTATACTGCTGATCATGCCTGGGTTAAGGTAGAAGGAAACCAAGTGCGGGTTGGGATGAACGATTTTGCCCAGAAGTTGGCCGGGGAGATTACATTCGTCAAATTGCCCAAGGCAGGCAAGGAGGCGATTAGCGGTAAACTACTGAGTTCTATGCAATCCGGAAAATGGGCAGGACGCTTGCAGGTGCCCTTGAACGGCAAGATTATCGAGGTTAACAAAGAATTGCTTTATCAGCCAAAAAAAATTAATGAAGATTGTTACGGGTCAGGTTGGTTGGCGTTGCTCGAGCCCAGCGACCTAGCCGGAGAATTGGGTCAGCTCATGAATGTAGAGCAGGCTGCCGCCTGGCTCAAAGAAGAAATTGCCCGCCACACCTCCAAGGGATAAACTGTTCCCAGTTGCAGGGTTGGAAAAACGATAAAGTTTATCGTCAGGTCGGGTAAATGCTGCGCTCGGATGAACCTTTCAGATGGATGAATCATGTAGGAAAGAAAATATTTGTGGAAAGAGGGGGTTCAGGTGGAGGTATTTTTAAAAGAGATCTTTGGTTCCAGAATAACAACCGATCCCTTCGAATTGGAACAGTACACGAAAGACATCGCTTACATTCCTCCCATCCTGGTACGTTTACTTGCCAAACCCTGGCCCCGGGCGGTGGTTCAAGCGGAAGAACCGAGGGAAATAGCCAGCCTCATGCAATGGGCTTGCCAAAGCAGAATACCCGTGACGGTTCGAGGAGGGGGTTCTTCGGCTTATTTTAATGCAGTTCCAGTGCAGGCAGGTATTGTTTTGGATATGAATCGCATGCAGGGAGTCGGTGTGGTGCATATGACAGGCAAAGCCGAAGAAGCGGCGGTTTGGGTCCAAGCAGGAACGACTTGGTACGACGCGGATGAACGATTGCGCCGCCAGGGATATACGCTCCGTTCGTATCCCACCAGTGCTCCTGCGGCCACAGTGGGAGGGTGGATTTCCTTGGGCGGTCTCGGCATCGGTTCGATTCGTTATGGACCCTTACGGGAACAAATATTGGGGGTTCGTGCGGTAACAGCCGGAGGGGAAATTGTTCAGGTTGACAATCCCGGTCTAAAATCGGAGGCAGAGGCTAGCTCAGAAGGGGGTGGGCTCTGCTTTGATGATTTTTTTGGCATGGAAGGCACCCGGGCTGTGATCACCGAAGCACATCTCAAGGTTCGCCCGCTCCCGGAAAAAGAGGCCCATCTGGTCGTGTTTTTCCGGGATGTCGAAGCAACGGGCCGGTTGATGCAGGGATTAGGCCAGATTTCTTCTGTTTTCAACGTTCATTTTAGTTCCCCGGCGTTTGTAGCCGCCCTCCAGAAAAAGGGGTATGCCCCGGAACTTCCGCAGGGACACCATTGTTTGGCCGTGGACCTGGCTGGAAGACAAAGCGAAGTGGAACAAGCGGTCGAGGCGATCCAGCGTCAAGCTCAATCTTTAGGGGGAGAGGGCTTAGCTACGGAAGCCGGGGAAGCAGAATGGAGTAGCCGTTTTAAAGCGTTACGGTTGAAGCAAACATGGCCTTCTCTGCAGGCCGCCGAACTGCTTTTACCTGTCGAACATTTTGCGGCCTTTGAAGAAGCGCTGACGAAATTAGCGAACCAAAAACATACCGTTGTCGTGACTTATGCCCATCTTGTGTCCCCGCAAACGGTGCTGATCATGACCCTGTTTCCTTCAGATGAACTCAATACCCTCCGCTATCTCGGCGATCTCAGCTTCATCAGCCGGATTTATGCCGTAGGTAAGCTTTTTGGGGGAAAACCCTATGTCGTTGGCTTATGGAACACATCGTATTTGAGCGACATTTATCCCCCGAAAGAATTAAAGCGACGCTGGGAGCGCAAACAAAAACTAGATCAACAAAATATCTTAAATCCAGGGAAAGCTTATCAGGCTCCATTGTTTCTCAGTCGACTGGTATTCAAGCTGGGTATGGGATTTCTCGGAGCGATGCGTCCGCTTCTGTCGGCGGGGAGGAAAAAAGATGCCTAAGACAAAAACCGATTTAGAAGAGCGGATCGCTCGGACCAGCTATGTGTGCGGGCGTTGTGGGAGTTGCCGCAGCGTTTGCCCGGTTTATCAGGAGATAAAGTGGGAATCTTCTTCACCGCGTGGAAAAATAGCGTTAGCCAAAGATATATTTGTAAAACATAAGTCGGATAAAATCACAGAGTCGTATACTCAAAGGCTACTGGAATGTACTCTTTGCGGACGATGTGAGGAAATCTGTGCGGCCGATGTTCATACGCGGGTACTCTGGTTGGATTTACGGGAAAGTTTGCGTGAAACAGGAAGGTTGCATCCTAATTTCCAGCGTCTGGGTGAACAAGTCGCTTCTACCCATAATATCAGCCCTACGGCCAATGAATTTAGGTTGGACTGGACGGTAGATCTTGACGATTTTGAGGTGCCGGAAGGTAAAGTGGAGAGCGAAGTTGCTTATTTTGTGGGTTGTGTTTCTTCCTTTTACCCCCAATTGGCTGACATTCCCCAGAGTATTGTGAAAATCCTGGAGCAGGCTCAAGCGAGTTATACGGTCTTGGGTGGGGAGGAATGGTGCTGCGGTTTTCCTCTGATTTCTGCAGGGATGTCTGGTGAAGCTCGAAAATTGGCTGGGCACAATATTGAAAAAGTTCGCGCTCTGGGAGTGAAGACTTTAATCACTGGGTGTGCTTCTTGTTTTCATACTTGGAGTAAGGAATATCCACGCCTACTGGGTGAGGCTGGGGGTGAGGTTGAGAAGGAATTGGGTTTTGAGGTTCTTCATGTGACGGAATATTTCGCTCGCCTGCTTCGAGAGAAGCGCTTAATGCCTGTTAGCATGGCGGAAACAGTCACCTACCATGACCCTTGTGATTTAGGGCGCAACAGCGGGGTTTATGAGGCCCCACGAGAAATTTTGCTGTCGATTCCCGGTCTGGAGTATGTGGAGATGTTCAGAAACAGGGAATCAGCTGATTGTTGCGGGGGCGGAGGGAATCTGCAAATGGTCGACTCAGCGTTGAGCCAGGCCATTGCCACCAGGCGGGTGGGAGCGGCTGTGGAGAGCGGAGCGTCCATCCTGGTTTCGGCTTGTCAACAGTGTGTCCAAACCCTGCGGGAAGCGGCTCGAAAGGAGCGGTTACCTCTGGAAGTTAGGGATATTACGGAATTGCTTTGGGAAGTTCTGGATAGAAAGTGAGGACAAATTCAATGGGTAAAGCTATTTTTGACCGGGTTGCGGTCGATTATGATTCATGGTATGAGACAGAGTCAGGCAGGGCTGCCGATCAAGCGGAACGGGCTTTGGCTCAAGAGATGTTTAAGCCGTCGGGAGCCCGGGTCTTGGAGGTGGGCTGCGGCACCGGACAGTATACCACTTGGCTGGTCAAGGAAGGATACGAGGTGACGGCTGTCGATGTTTCCGGGGAAATGATGGCCAAGGCCCAGGCAAAAATAGCGGCGATGGGTGGAAACGTACGCTGGTGGCCAGCGGATATCACGGAAATTCTGAACCAACTGGGGAAATTTCACGGCATCTTTTCCATGACGGCCTTTGAATTCATTCCCCAGCCCGAACGGATTTTGAGCAAACTTTATGAATGCCTGGAACCGGGAGGATGTTTGCTGATTGGGGTGATTGCCGGGGATAGTCCCTGGAGTGAATATTATCAGGAAATAGCGAGGCAAAAACCAACCTCTGTTTTTGCCCAGGCTAAACTGTATACCGAGCAGGATATCCGTCAGTGGCAGGTGGGTGGACGTTTGGAACTGGGAACCGCGCTCTATTTTCCGCCCAATGTCGCCACAGCGGCGGAAGCACTGGCCTTAGAAGAAAAAAGAGAGGGGCGGCCCGGCTTCAACGTGGCCAAGTGGGTGAAAGCATGAGTATGCTTAAAAGGAACGGGTCGAGCCGTCCGCAGCATAGAATACGAAACATTTCCCCCGGAAAAGGTTTCCCGGCAACATACGACAGCTATTGGCAAGTATTCCGGAGCCAAAGCTATCAGCAGTTTATTGGCCACACACGGCGTTAACTTAAGTAACCTGCAGATCAGCGAATTATTGATTAAAGTGCGGCAAGCAAGCAGCCGTCTGAAACGGCCTCTTAAAGCGGAGGACGTCCTTAATCTTATTTCCTGAAAAGCAAAAATGCGCTTCCCCGGGGTGGTACCCTCACATAATGGAGATCAATTGTGCAATTTCGGACTGAGTTTCCGCTGAACGGGCCTCGGAAGGAGAAACTTCTCCGGGGCCTTTCCGCGTTTTCGGGGGGAACTCGCCGCAAATCTCTCTCGAAAACGGCTACAGTCGAATTGAAATACCGGATGTTTTGGCAAGAAAACGACGTGATTTTGGTCAGTTCGAGAAAATTGAGGTTTGGCTAACATGCCCTGCTTAGGAGCTTGGCGTATTGAAGGAGAAATATTGACTGCGCCGAAGAAGGGCACAATCCAATGTTTGGACGAGGCCTTTATATATGCGGATTCAGTGGTTTAGGCACGGGTGGATTCACGCAGGGTGATATTCAGGGCTTGTTCCAGCCGCCGTGTCAGCGATGAGCTGCCATCGGGAGCCACAGAAAAGCAGGCGTTATCTATTCGGGCCACAGGCATGACCCCCATTAAGGCATTGGTTAGAAATACCTCTTCCGCATGTTGCAAATCTGTTCGCTCAAATTCCCCTTCATGTGTTTTGATGCCCATGGAAACAGCTGAATCCAGGATGAGCGCTCTACGGGTACCTGGCATGCAACCGCAAGTCAGGGAGGGGGTATAAAGTTCTCCAGCACGAACAAAAAAAAGATTGCTCATGGTTCCTTCAGCTAAAAGGCCTCGGGTGTTACACCATAACCCTTCGAAAAACCCAGCACGCTTGGCTTCATCTCGTCCAAGTAGGTTCTCCAGATAATTGGTGGTCTTCAGAGAACATAGCGGGGACTGTTCATTCTTGGGAGCCGAGAGAAAATAACCAAGTTTCAAATGATCAAACGAAGTTTAATCTAATGGGTCGTTTAGGGGAACAAGTTGGGCTTGAGTGGGGTGGCAGGTTTAAATCAATTGTTGATTTCCCACATTTTCAATATACCT
>Ga0255336_100798_pt1 | contig 34981 bp, 31 predicted proteins | sample MeOH1_35cm_T3_17_FD_189102 | JGI IMG/M metagenome (GOLD analysis project Ga0255336, IMG submission 189102) | Sandy soil microbial communities from University of British Columbia, Vancouver, Canada - MeOH1_35cm_T3_179 | ecosystem: Engineered > Artificial ecosystem > Sand microcosm > Unclassified ...
AGCACCGGCTCGACGCGCGGGTCCGGGTACTCCACCTTCTCGCGGCCGTGCTTGCGCGCGCAGAAGCTGGGGATCAGGTCCATCGGGCCCGGGCGGTAGAGCGCCACCAGCGCGATGATGTCCTCGAAGCGGTCGGGCTTGGCGTCTTTCAGCATGCCCTGCATGCCGCGGCTTTCCAGCTGGAACACGGCCACCGTGTTGGCGGTCTTGAGGATGTCGAAGGCGGGGCCGTCGTCGAGCGGGATGTGGCTGCAGTTCCAGTCCGCCCTGGACGGGTCGAGCCGGCGGATGTAGCGCTCGGCCCAGTCGAGGATGGTCAGCGTGGTCAGGCCCAAGAAGTCGAACTTGACCAGGCCGGCCGCTTCCACGTCGTCCTTGTCGTACTGGCTGACCACGCCGCTCATGCCGTCGTTCTGGCCGCCCTGGGTGTAGAGCGGGCAGAAGTCGGTGAGCTTGCCGGGCGCGATCAGCACGCCGCCGGCGTGCATGCCGACGTTGCGGGTCATGCCCTCGACGCGCTGCGCCAGCTCCAGCAGTTGGCGCACTTCCTCCTCGTTGTTCTCGCGCTCGGTCAGCAGCGGCTCTTCCTTCTTGGCCTCCTCGATGGTGACCAGCTTGCCGGGCTTGAACGGGATCAGCTTGGCGATGCTGTCGACGAAGCCGTAGCCGAGGTCGAGCACGCGGCCCACGTCGCGCACGGCGGCCTTGGCCGCCATCGTGCCGAAGGTGGCGATCTGCGAGACCGCGTCCTTGCCGTACTTCTCCTTCACGTAGGTGATGACGCGGTCGCGCCCGTGCTGGCAGAAGTCGATGTCGAAGTCGGGCATCGAGACCCGTTCCGGGTTCAGGAAACGCTCGAACAGCAGCGCGTACTTGAGCGGGTCGAGGTCGGTGATGCCGAGCGCGTAGGCCACCAGCGAGCCGGCGCCGGAGCCCCGCCCCGGGCCCACCGGCACGCCGTTGTTCTTGGCCCAGTTGATGAAGTCCGCCACGATCAGGAAGTAGCCGGGGAAGCCCATCTTGATGATGGTGCCGGTCTCGAATTCCAGCCGCGCGTAGTACTCGGCGCGCCGGGACTCGCGCTCGGCCTCGTCCGGGAACAGCACGGCCATGCGCTTTTCCAGGCCTTCCTTGGCGAGGTGGACGAGGTAGTCGTCGAGCGACATGCCGTCCGGCGTGGGGAACAGCGGCAGGCGCGGCTTGCCCAGCTCGAGCGTGAGGTTGCAGCGGCGCGCGATCTGCACCGCGTTCTCGAGCGCGGACGGGATGTCGGCGAACAGCGCGCACATCTCGTCCTGCGTCTTGAAATACTGGTCGGTGGTGAAGCGCCGCGTGCGCCGCGGGTTGGCCAGCAGCTCGCCCTCGGCGATGCAGGTGCGGGCCTCGTGCGCGGTGAAGTCGTCGGCGGTCATGAACTGCACCGGGTGCGTCGCCACCACCGGCAGGCGCAGCCTGGCCGCCAGCTGCACGGCCTGCTGCACGTAGGCGTCGGTGCCGGGATGGCCGGCGCGCTGCAGCTCGACGTAGAAGCGCTGCGGGAACACCCGGGCCCAGTGCGCGGCGGCGCGCTCGGCCGCGGCGTCGTTGCCGTTGGCCAGCGCCATGCCGATGTCGCCGCTCATGGCGCCGGACAGCGCGATCAGTCCGGTGGCCAGCGGCAGGCCCTCCTCGCCGGGCTCGTCGAACCAGCCGGGCTCGATCTCGGCGCGGCCGCGGTGCTGGTTGGACAGCCACGCGCGCGACAGCAGCATGCACAGGTTGAGGTAGCCGCGCCGGTCCTGCACCAGCAGCAGCAGGCGCGCCGGCTTGTCGCGGTCTTCGGCGTTGGTGAGCCAGACGTCCGCGCCGACCACCGGCTTGACGCCGCCGCCGCGCGCTTCCTTGTAGAAGCGGATCAGGCCGAAGGCGTTGGCGAGGTCGGTCAGGGCGAGCGCGCCCATGCCGTCGGCCGCGGCGGCCTCGACGGCGGCATCGAGGCGCACGATCCCGTCGACGACGGAGTATTCGGAATGGAGGCGGAGATGAACGAAGCGAGGTGCAGACATGGACGTGATTGTACCGGCTCGGCATGGCCGCGCCTGCCTTCTTTGCAGGCGCGCCGCGCCGGCATGCCCGAGCGGGGCGCTCGGGCAAGGCCGCCGCGCGGCCTCCGAGGCGCTATAATTTCGCCTTTCCAATCAGGCAGTTACCGCGCGGCCGCAAGGCGCGCGGCCGGGCGCGCCTCCGCTATGCAGATCGTCAACATCTCCGCTTATAAATTCGTCACGCTGGACGATATTCCGGCCCTGCGCCCGGACATGCGCGCGCGCTGCGAGGCCCTGGGCCTGAAGGGCACCATCCTGCTCGCGCCGGAGGGCATCAACATGTTCCTGGCGGGCAGCCGCGCGGCCATCGACGGCTTCATGGGCTGGCTGCACGCCGATCCGCGCTTCGCCGACATCGCGCCCAAGGAAAGCCTGTCGGAGAGCCAGCCCTTCAAGCGCATGCTGGTGCGCGAGAAGAAGGAAATCATCACCATGAAGATGCCGCTGATCCGCCCCGAAGCCGGGCGCGCGCCGGCGGTGCGGCCGGTGGACCTGAAGCGCTGGCTCGACCAGGGCCACGACGATGCCGGCCGCCCCGTGGTGATGCTCGACACCCGCAACGATTTCGAGGTGGCGGTCGGCACCTTCACCCACGCGGTGGACTACGACATCGCCAAGTTCAGCGACTTCCCGCCCGCCATCGCCGCGCACAAGGCGGCATTCGAGGGCAAGACCGTGGTGTCGTTCTGCACCGGCGGCATCCGCTGCGAGAAGGCCGCCATCCACATGCAGGAAGCCGGCATCGAGCACGTCTACCAGCTCGAGGGCGGCATCCTGAAATATTTCGAGGAAGTGGGCGGCAGCCACTACCGGGGCGACTGCTTCGTGTTCGACTACCGCACCGCGCTGAATCCCAGCCTGGAGCCGGCCGGCCCCAAGCAGTGCTTCGCCTGCCGCGCCGTGGTCACGCCCGAGGAACAGCAGAGCCCGCACTACGTGGTGGGCAAGAGCTGCCCCCACTGCATCGCGCAGCGGCAGGCGGCGGCCTGAACCGAACGCGAGCGGCTTCAGGCCGCCAGCAGGTGGTAGAGATTGCGCAGCATGCCGGCGGTGGCGCCCCAGATGAAGCGGTAGCCGCCGTTCTCGCGCGGGAAGGGCATGGCGTAGAACAGCCGTTCGCCGTCGACCCAGCGGAACAGGCGTCGCTGGTGATGGGATGGGTCCATCAGGAAGCCGAGCGGCACCTCGAACACGTCCGCCACCTCGCGCGCGTCGGGGCGCAGCGTGAAGCCGCTGCGGACCAGCCCGACCACGGGGCTGACGTGGAATCCGGTGCCCGTGATGTAGTCGGGCAGCGCGCCCAGCACCTCCACGTAGTCCCGCACCAGCCCCACTTCTTCTTCCGTCTCGCGCAGCGCGGTGTCCACCCGGTCGACATCCGACGGCTCGTGGCGCCCGCCCGGAAAGCTGATCTGCCCCGCGTGGGCGCTGAGGTTGGCGTTGCGCTGCGTGAGCAGCACCGTCAGGCCGTCCTCGCGCTCCACCAGCGGCACCAGCACGGCGGCGTCGCGCAGCGCCACGCTGCGGTCGTAGATGCGCGATTCGTCGGTCAGCTCGGGCGCCCACGCCGGCGGCGACTTGAGCCGGTGGCGCACGAAGTCCGGCCGCAGGCGCACCTCAGGCAGGGCCGGATGGCTGCTATCGGTGGAGACGATGGGTAGGGTTTCGGGATCGAAGGCGGGACGCATATCGCCTCGCAGTATGACAGATGACGGGCAAAACCGTCTTTGCGCGATGCAACAGGACGCTTTGCCGGACGGCTTGCGCGGACCCATGCAAAAAGGGCACCCGGAGGTGCCCTTCTTGCGCAGCCACGGCCGGCGGACCGGCCACGGCAACCGGCTTACTCGGCGGCTGCCGCCTTGGCGGGCGCTGCCTTGTATGCCAGCTTTTCCTTGATACGCGCGGACTTGCCCGAACGCTCACGCAGGTAGTACAGCTTGGCGCGGCGGACGTCGCCGCGGCGCTTCACTTCGATACCGGCGATCAGCGGCGAGTACAGCTGGAACGTGCGTTCCACGCCTTCACCCGAGGAAATCTTGCGCACGATGAAGGACGAGTTCAGGCCGCGGTTGCGCTTGGCAATCACGACGCCTTCGTAGGCCTGCACGCGCTTGCGGTTACCTTCCACCACGTTCACGCTGACGATCACGGTGTCGCCGGGTGCGAATGCGGGGATGGTCTTGTTCGCGGTCAGGCGCGCGATTTCGTCTTTCTCGATCAGCTCGATGAGGTTCATCGTTTCTTCTCCTTGTCCATCATGCCGGCGTTGTATGCCCCGGGCGTTGCCCGGGCCCCGGCAGAGGATGGGGTTTCACTTGACGGGAGCGAACTCCCGCCCTTCATTCGCCAGCCACGCCGACAGGAATTTCTCGTCGGCGCGGCTGAGCAAACCTGCGCTGCGGGCGGCCCCGATCAGGTCGGGGCGCTTCCTCGCAGTGTTGGCGAGCGCCTGCTGGCGCCGCCACTTCTCGATCTCGGCATGATGGCCCCCGAGCAGTATCTCGGGCACCCGCATGCCTTCGTATTCTTCCGGCCGCGTGTAGTGCGGGCAATCCAGCAGGCCGTTGACGAAGCTGTCCTGCACCGCCGACTGCGCATCGCCGAGCACGCCGGGCAGATGCCTGACCACCGCGTCGATCACCGCCATCGCCGGCAGCTCGCCGCCCGACAGCACGAAATCGCCGAGGCTGATTTCCTCGTCCACGCGCCGCTCGATCAGGCGCTGGTCGATGGCCTCGTAGCGCCCGCACAGCAGCACCAGCCCGGGGCGCTGCGCCAGCGACATCACCTTCGCGTGCGTCAGCGGCGCGCCCTGCGGCGACATCAGCACCACGTGCGGCTTCACCGTATCCGCCGCATCCACCTGGGCATCGGCCCGCGCCGCCTGCTGGGCCGCGCAGGCCGCGTCGATGGCGTCCTCGAGCGGCCTGGCCAGCATCACCATGCCAGGGCCGCCGCCATACGGGCGGTCGTCGATGGTACGGTAGTTGTCGGTGGTGAAATCGCGCGGATTCCAGGTGCGCAGCACATAGCGCTGCTGCTTCGCCGCCCGGCTGGTAATGCCCCAGTCGGTCAGCGCGCGGAACATCTCGGGAAACAGCGTGATCACATCGAACTGCATCCGCCTCTCCCTTGGCTTGCCCACCGGGCCCGGCCCGGCGCCTGTCGCCGGGCGCTCAGTAATCCAGCCCCCAGTCGACCACCACCTGCCGGGCCTTGATATCGACCGAGCGCAGGAAGGCATCGACAAACGGGATCAGGCGCTCGCCGGTCTTGCCGTCGGGCAAGGCATGCGCCACCTGCAGGATCTGGTGAGCCCCGTTGTCGATCAGGCCGGACACTTCGCCCAGCAGCTCGCCCTGTTCGTTGGACACGGCGCAGCCGATCAGATCGACCCAGTAAAACTCGTTCTCGTCCGGCGCGGGGAAATCCTCGCGGCGGATCCATACACGACGGCCCTTGAGCGCCTCCGAGTGGCTGCGGTCGGACACGCCGACCGCCTGCGCCACCACCGTGCCGCTATGCTCGCGGGACTGCGCGATCTTCACGCACAGGGCTTCGGCGCTCACCGCACCCGCCGCGCCCAGCACGCCGGCCGGCGGCTTGAGCAGCCACCAGCGGCGCGCGTGCAGCAGCGCGCTGGCATCGTCGGCGTGCGGCTGGATCTTGATCCAGCCCCGGATTCCGTATGCGGCGCCGACGTAGCCGACCTCGATCAGGTCGTCCGGCAACGCGCCGGTGTACGCCAGCGTGGCCGGCAATCCGGCCTGCGGCCTGGGCGCCGGCTTCTGGCCGGCGGACTGCGGACGGGCCGCGGGTTCCAGCGGCACATTCAGCGGCCGCCGCGCCGGGGCGCCTTGCTTGCGTTCGGTCACGTGTCGTCTGCCACGCGTCGCGAAACGCGCGTCACAGCAATCAGGCAGCGGCCTTGGCGGCGTTCTGCTTGACCAGGCGGGCCACGGTCGGCGACATCTGGGCGCCAACGCCGGTCCAGTAGGTCAGGCGGTCCTGCACCAGGCGCAGGCCTTCTTCGCTGGCGCCGGCCAGGGGATTGTAGAAACCGATACGCTCGATGAAACGGCCATCGCGACGGTTGCGCGAGTCAGCGGCGACGATGTTGAAGAACGGGCGCTTCTTGCTGCCACCGCGAGCCAGACGGATTACGACCATGGGTGTGATTCCTCAGAAAACTTGATGTTCGAACACGAAACACAAGAGTATAGCCCAAATCCCGAGGCCAAACAAACACTTAGAGCGATTGACGCGACACCCCGCCACGGGCATCGTGGCGAAAACCCCGACAGGAGAGCATCGCATGCGTTCCTACCTTCACATTCGCGCCCGCCGCGCCCTGCTGGCGGGCTGGCTTGCCGCCGGCGCCTGGCTCGGGCATGCGGCCGCCGCCGGCGCCGCCGAGGCCTTGCCGCTGGACCGCATCAAGCTGCCGCCCGGCTTTCGCATCGAAGTGCTGAGCCAGGCGGTGCCCGAGGCGCGCGGCATGACCATGTCGCCGGCCGGCACGCTGTTCGTGGGCACGCGCGGCGAAGGCAAGGTGTACGCCATCGCCGCGCCACTCGCCGGCAACCCGCAGGTGCGCACCGTCGCCACCGGGCTGACCATGCCGGTCGGCGTGGCGTTCCGCGACGGCGCGCTCTATGCGTCCTCGACCTCGCGCATCGTGCGCATCGACGGCGTGGAGGCCCGCCTGGACAATCCGCCCGCGCCCGTCGTGGTGAGCGACCGCTTTCCCGGCGAAACGCACCACGGCTGGAAGTTCATCGCGTTCGGCCCGGACGGCTATCTCTACGTGCCGGTCGGCGCGCCGTGCAATATCTGCAAGCCGGACGAGAACCGCTACGCCAACATCATGAAGATGAAGCCCGACGGCAGCGACCTGCAGGTGGTGGCGCGCGGCGTGCGCAACACGGTCGGCTTCGACTGGCAGCCCGGCACGCGCGAGCTCTGGTTCACCGACAACGGCCGCGACAACCTCGGCGACGACGTGCCCGACGACGAGCTCAACCACCTCGCCCGCGCCGGCCAGCACTTCGGCTATCCGTACTGCCATGCCGGCGACATCGCCGACCCGGAATTCGGCAAGCAGCGCGCCTGCGCCGAGTTCGCGCCGCCGGCGGCCAGGCTCGGCGCCCACGTTGCCGCGCTCGGCATGCGCTTCTATGCCGGATCGCAATTTCCTGCCGAATATCGCAACAATATCTTTATTGCCGAACATGGCAGCTGGAACCGCAGCCAGCCGGTCGGCTACCGCGTGGTCCGGGTGGTGCTCGACGGGCGCGGCCAGGCCGTGCGCAGCGAGGTATTCGCGCAAGGCTGGCTGCAGGACGGCCGGCCGTGGGGCCGGCCGGTCGACGTGCAGGTGGCGCCCGATGGCTCGCTGCTGGTCAGCGACGACATGGCGGGCGCGATCTACCGCATCCGCTATGCGCCATGAAATGGGCGCCGCGAAATAAGCGCCGCCAAATGAAGCACGCCGGGGTTTCATCGCTGCGTCATGACGCGGCGGCGGGGGCGAAACAATCCGTTACACCGGTAACGGCTTTTGCATAGGCGCGCCGGATGCGCGTGCGTACCATGATTCCATCTTCCGACAACATCGCCGCGCGACAGGAAACTGGGATTCCGCATGTTCCCCCGCACTCTCCTGCGCGACCCGGTGGCGGGCATCCTGCTGGCCGTGCTTCTGCTCGGCCTCAGCGGCGCCGGCCATGCCCAGGTCGCGTTCTGGCACCATAGCCGGCCCGACGGCCGGAGCCTGGCCAATGCCCGCGCGCAGGCGGGCCAGGGTGGCTGGGAAATGGCCAGCGTGCGCGCCGAACGGCAGGATCACGTGCGCGCCCAGATCGAACGCATGGAAGCGCGCGCGCGCGCCGACGACCGCCTCAGCGGCCGCGCGCTGCCGCCCCAGGAACGCGAGGACGAGCGCGCCCGCCCGTCCGAGCGCAGCGCGCAGGCGGACCCGGTGCGCGGCGAGCAGCGCAACTCCGGCGTCGGCCCCGGCTGGCAGGCGCGCGGACGCGACGGCGGCCGCTAGCCGGATCGCCGGATCGCCGGATCGGGCGCCGCGCCCGGATTTTCCCGCTTTTGCGCCCGCTTTTGCGCCCGCTTTTGCGCCCTTCCCCCGATTGCCGATCCGCCCCGCGCGCGCCGCGGCGGCGGCGCGCCCGTGCGGCATCGTGCGCATTGCCGGCATCATGCGGCGGCGTACAATGAGCGCCGGCGCCAGCACGGCTGGCCCGTGACCGCCCCCGCCGGCAGGTTCCGCCGGCCCTCACTTCGTCGCCGCCCATGCCCGTCGCCACCCAAGTCCCCGCCGCCGCCAAGACCGCCGCCACCGGCAAATCCAAGCTGGCCACGGTCGCCCTGGCCTTCCTGTGCGGCAGCCTCGGGCTGCACCGCTTCTACCTGGGCGGGCTGCGCGACAAATTCGGCTGGGCCCACCTGCTGGCCACGCTGGCCGGCGCCATCGGCGTGGCGTCGATGCAGACCGGGGCCGGCTCGCCCGCGCTGAACTGGACCTTCGCGGTGGCCGGCGGCACCTCGCTGATCGCCGCCTTCCTCACCGCCATCGTGTACGGGCTGCGCGCCGACGACAAATGGGACGCGCGCTTCAACCCGCACGGCCAGCCCACCCGCTCGGGCTGGCCGGTGGTGATCCTGGTCATCCTGTCGCTGCTGATCGGCACCGGCCTGCTGATGGCCGGCCTCGCCATCAGCTTCCAGACCTTTTTCGAATCCCAGGTCGAGGCGGCGCGGGCGCTCTCGCAGTAACCGCGGCCACGCGGCCCGCCGCCCAACGCGGCCATGCGCCGCGCCTTCCCGTTCCAGCCAGCCACGCGGCGGCCCGCCGCCGCCATGACGCCGCCATGCCGTCGGTTCGACACGGTTTGCGCCACATCAGCAAGCCGCCGCGCGATGCGCCTATGATGCCAACGCCGGCGCGCGACAGGCGCGCGCGTGGCTCAACCGAAAGGAGCGCCGCCGAATGGACCGTCACGAACCCGCGCAGGGCGAAACCCATCAGCACGTCCATCCGCCCCAGGACGGCGGCATGGGCGCCGGCGGCCATCCGCACGACCACGACCATCACCACCATCACGCCCACGCGCCGGCGCCCGGCCCCCGGCAATCCCCGGACGCCGCGCCGGCGCAGGAAGGCACCATCTACACCTGCCCCATGCATCCGGAGATCCGGCAGGATCATCCCGGCAACTGCCCGAAATGCGGCATGACGCTTGAGCCGCTCATGCCGGAACTGGAAGCGGAGGAGAACCCCGAGCTGGCGGACTTCCAGCGGCGCTTCTGGTGGACCCTGCCGCTGACCGCCGTGGTGTTCGTGCTGGCCATGTTCGGGCACCAGCTCGGCTGGATGGCGGCCGCGACGCAAAGCTGGGTCGAGCTGGCGCTGTCCACGCCGGTCGTGCTGTGGGCGGGGTATCCGTTCCTGGCGCGCTGCGTGCGCTCGTTCGCGCAGCGCAGCCCCAACATGTGGACGCTGATCGGCCTCGGCACCGGCGCGGCCTATGTCTACAGCGTCGTCGCCACGGTGGCGCCGGGGCTGTTCCCGCAGGACTTCGCCATGCATGGCCGCATCGGCGTGTATTTCGAGGCCGCCGCGGTCATCATCTCGCTGACGCTGGTCGGCCAGCTGCTGGAGCTCAAGGCCCGCTCGCAGACCTCGGCGGCGATCCGCTCGCTGCTCGGCCTCGCGCCGAAGACGGCGCGCCGCATCAACGCCGACGGCAGCGAGGAAGATGTGCCGCTGGCCCACGTGCACGTGGGCGACCGCCTGCGCGTGCGGCCGGGCGAGAAGGTGCCGGTCGACGGCGTGGTGGCCGAAGGCGGCAGCTCGGTCGACGAGTCGATGATTACCGGGGAGCCGATGCCCGTGACCAAGCGCGCCGGCGACCACGTCATCGGCGCGACCATGAACGCCACCGGCAGCCTGGTCATCGTGTCCGAGAAAATCGGCTCCCAGACCGTGCTGTCGCAGATCGTGCAGATGGTGGCGCAGGCGCAGCGCTCGAAGGCGCCGATGCAGCGCATGGCGGACAAGGTGGCCGGCGTGTTCGTGGCCGTGGTCATCGCCGTCGCCGTGCTCACGTTCCTGGCGTGGGGATTGTGGGGCCCGCAGCCAGGCTGGGTGTACGGCCTCATCAACGCCGTCGCGGTGCTGATCATCGCCTGCCCGTGCGCGCTCGGGCTGGCGACCCCGATGTCCATCATGGTCGCCAGCGGCAAGGGCGCGTCGAATGGCGTGCTGTTCCGCGATGCATCGGCCATCGAGAACCTGCGCAAGGTCGACACGCTGATCGTCGACAAGACCGGGACGCTCACGGAAGGCCGCCCGGCCTTCGAGCGCGGCCTCGGCATCAACGGATTCTCCGACCAGGAAGTGCTGCGCCTGGCGGCCAGCCTCGACCAGGGCAGCGAACATCCGCTGGCGGCCGCGCTGGTCGAGGCGGCGCGCCGGCAGAACCTGCCGCTCGACACGGCCGCGGATTTCGAGTCGGGCACCGGCATCGGCGTGCGGGGCACCGTGGCGGGCCGCAAACTCGCGCTCGGCAATACCGTGCTGATGGAGGCCGCGGGCGTCTCCGCCGCCGCCCTGAGCGAGGCCGGCGACGGCCTGCGCGCGCAGGGCGCGAGCGTCATGTACCTGGCCGTCGACGGCACGCTGGCCGGCCTGCTGGCGGTGTCGGACCCGATCAAGGCGACCACGCCGGAAGCGCTGCGCAGCCTGCAGGCGCAGGGCATCCGCGTGGTGATGGCCACCGGCGACGGCGTGGCCACGGCCCGGGCCGTGGCCGGCAAGCTGGGGATCGGCGAATACCACGGCGAGGTCAGGCCGGCGGACAAGCTGGCGCTGGTCGCCCGGCTCCAGCAGGAAGGCCGCGTGGTGGCGATGGCCGGGGACGGCATCAACGATGCGCCGGCGCTGGCCAAGGCCGACGTCGGCATCGCGATGGGCACCGGCACGGACGTGGCCATGAACAGCGCCCAGGTCACGCTGGTGAAGGGCGACCTGCGCGGCATCGCCCGCGCCCGCAAGCTGTCCGAGGCGACCATCCGCAACATGAAGCAGAACCTCGGCTTTGCCTTCGTCTACAACGCGCTGGGCGTGCCGCTGGCGGCCGGCGTCCTGTATGGCGCGACCGGGATGCTGCTGTCGCCGATGTTCGCCGCGCTGGCCATGAGCCTGAGCTCGGTGTCGGTGGTCTCCAATGCGCTGCGCCTGCGGCGCGCGGCGGTGTAGGCCAGCGAGGGCGGACACCGCGCGCGGCGCGTCAGAACAGCGACTGCTGCGCGGACGGCGGCTCCGGCACGCGGAACAGGTCGGCCCGCAATGGCGGGCGCTGCTGGTTGAGCCCGAAGCGGCGGCAGGCCTGCGCGAAGCGCTTGCCGACCAGCTCGGCGAAGATGCCGGTGCCGCGCATGCGCTGGCCGAATTCGGACTGGTTGTGCTTGCCGTCGCGGATCTGCTCGATCAGACTCATGACGTGGCGGCGCCGCCCCGGGTAGTGCTGCTCCAGCCATTCGACGAAGAGGTCCCGCACCTCCAGCGGCAAGCGCAGCATGACGTAGCCGGCCGCCCCGGCGCCGGCCCCGGCGGCGGTCTCGAGCACGCGCTCGATGTCGAAGTCCGTCAGCGCCGGAATGATCGGCGCCACGATGACGCCGGTGGGAATGCCCTGCCCGGCCAGGCGCCGCACGCCCTCCATGCGCCTGGCCGGCGTATTGGCGCGCGGCTCGAGCCGCCGGGCGATGTCCGCGTCGAGCGTGCCGATCGAGACGTAGACCCGGGCCAGGCCCTTGGCCGCCATGCGGGCGAGGATGTCGGCGTCGCGCGTGACCAGCGACGATTTGGTCGTGATGGCCACCGGATGGTTGAATTCCTCCAGCACCTCCAGGATGGCGCGCGTCAGCCGGTGCTCCCGCTCGATCGGCTGGTAAGGGTCGGTATTGGTGCCGAGCGCGATCACCGAGGGCACGTAGTGCTTCTTGCTCAGTTCCCGCCGCAGCAGCTCGGCCGCGTTCGGCTTGGCGAACAGCTGCGTCTCGAAGTCCAGCCCCGGCGACAGCCCGAGGTAGGCGTGGGTCGGGCGCGCGAAGCAGTACGAGCAGCCGTGCTCGCAGCCGCGGTAGACGTTGATCGACTGGTCGAACGGGATGTCGGGCGACTGGTTGCGCGTGATGATCGATTTCGCCGCTTCGAGGACCACGATGGTCTTGCGCGGGGGCAGTTCGCCGTGGGCTTCCAGGACCGCCGCGAGGCCGTCGTCGTCGGGCTCGCGCGACCAGCCGTCGAAGCGGGATTCGACGTTGGAAAGCGCCCCGCGGCCGCGCTGGAAACCGGTCTTGAGTGACGCCATGACAACTCCTGCTGCGCGTTACGATGTACTGTATAAATATACAGTATCGAGGCGCCGCATGCAGGTTTTCCGGGGGCGTGGCGGCGCGCGGGAAAGCGCCGCGGGCTGGCGGGCCGCCCTCAGGCGAGCGACGCCTTTTCGTCGACGGCGATCGCCAGCGTCTCCTTGATCTCCTCCATCACCACGTAGCTCTTGGACTGCGCGGCGCCGGGCAGCTGCAGCAGGATGTCGCCGAGCAGGCGGCGGTACTCGCCGATCTCGCGGATGCGCGCCTTGATGAGATAGTCGAAATCGCCGGACACCAGATGGCATTCGAGCACTTCCGGGATGCGCGAGACCTCGCGGCGGAACTGCTCGAACATGTTGCCGGACTTGTTGCCCAGCGAGATCTCCACGAACACCAGCAGGCCGCTGCCCAGCAGGGCCGGATTGAGCCGCGCGTAGTAGCCCATGATCACGCCGTCGCGCTCCATGCGCTTGACCCGCTCGATGCAGGGCGTGATGGTCAGCCCGACGGCCTCGGCCAGCTCTTTCATCGACATCCGCCCGTCGGCCTGGAGCAGCGCCAGGATCTTGCGGTCCAGCCGGTCGAGGCTGCGCACCGGTTGCCGGCTCGTTCTCATGAGTAGTTCCTGTTTCCTTGAAAATTACGATAACTATGACTGCATATATTTAAATAGTATAGAGAGAATTACTTTATCCACCCTCTTTTTTGGTTTCGAGCCCCCGACTATGCGAGTTCTCGTCCTTGGCAGCGGTGTAATCGGCGTGACAAGCGCCTGGTATCTGGCCCGCGCCGGCCACGAAGTCACCGTGATCGACCGCGAGGCCGCGCCCGCGCTCGGCACCAGTTTCGCCAACGCCGGGCAGATCTCGCCCGGCTACGCATCGCCGTGGGCCGCGCCCGGGGTGCCGCTCAAGGCCATCAAGTGGATGTTCCAGGAACACGCGCCGCTGTCGGTGCGCCCGGACGGCACGCTGTTCCAGCTGCAGTGGATGTGGCAGATGCTGATGAACTGCTCGGCCGAGCGCTACGCCACCAACAAGGAACGCATGGTGCGGCTGGCCGAGTACAGCCGCGACTGCATCCGCGCGCTGCGCGCCGATACCGGCATCGCCTACGAAGGCCGCCAGCAAGGCACGCTGCAGGTCTTCCGCACGCAGGAGCAGCTCGACGGCGCCGCCAAGGACATCGCCGTGCTCGAGCAGGCCGGCGTACCCTACCAGTTGCTGTCGCGCGGGGATCTCGCCGCGAGCGAACCGGCGCTGGCCGCGGTCAGCCACAAGCTGAGCGGCGGCCTGCGGCTGCCCAACGACGAAACCGGCGACTGCCAGTTGTTCACCACCCAGCTCGCGGCGATGGCCGAGGGCCTCGGCGTGAAGTTCCACTACGACCGCACCATCGACGGGCTGCTGACCCGCGGCGACACCGTCACCGGCGCGATGATCGGCGGCCAGCCGGTGACGGCCGACCTCGTGGTGGTGGCGCTGGGAAGCTGGTCGACGCCGTTCCTGAAGAACATCCTGCCGGGCCTCTCGAACCTGCCGGTCTACCCGCTCAAGGGTTTCTCCATCACCGTGCCGATGGCCGACGCGGAGCGCAGCCCGGTGTCGACCGTGCTCGACGAAACCTACAAGGTCGCCATCACGCGCTTCGACGACCGCATCCGCGTGGGCGGCATGGCCCAGATCGTCGGCTACGACCGTTCGCTGGACCCGTCCAAGCGCCGCACGCTCGAGCACGTGGTGACCGACCTGTTCCCGGGCGCCGGCGACGTCAGCCGCGCCACCTTCTGGACCGGCCTGCGCCCGATGACGCCGGACGGCACGCCCATCGTCGGCCCCACGCCGCTCAAGGGCCTGTGGCTCAACACCGGCCACGGCACGCTGGGCTGGACCATGGCCTGCGGCTCGGGCAAGCTGCTGTCGGACCTGGTGTCCGGCACCTCGCCGGCCATCCGCGCCGACGACCTGTCGGTGACGCGCTACCTCAAGCAGCCGGGCGCGCGCGCCGCGCACCGCCCCGCGGTGGCCTGAGCGGCCGGCCAGGCCGGCTTGCGGTCTTCCTTCTCCGGTCTGCACGCCGCATGCGGGAAAGGGGAGCAAACCCTCGGCACGCGGCGCATTAAACGGCGCTTTATCAGCAAAAAGGGCGACCCTTTCGGGGCCGCCCTTCTTGTTTCTACCGCGCCGCCGTCAGAACTGCGCTTCGCTCAAGGCGTTGACCGGCGCCGCGCCGGCCACGATGGCATCGCGCAAACCCGACGCCTGCGACAGGATGTGCTCGGCGAAGAAATGCGCCGTGGCGATCTTGGCGCCGTGGAACGCCGCGTCCTCGCCGTGCTTCGCCTGCGCGGCCAGCATCGCGCGGGCGAGCTGCCAGCCCGAGAACACGATGCCGCACAGCTTCAGGTAAGGCACGCTGCCGGCGAACACCGCGTTGGGGTCCGTCTTGGCATGTCCGGCCACGAACGCCACCGCGGCTTCGAGCGCCGCGCGGCCCCGCGCCAGTTGCGCCTGCACCGCCACGAAGGCCGCGCCGCCCTGCTTACCCAGCGCGGCCTCGGTCTCGGCGATCTGCGCGCAGATCGCGCGCGCGGTCGCGCCGCCGTCGCGCGCGGTCTTGCGCCCGACCAGGTCGTTGGCCTGGATGGCGGTGGTGCCTTCGTAGATCGGCAGGATGCGCGCGTCGCGGTAGTGCTGCGCGGCGCCGGTCTCCTCGATGAAGCCCATGCCGCCGTGCACCTGCACGCCGAGGCTGGTGACTTCGATCGACAGCTCGGTGCTCCAGCCCTTGACGACGGGCACCAGGAACTCGTAGAAGGCCTGGGACTGCCGGCGCACGGCCTCGTCCGGATGCCGGTGCGCGGTGTCGCACGCGCCCGCGGCCACGTAGGCCACCGCGCGCGCGCCTTCGGTCAGCGCGCGCATGGTCATCAGCATGCGCTTGACGTCGGGGTGGTGGATGATGGTGACCGCCTCGCGCGCGGAGCCGTCGACCGGGCGGCTCTGCACGCGCTCGCGGGCGAAGGCCACGGCCTGCTGGTAGGCGCGCTCGGACACCGCCACGCCCTGCATGCCGACCGAGAAGCGCGCCGAGTTCATCATGATGAACATGTACTCGAGGCCGCGGTTCTCCTCGCCCACCAGCGTGCCGATGGCGCCGCCGTGGTCGCCAAACTGCAGCACGGCGGTGGGGCTGGCCTTGATGCCGAGCTTGTGCTCGATCGACACGCAGTGCACGTCGTTGCGCGCGCCGGTGGAGCCGTCTTCATTGACCAGGAACTTGGGCACGATGAACAGCGAGATGCCCTTCACGCCCTCGGGCGCATCGGGCGTGCGCGCCAGCACGAGATGGACGATGTTCCGTGCCATGTCGTGCTCGCCGTAGGTGATGAAGATCTTGGTGCCGAACACCTTGTAGGTGCCGTCGCCCTGCGGCTCGGCGCGCGTGCGCACCGCGGCCAGGTCCGAGCCGGCCTGCGGCTCGGTCAGGTTCATGGTGCCGGTCCACTCGCCCGAGATCAGCCTGGGCAGGAAGACGGCCTTCTGCGCGTCGCTGCCGGCGGTGAGCAGCGCCTCGATGGCGCCGTCGGTCAGCAGCGGGCACAGCGCGAACGACAGGTTGGCGCTGTTGAGCATCTCGTTGCAGGCGGTGGCGATCAGCTTGGGCAGGCCCTGGCCGCCGAAGTCCGGCGAATGCAGCACGCCCTGCCAGCCGCCTTCGGCGAACTGGCGGAAGGCTTCCTTGAAGCCGGCCGTGGTCGTCACCACGCCGTCCTTCCAGCTGCTGGGGGCGGTGTCGCCGATGCGGTTGAGCGGCGCCACCACCTGCTCGTTGAACTTGGCCGCCTCGTCGAGCACCGCCTGCGCCGTCTCCGGCGTGGCGTCCTCGAAACCGGGCAGCTTGCTGACTGCGTCGAGGCCAGCCAGTTCGTTCATCACGAACAGCATGTCCTTGAGCGGGGCACGATAGGTCATCGATGTCTCCGGGTATGTATGAAAAAGCCGTTCGCGGGCGGACCCGGAACGGCTTGCACTTTCTGGCCGGGCCCTGCGGGCCCGCGCGATCAGCCCAGCGCCGCCACCAGTTCCGGCACGACGGTGTTCAGGTCGCCGACCAGGCCGTAGTCGGCCACCGAGAAGATCGGCGCCTCGGCGTCCTTGTTGATCGCCACGATCACCTTGGAGTCCTTCATGCCGGCCAGATGCTGGATCGCGCCCGAGATGCCGACGGCGATGTACAGCTGCGGCGCGACGATCTTGCCGGTCTGCCCGACCTGGTAGTCGTTCGGCACGAAGCCGGCGTCCACCGCGGCGCGCGAGGCGCCCATCGCGGCGTTCAGCTTGTCGGCCAGCGGCGTCAGCACCTTGGTGTAGTTCTCGCCCGAGCCCACGCCGCGGCCGCCGGACACGATGATCTTGGCGGCGGTCAGTTCCGGGCGGTCGCTCTTGGTGACTTCGCGCGAGACGAATTGCGAGATGCCCGTGTCGGCCACGGCCGGCAGGTTCTCCACGGCGGCCGAGCCGCCTTCGGCGGCGGCGGCGTCGAAACCGGTGCCGCGCACGGTGATGACCTTGACCTTGTCCGACGACTGCACGATCGAGATCGCGTTGCCGGCGTAGATCGGGCGCTCGAAGGTGTCCGGGCCGTCGACCTTGGTGATGTCCGACAGTTGGGCCACGTCCAGCTTGGCGGCCACGCGCGGCAGGATGTTCTTGCCGTAGGCGGTGGCGGGCGCCAGGATGTGGCTGTAGTCGCTGGCGATGGCCAGCACCTGCTCGGCGATGTTCTCGGCCAGGCCGTCGCCGAAATACGGCGCGTCGGCCAGCAGCACCTTGGCCACGCCGGCGATCTTGGCGGCGGCCTCGGCGGCGGCCTTGGCATTGGCGCCGGCAACCAGCACGTGGACGTCGCCGCCGCACTGGACGGCCGCGGTCACGGTGTTCAGCGTGGCCGACTTGATGGATTGGTTGTCGTGTTCAGCAATGACGAGTGCAGTCATGTTTTATCTCCTGGCGCTCAGATGACCTTGGCTTCGTTCTTCAGCTTCTGCACCAGCGTCGCGACGTCCGGCACCATCACACCCGCGCTGCGCTTGGGCGGCTCGACGACCTTGACGGTCTTCAGGCGCGGCGCGACATCGACGCCGAGGTCCTCGGGCTTGACGGTCTCGAGCGGCTTCTTCTTGGCCTTCATGATGTTGGGCAGCGTGACGTAGCGCGGCTCGTTCAGGCGCAGGTCGGTGGTGACCACCGCCGGCAGCTTGAGCGACAGCGTTTCCAGGCCGCCGTCCACTTCGCGCGTCACCGAGGCCCGGCCATCGGCGACCGTCACCTTGGAGGCGAAGGTGGCTTGCGGCAGGCCCGCCAGCGCGGCCAGCATCTGGCCGGTCTGGTTGGAGTCGTCGTCGATGGCCTGCTTGCCCAGGATCACCAGCTGCGGCTGTTCCTTCTCGACCAGTGCCTTGAGCAGCTTGGCCACGGCCAGCGGCTGCAGGTCTTCGTTCGACTCGACCAGGATGCCGCGGTCGGCGCCGATCGCCATCGCGGTGCGCAGGGTTTCCTGGCATTGCGCCACGCCGCACGACACGGCGATCACCTCGGTCGCCACGCCGGCTTCCTTCAGACGCACCGCTTCTTCCACGGCGATTTCGTCAAACGGGTTCATGCTCATCTTGACGTTGGCCAGATCCACGCCCGTGCCGTCCGACTTGACCCGGACCTTGACGTTGTAATCCACCACGCGCTTGACTGCGACGAGTACTTTCATGCGCTCACTCCACTGATAGTCGATAGTCAGAAATTTGGTTCGCCCGCCATTATAACCACCGGGTCGGCGGCCTTCTTGTTTTTCGAACGGTCGTACTATTTTATCGGCAAAGAATTGCCGGGCATAGCCCGGCAGCGTGAAAACCTCGCGCCATTGTGCCGCGGACTGCCCAGCGGCACGCCGGTCTGCGGGGTTTTCTCCAACTTACCAGGCGGTAATCACCGAATCCTTGTACGTGCTCAGCACGTACTGCTTGACCTCGGGCGAGTGGTAGGCCTTCACCAGCTTGGCCACCCACGGCTTGTTCCGGTCCGCTTCGCGGATGGCGATCAGGTTGGCATAGGGGCCCTTCGGGCCTTCCATCGCGATCGCGTCCTTGGTCGGCGACAGGCCGGCGGACTCGGCATAGTTGCCGTTGATGGCGGCGGCGTCGAGGTCGTCCAGCGAGCGCGGCAACTGGGCCGCGTCCAGTTCCACGATCCTGATCTTCTTCGGGTTGGACACGATGTCCAGCGGCGTGGCCTTCAGGCCGGCATCCGGGCGCAGCTTGATGATGCCCTTGCTCTGCAGCAGCAGCAGGCCGCGGCCGCCGTTGGTGGGGTCGTTGGGCACGCCCACGCGCGCGCCGTCCTTGAGCTGGTCGAGCGACTTGAGCTTCTTCGAGTACACGCCCATCGGGAAGGTCACGGTGAAGCCGACGTGGGTGAACTTGTAGCCGCGGTCCTTGATCTGCGCTTCCAGGTACGGCAGGTGCTGGTAGCTGTTGGCGTCGAGGTCGCCCGCTGCCAGCGCGGCGTTGGGCTGGATGTAGTCGCTGAACTCCACCAGCTGGATGTTGAGGCCGTCCCTGGCCGCGACCTTCTTCACCTGCTCCATGATCTGGGCGTGCGGGCCGCCCGTGACGCCGACCTTGATCGGCTTTTCCTGCGCGATGGCGCCGGTGGCGAAGGCGGCGCCGATGGCGGCGCCGGCGATCCATTGCAGCACGTTGCGACGTTGCATGACTGGCTTCCTTGTTTCCCGAATGCTCTGATTGCCGGCTTTCTTCCGCATGTCCCGGCGCTCACTTATTGCTTACTTATGGCTGATGCGCCGCACCAGCCAGTCGCCGAAGCTCTGCACCGCCTGCACGAAGACGATCAGGATCAGCACCACCGCCACCATCACCTCGGTGATGTAGCGCTGGTAGCCGTAGCGGATGCCGAGGTCGCCCAGCCCGCCGCCGCCGATGGCGCCGGCCATCGCCGAGTAGCCCACCAGGCTGACGAAGGTGATGGTCAGGCCCGCCACGATGCCGGGCATGGCCTCGGGCAGCAGCACCTTCATGACGATCTGGCCGGTGGTCGCGCCCATCGACTGGGCCGCTTCCACCAGACCCTTGTCGACCTCGCGCAGCGCGCTTTCCACCAGCCGCGCGATGAACGGGATCGCGGCGATGGTTAGCGGCACCACGGCCGCCGTGGTGCCGATCGACGAGCCGACGACGAAGCGCGTAAACGGGATCACCACCACCAGCAGGATGATGAACGGGATCGAGCGCACCGCGTTGACCACCACGCCGATGGTGCGGTTGAACAGCGGGTGCGACAGCACGCCGCCGCGGTTGGTCAGGTGCAGCAGCACGCCCAGTGGCACGCCGAACAGCGCCCCGACCACGCCCGAGATGCCCACCATCAGCAGGGTCTCGTTGAACGAGGTCAGGAACAGGTCAAACATTTCAGACCACATGCTCGATCTCCTCCACTACCACGCCTTGCTCCTGCAGGAAGGCCATCGCGGCCTTGACGTCGGCCGGCTCGCCGGTGGCCATGATGGCCAGCGAGCCGAAGGCCTGCCCCTGGATCTCGTCGATGTGCCCGTGCAGGATATTGAAGTCCAGCCCGTGGCGGCGGATGGCCTGGGCCAGCACCGGCTGGTCCACGCCGGCGCCGGTGAAGGCGAGGCGGTAGACGTGGTCGCGGCCGTTGCCGAGCCGGCTTTCCACGCGCTTGAGCACGCTCGCCGGCAGCTCCTGCGCGATCACGTCGCCGATCATGGCGCGCGTGACCTCGTGCTGCGGGCGCAGGAAGACGTCGATCACGCGGCCGCTTTCCACCACCTGCCCGGCTTCGAGCACGGCCACGCGGTCGCACACCTGTTTGATCACTTCCATCTGGTGCGTGATCATGACGATGGTCAGGCCCAGGTCGCGGTTGATCTGGCGCAGCAGCTCCAGGATGGCGCGCGTGGTTTCCGGGTCGAGCGCCGAGGTGGCCTCGTCGGACAGCAGCACCTTGGGCTTGCTCGCCAGCGCGCGGGCGATGCCCACGCGCTGCTTCTGCCCGCCGCTGATCTGGGCGGGATAGCGGTCCTTCAGCGCCGACAGGCCGACCAGATCCAGCAGCGGCAGCACCGTCGCGGAGATCTCGCTCCTGGACTTGCCGGCCAGCTCCAGCGGCAGCGCCACGTTGTCGTACACGGTGCGCGACGACAGCAGGTTGAAATGCTGGAAGATCATGCCGATGTCGCGGCGGGCCTGGCGCAGCGCGCCGCTGCCGAGCGCGGTCAGGTCCTGGCCGGCGACGATCACGCGGCCGGCGCTGGGCCGGTTGAGCAGGTTGATGGCGCGCACCAGCGTGCTCTTGCCGGCGCCGCTGCGGCCGATGATGCCGAAGACCTCGCCGGGGGCGATGGACAGGCTGACATCCCGCAATGCATGCACTTCGCCCGACCCGCCGGGAAAGCGCTGCGATAGACCTTGCAGTTCGATCATGTGAAATGAAAACGGCAACAGGCGAGAAATGTCTCAAGCGCTGTTGCCGCATCTTGTTTTTTTGGCGAAGCTCGCATTTTAAGCGATCCGCTTCATACCAGAAACGACTTTTTGCCGATGTCTTTATATGTTCACGGCATATGGAACGGCAAAAAGCTGCTTAGGCGCCCCGCCACGAAGGGGGCCGCTTGTCCAGGAAGGCCTGCACGCCTTCCAGTGCCGCGTCGTCCATCATGTTGCAGGCCATCGTCTGGCCGGCCAGCTGGTAGGCCGCCTCGATGCCCATCTCCAGCTGGCGGTAGAACAGCCCCTTGCCGGCGGCCACCGCCGCGGCCGGCTTGGCGCAGATGCTGGCGGCCAGGCGCGCGACCTCGGCGTCGAGCGCGTCGGCCGGCACCACGCGGTTGACCAGGCCGCGCTCGCGCGCCTGTGCCGCATCGATCATGTCGCCGGTCAGCAGCATCTCCAGCGCCTGCTTGCGCGAGACGTTGCGCGACAGCGCCACGCCCGGCGTCGAGCAGAACAGGCCGAGGTTGACGCCGGACACCGCGAAGCGGGCGTCGTCGGCCGCCACCGCCAGGTCGCACATCGCCACCAGTTGGCAGCCGGCGGCGGTGGCGATGCCCTGCACGCGCGCGATCACCGGCTGCGGCATCTTGTGGATCGCCATCATCATGCGCGTGCAGCGGTCGAACAGCGCGCGGTAGTAGGCATGCGACGGGCTGGCGCGCATCTCGCGCAGGTCGTGGCCGGCGCAGAAGGCGCGCCCGGCCCCGGCCAGCACCACCACGCGCACGGCGGGATCGGCGGCGATGCGGGAGAACGCGGCGGCGAGCGCGTCGAGCAGGCCCTCGGACAAGGCGTTGAAGGCCTCGGGGCGGTTCATGGTCAGCCGCAGCACGCCCGCGGCGTCCAGGCTCTCGGCCAGCAGCGGCGTGGCCGCGCGGTTGTCGGTTTCTGCCATGCCGGCGGTCTCCTGTATTTGCTGTTTCTTATTGCTCGAGCAGCACCTTGAGGTGCGCCAGCACGCTGCGCCCGAGCGCGCTGAGGTTGTAGCCGCCCTCCAGGCAACTGACGATGCGCCCGCTGGCGTGGGCGCGGGCCACTTCCATCAGTTGCGCGGTGATCCAGGCGTAGTCCTGCTCGACCAGGCCCATCTGCCCGAGGTCGTCCTCGCGGTGGGCGTCAAAGCCCGCCGAGATGAACAGCATCTGCGGCTTGAAGTCGTGCAGGCGCGGCAGCCAGATCGTCTCCACCACCTCGCGCACCGCCAGCCCGTTGGTATAGGCCGGCAGCGGGATGTTCGACATGTTGGCGGCGATGTGCTCGGTGCCGCTGTAGGGATAGAACGGGTGCTGGAAGAAGCTGCACATCAGCACCCGCTGGTCGCAGCGGAACGCCGCCTCGGTACCGTTGCCGTGGTGCACGTCGAAATCGACGATGGCCACCCGCTCCAGCCCGTGCGCGGCCAGCGCGTGGCGCGCCGCCACCGCCACGTTGTTGTAGAAGCAGAAGCCCATCGCGCGGTCCGGCTCGGCGTGGTGGCCGGGCGGGCGCACGCAGCAGAAGGCGTTCTCGATCTCGCCGGCGATCACCGCGTCGGTGGCGGCCACGGCGGCGCCGGCGGCCAGCCCGGCGGCGGCCAGCGTGTGACTGTTCATCAGCGTGTCGGGGTCGATCGGGTGATAGCCGCTGGCGGGGCTGGCGGCGGCCAGGCTGGCGACGTATTCCGGCCGGTGCACGCGCCCGATCTGCTCGGCCGTGGCGGGCGGGGCTTCGCGCCGGTCCAGCAGGCCATCCATGCCGTGCGAGATCAACTGGTCCTCGATGGCCTGCAGGCGCTCCGGGCATTCCGGATGAAAATGCCCCATCTCATGCAGCAGGAATTCGGGATGCGTGTAGAAGCCTGTCGGCATGTCTTCTTGCTTTATGGTTGTCTCCAATCGCTACGTTAGCACATGCCGGCGCGGCCACCCAGCGGGGCGCCGCGCGCGCACCATCCGCTATACTCGCAGCGACTTGCAAAGGACACCATGACCGACATCCAGCGCTCCTTGCGCCGCCCCTTGCTGGGCGCCGCGCTTTCCGCTGCCGCATTGAGCTTGTGCGGCGTCTCCCCCGCCCTGCTTGCGGCCGGCAAGCGCCGCGTGAGCGTGCGCGAAGAAGAGATCGAGCCGGGCCGCTACCGCGACAACCCCAGGAGCCGCGCGTTCATCGACGACATGGTGGCGCGCCACGGCTTCCCGCGCGCCACGCTCGAAGACTGGTTCGGCCAGACCGTCTATTCGTCCACGGTGGCGCGCCTGATCATGCCGCCGGCCACGCCGGGGCGCAAAAGCTGGCGCGCCTACCGCTCGCGCTTCATCGAGCCGATCCGCATCAACGCCGGCGTGCGCTTCTGGCAGCAGAACCGCGACACGCTGCGCCGCGCCGAGGCCGAGTTCGGCGTGCCGGCCTCGGTGATCGTCGGCATCATCGGCGTGGAGACCATCTACGGGCGCGACATGGGCACGTTCCGCGTGATCGACTCGCTCTCCACGCTGGCCTTCGACTACCCCGACACGCCCAACCGCGAGGCCCGCACCACGCTGTTCCGCAACCAGCTCTCCGACTACCTGCTGTGGTGCCGCGACACCAGCACCGACGTGTTCTCGGTGCTGGGCTCCTACGCCGGCGCGATCGGCATCCCGCAGTTCATGCCCACCAGCCTGCGCGAGTACGCCATCGACTACGACGGCGACGGCCACATCGACCTGCGCAACAGCCCCACCGACGCCATCGGCAGCGTGGGCCGCTTCCTGCAGCTGCACGGCTGGGAACAGGGCCGCCCGGTGGCGTGGCGCATCGCGCCCGACGAAGGCAGCCGCGGCATCGCCACGGCCGCGGCCGACGGCGAGCCCTGGCCGACCCGCACGCTGAGCCAGTTGCTCAAGGCCGGCCTGCGCGTGGACGAGCCGATCGACCTCGCGCGCGAAGGCGAGACCGGCGTGCTGGTGGTGGACCTGCCCACGCCGGGCGAGACCACCGACTACATGCTGGGCCTGCGCAATTTCTACGTGCTCACGCGCTACAACCGCAGCTTCTTCTACGCGCTGGCGGTGTACCAGCTCGGCGAAGCGGTCAAGGCGGCGATGGCCTGACGCCAGTCGCCGCCGCCGGCAAACAAAAAGCCCCGCTGCCATGAGCGGGGCTTTTTGCTGGCGCGCACGATGCGTGCGATGCGCGCGATGCCTGTGGCGCGGGCCTCAGGCCGGGAACACCCCGGTGGACAGATAGCGGTCGCCGCGGTCGCACACCACGAAGACGATGGTGGCGTTCTCCACTTCCTCGGCGATGCGCAGCGCCACGCACAGCGCGCCGGCGGCGGAGATGCCGCAGAAGATGCCTTCCTCGCGCGCCATGCGGCGCGCCATGTGCTCGGCGTCGCCCTGGCTGACCAGTTCGGTGCGGTCGATGTACTTGGGATCGTAGATCTTCGGCATGTACGCCTCCGGCCACTTGCGGATGCCGGGAATGCGCGAGCCTTCGGCCGGCTGCGCGCCGACCACCTGCACCGCGGCGCTCTGCTCCTTGAGGTAGCGCGACACGCCGGTGATGGTGCCGGTGGTGCCCATCGCCGAGACGAAGTGAGTGATGCGCCCTTCGGTCTCGCGCCAGATCTCGGGGCCGGTGGTCTCGTAATGGGCCAGCGGGTTGTCCGGGTTGGCGAACTGGTCGAGGATCACGCCGCGGCCGTCGCGCTCCATCGAGTCGGCGAGGTCGCGCGCGTACTCCATGCCGCCCTTGACCGGCGTGAGGATGATCTCGGCGCCATACGCGGCCATGCTCTGGCGGCGCTCCATGCTCAGGTCCTCGGGCATGATCAGCACCATCTTGTAGCCGCGGATGGCGGCGGCCATCGCCAGCGCGATGCCGGTGTTGCCCGAGGTGGCCTCGATCAGCGTGTCGCCCGGCTTGATGCGGCCGCGCGCCTCGGCGCGGGCGATCATCGACACCGCCGGCCGGTCCTTGACCGAGCCCGCCGGGTTGTTGCCCTCGAGCTTGCCGAGAATTACGTTGCCACGCGGGGCGCCGGCGGCGCCGGGGATGCGCTGCAGTTGCACCAGCGGCGTATTGCCGATGGTGTCTTCGATCGTCTTGTAGGCCATGATGAGCGGGATTCCGAATGTCGGCGGACATTGTAATCCAGCCGTAATACTCGCGCCGGCAGGCGCGCCGGGCCGCCGCGGCTGCGACAACCCGCCTCATGGCAACGCCGGCGGGACAGCAAGCGTCAGGCCTCGGCCTCGCCGCCCTTGCGCTCGCCCAGCAGGTGGTACAGCAGGATGGCGCCGAAGGTGGCGGTGCCGATGCCGCCCAGCGTCATGCCGCCGAGCTTGAGGGTCAGGTCGCCGGCGGCCACGGTCAGCGTGGCGCCTACCGTGATGAGGTTGCGCGAGCTGGAGAAGTCCACCTTGTTCTCGACCCAGATGCGCCCCGCGGTGGCCGAGATCAGGCCGAACACGACGATGGTCAGGCCGCCGATCACCGGCCCCGGGATGGTCAGGATCAGCGCGCCGAACTTGGGCGAGAAGCCCAGGATGAGCGCCACCACCGCGGCCACCACGAAGATCAGCGTGGAGTAGATCCGCGTCACCGCCATCACGCCCATGTTCTCGGCGTAGGTGGTCACGCCGGTGCCGCCGCCGCCCGCCGAAATGATGGTGGCGATGCCGTCGCCGATGAACGCGCGGCCGATGTACGGGTCGAGATTGCGCCCGGTCATCACGCTGATGGCCTTGATGTGCCCGAGGTTCTCGGCCACCAGCACGATCGCCACCGGCGCGATCAGCAGCATGGCGCTGGCCTGGAACACCGGCGAAGTGAACACCGGCAGACCGAACCAGCTCGCCGCGGCCACGCCGGAGAAGTCGATGGCCTTGCCCAGCCCCATGAGGTTGGTGCAGACGTAGTACAGCAGGTAGCCGAACAGCCCGCCGACCAGCACCGGCAGGCGGCGCAGCATGCCCGGCGCGTGCACCGCCACCAGGCCCACCGCCAGCACCGTGGCCAGGCCGACCCAGGTGTCGAGCGCCGCGCCGCTCACGGCCTTGACCGCCACCGGCGCGAGATTCAGGCCGATGGCCGCGACGATGGCGCCCGTGACCACCGGCGGCATCAGCCGCTCCACCCAGCGGTAGCCCACCGCCTGCACCACCAGCCCGATGACGAGGTAGAGCGCGCCCGCGGCGATGATGCCGCCGAGCGCGACCGGGATGTTCGGGTTCGGGCCGCTGCCGGCATAGCCGGTGGCAGCGATCACCACCGCGATGAAGGCGAAGCTCGAGCCGAGGTAGCTCGGCACCCGGCCGCGCACGCACAGGAAGAAGATCAGCGTGCCGATGCCGGAGAACAGGATCGCGATATTGGGATTGAAGCCCATCAGGATCGGCGCGATGGCGGTCGAGCCGAACATCGCCACCACGTGCTGGATGCCCGCCAGCACGGTCTGGCCGGCAGGCAGCCGCTCGTCGGGCGCGATCACGCCATGTGTCTTCAGCCGCCACCTGGGCAGGAATCCCGCGTCCTCACCATTTGCCATCGTCGAGCTCCCTTTCTTGTCCTTGGCCTGGAGATCCGGCCTGGGTTGGTTTGTCGTGGCCGCGCGGCCGGCTCGGTCCGCGCGGGCGTGCGCATGATACCGCGCGGCCGCATTCATGCGAAGCCACCGGGACTAGCACAAGCCGTACCAGCGCATGCCGGCGCGGGCATGCGGCCTTGCCACGATCGTGGTGCATGCAGGCGGGAAGCCCCGGACGCGGCCGGGGCTTCGACGGTGCGCCGCGCGCCGCGCGCGACGGCATACACGATGGCATGCGCGACGGCTTGCGCGATGACACGCGGCGCGGCGCTCCGGGGAGCGCGGATTACTTGAGGGCCTTGGCCGGCGCCTTCTCCGCGGGCCTGGCCTCCTTCTTCGCCACGGCCGCGGCAGCGGGCTTCGGCGCGGCGCCCGCGCCGATGGTCATGCCGGCTTCCTGCAGCCGCGCCACCGACTTCTGGCCCAGGCCCTTGACGCGGTCGGCGAGGTCGGCCGCATCCCTGAAGGGCCCGCCCTTGGCGCGCTCGGCCACGATGGTGCTGGCCGTGGCCGGGCCGATGCCCTTGAGCGTCACCAGCGTGGCCTCGTCGGCGGTGTTCACGTCGACGGCGGCATGGGCCGCGCCCGCCAGCGAAAAGCAGAGCGCGAGCGCCAGCACCGCATGCCTGGACACCAGCCTGACCGACCGCGCGAGCGAGTGCCTGATCGAGTGCGGAATCGACTGCTTGAGCGATTGCATGAGCGACCGCGTGCGTGACTGCACGAGCGGTTGCATGAGCGACTGCCTGATTGCCTGATTGCGCATTGGAGATTCTCCTGTCCGTTGTGAAGGTTGCCGCGTCCTGGCCGGACGCCGCAAGACCGAGGATAGAAGCGCGCGGCGCGCCTGGCGCATCCTGCAACCAAAGTTCACGTCGGCTACCAGGATGTGTCCGCGCGCGGCTCCAAAAGAAAAACGCGCGCCGAAGCGCGCGTCCAGGCTGTCAGGAAGATCAGCTTGCCGCTTGCGTTCTCCCCGCTCCCGCACGCGGGAGAGGGGAGCAGACCGGAAGCAATCGAAGGTTCCGCGTCGATCCGGCCACGGGCCGCGGTGCGCGGCCTCAGCCCCGGCGCTGCAGCAGCCAGCGGCAGTAGCGCGACACGCCTTCCTCGACCGTGTAGAACGCATCCTTGTAGCCGGCCGCGCGCAGGCGCGACATGTCGGACTGCGTGTAGCACTGGTACTTGCCGCGCAGCGCGTCGGGGAACTTGATGTATTCCACCAGCCCTTCCTGCACCAGCTCGTCCAGGCTCAGGCGCGGCTTGTCCTCGGCTTCGCGCAGCGTGTTGACCACGGCGCTGGCGATGTCGTTGAACGGCTGCGCGTGGCCGGTGCCGAGGTTGAAGATGCCCGACTTGTCCGGATGCTCGAGGAAGAACAGATTGACCTTCACCACGTCCTCGACCGAGACGAAATCGCGCGTGTGGCCGCCGGGGCCGTAGCCGCCGTATTCGCCGAACAGCTTGACCGTGCCGTCGGCGCGGAACTGGTTGAAGTTGTGGAACGCCACCGAGGCCATGCGCCCCTTGTGCGCCTCGCGCGGGCCGTAGACGTTGAAGTAGCGGAAGCCCACGATCTGCGACAGCGCCGACGGCAGCGTGCGCCGCACCACCTGGTCGAACAGGAACTTGGAGTAGCCGTAGACGTTGAGCGGCTGCTCGTGCTCGCGGTCTTCCCGGAACACCTGCGAGGCGCCGTAGGTGGCCGCCGACGAGGCGTAGAGGAACTGCGCGCCCTGCTCCAGGCAGGCTTCCATCAGCGCGCGCGTGTAGCGGTAGTTGTTCTCCATCATGTAGCGGCCGTCGTGCTCCATCGTGTCGGAGCAGGCGCCCTCGTGGAACACCGCGCGCACCTTGCCGAAGTCGCCGCGCGCGAAACGGGCCAGGAATTCGGTCTTGTCGACGTAGTCGCGGATGTCGCAGTCGACCAGGTTGTGGAATTTCTCCGCGCGCGTCAGGTTGTCGACGGCGACGACATTGTCCTCGCCGCGGTCGTTCAGGCCCTTGACGAGGTTGCTGCCGATGAAGCCGGCCGCGCCGGTAACGATGATGGTCATGTGCGTGAGGACTCGTGCGAGCCGGAAGACGGTGCCGCGCCCTGCGCCGGCGTACCGAACAGTTCAGGATAGGTGACCACGGCGGTGCCGAGCTTGCCCACCACGATGCCGCCGGCGCGGTTGGCGTGCTGCACGGCCTCCTTGAGCGGCACGCCCGCGCCGAGCATGGTGGCGAGCGTGGCGATCACGGTGTCGCCGGCGCCCGAGACGTCGTAGACCTCGCGCGCCTGCGCTGACACGTGCAGCACTTCGGCCTCGGTGTAGAGCGTCATGCCCTCTTCCGAGCGCGTCAGCAGCAGCGCTTCCAGGTGCAGCTCGCGGCGCAGGTTCTGGGCGCGGATGGTGAGGTCGGACTCGGTCTTCCAGGCCCCCACCACGTGGCGCATCTCGGCGCGGTTGGGCGTGATCAGCGTGGCGCCGCGATAGCGCGAGTAGTCGTCGCCCTTGGGATCGACCAGCACCAGGCAGCCGGCCGCGCGGCCCGCTTCCACCATGCGGCCCACGTGCGCCAGCCCGCCCTTGCCGTAGTCGGACAGCACCAGCACCTTGTATTCCTTGACCAGGGTCTGGAAGCGCTCCTGCACGGAAAGCAGCACCTCGTGCGCGGGCGGGTTCTCGAAGTCCACGCGCAGCAGTTGCTGCTGGTGCGCCACCACGCGCAGCTTGATGGTGGTGTTGACGCTCGCGTCGCGATGCAGGTAGGGCTGCACGTGGCTGGCCGCCAGCAGGGTCTCGAGCGTGCGGCCGGGCTCGTCGTCGCCGACCACGCCGAGCATGCCGACGCTGGCGCCGAGCGCGGCCGCGTTGCGCGCCACGTTGGCCGCGCCGCCGAGGCGCTCGTCGCTGCGCTTGATCTGCACGACCGGCACCGGCGCTTCCGGCGAGATGCGCTCCACGTCGCCGAACCAGTAGCGGTCCAGCATCATGTCGCCCGTCACCAGGATGCGGGCTTGATTGATCTGTTGCAGCGGAATGTGGTTCTTGCTCATGGAATCCTTGGCAACGCGGCCCGGTCCGTCAGCCAGCGCGTCGGCTTGTTCTTCCCGTTGGTTTCTCGGTTAGCGCGTCGTGGTCGGCCGCCCGATCGCATGATATTCGATGCCTGCTTCCTGCATGGCCTCGGGCTCGTACAGATTGCGTCCGTCGAAGATGACGGGCGCCGTCAGGCGGCGCTTGATCTGGTTGAAGTCGGGGCTGCGGAAGACCTTCCATTCCGTGACGATGACCAGCGCGTCGGCGCCGTCCAGCGTGTCCATCTGCGCGTCGCTGAAATGCACGCGCGCGAAGCCGCCCTCGATGTCGGCGAGGTCCTCCTCCAGCACGCGGCGCGCCTCGGCCATCGAGATCGGGTCGTGCACGCGCAGCGCGGCGCCGCGCGACACCAGCGCGCGCGCCAGCACCCGCGACGGCGCCTCGCGCATGTCGTCGGTGTTGGGCTTGAACGCCAGGCCCCACACCGCGAAGGTGCGCCCCGCGAGATCCTCGCCGAAGCGGCGCACGATCTTGTCGGCCAGCACCTGCTTCTGCGCGTCGTTGACGGCCTCGACCGCCTCCAGCACGCGCATGGGCTTGCCGTGCGCGCTCGCGGTGCGCATCAGCGCCTGCACGTCCTTGGGAAAGCACGAGCCGCCGTAGCCGGCGCCGGCATAGAGGAAACTATAGCCGATGCGCGGATCGGAGCCGATGCCCATGCGCACCAGCTCGATGTCGGCGCCGACCTCGTCGGCCAGGTTGGCCAGCTCGTTCATGAACGAGATGCGCGTGGCCAGCATCGAGTTGGCGGCGTACTTGGTGAACTCGGCCGAGCGCACGTCCATGTAGAAGGTGCGCTCGTGGTTGCGGTTGAACGGCGCGTAGAGCTGGCGCATGATGGCCTTGGCGTGGCGGCCCGCGACGTCGGCGTCGCAGCCCAGCACGATGCGGTCGGGACGCATGAAGTCCTCCACCGCGGCGCCTTCCTTGAGGAACTCGGGGTTGGACACCACCGAGAACTGCAGGTCTTCCAGGCTGCGCGCGGCCAGCTCGGCGCGGATCGCCTGGGCGACGCGGTCGCCGGTGCCGACCGGCACGGTCGACTTGTCCACCACCACCTTGAAGCCGGTCATGTGGCGGCCGATGTTGCGCGCCGCCGCCAGCACATACTGCAGGTCGGCCGAGCCGTCCTCGTCGGGCGGCGTGCCGACCGCGATGAACTGCACGTCGGCGTGCTCGACGCTCGCCGCCACGTCGGTGGAAAAGGTCAGCCGGCCGGCCTCGCGATTGCGCAGGATCAGTTCCTTGAGGCCCGGCTCGTAGATCGGCACGCCGCCGGCGTTGAGCAGCGCGATCTTGCGCTCGTCCACATCCAGGCAGAACACGTCGTTGCCCAGTTCGGCCAGGCAGGCCCCGGTCACTAGACCGACGTAGCCGCTGCCGATAACGGTGACTTTCATAGCTTGTACTCCAGATAGGGATTGGCGTGCGACGCCGGGGCGTCAGCCGAGTGCCTCCGAACGGCGCGGCGCGTAGGTTTCCCAACGGTTGCAGCCGGGGCATTGCCAATAGAACAACCGCGCGCGGAAACCGCATTCACGGCAGGTATAGCGGGCCAGGTTGCGCGTGCGATGCTGCAGCAGGTCGCGGATCGCCGCGACTTCCTGCGCCTGCGCGATGTCCTGGCCGGCCGCCGGCGACGCCACCGCCGCAACACCGGCGGGCACGTCGGCGGGCATATTGGCGGGCATATTGGCGGCCACATCGGCGGGCGCTTCCTGCGCCTGCGCTGCTTCGGCGGCCTGGGCCTCGAAATACTTGGTCAGCGCCAGCAGCGAAGGCTGGCGGCGCAGCTGCTCGCGCATCAGCGTGGCGGCGGCCGGCGCGCCGTGCAGCTCGAGCTCGGCGCGGTAGGCGCTGTCGAGCAGCTCGGGCGCCAGGCTGGTCTTGAGCAGGCCGCGCAGCCATGCCAGGGCCTTGCCCTCGTCGCCGAGCTGGCGGTAGGCCTTGACCACGCGGTCGGCCACCAGCGGCAGGTAGGACGCATCCTGCTGCTCGATGCCGAACCAGTGGCCGAGCGCCCCGGTCACGTCGCCGGCGGCCATCGCCACATCGCCGAGCAGCATCGGCGCGCGCACGTTGGCGGGATTTTCCTCGATGGCCTGGCGCAGCCAGCCGGTCGCCTCGTCGGGCTGCTTGCGCTGCAGCGCGTCCTGCGCCAGCTCGCAGCAGAACTGGGCGATCTGCACCTTGTAGTCCTTCTGCTCGAGCGGCTGCAGCTCGCGCGCGGCGTCGATGGCCTTCTTCCATTCCTTCTCGACTTCGTAGAGCTCGAGCAGCACGTGCTTGGCCGGCGCCGCGTAGGGGCCGGACATCAGCCGCCGCAGCGATTCCTCGGCGCGGTCCAGCAGGCCGGCGCGCAGGTAATCCTGGCCGAGCTCGTAGAGCGCGTGCTCGCGCTCGGCGTCGGGCAGGTCCTGGCGGCTGGCCAGGTTCTGATGCACGCGGATGGCGCGCTCGGTCTCGCCGCGGCGGCGGAACAGCGCGCCGAGCGCGAAGTGGAGCTCGGTGGTCTCGGGGTCCAGGCGCACCACTTCGATGAAGGCATCGATGGCCTGGTCGGGCTGCTCGTTGAGCAGGAAGTTCAGCCCCTTGAAATAGGAGCGGGGCAAGGCGCCCTGCTCGCTCAGGAGCTGGCGCGCGTCGAAGCGCGCGGCCATCCAGCCGAGGCCGAAGATGAGCGGCAGCGCAAGCAGCCACCAGGTTTCAAAAATCATGGCTCAGACTTTCGGGCCGACTACGTTGTAGGGAACGCCGGACGCGGCGGCCTGCGGATCGCGCGGGGCTTCCGGCGGCTGGCTGCGCGCCTCGCCGAGCGCGCGCCGCAGCCGGCCCATCTCGATGCGCTGGCGCATCAGCGCCGGCGCCACCGCGGCCAGCGCGGCGACGATGCCGAGCCCGAAGGCGGCCAGCAGGATCAGGATCAGCGGCGCGCGCCAGACGGCGTCGAAGAACAGCCGCAGCGAGGCGTCGGCGGTATTGCGCAACGCCAGCACGAACAGCAGCGCGAACAGGACAATGCGGATGATCCAGGCGACAAGTTTCATGCGGACGTCAGGAGGATTTCATGCGGACTTCAGGCGGCAGGTAAGGCATCGGGCTCCGGCAATGCAGGCCGATGCGGACATCGGGCCAGCGGGCGGCGACGCCCCTCTGTGGATTTCCGGCATTGTAGCGGAATCGTCTCGCGCCAACGGTAACCTCTTGTACGTCCGCATAATGAAAAAGCGCCCCGATGCGGGGCGCTTTCTCGACTATCCAGGCATATTGCGAGCGAATCGCAGCAACTCAGGAACGGGCCAGCTTCAGCCCGGCATCGTCGTGCAGCACGCCGCCGGCGACCGCCGGCTTGGGCTGTCCGTGCGCCGTTGCCGCATGGACCGCGCCGTGACCGTTGCCATTGGCACTGGCATTGCTGCCATTGCCATTGCCGACGTGGTTGCCGCCGGCGATGGCACCAGCGCCACCGCCGCCGTTACCGGCGGCCTGTGTCACCAGGCTGCGGTCGACCCGCTCGCGCAACTCCTTGCCCGCCTTGAAGTGCGGCACCCGTTTCTCGGGCACCAGCACCCTCTCGCCGGACTTGGGGTTGCGCCCCACGCGCGGCGGACGCCGGTTCAGACCAAAACTGCCGAATCCGCGAATCTCGATGCGGTGGCCGTCGGCCAACGCTTCGGACATGGCATCGAGGATCGTCTTGACCGAGATGTCCGCATCCCGCAGCAACAACTGCGGGAACCGGGCAGCCAGTTTTTCGACAAGCTCGGACTTGGTCATGGGCATCCGCTGGCAGGAGTGAACCGATGCTTACTGGTTGTCCTGGCCGAGCTTGGCCTTCAGCAGCGCGCCCAGGTTGGTCGTGCCGGCGGTGCCGGTATCGGCCTGGAACTTCTGCATCGCTTCCTGCTGCTCTGCGCTGTCCTTGGCCTTGATCGACAGGTTGATGTTGCGCGACTTGCGGTCGACGTTCACCACCAGGGCGGTGATCTGCTCGCCTTCCTTCAGCACGTTGCGGGCATCTTCCACGCGGTCGGCCGAGATTTCGGACGCGCGCAGGTAGCCTTCCACGTCGTCAGCCAGCTGCACCACGGCGCCCTTGGCATCCACCGTCTTGATGGTGCCGTTGACCAGGGAACCCTTGTCGTTGGCCGAGATGAAGTTGTTGAACGGATCGCCCGACAGCTGCTTGATGCCCAGCGAGATGCGTTCCTTGTCGACGTCGATGCCCAGGACCACGGCTTCCACGTCGTCGCCCTTCTTGTACTTGCGCACGGCTTCTTCGCCGGTTTCCTGCCAGGACAGGTCCGACAGGTGCACCAGGCCGTCGATGCCGCCGGGCAGGCCGATGAACACGCCGAAGTCGGTGATCGACTTGATCTGGCCGGCCAGCTTGTCGCCCTTCTTGTGGTTGCGGCTGAAGTCGTCCCACGGATTGGCCTTGCACTGCTTCATGCCCAGGCTGATACGACGCTTGTCTTCGTCGATGTCGAGCACCATGACTTCGACTTCGTCGCCGAGCTGGACAACCTTGGACGGGGCCACGTTCTTGTTGGTCCAGTCCATTTCCGACACGTGCACCAGGCCTTCGATGCCGGCTTCGATCTCGACGAACGCGCCGTAGTCGGTCAGGTTGGTCACCTTGCCGAACAGGCGGGTGCTTTGCGGGTAGCGGCGCGAGATGCCGACCCACGGATCTTCGCCCAGCTGCTTCACGCCCAGCGAGACGCGGTTCTTTTCCTGGTCGAACTTGAGGATCTTGGCGGTGATTTCCTGGCCGACCGACAGCACTTCGCTGGGGTGGCGGACACGGCGCCATGCCAAGTCGGTGATGTGCAGCAGACCGTCGATGCCGCCGAGGTCCACGAACGCGCCGTAGTCGGTGATGTTCTTGACGATACCGTTGACGATGGCGCCTTCCTTCAGGGTTTCCATCAGCTTCTGGCGCTCTTCGCCCAGGGTCGCTTCGACCACGGCGCGGCGCGACAGCACCACGTTGTTGCGCTTGCGATCCAGCTTGATGACCTTGAATTCCAGGGTCTTGCCTTCGTACGGCGTGGTGTCCTTGATCGGACGCACGTCGACCAGCGAGCCCGGCAGGAACGCGCGGATGCCGTTGACCATGACGGTCAGGCCGCCCTTGACCTTGCCCGTGACCGTGCCCGAGATGATCTCGCCGTCTTCCAGCGCCTTCTCGAGGTTCAGCCACGATGCCAGGCGCTTGGCCTTGTCGCGGGACAGGATGGTGTCGCCATAGCCGTTCTCGAGCGCG
>Ga0255336_100799_pt1 | contig 34958 bp, 41 predicted proteins | sample MeOH1_35cm_T3_17_FD_189102 | JGI IMG/M metagenome (GOLD analysis project Ga0255336, IMG submission 189102) | Sandy soil microbial communities from University of British Columbia, Vancouver, Canada - MeOH1_35cm_T3_179 | ecosystem: Engineered > Artificial ecosystem > Sand microcosm > Unclassified ...
TCACGCGACAGATGGCTAATGACCCACAGCGTTATCCCCCGGCGAGACGCCGGGGATAATGAGCACATAACAGCATCAATGTGGCCATCGAGGATCAGGATGCAAGTTCTTCTCGACGGTGGAGAGTGAGGCACAAAATGGGTTATTCATGGTTATTCATCTTTATCCTGCCGCCGGCCTCATGGCTCCTCTGCTTTGCCTCCTGCAGACGCCAATCCCATCCTTTGTGCCTTACGATCCACAGAAAGGGTACAGTCGCATAGCACAAACACGCAATCATCGTGAATGTCCATCCCGGCCCGATGGCGTCGAACAAGAGCTGTTGTACAGACACTCCGACCGCGGCGGCCAGACAGCGGGTGATGCTGACCGAAGCACTCGCCGTCGCGGGCTGGTGCGAATGCAGATCGACCACAAGCGTATTGCACACGTTGAATATGCCCGTCACTGTCAGGCCGATCAGAAACTGCATGACCAGCGGGGCCGCGATGCTGGTCCTGGCTTGCAACGTCCACCCGTAGCCCAGAGTCGACGTGGCGGAGACGACGATGTACAGCCAGACGGTGCGGAGCCGGGCCTTCTCGATAGGGAATTTCTGGATGTCATCGCCTTTGACCTTGTCAATGCTGAGGTTGTGGGATCGCGCCGTCTGCCGGTAGTCGTAGTTTGCAACCTGGCCCACGCCGTACGAGGCGGCGGCGCAGGCCGCACCAAAGGCGAGGTAGCAGAGGCCGACGTCGACGGAACTCAAGCCGTAAACTTCCTGCAGCAGCGGTGCCAGAGAGGCCTGCACACAGGAGTATTTCATGTAGAAAACAGCGTTGGAGACCAGCACAATCGCGGTGGCCTTGTGGAAGATGAGCCGCAGGCAGGGGAGGAGATTGGGGATACGGATGTTGGGCGGACGCATGCGGTCGCGCGGGCGACCCGTTTTCCTGGGCCAGACGCGGTCTGCTAAAGAGCGGTTGATGCCAGTGGCGCGTAACCTGCCGTTGTCAACCATCTTCCGGCTCGTCTCCGGCAACAAGAATAGGAGGAGGAGAAAGACCGCTCCCGACAGTGCGGCCAGAAACCAGAAGATCCACTTCCAGCCAACTTTGTCGGTCAAAAGGCCCCCAATGACAGGACCGAGACTGGGAGCAGAGTTGAAGCCGACATGAGCCAGTCCGACGTAACCACCACGTTCATGTGGGGGAGCGATGTCTCCGATCACGCCATAGGCCAGTGCGATCGTGCCAGAGCTGCCTGCACTTTGAAGCATGCGCAAGGTCACCAGCGCCCCGTAAGAGTGTTGAACAGCGAGACCGATGTTCGCGGAGATGTAGATCACGAAGACGGCCAGATATACCGGACGTCGACCGATGTCCTCAGAGAGTTCCCCAAACACGGAGGGGACAATACCTTGGATAATGAGGTACAATGTGACCGTGACATTCATCAACTGGATGGACACTCCAAGAGCTGACGCGATGGCTTTGAGGGCGGGGAAGTAGATGAACGCGCTAAAGGGAGAGAAGAATCCTGCTGCAGCGACGAGGAAGACAATGGTACCCTTTTCCGCCTTGGTGAATGCAGAGTACGGAATCTCCCCCTGTTGCTGCTCGTCGTCGTCGTTGATACCGGTAGGATTGTGACCGCCCTCTTCCGCAGGGCCATTCGAATCGCCAGTTTCCACATGGCCAACAACTTGTTCCAGACCATAGATGTTTTCCGCTGATGTTGGCTTGGATGCAAGGGGAGAAGAGTGGCCTGACACTGCCATGAGTCAAAGTGCAATACATGTCTAACTGGCACGGGAGGAACAACCTTTTTAGGATGTTGGTATTCAGATGCGATGCACCATGAGGCTTGGCCAGACACAACCCAAAACCGTCTCTGCATAATTAGCCATCACGAGGGCTGGCCCCATGAAGGAGCCAATGATAGAGTAGGGGAGCTAGGAGCCTTCTCGCAAGCGTCATTGAAAAATAGGCGATGCGTGTACCCCTGTCAACTCTAGTCGGTGGGGGCAGTTGGTGTGAATATCCCTGTCCAGGCCTTATGAATCCATTTACTCTTTTTGGAGCGGAGAACGTGCGGGCAAAGCTGACGGTTTTTGCCGAGCGGGGTGATCTGGCGAGGTGATCTGGCGAGACATATCCATCTCCCAGAGGTAAGTTCATTGGTGTGCAGCATATTTCTGATTCAAGAAGCGCATGTTCTCCATGATCCTGCCAGTTGTCAGCAGGCCTAATCCCGGTCCGCGAGGAAGGCTGGGCCATACAGTTGACGCTGAGTTTCGCACGTTGCTGGCAACGCGATGGAGTGTGCCAGGTCATACTTGATCGAGTACAATCTGTTTCGGTCGTCCCACTGCTGCTTTGGTTCGCTTGGAGGCATGAATCTCAAATATTGCCGCGTGTGTGCCTTCCCGAAGCGTACAATATCTCGGCGCCACATTCCGAGCTCGAATTCGTTGTGGGCATAGAGTGCCGCTGCGTCGAAAACGACCGGCCGGTCAGTGCTGAGCTCGGTTCCGGCATTCTCTTCCCAGAGATCACCGTGGATCAGACTCGGCTTCAGCACTCTTCCATCCTGCTGGAGCGGGTCGAGGATGAGAGGAATGGTTTGGTCCTTGAGAACCTCGAACTCCTCTTCGTATTCGTCGTCCGGTCCGTTGCAAAGGACTTCACGATAGAAGAACTGTTCCAGCAGTCGGCTAAAGTAGACTCGCCAATGATCGTGCCATTCCGTATATTGCGAATTCGGACCGTGACAAGTGGTCAAGGCAAAGCCAAACTTCCCACTGGGGGACTCGCTCATCCGGTGCAACTCGGCCAGCTGAGAGCAGAATCTCACCGGATCGGGCGCACCGGTGGTGATGTCGAGGAATTCCAGCAGGAAGAAGTAAGTCGGAACAGGGGCAACTTTGAACTGGCCCCATGCGTACGGACGTGGCACAAAAGAGGGCATATAACTCTCGATCTCTTTCATAGAGCTGTATTCCCCCTGCATCATCGTTCTGCCCTGCTCCTCGGTGGCGCACTGGAAAATCCACCATGAGTCGGGCGGGCCATACAAGTGGGAAAACAAGGACCGGACCGACGGGATCAAGACCTACCTTCAAGAAGTACCTCTTTGACGATCCATCTTCGAGAACGACGGTGATCCGTGCGGCCCGTGTCCAAGCGGCCGTTCCATATGTCGTAGCCTCGACCACTTGACAACCCGGCGGCAATACTGAAGAACGTCAGCCGGCTGAGGCGGCCTCCCTCTGTGGTGGATTCCAGAATGATTCCAGACCTTCGATCACGCTCTCATCAAGACTCAATTCCCCGCCGATATCTGGGATCACGTCCTTCACACTGGTCTGTGTTTCCATTGAGAGCGAGCACACACTTGGTTGCTCTCCCGGTCTTGCGTGTACCAGAAGTGCATTGTGACCCGACAGGAACTTCCGGCGGCCGTTGACGTGTTTTAGTCCCTGGTCCAGAGACGCCCGTGAGTGGCGGGAGGTCGCCGTCAGCCTCAAACATGGCTGCACTGTCTGTTGTCGAGTCGCGAGCTTTGTGCTTCAGTGAGAATAGGTTAGCCCAAGTCAGACGCTCTGCTCGGTCGGCTCACTTGGCTGCAGACACCCCATGGGCTGGGCGACAACCGGCCAGTGTGCGGGTACTCCACCTTGCAGGCCTCACTCCACTGCTTAACGGATTGCTTCGGTTTTTGCAGTGACAACTGTCAGATCCTGCAGAACTAGAAGAAACCGTTGCATACCCGGTTACATACACTATGGGCGCAGATGACCATGGTACCCTGGCACCCACTCGTGACTGGGACCGGCCCGAAGATGCGCTGCCTTCCTTCACCCGCACCCGACCATGGGCATCTTCCTGCGAGGCTGAACTTGCCGCTGTGAGTGATCTTGAAGCGCTGGACGCGCATCCTACCGTTACTGGCCGTCAATTTGCGCAGACTGCAGGACACTTTGGCCTCGAAAATCGTTGACGTGCCTCAACGTCATGCAGACGGCGCACGAGAACCGTCATGGTAGAGCCCGGTCTGACCGGTCTGGCCGCCGCGATACTAATCCTGTTCACAGTTCCCAAAGCTTCGCCGAAGCAGAGATGAGACAGTCAACTTCTCAGACGGCTTTGACTCTGCCGAACATCGGCCGGATCCCGACGCTGAGATCTCGAGTCCGGCGGGCAAAGCTGAGCGGATTCTGAAGTCCAGCGGGACGACAAAGAGCGCTCTGTCGTCCTACAACCATGTTCTTCGTGGACAGCTACATGTTGGTGCTGGAGACAAAGTCAGAGAACGATCACGGGATAGGAGATTGGATCCCTTGGGCATTACCGTGCTTCACGAACCGGAATCCAGCCCGGTTGCGGATATCGTGTTTGTCCATGGCCTGGGCGGAACAAGTCGTCAGACGTGGAGCAAAAACAAAGATCCGCAGCTCTTCTGGCCTCTGGAATGGCTTCCGTTCGAACCGACGCTCTCCGGGGCACGGATATGCACCTTTGGCTACAATGCTCATTTCTCGTCAACGTCTGACGCCAGCACCATCCTCAACATATCCGATTTCGCCAAAGACCTCCTCTACCAGCTTCGGTTTGCCCGAGGCGCCGAGGAGAAGCGTCTGGACGTCGGAACGGCACCTCTCATCTTTGTGGCCCACTCCATGGGAGGTTTGGTGGTGAAGAAAGCCGTCATTCTGGGCCAGAACGATACTCATTACAAAGACATCGTCCAATCGATTACGGCCATTGTCTTTCTGTCCACGCCCCACAGAGGCACCAATCTCGCGGACATCCTTAATAAAATCTTGTCGGCATGCTTGTTCAGTCTCTCGCCAAAGCAATATATCGCCGAGCTCAAAAACAACTCGCCTACGATCCAAGAGATCAATGAGCAATTTCGGAACTTGGTGGACAAGATCAAGATCGTCTCTTTCTTTGAAACACAGGCGACATCGGTTGGCCCGACCAGCATGTTGATCCTTCATCGAGACTCTTCAACTTTAGGATACCCTGGGGAGATATCCAAGCCGCTAAATGCAAATCACCATGGTATGTCATCCATCCGTTCATCCTGCGCTTCAGCGTCTGCCGGCGTGCAGCCATCGCCATGATATGAAGCCATTTCCTGCCACTGTCCTCCCTCTCATTGAAACGCGATGGCGCTGACTGTCCCGGTCGCAGATGTGTGCAAATACATCAACCGGCAAGATCCGAACTACACCAGCGTCCGGGACATATTGATCCATCTTGTGGAGGAGGCAGCGCCTCTCGCAGCGCCTCAGACGATCCTGGATGCTGAAGTGGAGATGGAGATGATTGCCAATTTCGTGGGCAATGCTGAAATGCCTCGTGATGACCATGAGTTCTTCTCGGACAAACGATTGGACGGTTCGTGCGAATGGTTACTGGAGGATCCAACGTTAACCATGTGGTCGGATTCGGCTGAGCCGAGGCCACAAGTGCTCTGGTGCACAGGCAAGCCCGGCTCTGGCAAGTCGGTCGCCGCATCCTTTCTCATCGGAACCTTTGAGGATCAGAACCTGCCGTGTGCGTTCTACTACTTCCGGTTTGGCGATCAGCTGAAGAATAGTCTGTCGTTGTTTCTGTTGTCTATCGCATTTCAGATTGCCGTCCTCATTCCTGAATACAGGCGCCGGTTAATTCGGATGTATGAAGACGGGCTGAACGTCCAGAAGGCAGCCCCTCGACTCATATGGCAGAAACTTTTCGTCTCCGCGTTGTTCAAGGTGAATCTGACACACCCATTGTTCATCGTCGTCGACGGACTTGACGAGTCCGAGTCAGCGCCAGTGCTTCTGAAACTGCTGGTCGATTTGGCGGATGCAAAGATCCCGCTTCGACTGTTGCTGGTCAGTCGGCCGACCCAAGCCATGAGTAACGGCATTGAGCGACTCTCAAAACGCGTCACCGTGACGCAAATGACGTTGGACAATACCGCAGAGGACTTGCGCCTCTACGTCGCTGAAGAGATGGATTCGATGCACGGCGAGGACGCGTTCAAGGAGCAAATCATAGCGCGAATCCTCGACAAGGCAGACGGAAACTTCCTTTGGGTTCATCTTGTCGTCAACGAGATTCTGCAGTGTCACACGGAGGACGAAGTGATCGAGGCGTTAAATCAAGTCCCTCAAGACCTCGAGCCGCTGTATGAACGAATGGATGAGACTCTTGCGAAAAGCTCGAAACCCGGTGATCAGGCGCTGGGTCGCACCATCTTGATGTGGGCGGCGTGCTCCCGGTATCCTCTCACTCTGACGGAGCTGTCAGGCGCCCTTCTGCCAGAATATCCTCGGGTCCTGGATCTCAAATATACCACCCAACAGGTCTGCGGGGAGTTTGTCGTCATTGACAAGAAAATGCATGTCACAATGATGCATTCGTCGGCGAGGGAATATTTGATGACGAACTATGCCTTGCACTACCATATCGAGTTTGAAAAGGCGCATCAAACCATGTTTAGTAAATGCCTTGCGACCATCATGACATCAAACTTGAAAGGAAAGCTAGACGTGGCCCAAGGCCAGTCATTTCTCTTCTACGCTGCCACGTCGTGGCCTTTCCATTTGGAAGCGAGTTCGAGCTGGCTTGATCAGGAGTCTCTCGCCCTGCTGGCGAGGTTCTTCCGACACCAGTCGGTCCTCAACTGGATCTTCATCCTGGCCAGCACCGGCCGGTTGCGCACTCTCGTTCATGCGGCGAAGGCGATGGGAGCTTTTATCAGGATCTCGGATCGCCTCGATAAGGACAGGAGTCCTCTCACGCACCGTCTTCAAGACAAAGAGATCTTGTCCGCTTGGGCACACGACCTGGTCCGACTGGTCGGCAAATTTGGAGGTCAGCTGGTGAAGCACCCCAAGACGATCTGGAAAATGGTTCCGGCTTTTTGCCCTCAGCAATCAATCATTCGACACCAGTTTTTGGCATCCAACTCGCCCCGTTCACTCACTCTGAAAGGCTCGATCAATCCCAACTGGGACGATTGCTTGGCCCGATTTTCGGTGGCGGGTGATAGCATGCCACTGAAGATCATCACTCTCGACCGACATTTTGCCATTGTCAGTGCAGACGGCGTCATCAGGCTGTATTATTCTGCGACGTGTGAAGAAGCCCGAAGCTTTCACAACGGTGAACGCGTCCTGGTGACGTGTTTCAGCTCGAGTGGCGACAAGATGGCCACATATGGCTTTTTGAAGACCAAGGTGTGGGACACGAGGACGGCCCGTCAGCTCTGCTCTATTGAGAATCCTACGACCACTAAGGCTTTGGCAATGACCTTTGGTGACAATGATGCGACCCTATTGACCTGTTCCGATGACCGCTGGATCCGAGTCTGTACACTTGACGCTCCCCAGTACGGTTGGGAGCGACTAGAGGAACCACTTGGACTCGGCCTCTCTCAGTCAGCGAATGTCAATTCACCGCGGAAGGCCAAATTCAACCACGATGGCACTTTGATTGCCGTTGCTTATCGTGGATGCCATCCTTCCGTGTGGTCCATCTCCGAATCCGGTCCGCGGTTTGTGAGGCAGTGTGAACGCCGAGTCGACAGGGCGTTGGGCACTTCCATCGTCCAAACCGGTCACACAGATGCGCAAGCTTTTTGTTGGAATCCGATTTCCGGCCACATATTGGGCATATTTAACGATGGGTGCGTCTTCAAATGGCATCCCATTGACGATGACTATGAGCTGTCCTCGATTCGAGCGACGAACATCACGTGTAGCGCGGATGGAAAGTTCTTCGTGACAGGAAGTGGCAATGGAATGCTGCGGATATGGGATTTCTATCATTTCTCACCCGTCTATCAACTAACGTACGCAGCCTCGGTGACAGATTTGGCCATTGATCGGAACGAGAGCCGCATTTACGACATTCGCGAAAATTTCTGCAACATATGGGAACCAAATGCGCTTTTCCGTTTGTTGGAGACGGATGAAAAGGCCAGTGACGCTCTCAGCACGAGAGAAAGCTCCACACAAGTCTCTCTTGTTTCCGAAGCTTCATTCGAGAATGCGGAGCCCATCACTGCTCTCGCGTTCAACGCCTTCACCTCAAACTACGCCGTTGGCGATGACGGTGGGGCCATTTTGGTCTTTGACTGTGACGGAAACAGACAAGCGGAATTGTCCGAGCGGTTCATGACCATTGAGCAGGTCTGCTGGAGCGGTCGTGGCGAGTTCATTGCTTCGGCCGACCTCAGCCGGAGTATCATGGTGGAGCAACTGATTGACGTTGACGAGAAGAACCACACGAAGCATGTGAGTACGGTCTTGTTGGTGAATGAGAAGGATCATATCCAACAGCTGCTCATGGACCTGGACGGATCGCTTCTCCTGGTGGCAACAAACCGACAGCTCAAGTTATGGTCCATTGAGCGGAAAGCTGTCATTTCGACGCTTCCCGAAAAGGGCCAGTATGTATGGGTCAATTGGCCCACTGATCCCTCATCAGTCCTTGGCTGCGGGCTTACGTCTTTGCGGATCATGCGATGGCACGACGAGCTGCGGTTCCACGAAATCCCCTTGGACACGAGTGAGCTCGACGCTGTGTCTGATGGCGGTCCGAACCGATCCAACAAGCTGAGGCGACGTCAGTCCGGTGCATATCCGATGAGCCCGACAGAAATTGAAACTCAAGTCGACAAAGTCCTGCTCTCTCCCAAAGGGGAACTGGTCCTTGTGCAGAGCTCAGAGGCGACATTCCAAGGCAGGCGAGAGAGGGAGTGCATGCTGATCGATCTGACCTCGATGGATGATCTTTATGCGACAAAGCAGGCCCAAGCCAAACCTCTTCCGCCTGAACTTCGTCTTGAATTGGAAATGCCTCTTGGATTTGTGACATCCCCGTTGGCAGCTCTGCCTCACAGCCGCCAGTCCTCGGTGCACAGTCCCAGAGAGGCGGCCTTTTCTCCCACCCTTTGGCGCTCGAGCAATTGTCTTCTGGTTTTTGTGAGCAAAGATTTCTGGATCTGCAGCTTCAATCTCGGTCCAGGCCAGCCGGGCCGAGTGAGGAGACATTTTTTTTTGCCACGGGATTGGTGGAATATGGACCTCCTGGAGCTTGCCACGGTGACACCAGATGGACAGATCCTGTGCCCGAGAAACGGAGAGGTCGGCATCATCGCCAATGGTTTAATTGAAGAATGGGCAGACTAGACACTTCAGCGTTGATTCCAGCCGTCGCCGATCCACCGCACCTGAACACCAACCAGCTTCCCAGCTGATCTGTGAAGGTACGCAGAGAGCCGGAAAGCTGACGAGGTTTGTCAGGTCAGCGGATATGACTCGCCACTCCGTGATCGAGATCAAGGATCGAAGGTGTTGAGCACGGGTAAGGAGAGTATCGAACATTCACATTCACGCCGCCAGATATCTAGTCGTCTCGGAACATTGATTAGCTCTTTGATCCTCTATGGCCGTGTCGCTTGGAGCCCGACCGCCACATGCCCATCCGCTTCCTCTTCAATTTCTCCCGTCGTGTCCGTCAGCGGCCGATACGTTTCTTCCTCGATCTCAGCCAGTCTCGAGTGCTCCTGTTTGCCACTCCTCAAGCCGTAAAGCTCGCAGAACATCATGATCATCGGTTTCCACTTGTCCGAGTCGATCCGGTTTCGGTGGCCATCCAATCTCAACCTATCGTGCACGCCGACCCTCACTATTCTCACCTCAATCGCGAGCACGAGGCCTTGGACTGCCCTGCCTGCGTACATCTCATGCACGCCCACAACCTCGGCCTCCATGACCACCGGACACTCTTTGATACCAGGGGCGGCCACGTGCCTGGACGGCAACGGGGTCAGCCCTGCACAGGCGAACTTGTCTTTGACACACGTGTACCCTCTGCCTTTCTTGGATTCGGGGACTGGATCTGTACCGGTGGTCCGGGCGATGGCGTTGATGTTTCCCGCCATGTCATCTGAAGCAAGGTTGAGGACACACTGTTTCGTGCGCAGCATATTTTGAGTAGTCTGAGAAGACGCGTCCATACCGAGCATGCAGCCGTGGCCTAGCCACCAAGCGGATGACATGGGGCATATATTGGCACTGCCGTCCGGGTTCGAACTGCTGATGAGCACGACAGGTGTGCCCCAGTAGAGAATTGCTGGTGAAATTTCGTGATGGTTCATTTGCGCGTTGGATGGTGGTGGCGTATGTTGGAATGCTCAACAGCACAGAATGCTTTCAGATTTGCGATGGAGATACTGTTGAGCATTGTGAGATCTCTGACTGGCTTTATATATTTCGTGTCCTGGACAGATATCCAACTCATCTCCGAGGACCGTCCGCTGGTACTTTCGAACGAGCATGGCTACCGACTTTTCATGGAAACGGAAAGCGTGGGTATTGGCCAGTTCAGAAGCAATACATGTGATAAAATCTATTGCACCGCCACTGTCTGATGGGTATTGGCCAGTTCAGAAGCAACTCATGTGATATAATGTATTGCACCGCCACTGTCTGACAGATGCCTATGGCCACATTGCTCACAAAGTGACCAATCAGAAAACCCGATTCTTGCCAAGCCAGAGGATTTCGCTCGCCTTCAAGAGCGACTTCAGCGTTGCAAGTCTTTCAAGATGTTCAGGATTGCAATGATCTGGAGGGAGACATTTCCGCTCTTGAACAACCAACATGAGTGTCACTGAAATATATCATCACCTGGAATTGGTCCCTCACATTCATGACCATCTGATGTTATTTCCCCAGTCCATTTCATTAGCATTTCCCACCTTCCAGATGTCGACACAGACGTATTCAACTCCACAGTTACGTTGGTCAGCCGTGTCTTCACGCGACGTAGCTGCCGTCGGAGTCTTTGTCTATGCTGTCAAGACGACGGGCATTTACTGCCGGCCTGGTTGTCCAGCGCGGCTCGCCCGGCGTGCGAATGTCGAATTTTACAACAACCTGTCCCTCGCGGAGGCAGCCGGCTATCGAGCGTGCAAGCGATGCAAGCCGAACTTGTCACCGGACCAAAATGTCGATCCGATCAAAGAGAAGATTCAGCACGCCGTCCAACTAGTCCGAGACGCGGCCTCTAGAGGCGAGAAAATCAGTCTGGCACAGTTGTCGACACGGGTAGGCTTGAGCAAATGGCATTTACAGCGCGTCTTCAAGCGAATTCAAGGCATGACTCCGCGAGAGATGTCTGAGGCCATGGTCGAAGAAGTCGAGCCACAAGCTTCTGGAAGTTCTGTCTCAGCAGATGCTCCCCCAAGCCCCAGCAGCGTAACGAGCCAGGGTACCATGACGACAACCCCAAGTTGCCATTGGAGCGAGCAGCCGGCTCCTGGAGCCGCCTTCTATGGGTGTGGGTACGAGGAATCGCCGATCTTTACAGATACCGGCATTGAGGATCTGCTCCAGGATCTGTTTCCTGAGCTGTGTCAGAGTCAAGACAGGCGGATCCAGGCTGAATACTTCGAACACGTTGTCGAATGACGCATTTTCCCAGAATACATGTCCTTGGTGCCCTCACTTCGAACACTGGAGTTGTCCCTCTATTGACGACATGTTAATGATGGCGAAACGATACACTGCTCAGGAAGCGAGATTATTTTAGATTTTCACCTCCATTGAGAGCGAACCGTCACCATTCTCCCTTGGGCAGGCCTCCAGGCTTCGGCAGATAGCTCCCAATAGGGGGCGACATGCCACCGACAATGAAGAGCAAAGTCAAGGGTGCTGATGAAGCTATGCACTTGACTGGCTGGAATTAATCGGAATTTAGATCAGAGAATAATGCGTCGGATTTACAGGGCAGGCCGAGATTGTAAACACATCCTGCACCCGGGATTCTGCCCCATGCTCACAGTCACTCAATCTCGTTCTGCTCCCAGTCAAAGTAGAACGAAGATGGCCGCCGATTTCAAAGTCAGCATATCGACACAATCTGGTTCGGAAGAGAAGACGTCAGCAAAAGCAAAACTCGGAAACAAAAGAAGGACGGCCATTCTACGAGATATAAAATGGGCATATACAGGCGACGCGAACGAGAATTGATTGATTGGACACGTGTCTCTGCTGTGGCACCATGTCCAATCATCTCCGCCACGAGATCACCAAAGCTTACGCCCACCCTTGCTTGAACTCTATGCATCCGCCTCCCGCAGTGTTACAGTTTGAGGCGAAGGTGTGGGAACTAGTCGATCAATCTCGCTTCTGAGTTTGCAGCTAATGACAGAAGAAAACGACGCACTCGATGTTGGTTCCACCTTGATTTGCTCCATCCTCCCCTCCTCTGACTTTGACTAGCTTGCAGGTCCACATCGGGGGTCACAGGGTTCACAGTGTTGGAGTCCTGCCATCTTCTGCCATCTTCGGTCGGTTGTCTACCAGGTACCTAGTTCTGGGAACAAGCATATTTGCTCTCTGCTCACCTTCGACCTTGTTTCCTGTCCTTTGAAGTTCGGATAAATCCTGTCTGAATCCACTCGATCCACTCACTCCTCTTCATCGACAAACTCTTCCAAATAAGAGACGGAAGCGAAGCTTGAACGTGGGACAGAATGACAAAGAGAGGGCAATATCATTCGACACAACGTGCAACTCGTTTGCCATGATGTCCACGCGTTGGTTTGTTCCAGAGGTCTACACCTATATGCCAAAGAGGACACAGCATGTTAGTGCTGAGCATTGCAATAAGCTAGATAGCCATTTGGTAGCAATTAGACCGCTGGATACGTCCGATGTGATGAGAATCTGGAGGGAGGCAGGCAGCAACCACCATCTCAGCAGACAGAAAATACAAACAATCTCCATTCCACGTTTCCGCTGTTTATCTAGCACCCGCCTACGGCGGTACGCATGTATAGACGTGCATATACCGCGGATCCATTTACCAGTGACCAACAACCGACAGCTCACTCGGCCGGCCGGTCAACTCAGCTCAAGTCACGAAATCCAGAATTGCCACCCATCTACAAGGAAATCCCCCTGCACAGAAGACAGTACGGCTCTCAATTCTTTTACGGATCACCCTCAAAATGGACAAACTCAAAAGACACCTTGAACCCAGTCCATGATCTACGACATTACAGAGAGCGCGGGGCTGCCACTATTCAGCAGAAAATATTATCTTGTACTTATTCCCTTTCCATTTCCTGATTCTTTCCAGGACGTTGATTCGGAGCAGCCTGGCACAGCCAGTCAGACGTTGTCGGTCAATGCAAGCTGGCTGACCTGCTGGCTGAGCGAATTGACTGGTATCATACAGATATCAGGAACACCAAGCTCAATAGCACACCAAACCAAACCAAAGCTGGGAGAGTAAACAGAAGCTAAGAGGAAGGATTCTCACGGTCTGCGCGGTACGAGGACGAGTACGGCTATCAATAGTGTTAGAACCAAAGAGAGATATTAGTTGCTTGCTCCGCTTTGTATTAACTTGGTTTGATTTGCTATTAATCGGCGACAGGAGTTGCGAATTCCATCTTGACTATATTGCAGGGAATCAATGTAACACTAACTAGGAGATTCCGACCAATGTCTACTCACCCCCTGGAGAACTGCAGAAGACAAAATTCTGACAGTGCTCGTGGACGGCTGTTGGCCTGGCTCGGCTCGGCTGGTGCATTTCACAATTCAACAATGGAACAAGTGTCAGCCATCAACTCAGGTCTGCCAGCCTTCACGTTCCATTCCAGTCCACTTCTTTGAGCTCGCCCGAGATCAGTGTCCATTGGGGGCTTCGTCTGTAGGGGGAGCCGTGTCCAGAGGATCGGACTTTTCGATGTTCTTCTCCCGACCCTGCAACAAGGGGCTCTGAGTGGTGCGACCGAAGTAGGAATGGACGTGTGTGTGGTACTCATCGTCCACATCGTCGAGAGGCCCTTCCTTCTCCTGGGCCTTCTCGGCCATGCGATTCTCCCATTCGGTTCTCATCTCCTCGACCTTCTGCTTGTAATCAAGTTCGGGGTTGTAATGCTTGTGCACTCCCCTGAAGTACTCCCAAAGGCTAATGTGCTTGGGGTGGATGGCAATGCCGTGGTACTCATCTTCGCGACCGGCGCGGAGGTAAGCCCAGCGGCGTTCCTGTTCCTTGAGATCCAAGCCGGTGGTATCGGGCAGGAAAACGACGGTCAACACCACTCCCACAAGACCGAACCAAGGGACGATGTAGAATCTTTTTTGGACGGTGATATAGTTGTACAGAATGGAGGCAAACAAAGCGCCAAGCTTACCACAGGCGGCGGAAAATCCATGTGCGGTGGCACGGACGGCCGTCGGATACACCTCGGCGGCGGCGATGAACGTGACGGCGTTGGGACCGAACTGGTTGAAGAAAGAGGAAAGGAAATACATGGCCTGGAAGGCGTGGATGTGGTCGATTGAGGTGTAGTACTTGTAGTGGAACGCCGGGACCACGAAAAAGATGAAATCCATGAGAAAGCCAATGGTTTGCATGTGTTTCCGGCCGTAGAGCTTATTGTCGATTAAGAAACTGGCCAGGTAGTAGCCGCAAAGCGAGACGCCAACGTTGATCAAGTTGTACAGCCAACCCGGCATGATCGACTTGGTCGCGGGGGAGATGACTTTGATGAATTGACTCTGGAAGAGCTTGTTGCCGTAAAAAAAGACGTCGTTCATGAACCAAGCGCCGGCGGTGGCCAGAAGGCGGCCTCCAAAGTAGCGGACGGTCAGCGAGAGGGACTGGGTGTCGTAGCCCGTGACGCTGGCCTTGTTCTTGGCCAGTTGCAATTGTTTGCTGGCGGCCTTCATCTTGTAGGTACGATAGTAGACGAGCCAGGCCGTGCCGACGGCGGGAATCGCAAAGGAAATTCGATACGTCCATTGGACGGCAACCTTGGAATACGGAGGATTGCCGCTGCCGTGGTGGAAGATCAACAGCAAAAGGATGAGGATGACTTGGTTGAAGAATTGACCCCAGCCTTGCATCAAGAAGGCGCTGGTGACTTTGCGACCTCGGTGCAGGCGGTCCTCCTTGGTCGACACTTTTCCCGAACCCACGGCATTCTCCATGCCCGAGGTGGCCGTCATGGGATACTCACCGCCGACGCCCACGGAGTAGAAGAAGAGCGACCAGACGTAGCAAATGACCCATCCGTTTTGTGTCACGCCCCAGGAGGCCGTGAGCATGACCAGGCCGAGACACATGATGCTGGCGTCCTGAATCAGACCCCATCGACGACCGATCCAGTCGCCCACCACGCCGACCAAGATCTGACCGACAATGATCCCACAGATTTCGAGGTAGGTCACCGCGTCCAGCCAGGTCTGGTTGCAGGTCTTGCCGCCCCAGCAAGACGGGAAACCGGCCGCGAAGAGTGGCTGCAAATTGCCGATAGAGAAGAGGACGTAGCCTTCGAGACCGAGACCGGCACCCGGAATGACCATATTGCGGAAGTAGTAGGAGATCGGGGAGAGCGGATCCTTCTTGATCATCGCCCAGATGTTGCGGAGTTCGCGCTTGCTCTCGACGTTTTCGGTGTGGAGCACGAACTTGATTTGTTTCCCAATCGGCAGATCGGCCCAATAGACGCCATTTGCATCGTACATGTCGTCGGGCTTGAGGATGGTGTTGAAAATCTCCTTTTCATTTTGGGTCATGTCGGGAAGGTCAGGATCGACCATCGGAGGATGGTGACCACTCATGTCGGGCCCATGGGGAGCGGCTGGGCCGTAGTCAGTAGCCATGGCGGGCGATGTGTCGCGGTCGCTAGTGGCGGTGCTCAAACAGTGCTCGTCGAAGCCAAGGCAGCCAAGGTGAACGGGCGAGAAAGATGGTCACAGCCAAGGCGATGGTTGCTGTGCTTGACCAGAGGAAGCGAAGGTTAAGCTCCAGGGAAGGAGGGTATTAAAGGCTTGACTGATCGGCTACGACGGCCAATGTGGTAGGTAGGGTTGCAGGGGGGAAACGCCAAGCGAGAAAGCAATCAGAGCTCAGAGTTCCAGAAAAGTCTTGCCTGAAGCCACGGGTCAGGAGGAGAGCCTGTGATTTGTAGGTGGACGACCAGCAGGGCGTGGACTGGAGCGCTTCAGTCTGCCTCCACTATTGGTAATCGCTTGCTGAGTAGTGCGGACAGGTTGCAACGTGAGGAAGGGTAAGCCGTCGACACGAGATGCATCCACCGGTACGACTGCGATAGACAGTCCCCGGGGTGGGAGCAAGCGAGGTGGGAGAAGAGAGGAGATTGGGCCGACAGTGTTGCGCCGAGACGGCCACTAGAGATAACGGGACGGTGGAGGAACGAAAAGAACCATCACAGAGCAGGCCGGTCGTGGGTAGTAGTGCGTCGTTTGAGGCAGTACCACCTTCGCGGACTCGTTCCAAGGAAGATGGGCGGACTCTCGCCGGCCCAGCTGGCAATTTAAAGCCAGACGCGGCTGCGCCGGCCCAAGATTTCTTTCCGTCTTCCTGTAAAAAGAATGATTTTGGCGAGGCGATAGTGGGGATGTGGCATGAGAGTGGTCGCGAACCATGCCCGCTGCTACTCTGAGTAGATACACGGCGAACAGCTCGGGCCTCGCTGGGGCCTGCGGGCAATGCGCGGGGACCGTCCATTGGGTGTCGAGCAGGAAAAAAAAAATCATCATGGCAGGTGCTGACCACAAGGTGTCAATGGGTCCTTCGCCTGTTTGATGCGGGCAGGGCTTGGGGCGGGCAACCTGGTATGGACGAGGAAAGCTTGATGTCCTAATTTGGGTGTCCGGGCCCACCCACGTGCCTGCTTGATTGGTTGCCAATCGACGACATCTGTGCTCACGCTTTCGGCTAACTGTATTTTCACTGGCGCTTTTCTTTGCATGGATACGGCGGCCCATGCAGGGACCAGCAACGCCCCAGCTGCGATCTGGTCGGTTGCATCTGAAGATACCGTGATAACTGCGAGGCCAGCTCTGCGTCTTGGTCCATGGCGTGAGTCTGGTTGAAAGAGAGCGTTGAGAGAGAACGAAATAGGACAGGCTCCGATTCCAGAGCGTGGTATCTCCGTCATGGCGCCAACCAAGATGTTATGCATCTTGGGTGTCCCCATCTCCGCATCATTGCTTCCTGACCTCCTACAACCTGTTGGGGCCCCTACTGGCTGGCCTGCAGCTGATGGAGACCGGTATTGTCAGGACCATTTTTGGGAGAGACCATGTCTGGCTCGCAGCTGTTTGACAGCTGTTGGAAGGGGGGATGGGATTCAACCTCATTGACGGAAGCCCACGTGCGTTAGCTCGCTACGCCATGAATACACGGTCCGGGTCGCTGACCACGGAGTGCCGACTGACGGTTAGCTTCCAACCTGGCCTCGTAATTGACCCAGGCCTCGCCTCCATCCCCTCCATCTCGAGAAAGTTTCTTTACGCCATCTCTGGAGAACTCGGCCAGAGTGGCACCGTCGCGGCCGCGGTCCACGATGGTCAGTCGCCACATTTGTCATGTCTTGACAGCGGGCAACAGCGGGCAGCGACATGGTCGTGAATGGACTCACAACGCCGGCAGGCGACCAACCTGGCCGTCTAAAGAGTAGAGCTTTCATCGAGTGACGTTTATTTTGTGTTTCGCCCCATGCAGCCGCCGGCCGAAAGGTCTGATCTTTGGCGGCGCCAAGGGCATCGGTGAACCCGGGCATCTCTTGGTGATCTTGTTTTTGAGATCCGAATGCAGAAATCTCGTGCCACCTCGTAAATGATCTTGGCGTCGTGTTGACCCCTGCCTCGCGCGGACACCAAGTCACAATGGGAAGAGCGCATCTGTCTGAAGAAAAGGTGTGTGCTTGAGATGGCCGGATTCAGAGATCCGTCGTTTGGGGACGTGGATGACTAATCGGGCACCGTTCCGCCTTACTGGTTCTGCTTGATCTCAAAATGGGATGGGCTCGACTAGATGTGGCTGGCCGCTGAACTCTGCAGGGTGACCTCTGCAGGATGATCTCTGCAGGACGACCTCTGCAGAATGACCTCTGTAGAATGACCTCTGCAGAATGACCTCTCTTTATTCATTGGCCCCATTCTGGAGCCGTGCCGATTGGTGTAGTCCCTCGGCGGTCGCAGATGTTGTACCAGAGTCAGTTGTTGCAGCCCAGTAGGCGAGTCCGTCCAAAACACCACAGCACAACATGGGAACCCAGACGGCCCATCTTCTCCCCAAGAGCCGCATATGGGATCTCCCCCGCAGAACAAGTGTCGGCCGTGGGAGATCCACAGCACATTTTTTCTCGCCACCGGCAGACTAATGTCGCACGAATGACCCGCTTGTCCCTCTCTACTCACAAGTCTCCAGCATTTTCTTGATAAAGCTCTGCAGGGTCGGGTTCCACAGCGCGGCCGCCACTCTCTCCTTGTCAGCCAGCTGCTTATTCACTTCATCGGCCGTCGAATGGGTCCCGTCTTTGATTCTGACGTCGACCCGAAATCGTGGTGGAAGCGACTCTTCGAGTCTGACGCGCACGCCCAGCCCAATGACGGTGGCCAGGCTGCAATGTTGGATGGTGGGCGTGATCAACACCGTCACCGTCTTCAGGCTCGAACTCGGTCGACTCGGAATGGTCGGCGTGATCGAGATGTCGGGCAGAGAGACCACGGCCAGCGAACCCAGGGTGATGGGGTGTTCGGGATCCGACATGGTGGCCACCAGGTCATAGATTTCTTGCTCGTCGATCGGTTCCTCGTGAGCGTCCTCGCTGTCGCTGTCGCTCTCCTCAAAGGATGACGGACTCGCGCCCCGGGCAAACAGGTCATTGTCGAACGCGGGAGCGGGATAGGCAAAGATGGCCGAGCCGCCGGGTTTGACCTGGCGCGTGGAGGAACGACGTTTGCGGGTGGGAAGATCCGACGGATTCAGGATTAATGGATTGGCATTCTTTCCGTCTTCCATCCTGCCGCCAGTGACTGCTTCCCGGAGGTACGATGGTCGTCTGATACGATTGCCGTCGTCTTATACAATGGCACGAGGCGGAAGTGAGGTGCCCGTTCGGTGGTGGTGATGGTGCGTGACCTGCCCTGCAAACTCGGCCAGCGGGCGGCGGATATCCCATGCATGCCTATCTCACCTCATGTCTTGGCGACTTGGCATCAACTTTTCGTCCGCCGGCCCGCACAGCCGCGGTTCTTTGTCGCGGGCTTTCCTGTGGTCAAGTGGGTGAGCATCAATTTGCACAACCCAGGCTGATCCAGCGACATGCACAGGCGTCCCAGAAATGGGTCATGATTGGCCCTGCAAGACTTCAGACGGGTCCTCGAAGGAACGGATCAGACTGCAGCTGTGGGTAAATCTATCCACCGTTCATGCTGGCAGCCACACATGTCCGTCGCACCTCATCTGCCGAACTAGCCACTTCACTTTCCGAAATTTCCCTCACATCTCCCATTGCGACTGCAGTCGAGGGCAAAACCAGAGGTATACTCTTCATTGGCCGCGCTGGTCAAAGAAGGCGTCGAGTCCTTCTCTTAACCAAGGTCCAACATTCAACTCCACGGATCCGATCCTTGCAATCAGGGCCTGAAACAAGGGCTCATGTGACAAGCCTGGAGGAAGGGGTGGTCGCGGATGATCTGCCGGCAAGCACAGAGGGGCAGCAATCTGCCCTCGAAGCACACCATGCTCGAGCAACCCATGTGCTATTATCTGGTGTAACCTTGGAGAATACCTGCCCCATTTCTGGTGTCTGAATGGGTGCTCGAGGGCGTCTCCGCTTACCCAGGCAGTCAGCTGCCACGATTCGTAGATTATCCGCGCTGAGGAGACAGGCAAGGTGTGGGGAGTCGCAGGCATCGTGATGGGTAGAGAATCAATTGGGGTCAGGGGCAGGCACGATCATCGTCGTCATCGGCGAGCCATGTGGCCAGAGACTCGCACTCGTGCAGTGTCCAACGGTAATGTGGAATGAGCAAACATAGCTGGCCTCGGCATCCGGGGCATTGCCTATCGCCACCACGCCAGGTGCGCGGTGGCCGCCACTGTCAAACCGCTACGGTTTGCGATTCCTTCCAGAAAACTTGTCCTGTGGAGCCGGCTGTGGCGATGCATCAGGAGTCAGCGTCAGAGGAAGCGATGCACGCGTGTGCCACAAGTCGTCCGAGGGCCAGTCCCGGTCAGTCCTCCTGAGCGCCGACGTTTGTGCTGTATTTTTCTGTCTCAGGCCAGCCCCGGCTTGCCCGAGAGTGGTCATCAAACCCCCGTCAAACAGCCAGGTCTAGGTCTCAAGTCCAGGTCCAAGTCTCCATTCTCCGTCGAGTCTATATCCAGTCGACGAGTCGAAAAGTCAGGTCCCAATCAGTCCGAGCCCAGCCCGGGTGCTGTCGAGGTCGAGTTCAAGGTCGAGTCAGCGACGTCTGGATGAAAGGACGGGCGAGCCTCTGCTAGGTCAAGTTAGGTTCAACGTTGCACCTGGTGCTGCCATCCCTGACTTGCCCCGAACCACACCTCCCATTCATCTGCAGCTGCCTCTGTCGCCTCTCCGCAACCTCCTCAAACCGAACCGTAAGCGCCGCGCTGATCGCGGGCCTTGCGCTTTGCAAGCTTTTGCCCTTTCACCTAGTTTTTAGATGCCTGGCGGGTGGCGTGGGCAATTTACGACTCCCTCCCCTTTGTCAGCACCACAGCGCCGAATTTCCGGGAACGGAACAACTTGCACCCAGCTCATCAACTCCACCGGCCAAAGTCTTCGGTGCACGTCGCGAGCTGGTCAGCATCACGACGTGCGCTCATCCGTGTAGGCCTCGCGTCATCGACAGTGAAAGATCAGATTATTCCTGGCTATCGGGGTCGCACTTCCTCCACAACAGGTCTTTTACTCCTCGGATTCCCCAGGCGCAAAAACAGCATCATCGACCGATAACCTCATCTGAGGGCGCTGTCCAACAAGTCCAAAGGCCCACTCTTGCGCCGCGGCGTCGCAGTTTTGGTAACCATCTCAAATTTTGTTCCAAATCACGTCTCTGTCCTGATCTTCCTTCTCCATCTTGGCCTGTTCGTGAGCCCCGGCATCCCGACGGACGACTGACGCCGATGTGGCATCAGCCTGGGGAGATGCGAGAATGCAAAGCTATCCGGCTTCAGGAGCGCCTCCAACGGGCCCGAAGAACTATGTCTTCGTGGATGAGCACAACCGGCACAAGCGCCTCAAGGTGATGAGGGCTTGTGAAGGTTGTCGACGCCGAAAGATCAAATGTGACTCGGCCACCACCAACACCTGGCCGTGCGCGGCTTGTACCCGGCTCAAGCTGCATTGTGTACCGCCCATCGGTGGTCTCGAGGGCGATGCGATCACCAACACGACGTGTGGTCTCGTGACCCCCATTGACGACCCCGCCGAGTACCAGTCGAATCCACGGCCGTCATTATCAGTGCCGGTGCCACCGCCACCGAATGTGCCGACCGAGTCTGTGTCATTTTCACACGGTCAGAGCAGTGCGCTCCCAGACTACGGACCCTTCACCGCGGCGTACCAAAAGGCACCTTACGGCCAGTTAGACGAGACTTACAACAACCATCTATATGCAGCCCCGCCCCCATTCGCCCAGCCGGCGAATGATCCGTATACTGCTGCGGCGGCGACGGCGCAAGTTTACGGGCCATCAAGCTCCAACCCCGATCTGCACTATCCGGAACCGTCCAGCACGACGCCCATCATCGAGCGTCAGACCGTCGAGGAGCTGACGGAACATTTGGGCGAGCTCAAAATCCCGGATAATGGCATTGCCCCATACATCCGGGAAGAAAACAAAGACAGCCAAGCAGCCGAGGTGCCGATTCAAGAGCCTGAATTCAAGATTGCTGCGTTCAGCACCGACGCGGGATCACACATCCGTATACCACCGGCGCTGATGCCGAGCCAAGAGGACGCGTTGCGGTATTTTCAGACTTTCTTCCGTGACGTCCATCCATACGCGCCCGTCTTGTGCCGGAAGCAGTTCTACTACCAGTGGCATCGCGACAAAACGTCCATATCTCCCCTGGTTCTGGAGGCCGTCTTTGCCTGCGCGGGCCGCATGTCTGACGATCCCGCCAAGGGCGCCCAATGGCTGGCGCTTGCAAACAGTGAGTTGACCCTCTGGTCGTCTGCCTCCCCGATCGGGTCTGACGCGCAGCAGAGCATGAAGCGTGCTTCCTCGACAAGCCCCGCCTCAGCACTCTCCAGGCGTTACTGCTCCTGCTGAAAGCCAGGGAGGGCGCGCCCAAGAGAGGATACTACTACCGTTCGTGGATGACCTGTAAGACCGTCGTGACAATGGCCAAGGACCTGGAACTGCACGAGCACTTTGAAACGCATAATGCGGGAGAATCATGTGGTTCGGAGCCGGTAGAATGCCTGGCAAAGACTCGCGTCTGGCAGACCCTTCTCATTTGCGAAACGATGGTCGGGGGTCCCCAAGGTGGGTGGCCGTCAATGGTTCTCTCTGCTGCATCCGTCACCACTAATGAATGTCAATCCAGGCCGAATGGACCTGGGTGTCGATCCAAATTCTGTCGATGTCAGCACCAACCCTCCGTGTTCCGACATTGACGAATTCGAGAAAGGCATTTCGCGGCAATTCGCCTACTTTGTCCGCAACACCCGCAACATTCGCCTCATCACCGACGTGTCCCACAAACTGAAAAAGAGAAAGGATTGGGGTCTGGATCAGGAATTCGTCAGCTACAATGCCGCTTTCAACGAGTGGCCGAATGATTTGCCGAGCGATTTACAAGTGCAAATGCCGCCAAACGGCGCGATGCCGGAGCTGGCCTCTCACTTCATTGGGAACATGCATTCGCATTACCATCTCGGCATCGTCATGTTACGCCGTCCACAGCTTTCGGCGTCCCAGTCTTTTGCAACCGACAGCGCCTGGAAGCACCACATGACGGCATGCTACAACTCGGCCAAGGTGCTTTGCCGACTGCAGGAGGCCATTCTGGCCAATTTTGATCTGACCGGTCTTCAGTGCATGCAGCGAGGGATCAATTTTACCATTTATGCCATCCTCACGTGTGTGATGCTACATATGGTAAGGAAATGTTCTGGTTGCCAGATCGAGAGCTGACAGAAGGAGATTGCACTCACGTCTCCCGATCCCGAATTCAACTACGATGCCCGGGATTATTTCGTTCGCCATATGAGGATCCTTGAAAAGTGCATCTCCGCCTGGCCGATGCCTGAGACCGAGGCACAGATCAACGCCCTTCGTGCGGCCTTCTCAGCAGACCTCAACCGGCCGTTCGAGCTGAAGCCGTCTTTCCCGCTGGGTACTCCTTCTGACCAATCTGGACCGAGCCCTCCACAGCAGCCACCGCCGCCGCCGCCGCCGCAGCAACAACAACAGCAGCAGCATCCTCACGATCAGCAAAGACTTCTCATTCGACCGTCTCAGCCGTATCTGCCTCAGCATATGAATTCCGGCCAAGGCTCATATCTCGCCACTCCCCCGGTGTCGGCATATTCAAATGACTCAAAGCCACCAACGCCCCATTTCCAGCAAAGCTATGAGATCGACCAGGCCGGAGGCTATGGAGGGATGCAACCGACATCAACCAGCTATTTTCCCCAAGCCTCCGCTCCTGCTCCTGACGTGCAGTGGAATCCGACGCCGATTATCGACCAGTTCACCACGGCGTTTGCAATCCCTCCTTCGGCCCTGGCGCCTCCGTCGTCCCTTTACGGATCATCTCCCCCCGGTCACATGCCTAACCACGCGCAGGCAGGTTTCGTGTCGACCAATTCGCCGCCATATACGACGACAGCAACGACGGCGAGCTTGTATAACCAAGATCAGCAACAGCAACAGTATTATCAGCAACGCCAACACCAGCCCCATCAACAGCCGCCGCAAACTTATGCAGACATGAACATCGCGCCGCAATCTCAGACGTCGCCCACCATGTATCCGTCGGCCTCGGCCGGGGAAGTCCTGTTTGTCACACCCAAGCAGTGGCAGCAGAGCGTGGCCAGCGTCCTTGCGTCCGGCGCGCTGAAAAGGAGATGGGACTATGAGCAGCAGCCCCCGCAGCAGCAGTAACAGCCACACGTGCAGCTCGGAGTAAACGACCATTCAAATCAGAGGAGGGAATTTGACGCGCCACTTTCTTTGTTTGCCTTTTCTATTTTTAACCTTTTAATGAAAAAGAGAAATGAGGCATATGATGCGGATCGGAGGTTTTCTGTCTGGTTTTTTTTTGAAGAGGATTGGTGGTTACGGTTGGGGTTACCACAGCGGTGGCAGGTCACGGTCAGGATTCCGGGTATTGGAATCGAAATTGGGTAGGGATCCGGGTAGAGGCAGGCATAGGGGATAGGGAGCAGGGGTGGAGCATACGGACAAACGGGATAGGGACGCATGGAACGGGAGCAGGGGAGGGATAGGGATTGGAGGCCAGGTCGCATTACGGTGAATGTGCATGTGACCACGAGCGCGAAACGAGAGTAAGGATACCTACCAGGATGGTCGCGCTGTTCTACCGACGCACAAAGCACAAGATTGGATTGAGATGAAATCGAAGCATCAAACTTACAGGTACGGGCTGTGCCGAATCCTACATGGGATCCGCGCTGCCATGCATGACACCCGTGGAAGAAGTCAGGGACCAGGAAATTATATGAGAAACGGGATCCATGTCACGATCATGAAAACAATGCATGATCAGGAGAATAATACTTGATCATTTATTCAATCTCTGGCTGGATGGACGGAACCTTATATTTATCGCCCTGACTTGTGATGCGCCTGAGTCATGTCGTCTGCGACTGTGGATGCCGTTGCAGCTTTTATGATTTCTATCTTGAATGGATCTGTGGCGGCACGCCTTTGAAGATAATGCTGTCTATGATCAGATAGGACACTTGCTGTATTGGTTGGGGGCCGCTGATACGGTTGCTAGCGAGATCGCCTTGAAAATAGATGGGTGGAATCGACGCCTGGGATCGACTAATGAGACGTTGTGCAGTTCCAATGTCGAGGACGGCGGCACATTCATCACAACCATGACCTCTCCAGAAACTTGGTCAGTTGAGCTCGGTGGTGAAATGAGCTTGACTAGGCGCCTTTCGATGTCGGTCATTGAAGCTTGAGACATCAGCCAACGCAGCTCAGCCAACCAGCGGATGAAAGTTCCAAGCATCTTTAATCACACTTGCATCCCAAGATTTCGGAACCATGTGAGTGTCAAATCCATGCAAGTTTGGAATCACCGCCTGCTCAACCACTGGCTCAGACTGCGTTCCCAGGCCTCGATCCGAATAGGCATCTCCATCTGCCAGAATGGGTTCTTGCAGACAAAATCGGCGTACCGCTCGTACACGCCCTTCATGATCACATCCGTATTCGGCATACTCGGGTCCGTGAAGAGGAGAAATTTGGTGCCGGTCAGCGTTTGGAAGACCGTCAGACGGAAGAAGGACGATTCGAGCGATTCGATGCCCGTTGGTGCCACGGTCGGGTCCGGGTACGTCCAGGCTCGGTCGGAAGACTCAGAAGGGAGTTTAGGCGTGAGGGACTTGGTTATGGCGTGGACACCGTGGAACGTGCCCGCGAGGACGAGGTAATCATTCGTGTTGAGGTTGCTGGTCCCGGGGAGGCCCAAGGTACCGACCGCCGGGGACTGAGCCTGATGTGCGCCCGCAGAGGTCGGAGTGGGAGTGCCAGTGGGGAAGGTGCGGTGATAAATGAGAGATCCGGCTTTGGAGATGATAAGGAGGGCGAAGACGGGCCTGGCGCATGGTAACCGGGTTAATCGTGACCCTGCCGAGGAGAGGGTGAGGGCGGAGTGGAATCGAGCGGAGCGGACTCACATTGTGAGGTGACCAGACACCGTAGAGCGGCGGACACGACTTAGGGTCGGTGCAGTAGCATGCTTGATGCTATCCACCAAAACCCATTCATCCGAGAGGAGAGCTCTCAGCCTGAATCCTCCGTCTGATATGAGATTGCTATAGACGATTAATTCTGTAGATAGTCAGATGCCTGTCCTCTCTGGGCGGGATGATGGTGCCAAGGCTCGCGCCAGACGCGTGGGATTCTGTGCCTGAACTTAAAGCTCCTCATTACGCCAGCACTTGTACTCAGATTCCTTGCCGTCGGGCTCAACTTCCTCCATCTGGAATTGACATACTATTTGCCTTTCTTCTTTCCTCTTTCTCGAGCCTCGGTCCTTGTCATCTAATCTGCAACCCCGGAGGCCTTGCCACAGCCACCTCACTCCCACCCACCATCATGGTGCTCGAAGCCACAATGATCGTTGTTGATAACAGCGAGGCCAGCAGAAATGGGGATTATCTGTATGGAAGCTGGGGAGAGCCTGATGGTGCTGAGAAGCTGACGTCTCTGTCAGGCCGAATCGCTTCGGGGCGCAATCCGAAGCCGTTTCATTGATATTCAACGCAAAGACATCGGCAAACCCCGAGTCGGCTGTCGGCTTGATGTCCATGGCCGGCGCCGGTCCGACCGTGCTCAACACGCCGACTACGAACTTTGGCGCCATCCTCGGGGGAATGCACGAGACGAAGATCAAGGGCCACGTGAGGTTAGGGACAGCCATCAGCGTGGCCATGTTGGCACTCAAGCACCGGGCAAACAAGAGCCAACGGCAGAGGATCGTGGTGCTGATATGCAGCGAATTAGACCAGAAATTCGGAGACAAGAATGACAACGAAAAGGAACTGGTCAAGCTGGCCAAGAAGTGCAAGAAGAACAATGTGTCGGTGGACTTTGTCGCATTTGGCGATGCGATCGAGTCCAACACCAGGTCGATATTGGAGAAGTTTGTCGAAGCCGTTGGAGGCTCGAGCGGCGAAGGAAACTATCTCGCCGTTATCCCGCCCGGGCCGGGCTTGTTGAGCGACAGTCTGATCACCACTCCCATCGTGAATATGGGTGGCGACATTGGACAAGGCGGCAGTGGTATGGAAGGCTTGGGAACCGGTACCGCTGGACAAGAGAATGGATTCGAGTTTGGAATCGACCCGGCCGCCGATCCCGAGCTTGCCATGGCTCTTCGCATGAGCATGGAGGAAGAGCAGAATCGGCTAGAGCGCGAGAGACGAGCACGGGAGGAGCAGGAGAGACAGAATGCCGATCGCATGGAGACAATAACAGAAGAGGGTCAGGGACAGTCCGCAAGTACTGGGGAGGAGGATGTCAATGCCTCGAAACAGCCGACGGTGGAAGACGAAAAAAAAGAATAAGCTTGGGTCTTGACTTGCATTCGAAGCTGCAAAGGAACATAAACCTGGATACCATCGACCATTGCATGGGAAGGGCGTTCGGAATTTTCAGGTCATGGCGGTTCTCTGCATTGGGGACCTGATAATATGACATAACCTTCCAACAGAACAGACACCCTCATTCTTGCCTGTTGCTTTCCTCCACAGGATCCGCCCGATTCCAAGTGTGACAGTCGTGAGGGAGTGCCCCGGGTCTCTCTTTTCACTATGGCATTTGATGTATGTCCGTCTCCCTTCTCACTCATCGGAGCAGCCGCGCGGTGGATCTGAGTGTTTTCCACTCCGTTTCCGACACCACTTATCGAGGAGCCACCTTTGACAAAGTCGTGGTTACTGGCAGGTCGTGGACACCTTGACGCGTCATGTAGAGAGGAGCCGCGTCGCGGGTCTGATTCAAGGTGATATTGGCACGTATGATACTGACCATTCATCTTCCAGTCCCCGTTCCCGCGATCCTTTCTTCCCTGCTCCGCACGATCCTTGCCTTGTCGCCAGGAAGCGGCTTCAGCTCATCATTTGGGTCAATCTTGGTGACCGCTTCCGAGCGCGAGTCAGTGGTTGACCGCTGATCGACATGGTCGACGCTACCGCCAGGATGTGCGTGGCGGAAGTAGCCGTTTGGATCCTCGCCGGTCTTGAGGAACTTCGCATAGGCCACCTTGCGCGCGTGTGATTCCTCGAAGGAGGCGATGTCTTCTGAGGTGACGGTGAGAGCGGTGGGCTTGCGGCGAAGCATGGTCGAGATGCTTCAATGCTGAGAATGGCCGAGGCGGCTTCCAAGATCCACCAAATGCTTCGTCCCGCCTCGTTGATACACAGCGTTTGACGGCTTTGTTGACGCGGAAGAGTTGAGGGGCAAAGGACCAGTTGGGTGGCACAGAGGCCTTGGCGACCCCAGAAGCATTTTTATCTTTGGGGTTCGGATGCATCTTACCGTAAATTTACCTCCACCCCGCAAAGTCACCACCGCCCATTAGCCCTCCCCTTTTTGACGTGGAGTTTGAAGAATGCTATGATACGAGGCAAGCAGTCTGCTGATAGGATACATATCCCCCTGTCAAGAATGTCCACCGACCAGTCATCTCTGCGTTCTAGATGACCGGCAGTTCAGTTATCGCAAAAAATGTTACTGCTGGACCTCATTATCTGTCGCCCAGAGCAGCAGATGAGTCCTTGTCCTGTCTTGCCATCGGATGTCAACGGCCCTGAACTCGGCCCTTATTAATCTATCTAAGAACAGCTGGCAGTGGTGTCTCGGGAGGCAAGGCGTGGCCTTACAAATTGTCTTCCACCAAGGAGATTCGGCACTCACAGTTAAGTCTATGAACCAGGATATTTCTCGCCAGCGGGGAAAACTTGTGGGCCATGATAATGCGTACGGAGAATCCCTCCACCAATGACACCTAGCGGCAAGTGTGCTTGGGCATCAGGCACAGAATGACCTGAGATTTCTTCATTAAGAGCCGTCCCTCTTGCTGAAGATCACCCAGATGTCTTCCTCGGCAATTGCACGTCCATCCTCCATTGTGTTATCCTTGACTTTTCAGCAGCGTTCTCCTTGGATCCAGGCCTTTAATGTTGCTCAGTACTTCATCCTTCTTGACTTCAACGAGAATGATGTGATGCGTGGCTTTAACAATGAGAGAGGGGCACGACATACCAGATCCTTCAGGAGACTCTGGATACCTGGCAGATGATGCAAGGAGAGGAATGAAGGTTTGGGGTGGCATGGCGACATCTAGTCAGCTCTGGCTATTGGCTTGGAAGGCTCTCGAACCGGGCCTGTCCAATCTCGGTCGGTCTTCGAAACTCGTGCATCTTTGCTCAGAGAGACCGAAGCACAGACATCAGACTAGAAAAGCTTTGGTCTTGGAAATTAGTCCACCAGCATAACGCAAACAGCCATGTACTGGGGCGGTCAGCTGACAGCGCGTGATGGACGTGATTCCATTGGCACATCTCTGAGGCATTCCTCGGCGATCCAGGCAGCAACGCGCTACTCGACGTGAGAAGGTTTCTTGCCCCCCCACTCCCTCGTATCCATCAATACGAAAGAAGTCAATGGCGGAGAGATTCAGGTCATCACAGTCCCCCCGTCTTTCGCTCACGGGGTCCGCTCCAAGAATGAGATATAAGAGTCCAATGCACCCGCAATGACAGACAGGACCAGCTCTTCCCCTCCACATTGAACCCAAATCTACCTTATCCGTCGACACTCTGTGAAGCTCCGCCATGGCCTCTGAGTGGACACCGCCACCGTCTGGCAGCCCCTGCTGGATCAACATCTTTGCCACAGATGTCCAACGAGGTTGGTGCCGTCCCCGTCGAGCGATCTCCACCGGGCTTTCCTTCCCAAATCCCAAGATTCCATCTCTGGATAACCAAATTAACACAACCCACAGCACGAACATTCTACGAGAAGGTCTTTGACTGGAAATTCCATGACAGCAGGCGAGAGTCTCATGATCAATCCTATGACCCCAGCAACCTGGCCACTTTCACGACTCCAGACACGTCGGCTCCTGGTGGGGGAATCACCAAGGTCAGCGGCTCTGAGTTCGTCAAGTCTGCTGGGAAAGGAGGTGTTGCGCTGTACCTCTATGTTGATAATATCAAGGTCTATGCTGAGGTAAGTGATGTCGGTCCAACTGCTGGGGGAGAAAGGACGAGATGTCATCGTGGATAACAATCTGACTGGACCGTTAACAGAAGATCACTGCTGCCGGAGGCCGTCAGCTGTCGGAGATAGTGCCAGAGGGCAACAGGGCCATCATGCAGCATTTCGAGGACACGGAGGGAAATTTTTTTGGCATATATTCTTTAAACAAGGACGTTTGATTGGTATAACCTGAGTATCATTGACACAGCGAGACAAGTTCGGGGTGAAAAGTCCGCAGCCTTTGATGTTAGCCTATCCGCCTGAACAATAAATGCATGCGTCTTCGCCCATCCACCGAAGCTCAGTTTTCCGTGATGTTTGTCTAGCTGGTCCAAAATCGATCAGGATAGAAGTTGATAGCATACTCTTATCTGACTACCCACTGCTTGCTGACAAGCCTTTCTCGTCAAGTATCCTTTCCCGCAGAACCTTCTCCTTGCTTGGGCACTGCTCACAGTTGTCATCTTGCCCAAAAGTCTCTCCGGGTAATTGAGGAGATAAAGACATCAGCCGTCGTCCGTCCCCTGATGCTAAATCTGTCCACCAAGGCCCGCATCAGGTCAAGAGTGGACTGAGGTTGAAGTCAACATATCTGGCACAAGACGCACGGTCCACACGAAGAATTGGTCTTCCAAACCCAACAGCAGTAACCATGGCACACAAAAGGCGAGTCTTCTCTAAGGAGGCCTTACTAGGCGACAGCAAAGATTTGCCGACAAGAAGCATGTTGTACAGGAATGATGAATAGTATTGGCTATAATGCAGGAACGACAACATATCTCGGCGCCAAGCCCCAGCGGTCCAATTCGAAGCTTTGATCTTCAGATGCATCAATTCTCGCTGAATCGCTTTTCGCTGGTCCACAGCAAAGCACAGCTATGGAGCATCTGTGTGTAAGATGCGCCAGGCTGGCCCTGCAGTCGAGCAGCCGCTCCAGTCGTGTGGGAGTGGGCCAAGGAGTGAGGAGATTTTCCAGTTCTGCCAGCGCTCACGACGATGGTCAGTTTCTAGCTCTTCATCGCCTTTTTTCAACCGGAACCATTTTCTAATTATCATCTCGAATAGGGCCGTCAAAATCATCATCTGCCACCTCTGCATCATCCCGTCCATCACCACAGACTAGTGTGCCACGAAGCAGATTCGGCCAGTTCGTCGACCAGGCGGTCGCAAGCGGCAGCAAGAACCCTCCACCAGGTGCACAGCTTCTCCGACGAACTTCACCCCCTCGATCAAGCCAGAGTGGACCCCCAAGACCACCGCCTCCTGGTCAACTCCTCCGCCGGACTGCTCCGCCTCGTTCCGGAGGTCGAGCTCCAGCAGGCTCCTCGCCACGCCCCTCTGGCCTCGCCGGCCGCGGCGCGCAGCGACCCCCTCAACCACGTCGTGACCGCCGCCTCCGGCGTGCAGATGCGCGCGCCGCAGCCGAAGCCGAAGATGAGGGAGAGGAAGACGACCCAGACTTCGAAGCCGCGGTGGACAAATACATCAACAACAATATTGACCCTCCTCTCAATCCCACCGAGGCGATTCCGTACACACCACACCGCACGACCGTGGATGAGCTGCGCGCCGACTGGCCCAACACGCCGCTCTCGCCCACGGGTCTGACTGAAAGCGTCCAACAACGCATCGAATGGCTCGCTCGCCGTCTGCCCCACGGCTACGTCACGCCTGGTCAACTGGCCGAGCGCTACCACAAGGGTGAATTCGTCCGGTTCGAGTCGGAGGAGGAAAAGCAGAAAGTCCTCGAGATCGCCGCTGACTTGGCCAAGCAGCGCGCGGCCAAACTGACCGAACGTAAGGGACAAGAGGTGCCCGCCGAGGACATGGCGTTTGAAGACGTCAGCTCGAGGAGCAAAGATCGTAACATCCTGGCCGACACGTACGTCAAAGGCACGTATCCACCTTTGGAGAAGCAGAAGATGCCTTTCTTGGACACTATCGTGCGGAACCTAAGGAACAACGAGACGTATCATGGCGCCGAGACAGAGAAATTCATCGAGACGATCCAAGGTTTGATTCCGGCTCAAGCTGGAAGAGGCAGCCGGCAGGTTCCGAGACGAGCATGAGGATTGAAGAGTGAAGTCCTGGCACGTCGCCGTGAAGCTTGGTGTATTAGACTTGTGTTTGCTATATCGTCCGGGTCGCATCCATGCCGACCAAATGCGCAGCTGTTTCAGCCTTGTACCCGTTGTGAACTCTGTTTAATAGATAGGTGGTTCTGATCGTCCGGTGCACTGCCATCGCGAGCACGACACGACATTTTACTCATTGCTTTCGTTGAATCGTTCCCTCTACGCTTGAGCCGAAAGATACGCTTACCATGCCGGCCTTCCTGAACAACGAAATACACTGGACTTGGACGTTATCCTGAGCAAAGAAGCCTGGGGTTGAGCTGCAGGGAGAGAGAAGTCCAGCAAGAGGGAGAACATTAGAATGGATAATCTTATACCAAATCGCTCTGCTGGGGTTAATTCAATAGAGGACGAGAAATCATAATCACTAGTGGTAATGGGGTGAGACAACAACGAAATCAGCAGAGAACAAGGCCATATCAGTTATGGAACTAGTCCAGGCTACTGTGAGGCACAGTCAGAGCATACTGGTTTCACCCATACCCACACGCCAGTGGTGCCATACGGATAAATGTATGGCAAACAGAAGAGCTGCTCATTCCATCCGGTTTAGTCCAATAGAGGTGAGTTTACCAATTCTGAATCAACTATGAGGGTATCGATGAGCGAGAGTGATAATGGAAGCTGACCACTCCCAAACTTTGATGCAGAGTCTCGGCCAAGATCAGGAGTCTCGACAACCGCAGCCAATTTGGTAGGGTCCCGGGAAGAAGTGGCAACCAGCAGATGGATGACCACCAGGAGTACAAGTTATGCGCAGCAAGTGCTAACCAATATCAGCGGATGGCCTTAATGCAGAGCATCAACAAGAAATTTACCCATCCATCATCCAATGTGCTTGAGGGTTCCGTTTGCAACAAGAACATGAACCGAATAATGCATTTCGAAGATTATTAAGTCGACTGAGTCTGGCCCCAAGCTTTATCAGCACCTGGAGACGGCTTGGTGGATGACTATGACGCCATCTGCAGAGCGGCTTCCACTATTTACAGTCTCTGGCCCACGGCTACATCTCTTCTCAACAAGCAGTTCACGTTGTCCTCATTGCCAAAGAGGCTTCGTCGCATGGCTCTACCACCCAAGTTCTCGGGCCAGCTTTTCGCTTCTGGCTCCACGACAGAAGCGAAGCATACCATTGAACTATACCTCGACTATGTCTGTCCGTTTTCCGCCAAACTGTTCAAGACGTTTAACACCGGTGTGCGACCAGTGATTGAGAACAAATATACATCGCCTGGTGTCCGCGTCATCCTCCGTCAGCAGATCCAACCCTGGCATCCGTCTTCGACGCTGGTGCACGAAGCCGGCGCGGCGGTTCTCCGCACGGCTCCCAAGTCGTTTTGGGCCTTTTCAGAAAAGCTCTTTGAGCATCAAAAAGAATATTTTGACGTGAATGTGGTGAACGAGGTCCGAAATGACACGTACAAGAGGCTTGCCAAGTTGGCCGGTTCCGTGGACGGAGTGGACGAAAAGACCATACTCGATCTCTTGGTGGTCAGCGACAAGCCGGGAGATGACGGAAGCCTGAACATTGGGAACAAGGTGACCAACGACATCAAGTTGCAGGTCAAGGCCAACAGAGTCACCGGCGTCCATGCGACCCCGACGGTGCTGTTCAATGGAGTCGAGGAAAGGAGTATTAGTTCAAGCTGGACCGTGGAGCAATGGGTCGAGTGGCTGGAGAAGAATGTCGCCTGAGCAGAAGAAACCCCGCATGGGGCAGACAGATCTTGTCTCTGACGATTCCGGATTAATAGTCTTCGCGAATACTCGTCCACGGGACGAATCGAAAGCGTCAGGCCAAATAGGAGGAATATCATATTGTCTCTAGTGTGATTATACAAAAATGGGAACGCACGTCTGCAGTTCGTGCCTATGTACCAGCCAGCCGTCGTGCATTCATTCGTCAATACATACAAAATTTTGCGGTACGCTTGTTCGCCGAATGCACAACCCAAACCCTGCTTCAAGAGCGAAACGCCGGCCCAATGCTCACTGAACTCCTCTGATAGACGGACGCTGTACTCGGGCTACTGTGCAGGAGGCTCGTAATTGATCGGTCTCCTGAGAATCATCAGCATGCAAACTTTGACGTTGAGGGGACCAACGCTACTTGAAAAGGAGAATGTGTGGCTCCGGTTCATGGACTTCGTAATGCTCCCATCCCAGACTCTGGCCATTCGTCAACGGAGGCTGCACTCGAGCAGGCAGCAACACAAACCTGGGTGATGCCAAGTCCTCTCCATTCCTCCTCCCAAAGCAGTTTTAGTGTACCCTTTGAGGGATCGAAGTAGTCCCGTGGGATGACCTTCAACATGGCCTTGGGAAGCTGCACGTGCCGGTATTCGAAGTCGTTGTCCGAATATCTACACCATCGCTTAGACCATGAACGACGATGTCGGGAGCGGGTCCGGATACCTGGGCGAGTAGCCGATCGACTCGATGAATTCCTCGAGCCGAGCTCTTTCTCCTTCCTGAAGCAGTCTTGGTTTCTTGTTCCGCCTGGACATGTCGATGTCCGCCATCGCGCGTCTATCGGCAGGTCACGCAAGATTCGGCCAGATGTGGGAGCAGGCCGTGGTCGTTCACCCTCCTCGCGAAACCCCGGCGGGGAAGTGTGTCGCTCGTACCGCAGGCTCGGTTCCAAGAGGGACTGTTTTCTTGAACGACGGGCGCCAGGAGAGGGAGCTATGCCAACGTCCAGGACGTGCGTCACACCAAAGAACCGGACGATGAAGGGATTGGGATAGCGGCAAAGGTGACGAAACAATCAAGGCGTCTGTGTCAGGCCGGGTGTGCTGTTCTGAGGGAGAAGCGACCGATCCACGCGAGATACAAATGAGGCCGTTAAAGGTAAACAGTGACTGGACAAATTGGAGCATGGGCACGTGCCAAGCCCGCAGCGATCGGGTAATGCTAATTAGCGACCCTGGGGGCTTAGTTAGCGACCCCCCAAGACTCTTGGCAGTCACGTGACTGATAATGCCTCTGCC
>Ga0255336_100800_pt1 | contig 34955 bp, 39 predicted proteins | sample MeOH1_35cm_T3_17_FD_189102 | JGI IMG/M metagenome (GOLD analysis project Ga0255336, IMG submission 189102) | Sandy soil microbial communities from University of British Columbia, Vancouver, Canada - MeOH1_35cm_T3_179 | ecosystem: Engineered > Artificial ecosystem > Sand microcosm > Unclassified ...
AGGGCCGACGGTCGAAATATTTGCATGGCATTGATCCCTCACGTGAAACCAACACCAGCTAATCATTCAATTGCATCAAATATGAGTCAGAGCCAGAATTGCGCGCGAAAACCGCCCCTCAGGGGGTCAGTACTGCTCGCGATTCTACAGCCGAGGCTATCTGTGAGGCCGTGACCCGACCAGCGCAAGACCCTGCGGGAGAGCGTGGCGCAGGTCACGTCGGCGGCGCTGTGGAGCAGCTCGGTCAGCGCCGAGCAGGCGAGTACCGCCGTCAAATAGAAGCCCGGTCCAACGGCCGGGGAGCGCTGAGATTCAGTCATCGAGGATGGAGTCAAAAGCCTTCTGGAAACCACTGAAGAGAGCCGTGCGATCCAAGTTCGGATTGCGGATGATGCGGATTGACAGGCCCTCGAACAAGGCGGCGATCAGATCGAAGCGTGCCGCCAGTTCTTGATCGCTGAGATGCCGGCCACGCGCGGCAAGACCCCGTTTCAAGGTGTCTATGATGGCCTGGCGGATGATCTGGTCGGATCCCTGAACGATGGCCGCGACCTTCGGATTCCGGGTTGCCTCGACGACGATTTCGAGGTCCAGCGTCGCTGCTGGAATATCGGTATGCCGGTCGAAGCCGTCTCCGCAGGCGGTTTTCATCGAGTCTAGAATGTCATCGGCCTGATTGAAACCGCTGAACATGGTCATCAGATCCTGGACATCCCGTTCGGCAATCGCCGAGATGATGGCCTCTTTGCTTTCGAAATAATGGTAGATGTGGCCGACGCTCATTTTGGCCGTCTTGGAAATGGTGGCCATGCTGGTCCCATGAAAGCCTTGGCGGCGGAAACACTCGACGGCGGCATCCAGGATCTGGCGGCGGCGGATTTCACTGCGGTCTGCTTCAAGGGGCGGGGTTTCGGTCATCTGTAGAAAATCTCATCGCGTAAACACAGGGTGGGCGGCTTCGGCACATATCTAAGATACCCCTTGACGGCTCCGGCGTCTATTATAGAATGAACACTCATTCCAGAATGATTGTTCATTCTATTATCTGGAGCTTCTAAGTGTCTTTTTATTCTGAATTCAATAGGTTGCGGTATATCGGCGGTTCTCGGGCACAGCATGCCGTCTCATGGCCGTCATCGCTCAAGAAAGCCGGAGCCCTTGGCCTTGTTCTGGGGCTCGCCCTGGCCGTCGCGGCCTGTGACAAGCCGCAAGCCTCGCAGCAGGCCCAGGCGGCGGCACAGCCCATGGAAGTGGGGGTGACGACCTTGAAGGCGCAGCGCGTCTCGCTGACGACCGAATTGCCGGGCCGTGTCTCCGCCTTCCTGGTGTCCGAGGTGCGGCCGCAGGTGGGCGGCATCATCCGCAAGCGGCTCTTCGAGGAAGGCAGCGACGTCAAGGCCGGCCAAGTGCTCTACGAGATCGATCCCGCCACCTATCAGGCGACCTACGACAATGCCGCGGCGGCGCTCGCAAAGGCTAGGGCGACGGCGGCGTCATCGCGCGCCAAGGCGCAGCGCTACAAGGACCTGGTCGCCATCAACGCCATCAGCAAGCAGGATTACGACGACGCGGTGGCGACGGCGCAATCCGATGCAGCGGAGATCGCTGCCGATGAGGCGGCCCTGGAATCCGCCAAGATCAATCTCGATTACACCAAGGTCACGGCGCCGATTTCCGGCCGCATCGGCAAATCCGCGGTGACGCCGGGTGCCCTGGTCACCGCCAGCCAGACCGATGCCTTGGCAACCATCCAGCAGCTCGACCAGATCTATGTCGACGTGACGCAATCGAGCGCCGATCTCCTCCGGCTGCGGCGCGACCTCGCCAGCGGCAAGCTGGTCTCGGCCGGTGCCAACAAGGCCAAGATCGCGCTGCTGCTGGAAGACGGCAGCCATTACGACCATCACGGCGTGCTGCAATTCACCGATATCACGGTGAACGAGACCACCGGCAGCGTCACCTTGCGCGCTGTTTTCCCCAATCCGGAGGGTTTGTTGCTCCCCGGCATGTATGTCCGGGGCGTCTTGGAAGAAGGTGTCGATGACAAGGGGGTCCTGGTGCCGCAGCAGGGCGTCTCGCGCAACATCAAGGGCGAGGCGACGGCATTGGTGGTCAATGCCGAGAGCAAGGTCGAGCAGCGTATCCTGAAGACTGATCGCACCGTCGGCGATCAGTGGCTGGTAAGCAGCGGCGTCGCCGCCGGCGACCGCGTGATCCTCGACGGCCTGCAGAAGATCCAGCCCGGCATGCCGGTGAAACCCGTCGAATTGTCGGCGAACGAGACCGGCGCTGCGGCTGCAACCGGCACGAATGCCGGGCAGGGGCAGCAGTAAGTCACAGACGGCGATAGATCCGTTCAGCAGTCAGCCAAGGTAAGACATCATCTGGGGCCGGCCTTGTGCCCGGCCTAGCCGGAAGAGAGCATTTTCATGTCGCGTTTCTTTATCGATCGCCCGGTCTTCGCCTGGGTCATCGCCATCATCATCATGCTGGCCGGCGCCCTGGCGATCCGGACATTGCCGATTGCGCAATATCCGGAAATCGCGCCGCCCGCCGTTGCCATCACCGCGACCTATCCCGGCGCTTCGGCGAAGACCCTGGAAGACACTGTCACCCAGGTGATCGAGCAGAAGATGAAGGGAATCGACCACCTGAGCTATATGGCTTCGACCAGCGATTCCTCAGGCAGTGTCACGATCACCCTGACCTTCACGTCGGGCACCGATCCGGATATCGCCCAGGTGCAGGTACAGAACAAGTTGCAGCTGGCAACGCCCCTATTGCCACAGGAAGTGCAGCAGCAGGGCATCAAAGTCGAGAAATCGGCCACCAACTTCGCTTTGGTGCTCGCCTTCTATTCGCCGGATGACAGCCTATCGCAATACGACCTGTCGGATTATGTCGCCGCCAATATCGAGGACCAGATCAGCCGCGTCGACGGTGTTGGCGACGTCACCATGTTCGGCGCCCAATACGCCATGCGTATCTGGCTCGATCCCGACAAGCTCACCAACTACAAACTGACCCCGAGCGATGTCTCGACCGCCCTTCAGGCACAAAACGCCCAGATCGCAGCCGGCCAGCTCGGCGGTGCGCCCGCCCTCAAGGGGCAGCAGCTCAATGCCACCATCACGGCGCAGAGCCGCCTGCAGACAGTCGGCCAGTTCGAGAACATCCTGCTGCGCACCAATACTGACGGCTCGACAGTACATTTGAAGGATGTCGCCCGGGTCGAGCTCGGCAGCGAAACGTATGACAATGTCTCCCGCTTCAACGGCAAGCCGGCAACCGGCATCGCCATCAAGCTGGCGACCGGCGCCAATGCCCTGGCAACCGCCGATGCGGTGAAGGCGAAGATTGCCGAACTGTCGCACTATTTCCCGGCCGGCATGGCGGTCGATGTTCCCTATGACACGACGCCGTTCGTACGGGTCTCGATCGAAGAGGTGATCAAGACTCTGGTGGAAGCTATCGGGCTTGTCTTCCTCGTCATGTTGGTCTTCCTGCAGAATTTCCGGGCGACCCTCATTCCGACCATTGCCGTGCCGGTGGTGCTGCTCGGCACCTTCGCCGTGCTGGCGGCCTGCGGCTTCTCGATCAACACGCTGACCATGTTCGGCACTGTGCTGGCGATCGGTCTGCTGGTGGACGACGCCATCGTCGTCGTTGAAAACGTCGAGCGCGTGATGAGCGAGGAGGGGCTGTCGCCACGCGAGGCGACGCGCAAGTCCATGTCACAGATCACCGGCGCCCTGGTCGGCATCGCACTCGTCCTGTCGGCGGTGTTCGTGCCGATGGCCTTCTTCGGCGGATCGACCGGCGTCATCTACCGGCAGTTCTCCATCACCATCGTCTCGGCCATGGTCCTCTCGGTGCTGGTGGCGATGATCCTGACACCGGCCCTCTGCGCCACTTTGCTGAAACCGGTCAAGAAGGGCGAGCATGCCGCCTATACCGGCCTCTTCGGCTGGTTCAATCGCGGTTTCGACAGTAGCAGCAATGCCTATCAGCGTGTGGTAGGCCATGTCATCCGGCGCGGCCTGCGCTATCTCGTCGTCTATGCCGCCATCCTGGTTGGCATGGGTTTCCTGTTTGTCCGTCTGCCAACCGCCTTCCTGCCGGAAGAAGACCAGGGCTTCCTCTTTGCCCAGATACAGTTGCCAGCGGGCGCCACACAGGAGCGCACCGTCAAGGTGCTGGAGCAGGTGGAGAATCACTTCCTGGTCGACCAGAAGGAGGCAGTGGCCAAGATCTTCACTGTCGCTGGCTTCAGCTTCGGCGGCACCGGCCAGAATAACGGTATCGCCTTCGTCAATCTGCGCGACTGGAGCGAGCGTCAGCGGCCTGACCTGAAGGTCGATGCCGTCGCGGGCAAGGCCATGGGTGCCTTCTCGCGCATCCGCGAGGCGTTGGTCTTCGCCTTCGCGCCGCCGGCCGTGCTGGAACTCGGCAATGCCACCGGCTTCGATCTGCAGTTGCAGGACAATGCCGGGCTTGGCCATGAGGCCTTGATGGCCGCGCGTAACCAGGTGCTCGGCATGGCGGCACAGAATCCGGTCTTGATGGCGGTGCGTCCGAACGGCCAGGAGGATACGCCGCAATTGCAGGTCGACATCGACCAATCCAAGGCGACGGCACTTGGCCTCAGCATCGCCGATATCAACGATACGCTCTCGGTGGCCTGGGGCAGTTCCTATGTCGACGATTTCATCGACAAGGGCCGCGTGAAGAAAGTCTATCTGCAGGCCGATGCCAAGTTCCGCATGAGCCCTGAAGATCTCGACCGGCTTTACGTGCGCAATTCCACCGGTGACATGGTGCCGTTCTCGGCCTTCGCCCATGCGCGCTGGACCTTCGGATCGCCGCGTCTTGAGCGCTATAACGGCGTCTCCTCGACCGAAATCCTGGGCCAGCCGGCGCCAGGCCATAGTACCGGCGAAGCCATGGCGGCGATGGAAGCGATTGCGGCCAAGCTGCCGCCGGGGATCGGCTATTCCTGGACCGGTCTTTCCTATCAGGAACGCCTCTCAGGCTCGCAGGCGCCGGCGCTCTATGCCATCTCGCTGCTGGTCGTCTTCCTTTGCCTCGCGGCCTTGTATGAGAGCTGGTCGATCCCGTTCTCGGTCATGCTGGTGGTGCCGCTGGGTGTCTTGGGTGCGCTTGCCGCGGCGACTTTGCGCGGTTTGTCGAACGACGTCTATTTCCAGGTCGGCCTGCTGACCACCATCGGCCTCTCGGCGAAGAACGCGATCCTGATCGTGGAATTCGCCAAGGAGCTGCAGGAGCAGGGCAAGGACCTCGTCACCGCGACCCTGGAAGCCGTGCGCATGCGTCTGCGGCCGATCCTGATGACGTCGCTCGCCTTCATGCTCGGCGTGCTGCCGCTGGCAATAAATAACGGTGCCGGGTCGGGTAGCCAGAACGATATCGGTACCGGTGTCCTCGGCGGCATGATCTCGGCAACCGCGCTCGGCATATTCTTTGTGCCGCTCTTCTTCGTGCTGGTTCGGCGCGTCTTCAAGGGAAAGAAGCGGCCCACGACTGAAACCCCGCAGGGCATGGACGATGGCGCCGCTGTCGCCGGCCAGGGGGAGGGATGATCATGAAATACAAGATCCTGCTCACCGGGACGGCCATGATGTTGCTGTCCGGCTGCATCAATCTGCAACCGGACTATAAACGCCCTGAACTCGCGGCGCCGAATAGCTGGCCGACCGGCTCGGCCTATCGTCCGGCCGCCTACGACCCGAAGAAACCGACCATCGCCGATATGGCCTGGGACCGGTTCTTCTCCGACGACAAGTTGCGAAAACTCATCGACATCGGCATTGCCAATAACCGCGATCTCCGTGTCGCCATGCTCGATGTGGTGAAGGCGCGTGCGCAGTACCGGGTGCAGCGGGCGGAACAATTGCCGACCGTCAATCTGGAAGGCCAGGGCACCATCGAGCGCACGCCCCGTCGCCTGTCGCAAACCGGCAAGACCGACACGTCGCACCAATACACGGCGGATATCGGCGTCAGTTCCTATGAACTCGATCTCTTCGGCCGCATCCAGAGCCTGAAGGACCAGGCGCTGGAGCAGTTCTTTGCCACCGAGGAGGCCCAGCGCAGCTCGCAGATCACGCTGGTTGCGGAAATCGCCAATGCCTATGTCACCCTGGCGGCCGATATGGAGCGCCTGAAGCTGGCCCAGGATACGCTGATGAGCCAGCAGCAATCCTACGACCTCACCAAGCGCAGTTTCGAGATCGGCAATTCGTCGGAACTGGACGTTAGGCAGGCGCAGACCAGCGTCGACACGGCGCGGGTGGATATCGCCACCTTCACCGCCAATATCGCCCAGGACCAGAATGCTTTGGCGCTGCTCCTCGGCACTTCGGTGTCGAGCGAGTTGCTGCCGGAACAGACGCTGGGAACGGTCACCGCCTTGCAGGACATTCCCGCCGGGATTCCCTCGGATGTGCTACAGCGGCGCCCCGATATCCTGCAGGCGGAACACACGCTGAAGGGCGCCAATGCCAATATCGGCGCGGCCCGGGCGGCCTTCTTCCCGAAGATCACCCTGACGGCGACCAGTGGGCGAGCCAGCGATGCACTCTCGACCCTGTTCAAAGCGGGCACCGGTGCCTGGTCTTTCGCGCCGGATATCGTCCTGCCGATCTTCGACTGGGGCCAGAATCAGGCAAATCTCGATGCCGCCAAGGCTGACCGGGATATCAATATCGCGCAATATGACAAGGCGATTCAGACCGCCTTCGAGGAAGTGGCGAATGCCCTGGCGGATTACGGCACCATCGACGACAAGGTAGCGGCGCAGCAATCGCTGGTCGAGGCCACGTCGGAGAGCTACCGCCTCTCAGATGCACGTTACCGCAAGGGGGTCGAGAACTATCTCAACGTGCTCGATTCACAGCGCTCGATGTATAGCGCGCAGCAGGACCTGATCACCATCCGCCTTGATAAGCAGACCAATCTGGTGACGCTCTACAAGGTTCTGGGCGGCGGCTGGACCAAGTCGGCCGTCGAGCCGGCGAGCTGAAAGGCTCGTTCACTCGGTGGACCTGAATTGGTCAATTGATATCAATTGACATTCCTGTGGGCGAAACCATATCCTCTTATCCCCCAACTGAGGGGCGGTGTTCCCATATGGATCATCCTTCAAGCGTTTTTGATCCCGCACTGAATTTCCTAGCCGAAGCCGTCGAAAAAAAGATGCGAAGCCGGTGTAGACCGGGCCTTCGAGGCGCTTGCGACCCTTATTTTGACGGCAGTTGCTCTAAACGAGCCCAGTGAAGTCGCCGCAGTACGCTCACATATCGAGCAGATCTACTCGGTCGAGTATCGGTCTGGATGTCTGGCTGCATGAAGCCGTTTACGGGGAGTAGGTGCTCGACGTATGCGAAGCGTGGGACGCATGCGACGCATGAGAAGAGTGGGAATAGTGCGTGGCGACGAACGTCTTGTCACCGTCGGTGATTTTCACGCTCGGTGTGCCGGGCAATGCGATCACATGGTCAACTGTCGGATTGTCGAGACCGGTCTGCGGCGGTGTATTGGCTTCTGCCGCTTCGGTACTGCGGCGGCATCAGTCGGACCTCGTGGCCGCGTGCGGTTAGCTGGCGACCCCAGTAATGCGCTCCGGCGCACGCCTCAATGCCTACCAGGCAAGGCTCCAGGCCCTCAAAATACCTCGCCACCTCACCACGCCGAAGTCGGCGCTTTATGACGGTTTGGCCCGAGGCATTAACCCCGTGAACCTGAAAGACGTTCTTTGCTATATCAAGACCAATTGACGTAATCTTCATAGCGGACGGCTCCCTTTTAGTGGCCCGAACACCTCAAACCACTATGGCACATCGATCTATAACGGCTCATTGCAATCTCTCGCTCAAGCGATCTTGCTGACCTTACTCTTGCCGATTTTGACAGCATTGCTCAGCTATATCTTTGGCTCTCAAACCAAAGGCTCCGAATAGTAGCCACTGAACCGAGACTTAAAGTTTGCACGGACCGCAGTCAGACTTTTACAAATCCTGCGGGAGAGGATCTATTCGACATTCGGGGAGGCATATCGATGTCAGCGATTAGATTGCGAATTCGAAATTGCAGAGTAGTTTTGCTCACCTGAAATTGTCTGGCCCAATTCTCAAGTGGTCGCTCGTCATTCATGTCGGCCAGTGGTCCTTGTAGTAAGGCCACTACTTCTCTACGTGGCATCAAAAGTGCCGCTGCGAACTGATTAGCCTCCACCTCCATGCGTTCAGTTCCCTGGGCAGATTTACTGTCTCGACGCAAAACGGATACAGGGAAGTTTTTGTCAACATGAACAGCGTTGCCAAGCGCTTCTCGGTGTAAGACGAGATGGGCGACCTCATGCGCGATGGTAAAGCGTTGTCGATTTAAATGATGCAGCGCGTTGACGCCAATGATCGGTGCTTCGCCTTTGATAAAGACAACTCCGGAGAGTTCTTCATCTAACGGAGAATAAACGATCTGTGCCCCAAAGTCCGTCCGATGCGTTCGACCGGGACTGGGGTCGAGGTCACCTTATGATCTGCGAGTAGTTTTTCTGCCTGAGCCTCGATGGACTGTCGCTGACGTCTCGTCATTGGGGATATCAACGGTTTTAAGGTCCATGTCGAGCGCCGACTCGATCAATTGGACGACCTGCAATTTCTCCGCCGAACTAACACTGCCCTGAATTTGCAGGGCGCCGAGATCAACATTGGAGGAATCATCGAGCTCGGGGAGTAGTTCCTAGGGCGAATTTGTAACGCTTTCGCCAGCCCATACAGCTGATGGACAAGAATGCGCTGCCTTCCTGTGTCAATATTGGCAAGCGTCGCTCTGGAGATTCCAAGCATCTTGGCGACCTCGTCCTGCGACACGTCAGCTTGGCGCCGACGAGTCCGGATATGTGCCCCGATTCTGACCTCCAGAACGCTGACCAGGCGATCTCTCTGCTGAAGACGCTCGGCCTCGGCACCTATCACCGGCTGCGCAAGCGTTACATCCGCCGGTACCTGGATGAGTTCGTCTAGCGCTTCAACCGACGCCGGTTCCGGCCAGCGACCTTTGACATGCTCCTTGGCCTGACCGTCAAAGCGCCGCAGTCACCCTTGCGGAAGATCAGATCGGACGGTCTCGACCACCCGACTCGCATCATCGATATCGACGGCCCCGATGCGGGGGAGATGTCTTCTGGCCTCGCCCAAAGCATTCGGCATCGAGACTATGTCGCACGCGGTTTCACCCCTCCGGCGGGCAACACGCAATCCGTCAAAAAGTGCCAGATCACCGCCTTAAGTCCCCAGATTCAACATTTTGTGGTTTTTGAGCCAACGGGATAAGAATGTTGTTTTTTTTGCTTCGGCATTGCGATGGATAGGACGTGAAAAATGCCACAAAACATGCATTATTTCATGGACCGCGAAAAGCTATCAAATACAGTATTTCGCAGCCACTGATTGCTTGCATCCTTGTGAAGCTTGGCGTGCCAGAACATGCCGATCGAGATTGCGGGCAGAGCGATCGGGTGAGCGCACCAGGTCAGACCAAAGGGCTCTGAAATCCGCTGAGCGAGCACCTCGGGAACCGTCGCGATCATGTCTGTGCTGCACAGGATATGGCCGACGGACACGAAATGAGGGACGCGCAGCTTGATCTTTCGCGGAACTCCCATTCGGCCGAAAAGCTCGTCGATCAATCCGTGCCCAGTGCCTGCGGCGATGACACTGATCTGATCGGCAGCGCTGAAGTCCTCGGCGGTCATGGCGCTGCCATCAAAACGATGTCCGCGCCTGAAGACGCAGACATATCTCTGGGAAAAGAGTTGACGTTGAAAATATCCGGCCTTCAGATCCGGCAAGTGGCCAAGAGCGAGATGAACATTGCCACTTTCCATTTCTCGATTAAGGTCGATTGTCTGGTTGCGGACCGTGCTCAGGCTCACATTCGGAGCGTCTCGCGCCATGCGATGCACCAGGTCGGGGAGGAAGAAGATCTCCCCGATGTCGGTCATCGCGATCGTGAAACTCTGTGAGCTCCGTGCAGGATCGAAGACAAGCCGCTGGTTGAGCGCGTCGTGAATGGTGCCGAGCGCGTAGGCAACGGGTTCGGACAGCGAAAGCGCAACAGGGGTCGGCTGCATCCCCTGCGCAGTTCGAACGAAGAGCTCATCCCCGAGAAGGCTTCTTAGCCGACCCAGGGCATTGCTGACGGCCGGTTGCGTCAGTCCGAGCTGCGCGGCGGCGGCGTTCACGCGCCCAGTCTTCAGGAGTTCGTTGAACACCACCAAGAGGTTGAGGTCGATATCACGCAGATCCATGGCACCAAAATTCACACCATCAATTTTGGTAATTATCAATATAAATTTCAAAAATTTGGCAAGGCCTGCCATGGTCGCTTCCACAACGGAGCTGAAGAGCTCAGGAGGAAACACTGGTGGAACTTCTCATTCGCCCTATGGGGCGGGTGCTCTCGGTGGAGCCTGGGGTCAATCTTCTAGAGACCCTGCGGGTCAACGAGATCCCTATCTCCTACAGTTGCATGTCCGGGCGCTGCGGGGTCTGCCGTTGCAAGGTCCTTGAGGGGAAAATCCTTGCCGCCAACGGCGAATTGCGCCAGCCGGTGCTCAATGAAGAGACTCATGTGCTCGCCTGCCAGAGCACAGTGACCGGGCCTTGCACCATCGAGATGCCTGAGCCGGATGAGGTCATTTGCTATCCCGCGAAGAGTCTGAAGGCGAAGCTGGTCGAAATGCGTCAAGAGACGCATGACATCCGCTCTCTATTTTTCAAGACGAACAAGCCCCTGGATTTCGCTCCAGGCCAATATGCGATGATCGAGTTCACCCCAGATCGCATCCGGCCCTACTCGATGGCTGGCATAACTGGAGATGAACTGCTCGAATTCCACGTCCGTCTCGTTCCCGGTGGCCGTGTCAGCTCTTACGTCTTCGACACCTTGAAGGAAGGACAGTCCATCCGTCTGAGCGGGCCGCTCGGGGCGTCCTACCTGCGCCGACGGCACGAAGGCCCCATGCTGCTCGTTGCCGGTGGGACGGGCCTTGCGCCGGTGCTTTCGATTTTGCGCGGCGCGCTGGTGGAGGGGATGACAAATCCCATCCATCTCTATTTCGGTGTGCGTACCAGCCAGGACCTTTACTGTACGGATCGCCTGAAGGCGCTCGCCGAGGCCCATCCGCAAATCTCGCTCCATCTGGTCATCTCGAACGGCGATGTTCCCGCCGACATGCGCGCTGGCTTGATTACGGAAGCGATCGAGGCCGACTGGAGCGACCTGGAGGGCTTTCGCGCCTATCTCTGTGGTGCACCGGCGATGGTGGAGGCGGCGACCATCGTCGTGAAACGCCGGGGTCTGCCGCTGTCCGGCATCTACGCCGACGCATTCTACTCGTCCGGACACTGAGGCGGGATCCGTGCGCTCGCGTCAGCGAGTCCTTTGCACAAGTGAATAAGATCTGTGGGAGGATATAATGAACATCGTGCATCCAATCACTACTCCAGAACAACACTGGCCGGGGGAAGGCTCGAGCCGGGTTCCGTTCTGGGCCTATACCCGCGAGGATCTCTACAAGCGCGAACTGGAGCGGTTCTTCTATTCCGGCCACTGGTGCTATGTGGGACTCGAGGTGGAGGTGCCCAATCCCGGCGACTTCCGGCGAACCGTGATCGGCGAGCGGTCGGTCATTATGACCCGCGATGCCGAGGGCGAAATCCATGTGGTGGAAAATGTGTGTGCCCATCGCGGCATGCGCTTCTGCCGCGATCGAGCCGGCAATCGCAAGGACCTGCTGTGCCCCTACCATCAGTGGAGCTACGACCTGAAAGGGAACCTCCAGGGCGTGCCGTTCCGACGTGGCGTGAAGCAGAATGGCCGCGTCAACGGCGGCATGCCACATGACTTCAAGCCGGATGAGCACGGCCTCACCAAGCTCAAGGTGGCGCGGCGCGGCGGCGTAGTCTTCGCCTCCTTCGATCATGATGTGGAGCCGTTCGAGGAATTCCTCGGCCCGACCATCCTGAGCTATTTCGACCGGGTGTTCGACGGGCGGAAACTGGAGCTTCTCGGCTATCGCCGTCAGCGCATTCCGGGCAACTGGAAGCTCATGCAGGAGAACATCAAGGACCCCTACCACCCTGGGCTCCTTCACACTTGGTTCTCCACCTTCGGCCTGTGGCGGGCGGACAACCAGTCCGAGCTGAAGATGGATGCCCACCTGCGCCACGCGGCCATGATTTCCACGCGCGGCCAGGGCGGCAAGGTGGCCGAGGTCGTGACCGGCGTCGACAGCTTCAAGGATCAGATGAAGGTCAATGATCCGCGGCTTCTCGACATCGTGCACGAGCCCTGGTGGGGCAAACCGACGGCGGTGATGACCACGCTCTTCCCGAGCGTGATCATCCAGCAGCAGGTGAACAGCGTGTCCACGCGTCACATCCAGCCCAACGGACACGGCAGCTTCGATTTCGTCTGGACCCATTTCGGCTTTGCCGACGACACGCCGTATATGAAGCAGCGCCGGCTCATCCAGGCCAATCTGTTCGGTCCCGCGGGCTTCGTCTCCGCCGATGATGGCGAGGTCATCGAGTGGTCGCAGGAGGGTTTCGAGCAGGATGCGGACGGTCAGACCGTCATCGAGATGGGCGGCACCGATACCGCCGATTCCGACCACATGGTTACGGAGACGCTGATCCGCGGCATGTACGCCTATTGGCGCAAGGTGATGGGAGAGTGAGATGATCGACATGCAATCCTATTTCGGCCTCATCGACCTCTACGCGCGCTATGCCCAGGTGGTGGATTCCTCCGAATGGGACAAGTGGCCCGACTTCTTCGTGGAGACGGGTTCCTACCGCTTGCAGCCGCGGGAGAACCACGATGCGGGGCTGCCTTTGTGCCTGCTCGCCCTCGAAAGCCGCGCCATGATCAAGGATCGCGTCTTCGGTGTGCGCGAGACCATGTATCACGATCCTTATTACCAGCGCCATGTAGTCGGCGCACCGTGCGTTGTCGACGTGGCGTCGTCATCCGAAGGTGAAGAAATCACTTCGGAGGCCAACTATATCGTTTTCCGCACCAAGCGCGACGGCATGAGTGAAGTCTTCAACGCCGGATACTACCGCGACGTGATCGTGAAGACGACGGAAGGGCTGAAATTCAAGTCCCGTCTGTGCGTATATGACAGCGAGATGATCCCCAACTCCATCATCTACCCCATCTGAAAGGTCTCGTGATGGTAACGACCCTGCAGTGGATCGATGTGGGCGCCATTGACGACATCCCCGATGAGGATGTCATCGAGGTGGGGGTGGGCGGGGGGCGGCTCGCACTCTATCGCCTCGGCGCGGAGGTCTACGCCACGGCGGCCCGGTGCACGCATGGCGCGGCCCAGATGTGCGACGGCTTCCTTGAAGGCTATGAGATCGAGTGCCCGCTCCACCAGGGCCGCTTCGACATCCGCACGGGCAAGGCCCTCAATGAGCCTCTCACCGACGATATTCGGACCTTCCCAGTGCGTTGCGAGGACGGTCGCGTCCTCGTGGGCCTCGATTGAAAGGTGCACCGGTGAAAAGGTCTTCGTCGGCGGCACGCTAAAAAAACATCGTCAGACAATGATCGACGGGATAAAAAAAGGGAAACCCATGGCCCAGCAGGCTTTCGACACTCCAACTGCCGGTGATGTCGATCTTGTGGATCTGCTCGACCGAGCACCGGTCGGAGCATTTCATCTCCGCATTCTCATCTTGTGCGTCATCATCGCGATGCTGGATGGTTTCGACACCCAGGCAATCGCATTCGTGGCGCCCCTCCTGGCGGCGCAGTGGCAATTGCCCATGGCGCAGTTCAGCGCCGCCTTCGCCATCGGCCTTCTGGGCCTCACGGTGGGTGCCCTGCTGCTGGGTCCGCTTGCGGATCGCTTTGGGCGAAAGCGGATTCTTCTGGTCTGCACGACATTCTTTGGTTTGCTCGCTCTCCTCACCGCCTGGTCGACGAGTTTTCAGGGTCTTCTATGGCTGCGCTTCCTGACAGGCGTGGGCCTCGGGGGCGCCATGCCGAACATCATTGCGATGACATCGGAATATGCGCCGCATCGCCTGCGCGCCACGGCGGTCACCGTGATGTTCTGCGGCTTTCCGCTGGGTTCGGTACTCGGCGGCTTTCTGGCCGCTAAGATCATTCCCTTGTGGGGCTGGGAGGTCGTGTTTATCCTGGGGGGTGCACTGCCGTTGCTATGCGTGCCGCTGCTGGCGCTGAAGCTGCCAGAATCCGCTCGTTTCCTTGTCAGTCACGACAAGGACCCATCGGCGGTCCGTGACATCCTGAGCAAGATTTCGCCAGACGTCGCCAGCCACGGACCTTCGATGCGTTACCATCTGCCGGAGGAAAAAATCTCCGGCTTCACCGTTCGCCAGCTGTTCTCCCAAGGCCGATCAGCGTCCACACTCCTGCTGTGGGTCGCATTCTTCTGCAATCTCCTCGTGATGTACTTCTTGGTCAATTGGCTTCCTGCCCTCTTGAAGCAGAGCGGCTATCCGCTGGAAGCTGCAATCTACGCTACCTCAACCCTCAATTTTGGAGGAGTCGTGGGCGGCGTGGCTGTCGGCCTTCTGATCGACCGGATGGGGCCCTTCACCATCCTCGGGGCGGCCTACGCAACGGCAGCTGTATTCATCGGTGTCATGGCCAATGCGGGAGGCAACAATTGGTTGCTTTATGGCTCCCTGTTCATCGCGGGGATCGGCGTGGTCGGTGCGCAGATCGGGATGAACGCCGTGGCCTCCAACCTTTACCCCACCGGGCTGCGCAGCACCGGCATTGGCTGGGCGTTGGGCGTGGGCCGGCTCGGCTCGATCCTGGGGCCCACCGTGGGCGGTTTCCTGCTCGCGCAAAACTGGATGCCGGAAGCCATTCTCCAGATTTCGCTGTGGCCGGCGGCACTGGCGTCCCTTGCGGTCTTTGCCCTGGGCTGGGTGGTGCGCCGGCGACGGTTCGCCGCCGTGGCCGTCGCCTGATCGCCCGTTCCGTCCCCTCCCGACCCGTTCTGACGGGGCTGCAGCCCCTCCCTCCTGACAAGAAAGAATGTCTGCTATGACAACAAATGCTTCCGATGAGCTTATGTTTCGCGTCGCGTCCATCCCCGCCCTCTCCGTGATCGGCGAGAAGCGTCTTTTCCCGGTCAATCGGATCTTCTGCGTCGGCCGGAACTACGCCGACCATGCCAAGGAAATGGGTGTGGAAGTGGATCGGGAGGCGCCATTTTACTTTCTCAAGGCGGCGAGCGCGATCGTGCATTCGGGCGCAGCCATCGCTTATCCGCCTGGCACCTCCAACTATCACTATGAAATGGAGTTCGTGGTCGCCATTGGCGCGCCGGCCTCGAACGTGCCGGTAGAAGGGGCGATGGACGCCGTCCTGGGCTATGCCTGCGGTCTCGACATGACGCGCCGTGACCTGCAGCTCGACGCCCGCGCGAAGGGACGGCCCTGGGATATCGGCAAGAATTTCGAGCAGTCGGCGGTGATCACGCCGATCGTCCTGAAGGCCGCCTTCGGCGCCATCGGACCCCAGCGCATCTCCCTGGCTGTTGACGGTACCGAAAAGCAGAACGCGCGGCTCTCCGACCTGATCTGGAGCGTGGAAGAGCTCATCTCCCATCTGTCTCGCTACTACCACCTCGTGCCGGGCGATCTCATCTACACCGGCACGCCGGCGGGTGTGGGGCCGGTAGTGGCCGGTAATCAGATCACCGGGGCCATCGATGGCCTGCCGCCCATTTCGCTGGGCATCACGACGGCGCCGGCAGCCTGAGCCAGACCGAGGATGAGCTTCATGCTGTTTCACGGCTATTTCCGGTCGTCGGCCTCCTACCGCTGCCGTATCGCCTTTGGTCTGAAGGGCCTCACGCCTGAATTCCGCGGCGTGCACCTGCGGCGAGCGGAACAAAGGCTCGAAAGCTATCTGGCCCTCAATCCCCAGGGGCTGGTTCCAGCGCTCGAAGTCGAGGGCCACGTTCTCACGCAGTCGCTGGCCATCATCGAGTGGCTGGACGAGGTCTTTCCCGAGCCCCCGCTGCTGCCCAAGGAGGCGCGGGCGCGGGCCGACGTTCGCGCGTTCGCCCAGGCGATCGCGTGCGACATCCATCCCCTTAACAATCTGAGGGTCCTCGCCTATCTGAAGACACCGCTCGGCCATGGGCAAGAGGAGGTGGACCAGTGGTATCGCCACTGGTGTGCAGAGGGTCTCGCGCCGCTGGAGCAGATCGCCGTTGCTCATCAGGCGGCCGGACCTTACGCGTTCGGGGAAACTCCGTCGCTGGCGGACATCTGCCTCATCCCGCAGCTCGCCAACGCGCGGCGTTTCGGCTGCGACCTGACGGCCTATCCGCGCCTCACCGACATCGAATCCGTATGCAACGCACTGACGGCATTTGCAGCCGCAAAGCCGGCGCAGCAGCCCGACGCGGAGGCGTAAGCCGTCCCAGGGGCCAGCAGGCCAAGCGCAACATCAAACGATCAGGAGAACGCCCATGTCACAGCTTGGTACATTGGAGGACCTGCCGCTCGACTTCCGGCAGGGATTGACGGCAACCAACCTCGTTCCTCTTTGGCCGAACCTGCGCGGTGCCTTGCCGTATGGCATTCCGAGCCGTCGGACGAAAGCCGTGCTGTGGCGCTACAGCGAGATTCGGCCGCAGCTGATGGAAGCCGGCCGCCTGACGCCGATCGAGAAGGCGGAGCGCCGGGTCCTGGTCTTGGCCAACCCCGGGCTCGGCCTTGAAAACATGCAGGCGACGCCGTCCATCTATATCGGCATGCAATTGATTCTGCCGGGGGAAACCGCTCCGAACCACAAGCACACGCCATCCGCAGTGCGGTTCGTCGTCGAAGGCGAGGGCGGGTTCACCGTGGTCGAGGGCGAGCGCTGCCCCATGGAACCCGGCGACCTGATCCTGACTCCATCCGGGCTCTGGCATGAGCATGGGCACACCGGAAGCGGCCCCGTCGTGTGGATGGACGCGCTGGATCTGCCTTTGGTCTTTGCTCTCGAAGCGTCCTACTGCACCGAGGGCGAGCCTCAAAACGTCCGGAACGAAGCCGACGCGTCGCAGACGCGGTATCGCCGTTCCGGCCTCATCCCCTGGACGGCCTCAATGCGCCCGAAGGCCGATTATCCGCTGGTACGGTTTCCGTGGCGGGAGGTCAAGGCCGCCCTTTCGGATCTCGCGAGCGTCACATCGCGCGGCGAGGCGGTTCGGCTTTCTTATGTCAATCCGGAGAGCGGAGCAGAATGCCTGCCGGTGCTTGGCTTTTCGGCCATGCAGCTGCGACCCGGCGAAACGCTCACCCTGACGCGTCATTCCGCATCCGCTGTGATGAATGTGGTTGATGGCGCGGGAGTGGTGGAGATCGATGGGGCACCGCTGCCCTTCGAGAAATTCGACACCATCGCCGTGCCGACCCACGCGCAGGTGCGGATCGAGAATGCGAGCGCCACACAGCCCGCCCATCTCTTCATCGTCGATGACGCACCGATGCAGAAAAAGCTGGGCTTTTACGAGGTGCTTCCAGCCTAATCGCCGCGCAGAGACTCTCAAAGCGCTTTTTCTATATTTGCAAGCACCAGACCCGGCCTCTTTCTCGCGAGAGAGGCCGGAGCAACGATCGACCTCTATCTTATCCAGCTCGCTTCCGGTCCTGCGCGCTTGGATATCGACCCGTCGCGGAGACCGGCAGAGTTCTCGCATCTTTTACCCCTGGACTTACGTGCCGTCGTGAAAGCGGAACCTCTCCACGACCTAAAATGTCGATAATTACTCTGTTGATTGATATATAGGCCGTCTCCTGGGCTCCGAATCGGCTGCGTGGAGAGTGCTAGACGCGCTTTGAAATGTGTTTCGGCATGCAATAAGGGCTCTGACGCGCTTGCCCGACGGGATTGTTGATCGACCATGTCGAGCTCGCAGGCGACCAGATCCGGATTACCGGGCGGTCTCGCTTCTCCGGCTCAATCTGCCCGAGGTGCGGGCGCCGATCGACGCACATCCATAGCTATTACCGACGAACATTGGCGGGTTTGCCGTCCCATGGACGGTCCGTCCGGATCAACCTGCTGGCCCGCCGGTTCCGTTGCGTGGCTCCGGATTGTCCGAAGCTGGTCTTCACCGAACGCTTTCCCGAAGAGCTGGCCCCAGTTTCTGGACGTCGAATAACGCGTCTGGAACGGATCGTCCACCACCTGGGGCTGGCATTGGGCGGGCGGCCAGCAGCCAGTCTGGCGCGCCGCCTCTTGGTGCCGGTCATTAAGGATACGCTGCTTCGCTCGGTGCGACGATGCGCGGCTGGAGTGAGGAGCGCGCCGACCATTATCGGCTTCGATGATTGGGCCTGGAAGCGGAGCCAGCGCTACGGCACCATCATCTGCGGCTTGGAGCGCCGCTGTATCGTGGATCTGCTGCCGGATCGCGCAACGGCCACCGTCGAAGCGTAGCTCAGAGCCCGGCCGGGGACCCGCGCGATCTCACGGGATCGCGGCGGCAACTATGGCCATGCTGCAGATCGCGCATTGCCCAGCGCATGGCAGGTCGCCGATCGCTGGCACCTCATGGAGAATGCCAGCCAGGCCTTTATGGATATCGTGCGCAAATCGATGCGCGTGATCCGCCAGGCCCTGGGCGGCGGCGATATCGACCCGGCACGCCCGACTTATGTTGAGCGTTTGCAGTATGACGGCTACCTGCGGCGCCAGAAAACAGACGCCGCCATCCGGCGCCTCGCCGACACAGGAATGGCGATCAAGGCCATCGTGCGCGCCACGGGCCACAGCAGGAAGACGGTTCGACAGGTTCTGCGCGGTGGACGCCTCGATGTGTTTCGGAACCGGGCGAACTCGCTCGGGCCTTGGCTGGACGCCCTCGACAGCGAGTGGACCGCTGGCTGCCGGAATGGCGCCGAATTCTGGCGCCGCCTGAAGAAAATCGGCTTTCCAGGCAGCCCCCGCGTCATCACCGAATGAGCGACGCGTCGCCGCCGAACTGAAGCGGCGCCGGATGGTATGCCACAAAAGTGTCCATCCGCCCGCGTTGTCGCCCGCCTCATGACCATGACATGTGATCAGCTATCGCAACAGCACGCGGCCCTTGTCGCCACGATCGCGGCGGCCGCACCCGCGCTCACCGCAGTCCGGGATCTGGTCGACCGCTTCCATGGCATGGTCCAACGGCGGCAAAGCAGCGAACTTCCAGCCTGGATAGAGGAGGCCGTTGGAACGGAACTCTGTTCCTTCTCGAATGGGCTTCGTGCCGATTAGGACGCTGTCGCAGCTGCGCTCAGCGAGCCTTGGTCCAACGGACAAACCGAAGGCCAGATCACCAAACTCAAACTCGTGAAACGACAAATGTATGGCCGCGCCAAGCTCTATCTACTCCGCGCCCGGCTCGTGCCATCCGCCTGAACAAGATCAAGACCTGCACCAAATCTGATTCAGAGCCCAATCGGGACCCCGTATCGGCGTCCAAAAAGGGGGCTGACGCAATTTTGATGATGTCGACGTTAGCTGGGGCCGATGACACGGGCCTGAAGCAGGTCGAGTTTTCCGCGCCCGTACATCTGGCGCCTGACGAGTTTGCGCTTAAGTAATTTGTCCTTCAATCTGCCTGTTGGACCAGGACGAGGTGATCGCAGCGCCGACGGCCGCCCTGTCTTTTATGACAGGACTCACCAATCCTCTCATCACGGCCATGCTGCCTATCCTTCGAGCGACTATTTTCCCCTGTAACGCAGCGTCTCGACGAGGAGCGCGAAAGCCGGCGAGGATTGGCGGCGGCTTGGGTAGAAAAGATTGTAGCCCGCCCAAAGCGGGCACCAGTCTTCGAGGACCCTGACCAGCCGGCCCTTGGCGACGTGTTGCAGGATCATTTCCTCGGGCATGTGGCCGAGGCCCACGCCTGCGAGCGCGGCATCCAGAATTTGGTAGATGGTGTTGGAGACGACCTGGCCGTCGACGCGAACCCTCGTTTCGTGTCCGTCGTTTTCAAACTCCCAGGCATAGAGTCCCCCATGGGTCGGCAGCCGTAAGGTCATGCAGTTATGGCCGAGGAGATCCTGTGGCGTCTTGGGCTTGGACCTCTTCTTGAAATAGGCCGGCGAGCCCACGACGGCGAAGCGGATGTCCGGTCCGACCCGCACGGAGATCATGTCCTTGGCGACCTGCTCGCCAAGGCGAATGCCGGCATCGTAGCGCTCGGCGACGATATCCGAGAGACCGTAGTCGTTGATCATCTCGACCCTGATATCCGGGTAGCGGAGCAAGAATTCCTTCAGGCGTGGCCAGACGACGCTGTTGAAGGAGAAATCGGTCCCCGTCAGCCGAATGGTGCCGGAAGGCTTGTCGCGCAGGGCACTCAAAGCCGCGATTTCGATCTCGATCTGTTCGAAATGAGGCCGGAGGCTGTTCAGCAGCCGTTCGCCGGCCTCGGTAGGCGAGACGCTACGGGTCGTCCGCATCAGCAGCCGGATGCCGAGCCTCGCCTCAAGCTGCCGGATGGTATGGCTGAGCGCCGATTGCGATACGCCCAACTGCGCGGCGGCCCGGGTGAAGCTGCCTTCGCGGGCGACGGCCAGGAAGGCCAGGAAATCATTGAAATTCTCGCGCGCCATTCATGAAGCCTTCTCATTCAAATAAGGAAATTATTGAGCCATAACGCAAGTCGGATCAAAGGAAATGCAAGAAAGAAACAACTTTCGGAAGTTAAAGTAACTGGATCGCGCCTTTTTCACGCGCTCCATATATGAGCTGTATCGATAGGTTCATGCTTATTGCGGGCTCTAATCCCGGGGCGTCTTTGCACTTAGTTTAAAGCACAGAGGCCGCGAACACCGCGTGCCTGAAATGGAGAGACGAATCATGCTGTTAAAACGAGCCGGGTCGCAGGCCTCTGTTGTTGGTAATGCCGATTGGTTCACGGGGACGGTTCGCATCGATCCGCTCAATGTCGCTCCCGAGCCCTCGCGGGTATCGTGCGCCGCGGTGACTTTCGAGCCGGGCGCCCGCACGGCTTGGCATACGCATCCGCTCGGCCAGACCCTCATTGTCACGGCCGGCTGTGGCTGGACCCAGTGCGAGGGAGAGAAGAAGGTCGAAATCCGCGCAGGCGACGTCGTCTGGTGCCCGCCTGGTCATAAGCACTGGCATGGCGCCACCTCGACCACGGCGATGACCCATATCGCGATCCAGGAAGCCCTCGATGGCAAGAACGTCGATTGGCTCGACAAGGTCAGCGATGCGGATTACCTCGGTTAACGATTGCCGATGGCTCGAACTATCCCGGCGTTCGGCGCTAGGGGTGATTGCTCTTGGCGGTGCTGTAGCGGGTAACGTCGGTCGAGCGGCCGCAACAGGTGGACGCCGTCCGGATCGCGCGGGACCGACTAATCCACAGGAGTCTCATGGCATGAAGATCGCAATCCGTCTCGAAGGCCGGACGCTGGGCGCCACGCTGAACGATAGCGCGGCAGCGCGCGATTTCGCCGCGCTTTTACCGCTCACGTTGACGCTGACCGACTATGCCGCGACCGAGAAGGTCAGCGACCTGCCCCAGCGCCTAACCACCAAGGGCGCGCCACAGGGCTTCGATCCATCCGTCGGTGACATCACCTATTATGCCCCTTGGGGCAATCTTGCGATCTTCCATCGGGACTTCGGGTATGCCGCGGGCCTCGTCTGTCTTGGACGAATCGACAATGGGATCGAGGAACTGGCCAGGCCGGGGTCGATCCGCGCCGTTTTCGAAACTGCAAACCCGCGCTGACAAGGAAACCTCAAGATGAACTGGCCAAAAGACGAGTTGCGTCAGATCGCCGGGTCCGACGATCTGCGTATCGCCCCGTTCCGCGAAGATGGCGTGAGTTACGGTACACCGACTTGGATTTGGTCCGTCGTCGTCGACGGAAGGCTCTATGTGCGTGCCTATAGTGGAGTTGAATCGCGCTGGTACCGCGCCGCGATGCGCGAGAAAGCGGGCCGCATCTCCGCCGCGGGCATGATCCGCGACGTCACGTTCGAGCCGATCGCCGGCCCGATCAACGACCGGATCGACGACGCATATCGTGCCAAATATGCCTCAAACCAGTATCTCGCTTCGATGATCGGTCCTCGGGCCCGCAGCGCGACCGTTTGTATCACGCCTTATGATCCGGCGGCGACATCGTGAGGATCGGTGTCATCGGCGCGGGACGAATGGGCGGCGCACTCGGGACAATCTTCGCGCAAAGCGGCCACAAGGTTCTGTTCAGCTATGCGCGGAGCCGCGACAAGCTCGATCGCCTGGTCCGCGAAGCCGGGGCCGACGCAAGCTGGGGCACGCCGGCTGAAGCCGCCGGCACCGCGGACGTTGTCCTGCTCGCGGTGCATTGGGCGCGGCTTGATGACGCGCTGGCGCAGGCCGGCAGCCTCGCGGACAAAATCGTCGTCACCTGCTGTGTCCCGCTGAACGAAAGCGACACCGAGCTAGTGGTCGCGCACCGCCAGTCCGGCGCCGAGGCGTTGGCGGCCAAGGCCTCAGGCGCACGGGTCGTCGCCGCCTTCCAAACGACACCGAGCGAAGTGCTGCGCCCGGCGTTCAAGGCGCGAGAGCGGCATCCCCGCCCGAGCCTGGTTTATTGCGGCGATGAAATGAAGAGCAAGGCTACTGTCGCCACGTTGATTGCGGCAGCCGGTTTCGATCCGGTGGATGCCGGCGGCTTGCGGATCGCTCGTTACATCGAGCCCTTCGCCATGCTCGGTGCCGAACTTGCGTATGGCCACGCGGGCGGTCCGGAATGGGTCTATCGCTTTGCAAGGCTCGACAGCCTGGTCGCCGGCTGATCAGCATTGATGAGCCGCGTTTCTAGGTTCATGCGGATTAGGACGGCTAGTCATTGAAGAGCACCGATTGTAGATGAATTGAATGAGAAGCGTGCCCGCGCGACCAACCCGTTGGAAACCGGCACATGAGCTGGCGCGAGATAGGACCGCCAAGCCCACATAAAAACGGAGAATCGAAAATGCTTGGAACTGTTCTTCACGGCCCGCGAGATATTCGTTTCGAGGAAGTGCCGGACCCGCAGATTTTGAAGCCGACCGACGCCGTCATTCGCGTGGCGGTAAGCTGCGTCTGCGGCTCGGATCTGTGGCCCTATCGTGGGATCCAGTCGATCGCCGGGCCGACGCCGATGGGCCATGAATATTGTGGTATCGTCGAAGAGGTCGGCCGGGACGTCAAGAATATCAAGCCGGGCCAGTTTGTTATCGGCTCCTTCTTCGCTTCCGACAACACCTGCCCGCATTGCCATAACGGCTATCAGTCCTCGTGCCAGAACCGCGAGTTCGTCGGCGGCGCACAGGCTCCGCGTCTGCGCGTGCCGCTTGCCGACGGTACGCTGGTACCAACGGCTGAGATGCCGACCGATGACCTGATCCCCCATCTGCTCGCCGTCTCCGACGTCATGGGCACGGGCTGGTTCGCGGCCGAGGCCGCGAACGTGAAGCCGGGCTCGACCGTAGCGATCGTCGGTGACGGCGCCGTCGGATTGCTGGGGATACTGTCCGCGAAGGTGCTCGGCGCGGGGCGCATTATCGCCATGAGCCGCCACGCTTCGCGTCAGGCGATCGCCACCGCTTTCGGCGCGACCGACATCGTCGAAGAGCGCGGGGATGAGGGCGTGGCGCGGATCAAGGAATTGACGAACGGGATCGGCGCTGATTCCGTATTGGAATGCGTCGGTACACAGGAGTCGATGATGCAGGCGATCAATTCGATCCGCCCGGGCGGCGGCGTCGGCTATGTTGGCGTGCCGCATGGTGTCGATCTCAACGGCGAGCAGCTCTTCTTCGCCCATGTCAAGCTGCATGGCGGTCCGGCACCGGTACGCCGTTTCCTGCCCGACCTGATCGGCATGGTGTTCGACCGCAAGATCGAGCCGGGTCGTGTGTTCGACCTCGAGCTGCCGCTCGCCCAGGTCGCCGAAGGTTACAAGGCAATGGACGAGCGCCGCGCGATCAAGACGCTGCTGCGCCCTGGCCCCCGCACTGGCCGGGCTGCGTGAGACGTCGCGGATCGTCAGGGAAGGAGAACGATGCGGCCGAAGGGATGGCCCCTCTCGGCATGCCGATGGGCTGCGGCGGCCTCGGAAAGTGGGAAGATCCGGTCGACGGGCATTGAAATGCGGCCGGCCGCCATGTCGCCATATATCTCCGCAATCATTCGGTGGACCCGCTTCGTGTACAGTTCCTTGCCGAAGAACAGACCGCTCACCGTCAGGCTTTCGGGTACGATCTCTCCGAACGAGAAACTGGCGCCCGAACCGCTCGCACCCCCGACCGCGATAAGCCGGCCGCGGTAGCGCAAGGCTCGCAACAGGGATTGCGCCGCGCCGCCAGCCAGATCGACGACCATATCAACGCCTACGCCGTCCGTCAGTTCGCGAGCGCGCGACCCGACGTCCTCCTGCCGGTAGTTAATCCCGCCGTCCGCTCCGAAGTCGCGCAGGCGGTTGATACGCTCACCCGACGATGCGGTCGCAATGACAGTAGCACCCGCCTTGTGCGCCAATTGCAGGGCGGCGAGTCCGACTCCGCCGGCCGCACCCTGGATCAGGACCTTCTCATTCTCATCGAGCCGGCCGAACTCGAACAGCGCGTCATGCGCAGTTCCGAAGGCAATCAGTCCTACGGCTGCTGCCTGGATGTCGAGCGCATCCGGTACAGGGAAGGCAAAAGATGCTGGCACGGAAAACAGTTCGGCGTGCGAGCCTTGCCAGTTGAAGCAGGCAACACGCTGTCCGACCTCCAGACCGGTCACGTCCGGACCGGCAGCCTCGATGACACCTGCAGCGGCATATCCGCCGACATGCGGCGGATGTTTCGGTGGCGTGTTGCGCCGGCCGAGAACGTCCCCACCTTCGAGGCTGATCGCCTGTACCCTGACAAGCACATGGCCGTTCGTCGCGATCGGGTCGGGGACATCGCCGTAGGTGAGGACCTCGGGTCCGCCGCTGGTCGTGTAATAGGCTGCTTTCATCTCTTCTTCCTTACGGCCCCACTGGACCTACAGTGCATCCATCGCGACCGGATATCGCCCCCTATTGCCGCGTGCGTTCTGCACGGATTGCCTCCGGACCCGGCGGGAAAGTTGAGTGGGCGTCATGCCGGTCAGGCGGCGGAACATCGATATGAATGCGGAAGGGGTGCTGTATCCCAGACGGGCTGCGATGCTGTGGACCGGCTCCCTGTCGTCCAGCAATGCCATCGCCTCGACGAGCCTGGCGCGCTGACGCCATTCATGGAGGGAAATCCCAATTTCGTTTCGGCAGCGTCTAGCAAGGGTACGCTCGGTGGTGCCGGAGCGGCGCGCCCATTCCGCCAGAGACATCGAATTTCCGGGATCCGATTGGAGCGCCCGGAGGACCGGACCCAACAATCCATCGTCCGAGAACGGGAAATATGTGTCAAACCGTGGCGCCAGCCTGATCTGGTCGACCAGGACCATTGCCAGATGCCAGTCCTCCGGCGTTTTCGGTGCCGTGACACCCCGCGCGGCGTAATCGGCAAGGATCGCCTTCAGAAGGTCGCCGAGAGTGAGCGTACAGGAACTGCACGGCAACGCAGCGCAGAACGGGGCCGCAACATAGACAGATACATAGTGCATGTTCTGTCGGTTATGAGCCGCGTGCTCGGTCTCCTGGGGAATCCATATGCCGTAGCAAGGCGGCGAGAGATATCGCGCCCCATTGATATTGTACTCGCAAACGCCAGACAGCGCGTAGTTCAGCTTGCCCCAGGGGCGTTTCCTCGGCGGAAATACGGTTCCCGCCCGAAATCTTTCCGTTCTGAAGGAGATAGGATTGGGCGACTCGCCTTCGGTGCGTATGGGAGGCGGCATGCGGTCTCAATTCATTGGTTTGCTGTCTGAAATTCACTATATACCTGGAGTCAGACATGATTCATATTCAATCGCAAAAGCCAAATGCGTACCGCGAGTTCCCCCTGAACACGGGGAGCGGGACGATGAGAAACGAGCCAGGTTCGGCTAAGGTTGAAGCAAGATGAACGATATCCCCTCCCTCAAACTGAACACCGGCATCTCCATGCCCTGCGTCGGGCTCGGTGTCCTCGATCGCGCAAATCGCGATGCCACGGCAAGTGCGGTCGAGGCGGCCATCGCCGCCGGCTATCGCCTGATCGATACAGCTGCATCCTATCTCAACGAGCAGGAAGTAGGCGAAGGGCTGGCCCGCAGTGGCGTGCCCCGCTCCGAACTGTTCGTCACCACGAAGGTCTGGATGACCGATTATGGCGCGGACAAGACCCTGCGCGCCTTTGATGCTAGTCTGCGGAGGCTGAGTCTCGATTATGTCGATCTCTACTTGCTGCACTGGCCGGTACCCTCGGATTTCGAGGCGACGATCACCGCCTATAAGGCGTTGGAGAAGCTGCTCGCTGAAGGCAGGGTCCGCGCTATCGGTGTCTCGAACTTCGGCGCGGCACATTTGCGAACCCTGATGGAGCGCACCGACATCGTTCCAGCCGTGAACCAGGTTGAGTTGAATCCGAGTTTCCAGCAAAGGGAATTGCGTAAGGCCAATGAGCAATTCGGCGTCGTCACACAGGCTTGGTCGCCGATCGGTGGCGGCTTCCGCCGCTCTGCGGTTCAGGCCAGTGGCGACGACCCCATCGGCAATCCCGTCATAGCCGGACTGGCGGATAAGCACGGCAGGACGCCGGCACAGGTGATCTTGCGCTGGCATATCCAGAACGGGGTCGCGGTGATTCCCAAATCCTTCAATCCGAACCGAATTGCGGAGAACATAGACCTGTTCGGTTTCGAACTGCCCGCCGAGGACATGGCCGCCATCGACGCGCTGGACAAAGGCGTGCGGACCGGCCCGGACCCCGAAACCACGACCGCAGCCACCTTCGGGATCGTTATAGAAGTCTGACCTTCACGACTGGCTGGCATGCCACTATCTGCTTCCTCGTTCATCAAGAAGCGGCAATGCCGGAACATGGAGTCTCGCAATGCCCGGCCAGAAGTGATGACGAGGCGCGTGGCCCGCATGGTGATAGTCAAGAACTCGGTCTCGCTTTCCGAGAGCACGCCCAAGTCTTCGCTCACCACTTCGAGAGCGACGGTATATTCCTGACTGGTCTCCTTCTCGGCGACCGTCGTATCCTCGACCTCGAACAGGTCCTTCGCCGTCTCGCGCCTTGCACCGAAGTGGTATTCGTCGAACATGTGAATCAGCTTCGAAGTCGAACCCCAGCCAGAAAGCGCGGCGAACTGTTGGAACAGCGTGAGAATACGGGAACGCACTGGGGTCCTCATCGGCGCCGACCGGGACCCTATGATAATCAAGATTCCCGCCAATATCTCAGCGGGTTGCGAGTGATTTCAAGTGGGGTCCGACTTGGGCTCTGAATCACAATTGCTTGCTGATTGACAGCCAGAGTTCGTACAAGCGTCTAACGGCAAATTGCTCTGGTGGCTAAGCAGCGTGCAGGGGCTCTTTCCCGCAAGTATCCCCGAGTTTTCCTTGTTGATGAGAACGAGCTTAAGGATCGATTTTTGCAAGTCAATCGTGCTGAGAAGCAGGCTGCTACGGGTTCGCCGGGAAACATTTAAGCGAAAAGAAAGGGCCGTAACATGTGTGTCACGGCCCTGAATTTCTCTCTGGAGTCGGCCTTCTCGCACTTCTGAGTCAGACTACCCCCGGATTTGAGTCCAACTACATATTGCTCCGACACTTCCCGAGAGGCTCCGAATACGAGAATTTCATGTCGGCGGCGCTCACCTATCGACGGATTCAAGATTTTGTAGTTATTGAGCGAAGGGAATAAGAAAGTTATCTTTTGAGGGTAATTCGATGAGCTTTAAGTTTTAGCGTGAAGTTTGTTCCCGCGTTGGCTGCCGATTTCGAGTTTACGAACTCAATCGGCAATTGCGCGTACCTGCTTAGAGCGAGATCGAACTTCCTCAAAAGTGCCGATCCGCACGATGCGATCCTGAAAGCGCGCCGTAAGTTCGAGTTCGCCGCCCATAGCCTCAATGAAGCGCCGCAGCGTGCTGACATACATATCCGTCCTACGCTCAAGCTTCGCGATTGCAGGCTGCTCGACATGCAGGGCCTCGGCCAGTGTTGCTTGAGACAAATTCATGGCAGACCGAATCTGAGCTAGGTCCATCTCTACACGCAAATCATCTGCCATGCCTTCGATACGCTTTAACCGCTCTGGAGACATTTTGGCCGTCAGTTCGGAAAAATTGCGTCGACCTGTCATAGGATCAGTCCTTCTTTCTTCAGTTCTACGAGGTGCTCGTCGTAGAGGTCGTCAGCGATCGGCACGCACTCGTCATAGAATCTGTCGTTGCCAGTTTTGTCACCGCCAATCAACAAAATCGCCGACCGAAGCGGGTTAAAAGCGTAGAAAACCCGTAGCGGATCACCGCCGCTTTGAATTCTAAGCTCTCGCATATGAGCGTGGCGGGAACTGCTAATTCCTGAAGAATGAGGGAATGGGAGCGACGGCCCCTTATCTTCAAGAATGCTAACTGTCGCGGCGATCTTGTCCTGCTGATCTTCGGTTAGCCCGCTCCACCAGTCTCCAAATTCGTCGGTATATTCGACGATCCAAGACATCATATATTCCCTCAATGGAATATTGTCAAGCTCAAGCACCCTTAATCCAAGAGGGTTTGGGAAGACAATGCTAGGAACCGACTGCTGTACGGCTTGATCATAAGCCTGACATTTTTATAACTTTTCCGCATCTGAGATACGGAAAAGTTAGCATTAAGCTTTATGCGACCCCATGGATTACGCTAGCTGTGACCTGCCCCTGATAAATTAGACCAATTTGAGCTGGAAAATTCAAATTTAGCCGAGTTGGCTGGGTGGAGGAATTTTCCTTGAAGCGGACCAAGTTCAGCGATCAGCAGATCGCTTTCATCTTGCGCCAGGCGGAGGAAGGGACATCAGTCGGCGAAGTCTGCCGCAAGGCCGGAATCTCCGAGGCGACCTACTATAACTGGCGGAAGAAGTACGGCGGCCTGATGACCACGACAATTACGAGCAATCGCCCTCTACGAAGAGATCATTTGGCTTAATTCAATATCTCGTGGGTTTCCGGGTTTGAGGAATAAAACTGTTAATTTAATATACTATAATAAAATATTGGGCTTACACATGGAGTCACATTTATTCATGTAAACTGCGGTTGACCCTCGTAAAAAATACATGTTATTGCGACTTAACAAAAGGCGCCGGAAGGCAAAATGCCGCAAAAATCGAAGATCCAAGACCAAGCACCGAGCACTACAAAAGAGCGGATACTGCAAGCTGCTCTCGTTAGATTTGCCCAGCATTCCTATGATGAAGCGAAGCTACGCGATATCGCAGATGACTCCGGGGTCGATGTTGCCTATGTCCATCGTTGCTTTGGATCGAAAGAACAGCTCTTTTCAGAAGTGGTAAACGCAGCTTTCGAACCGCGCCGGCTGATTACAGCCGAAAACGGCGATATAACAGTAAAGCTTACGAGGCGCTTGTTTGAGCCAAGCCTGGACCAGGCGTTTCGGTTGGTCGACCCTCTCGATATATTGATCCGATCATTGCTCAGCCCAGAGGCGATCCCTCTCATCCGGTCAGCATTGATGGACGATGTAATTGAGCCACTCGGGAAACAGCTTGCAAAGCCGACTGAACAGCGGGCAGCCCTCGCGATCGCCTGCCTTACTGGCTTTGGCATCTTCCGCCACGTACTACAGGTGGACGCTATGCTCGACGAACCTGGCGGTCAACTTGAGAAACTGTTCAAGGATATAATTGATGCGGCAATGGGACGAGCAAAAGTCGTCAGGGAGCCAGTTGCTGCGAAAGCAACGACAGCTATCAAGTTGACGAGCAGAAAAGTTCGGAAGCAAGGGCAATGACCTCAAAGCTTGGGGGGCATCGTCGTTTCCTGCCTCACCGCCTTCCGGCGTAGATAAATTTGACCTGCTGACCGGCCACTGAACTATGCCACAGTAGCGATTAGAGCCTGCTGATTTGATACGACGTGTTGCGCGGTGGCAGCAAGGGGCTCCAGCGCGGAGGTTTCAATTTGTGCAGTGTTGGAGCCCCTTGTCGCTTTCAATATGGCTGCATAGGCCAGCAGTGTTCGGTAGTTGAACGCAGAATGCGGTCGCGCCGTGTTGTAATCTTCAGCCCACCTGGTGATCGGTTATCGATGGAGAGAACGATGCCCAGGAAGCGTCACAAGTCGGAAGAGATCATCGCCAAACTGCGTCAAGTGGATGTGCTGACGGCGGCATGCCAGCCGGCGCGCAACATCTTGCGGGGGATGGGCCGCAGTGCGTTGAGATCGACGGGGGCGAAAGCATCGCTGCGGTCAGCTAACGGCCACTCGACAATCCACCTGCGCCGGCCGGCCGAGGGGCGAAGTGGCGACGGGCCGAGGAGGCAAGCGCCAGTCTCGCTGCGTGCTATCGCAAGGCCGGCCGTTAACTCCGCACCATGTCGAGGAAGTCATTCACCTGCAGTTTCAGCAGACCGCCATGCTTGGCGAGTTCGGCCGCGGAATGCTGCAGGTGGGAGGCTGCATCGCCGGTCTGTTTGGCGGCGCCGGTGACGCTGCCGATATTGGCCGAGACCTCTGTCGTACCTTGCGCCGCCTGCTGGACGCTGCGGGAGATCTCTTGCGTAGCGGTCGCTTGTTCCTCGACGGCAGCGGCGATCGAGGTGGAGATCTCGCTCACGCGGTTGATCGTCTGGGTGATATTCTGGATGGCGTTGACGGAACTGGCCGTCGCGTCCTGGATGGCGCGGATCTGGGTGGCGATTTCATCGGTCGCGTTGGCGGTCTGGGTCGCCAGGGTCTTCACTTCCGAGGCGACGACGGCGAAGCCCTTGCCGGCATCGCCTGCCCGCGCCGCTTCGATGGTTGCATTGAGCGCCAGCAGATTGGTCTGTCCGGCGATGTCATTGATCAGCCGGACCACATCGCCGATTTTCTGCGCCGCCACGGAGAGGCCCTGGATCTTCTCATTGGTTTCGCTCGCCTGGTCCACCGCCGTGCCGACGATGCGCGATGATTCCGTCACCTGGCCGCCGATCTCGCCGATCGAGGCGGCAAGCTGTTCGGTGGCCGAGGCGACGGTCTGCACGTTACGGGTCGTTTCATCGGAAGCGCTGGCGACCACCGCCAATTGGCGCGATGTCTGTTCCGCTGTCGCCGTCATGGTTTGCGCGGTCGATTGGAACTGCGTGGCGGAGGCGGAGACGCCCTCGACCAGCTTGCCGACCGAGGCCTCGAACTTGGCCGCGAGGGTCATCAGCTCCGTCTTGCGATCCTCTTCCGCCTGTTTCGCCGGATGGATATCGACCAATGAGCCGCACGCTCGGCGCGGGACACCCGCGGCATCCTTGACGACGCCGCCGGTGGCACGAAACCAGCGATAGCTGCCGTCCTTCACCTTCAACCGATAGGTGACGTCATAGCCGGAGCCGCTTTTCAGCGCCTGGGCGAAAGCGGCGAAGGTCGGACCGGCATCGTCGGGATGCAGCCGGTCTGACCAGGAATGCACGACATTGGGAAACTCGGCCTCGCTGGAGAAACCGCAGAGACGGCGGAATTCTGGTGTCCAGGTCCAGCGCGCATTCTTGTGCATCGCATCACCATTGACCAAGACGGCATCCCACAGGCCGACGCCGGAATGACGACCTAGGATATCAAGCCACTCAACTTTGTCCGCCAGCTCGCTATTCGAGCGTCTGAATGAAAACATTAGGACAACTCTCCTTGTATCACGCGCTGGTGGCGATTGGCACCTGCGAACAAGTATCGCCGCCCGTTTGCTAAGTTTGCGTAAAGAGGCTGGCCGTCCCCAGTCTTGCGGGATCGTCGATAAGCTGCGTTGACCTGCCCCTGATAAATTAGACCAATTTGAGCTGGAAAATTCAAATTTAGCCGAGTTGGCTGGATGGAGGAATTTTCCTTGAAGCGGACCAAGTTCAGCGATCAGCAGATCGCTTTCATCTTGCGCCAGGCGGAGGAAGGGACATCAGTCGGCGAAGTCTGCCGCAAGGCCGGAATCTCCGAGGCGACCTACTATAACTGGCGGAAGAAGTATGGCGGCCTGATGCCATCGGAGATGAAACGGCTGAAGCAGCTCGAGGAAGAGAACGGCAAGCTGAAGAAGCTGGTCGCTGATCTCAGTCTGGACAAGGAGATGTTGCAGGACGTGATCCGCCGCAAAATATGAAGCCTGCCCGACAGCGGGAGATGATCGATCATGTCCGGGCGGTCTGGCGGGTCAGCATTCGCCGCGCCTGCTGGGCCTTGCCAGTTGAACGCTCCAGCTACCACTACCGATCCTGGCGGCCGGAGCAGGCGCCTCTGAAGAAACGGTCAAGGAGATCGCCGAGACACGGCTGCGCTACGGCTACCGGCGTATCGAGGTGCTGTTGCGCCGCGAAGGCTGGCTGGTCAACCACAAGGTGAGCGTCTGGCACGGGCCGCTTCGCTCGGTCAGAGTTATCTCTCGCCGCCCGCAGCCACCGACTTTACCCATTACAGAATTTCAATATCTGCCCCGAGCGCTACTGCGGCATCAATCCAGTCAATCTCAAATCGGCAATCGATCGTACGCGGCATCTGCGTCGACATCACAAGCGCATCCAGCGCGGCATTTACGGCATCGACCAATCCAGTGGTGATGGCTTCACGAACATAACTTATGGCGCAGTCGTTGATTAGCTTCTCTTCCTTAATCGCGAGATCGAGCGTGTCCCTGGAACGCGCGAGACTCTCGTCGAACTTGCCCTCGCGAATTAGCGCCCGGCCGTAGGACATCAACGAAAGAGGGTCTTCAAATTTCCTATAATAATCGAAGGCGAATTTGACTTGCGCGTGAGGCTTATCGGTGACCGAACATTCCACGAGGATATCGAGGTAAATCTGAAATCTGTTGAAAGGGTCTGTCTCAGTCTCAAGCATGGAGAGCAGAGTTATTGCGCTCCGTGGGACTGACAGTCTGCCCAGCAGAACTGTCTTATGCTGCTGATGCCCTAGCTCTCTACGTAATTCTTTTGAAATAACGGGCTTCATAGTATGCGCCCTCACGTCTGTCGCGACCGATGTTATCGCCAGGGCAACAATTCGTCGATGCGATTAATCTTATGCTCAGCGATGCGGCTGAGGACATCCCTGAGCCAAGCCTGGGGTCCACCCTGTTGAGCTTTGCCGTCTCGATGAGAGTATAGGCAGTCGCCGCGGCTCGACCACCAGCTTCGGATCCGGCGGCAACCAATTCTTCCGTCCGACGGCAATGCCCCGCATACCCCGCTCTGAAGGATCGTTATCGGGCATGATGTTTGCGGCGCCTATCGAACGTCGGGCGACTTTCGCCATGTCATGGTAGAGCGGCTCTGTCGGGACAGGGGCGTCGGAGTGCGAGAAAGAGGGCAGGCCGAATTGACTTTGAGCTGCAAGCTCGCGTTGTTATCTGGCCGCCCCTGCGACTATCCCGTCGGCGTTGCGAGCGCGTATCCGTAGATGTCGCATTAGCCTGCGCACTCCTCATCGACAAGTGGGAGTATATGGCATTCGATAAGTGGGAATGGATATGCATCGAAGCTTCGCGCAGGTCGCGATCTTTGATAGCGGCAAATGCACAAGGGAGTTCCGGATAGAGCTTGAGCACGACACGGTGGTAGCCTTTTGGGTAGAGCCTGCGGACAGACGACGAGGTTGTCCCGGAAGCAACCGGTAACACGGCGGTCATCGTCAGAGGTGGCGCTTCGCCCCTGCCTGGCGAGTTGCCTGTATGGGCACGGCCCACAAATCTGACCATCCGACCACGAATTGCCGGAATACGGTTAATGTTATGCAACAGCACTGTCTCAGCTATCTCCTCGATACGTGTGTCCTCGGGAATCGTAAAGACAGGTGTCACCATTACGTCGCGCGCTACCTAGTCGGCCGTTTCGCCTTCAGCGAGTATCTCGAGCTACCACATATGATCCGATGCGTGACCTCTGATCTCGCGGCCGACGATATCCGCCTCATCGACCATTCCGATCACCATGTCGCCCAAATCAACGACCAGCGCGGCACTTATGCCTCTTTTGGGTAGCAACTTTGCGACCGTACGCGTCGGCGTTTCGGGGTGGACGAATAAGACGTCAGTCGTTATCGCTTGTTTAGCAGTAAACGAGGGCAGCCATACGTTGGTCATCTCTGTCTCCTGAGGAGCGCGCCACGTGACTGAATCAGCGAGATGACTTCTATAGTCACGCGAGCAAACGATTTAACACATATCAAGGTCTGGCATCTTGTCATGTCTTCTACTCGCAGAACCCGCACGATCTAGCCATTGAAGCTTCGCCGTTGGCGACAACTTGTTTGACTGCGATGAAGCTATCGGGGCTGACGGAAATTGAATCGATGCCGCAGGCGACGAGAAATTCTGCGAATGATGGGTGATCGCTTGGCGCCTGGCCGCATAGCCCGACTTTCGTCCCCGATTTCCTGGCCGCGGAGATGACATGGGAGATCAGCCACTGAACCGCCTCGTCCTGCTCGTCGAACAGAGGTGCCAAGATCGAGGAGTCGCGATCGACGCCCAGCGTCAACTGGGTAAGATCGTTACTGCCGATCGAGAAGCCATCGAAACGCTGCGCGAAGGCGTCGGCAAGAATGACATTCGAGGGAATTTCACACATGACATAGACCTCGAGGCCATCTTGCCCCCTGGCCAGGCCATTTTCCGCCATGACCTCAAGAACCTTGTCAGCTTCGGCCGGCGAGCGGCAGAAGGGAATCATCACGACGACGTTGTGGAACCCCATCTCTTGCCGCAACTGGCGAATCGCCTGGCATTCCAGGGCGAAGCC
>Ga0255336_100801_pt1 | contig 34853 bp, 41 predicted proteins | sample MeOH1_35cm_T3_17_FD_189102 | JGI IMG/M metagenome (GOLD analysis project Ga0255336, IMG submission 189102) | Sandy soil microbial communities from University of British Columbia, Vancouver, Canada - MeOH1_35cm_T3_179 | ecosystem: Engineered > Artificial ecosystem > Sand microcosm > Unclassified ...
TAGGCTGAGCGTCGCTGATTGCCTGGCGGAAAATCGGCACCGCATCTTGCTCTGGCGATCGCACTTCAACCAGTCACCATCGGCCTCCCCACTCGCCCTGGCGCGTCTTCGCCGGTCTTCTCGCCCTGCGACACCATTCAGCATGCATGCATCGATCCATTGATCGGGCCCCTCGTTTTTTGAATCGTAGCGCGGCCGCGTCCCACGCCCGCCCGCGCTCCCGCACTCCTCAAATGCAGACGGAATCGTCCCTCTTCTTCATCTCTTCATTCCGCGCTCTCCTCTCTGGACGACCGGCTGGCGTGCCCTCAGGTGATCCCCAGAAATATGCCCTCCATGCAGGGCCTTAAGCGGTTGCAAGAGGCCATCGAACGGCACCGAGAAAACAAGGACATCAATATCAAGTACAAAACTCCCCTCACCAGTACGTTCGTCCATCGCCAAGCTCTCTCATTTTCTGTCTCCACATGACCGACTCCGACACTGACCGCGCCCAGTACGCAACGTGACGACCTTCGCGGACGAGCAAGCCATTGACGATGCCTGTAACCCAATTCGCTGTGACCGATCCGTACGAATATCTGAATGGGTTCGGGGGGTACAAAGAGTAAGCTTGACCACGGCAACACCCGGCGTCGATCCTCGCGGCTGACGGCGACGGGCAGGAGTGAGGCCATCGAGGGTGCGCTGCCCCTGGCGGCGAATTCTCCCCAGAAATGCCCGTATGGGCTGTACAACGAAAAGCTGTCCGGCACCGCCTTCACGGCGCCTCGAGATGAGAATCAGCAGTCATGGCTGTACCGAATCTTGCCCTCGGCGAGCCATCAAAACTTTCAGCCCGTCCCTTCCCGCTCGGCCCCCGGCGTGATCTCGTCGACCGCGAGTTCGGGCAAGCAGTTCCAGGCCATTCCCAATCAACTTCGTTGGGAGCCTTTTGATTTCGACCGAGAAGTGTCGTGGATCCAGTCGCTGCACCTCGTGGCCGGCGCGGGCGACCCGACCGTGAAGCAGGGCATTGGCATCTACATCTACGCGGCCGGAACGTCGATGCCCGCGAAGACGGCCTTTTACAGCGCCGACGGCGATTTCCTGATCGTGCCTCAGCACGGCGTCCTCGACATTTGGACCGAGTTTGGCAAGATGCTGGTCCGACCGAACGAAATCTGCGTCATCCCCCGCGGCATTCGTTATCACGTCGCGCTCCATGGTGACGAGCCCGTGCGCGGTTACATCCTCGAGCTCTATCAGGGACACTTCAAGTTGCCCGAGCTGGGACCCATTGGCTCCAACGGTCTCGCCAACGCCCGCGACTTCCAAACGCCCGTGGCCGACTTCATTGAAGACTATCAAGACACCGAATGGACGCTGTATGGCAAGTTTGACGGCCAGCTGTTCTCGGCCCAGCAGTCACACACGCCCTTCGACATTGTCGCCTGGCACGGGAACTACTATCCCTACAAGTATGACCTGGGCCGATTCAACCCGGTCGGTAGCATCTCTTACGATCACCCGGATCCGTCCATCTTCACCGTGCTGTCGGCGCCGTCGCCGGCCCACGGACAGGGCACCGCCGCGGCTGACTTTGTCATCTTTCCGCCTCGGTGGTTGGTCCAAGAGGGCACGTTCCGCCCGCCGTGGTACCATCGCAACACCATGTCAGAGTTCATGGGGCTGATCATGGGCAACTACGACGCAAAGGGCGCCGGAAAAGGGGGATTCCAGCCGGCCGGAGCGAGTCTTCACAACACCATGAGTGGGCACGGTCCCGACATGGCGACGTTTGAGAAGGCATCGACCATGGCATTGACTCCGCAAAAGGTCGGCGAGGGCAGCATGGCCTTTATGTTTGAAAGCTGTTTGATGGTCGGCGTGACCGAATGGGGACTCAAGACCTGCCGCAAAGTCCAGGAGGTGAGAACGCGACCGTGTCGCCAGAGATCCCTTGCCGGAGATCCCTTGTACTGACGTTACCGGCAGGACTATAACGCACACAGTTGGGAACCTCTCAAGGTGCATTTCAAGAGGCCGGCAAAGTCGGCCAACGGCGAGAACAACGGCGTCGCCAAAGATTAGAAGAGCGTGTGTACCATCTCTGGCCGTCGCCAGAATCCATCTTTTTGGGCTTGACTCGAGACGACATCCGCCCTCGGGCTGGGCCTCAGCCTGTGCTCGCGGCGTTCGAAAGAGTTTCATTGAGGGGAGCATCATCGGCGTCGGGGATCTTTGACCATCAGCCCGCGGCCATAGGAGGCTGTGCATATAGTATTGGCATTTTTGGAGCGTGTGCACCGCCAGAAGCAGTCCCTCATGATCCACGGAACTTTATCAAATAATGCACGGCGTATGACCAGCCAGGTCGGCACCTGATGTGCACCACCATCCTCTGAACCTGGAACGTGCCATGTTTCCGCGTGGGTTGATGATATACATCATGCTGCTAATTAGAGTCCACATGCGCCCTTCCCCGATGAGGAAAGCTGGGGGAGCCAATCAACAGGTGCAGCGTCCTCACGTTTCCCAATTGCTCGCATGCCCGCTCCCTCTGGCCCTGGTGGAGACTCTGGCCAGGGCGAGAGATTATGGCAAGATCTAGCCTGGTCAAGAGTTTCATGCTGCTCGCGTTGGCCGGGTCGGCCATGCGCCTCTCACACCTATCACAGCTGGGCCTCCGAGCACACGACACTTGAGTGGCTTGCAAATGCCTCTGCTCATGAGAACCTCGTGAGACACGTGCTTTCTTTCTGCTTCGCCCTTCTTTCAAATCCCCTTCTCTCTCTCCTGCACCGCGGCTCTCCTGTCGTTGGTCTTTGTGGCAACGCTGCTGCTCCTGCTTTCACCGGTGTCCTTCTGTGCAGCCCTGCCAGTGCGTGAATAGCCCACGGCCGAACTATGCCACGACCGCGACCACCTCCGACTCCATCCAGCTCGGCCGACCTCGCTGCATTGGAAAAGCACCAGGATTTGGACATGGAATCGTCGTTTGCCCTTCCTCCTCCTGCCTGGCGCTCTACGGAACCTCGACCGCAAAGCGCGACTTCCAAGGGAGACCACAGCCATCCACCGGCCGCGGATGCGTCGCAGAATACGCCGCCGGTGTCGCCCAAAGACAAACCACTGCCGTCGAGTCCACGACACAAGCGGACTCTGTCGGGCTCGGCCAAACTCAAGCACGACTCGGGTCACTCCACGTACACGCTTCCTCCGCCGCCCAGCCGTGCCCGCAAAATTATCCAGATGAAGCCCAAGTCGTCTCCGACGACGTCCTCGTCGGCCAGCGACGCCAGCTACCAACCGGCGACCCTCCCGTCAAAGAATGGCTCTGCCTCGACCGGGTCCAAGCGCAAGCAGCCCTCGGCCACCAGCGCGGCGGGCCGTAAAATCGCTCGCAAGACCGCCCACAGCATCATCGAGCGTCGGCGACGGAGCAAAATGAATGAGGAGTTTGGCGTGTTGAAGGACATGATCCCGGCCTGTCACGGCGTCGAGATGCACAAGTTGGCCATCTTGCAGGCCGGCATCGAATACGTCCGATACCTCGAGGGCTGTATTGCCCAGCTCAAGGCGGAGAGCACCAGTCGCCGAAAGTCCAAAGGGCCGGCTCGTGAGGAATCGGACGAGGAGGATGAGGGTGCTGTTGACGACGAAGACGACGACGACGACGACGACGACGACGAAAAGGACGAAGCGCGACGACAGCCGCGCCAGGAGATGCCCAAAAGGCCGCATCCGGCGGGCCCTCTGAATGAGGATTGGCCGGTACGAGATGCACGCCAGGCCTCGATTGCCACCACTAACAGCTCTTCCTATCCCTCCCCAGATGTGCAGGCTCAAGCCGAGGCGGCCAGCAGGACGCACAAGAGGCCGATGCTCCCTGGGCCCGGCTCGCTGACCGCCTCGCCCTCGCACTTTTCCATCCATTCCGCCTCCGCGACTCCGACTCCCACCTTGCTCAGCCCGGCCTTTAACTCGATTCATTTCTCGCCCGATCTGGCCCGCACCCATACGAGTTCCACCGCGGCGACGGGTCTGAGTATGACGGGATCAAACTCGTCGTGCAATCCCAGTCCAAATATTCTCCCTCTGCCTCAAGCGGCACTTCCCCTCCCGGGCGCCAGGGAGTATAACAACAAATCTCCCGCGCTGAGTGAGGGTGGCGCTGAAGCGACGGCGACGGCCGCGTTGATGATGCTCACCAACGACCGAAGAGGCGCGGGCGTTGCGAGTCATAGAGGCAAGGGAATGAGTGTGAGGGATCTCTTGAGTTCATAGTGCCAAGTAACAGCAGGCGTGTTACCCGCGTGATTTGGGTATTCATGGGTGCTCCTCAGATGTGTATGTGGCGAATCGACCTTGAACTTGGATTTGGCTTATATTTTTGTCTCGGTGGTTCTCCTCAGCAAGTCCTAAGTAGGACAGCTTCTGCGAATGTGGCGTGGTCAGCGCCAGGTGTGGGAGGTAATGTCTGTCTGGAATGCATCGATATTTAACTCACAGGCTGTTGCATATAGAGCTCAGGAAGCAGACCAGGGTGGCCGCCTCGCACCTCCCATGGTGAGAGACTGTGATGCGAGGCTGATCTGAACGGGAACATGAACAACTGCCGCATTTCCCTTTAGCATATCAATCTGACCATACCTAAGGCTATGCAAACCCTGATGCAGTAATTTCCTATCCAAGTTGACTTTTGCCTAACCGGAACGGATTCTGCGGCCTTTATTTTTTGCCTTTCGCCCTCGCCGCTTCTGCCCCGTTTTTTTGGCTTTGGCCGCTGCCTGTTTTGCTTTCTTAAGTGCTTTCTGAAGTGCCTTTTGGTCTGCTTTCTCCTCCTTTCCCTTCTTTTGTGCCTTCTCGAACTTCACCCCCAGATCCTTGTCGAGATCACCGAAATTAACGACGCGCTCTATGTGTTTAGGCCGTCCGGGTATATGATGGGCGTTTCCAGACCTTCGCTTCATACCTTCAGACGGACGGGCAGCTTGATGCTCGTCGTGTGTACTCTTGTCTGCGCTGAACCATAAAAACTCTGTCACCACATTAAACTCCTCGAGGTCCTCCACCCACTTGTCATAGTCGTCGAAGAAAGCTGCATGAGAGTCCTTGTGATTGCTGCGATGCAGTGTAACCTGATAAGGATATAGGAGCAAGTCCGGTTTTTGTCCATTGGCCGCTTCCTTGATGTAGACAATGAATCCATCCAGAATTTCGTAATCGTAGTCTACAGGGTGATAAACCACCGGTCTGCCTATAATATCCTTTCGGATATTCGGGACAGCGGTTTTGAAGGATATCACCTCCATATGGTTCGCAAGATAGTGGGAATCAGGTAGACCGTGCAGTTGCAAGTAAAAGAGAACGGCATACTCCATGAAAAACCCAGTCGTAGATGGGTTGTTATAAAACGTCGGCAATGCTTTCAAGAAGTTCGAGTCGGAGAAATACTGTTGATTTTCAACGAGTGCCTCGGCCACGGCTCTGCGGGCCACACCGCAGGCATAGCCTCCAGTGCCGTCTTCACGTTGGAAGAAAAAACGATGGTCGATGAGGGAGGGTGTCTGGAAAACGATAGTCGGCACGGGAAGGTTGAAAAAGCAAGCCTTCACGAATTCGCAATGCCTAAAAAGACAGTCAGTTCCATCATAAAAAACTAAATAAAGTGGACATACTTATTCCAATGGCCCTGGTTACCGGTAATTTTCGTTTTCTCTCTGATTTCGTCCGTGAAAGCGGTGGCTTTGTCTCCCACCTTCTTGAGTGGAGACAGGTCGATCTTTTCATTTACCACACATTCGTTCAAGAGTAAGAGGATGCAGCCAGTAAGGTTTTCAATTTCTTCCTTGCAGGAGCTTCCCAGATCCAAGCGGGAGTGACGACTCCACCAGGCCTTCATTTCCGTCTAAATTGCAGTTAGAAGAGATACACTTAGAAGATTGTGATTACCCTATATGGGGACATACCTCGGTCAAGCCACCATAAACGCGCATGACGTGGTTGTAGTTCTGCTGATTTTGTTGGATGAGGAAGTCCTGGTTATTTGCTGACGAGCTGAGGACTGCTCTGCGTTCTGATATCAAACTAGATATCCAGTCTGAGAGATTGATCTTAGCCAAACGTATGTTCTCTTGATCCCCAGCCTTGGCATTTAATGCATTCATCTGATCAATGACGAAGTGGACACCCTTGTACTGATCCAAGAAACCATTGATCTCTCGTATCGTCTCCAGTGTGAGGATCTCATCTTGCACTGCCTCGTCGGTAAAGGCAAACAGCAATGCAGCTTTAAAGTAAGCAACGGGTTTATTGAGCCAGTTGCGACAATCGGGAATGTATGTGACACATTCGCCCAGAGCTGACAGATAACAGACAAGAGCCGCTAGAAGGTGTGATTTCCCATAGCCCCTGGTTCCATAAACCCAGAGCTGTTTGTACGACTTTCGCGTTCGTATAAACCGAAGCTCACGTAGAAGTTCAGGAAACTTCTCTCTCCCCACATATCGCCAATTATCTTCCTGGGTGACTGCAAATCGAGAAGGTGGTTCCATATAGGTGACTGGAAATGGAAGTTCGTATTGACGCTCGGGATCGGAAAGTAGGGCGACGGCTCCGGGCAGCTCATACTCGGAATATGGAGACTGGGAATGCTGTTTGAAATATTCCTTGTTGAGATCTGTGAGTATCTTCTCAATGGCCTTCCTTCTCTTCCGGGTGTTCTCGAGTTCTTCGTTCAGTAAAATATTGCGTCGTCTTGTGTAGATGTCGGCGTCATTGCTGTCGTGGTCGTCTTTTTGTTCTTGTTCCTGACGCCTTCTTTTCAGTGACTTGCTGGTGGTTGACTCCGGTGCGGCGGTTTCACCATTCCTCTTCCTCTTGCCCTTTGGAGACAGAGCATGCCCACTCTGGACGACTTCGTTCATGTATTGTATGAGTTGCCGACTCATTCCAGGGGAGAAACCACAGACTTCACGGAGGAAGTCGAAATCGAGGTTTAAAAAGGATGAACCGCTGATGCCTGCATTCAGGAATCTTTCCACGTCATTATCATCATCGATGAGGGAGGGATCTCTCTGTCGAATCCACTGAAGCACCTTGCTCCTACCCCATATTCGCATCTCCTCGACTGTGGGGAGTGTAGGTAGAAGTTCAGTGCTCAGCTGAGACTGCTGAGATGTGAATGAGGGAGGCATCGCGACTGATGGCCGAAATATCGACGAGGAAACACAGCGAAGATATAATCTGATGGTCCGGTCGCGTGGATGAGCTCTCGTGAACCGCCGTAGGACAAGCCGGGACGTTTGATGAGGAGGGTCCGTTAGATTTCTGCCTTTTGTAGGGTCACTCGGTGGGTAAACTTGTGACAGACTTAGTCTTTGGCAGGTCCAAAACTTCACTCTTTCATATCCACCCTGAGCTGCGGAAATGAGAGTGGTGCCCGCGAGACAGAGTGGCTAAAAGTAGCATCGTCTGGGTGACTTGTCGAGGTGTGTTGGTGATGGATTTCCCGCCAAGATTGCGCGTCCATAGGCTAAGTTACCTCTCAAGGAATGCAGGCGGAGTCTCAGCTTGAGAGGAATTTCTCACCTGCCACTGCACTGACCACTGTGCCCACGAAGAGAGTGTGAATATTTCAGGCCACAGTCCAACCAGAAGGGCCTCGCGGTTCGCGACATATGCTGGCCTCCTGCGCAATCACACAGGCGTCCGCGACATCCTGTCAACTTCCAAAATGGCGTCGAGCAACGACATCCGTGATATTATGAATTTGGGTCACGCAGGTCCGCGGCAGCCTGCACCCAAGAAGAAGAGGCATGGCGAGCACCAAGTGCGCATGACGGGCTTCAAGCGCGAAGTCCAGGCACTCATGGGCGACTCGGTTCCGCCGATCGCCATCGTGGAGCAGCGCTCGTACAAGTCCCGACCGTCGATTTCTCAGAGACTGTTCAAGCCGCGGCACTGGGAGGAAAGGCCATTTCAGCACGGTGCGAGGACGGACGGGCTGGTGTTGCGACATTGGAAGCGATCCATCCCGGGTTCCAACGTTCATGCGCGTGCTGTGGCCAACCTGAACGAGGCGGCCGATGTCGAGATGACGGACGCCGGGGCCAAGGCATCTGCGGTGCCAGCCGAACTCCGGTTTGAAGACGAATTCCCTTCAGAGAAATGGAACGTGAAAGTCCAGGTCCCGTCGTACACGGATGAGCAGTACGAGGCCAATTTCAAGTCGGAGGAGTGGACCAAAGAAGAGACGGACTATCTGTTGGACCTGTGTCGCGAGTATGACCTCAGATGGATCATCATTGCCGATCGGTATGATCCACAAGATATTCCTAGCCCGAAACCGCCGGCCTCTGCGCCGGATGGAGCGACCAACGGCGGCACCGAGGTTGTGCGGCAGTATCCCGTTCGGACGATGGAAGCGCTCAAGGCCCGATACTACAGTATTGCCGCAAAGACACTCGAGACTCATACTCCCGCGAGCAACATGACCCAGGCAGAATTCCAGCTGTGGGAGAAGATGCGCAATTTCGATGCCAAAACGGAGACGCTGCGCAAGAACATGGCAGAGAAGCTGTTCGAGCGGACCAAGGACGAGGCCGATGAAGAGCGAATCCTGCTAGAAGAGCTGCATCGGATCACCAAAAACGAAGACGACTTCATCAAGATGAGGCGTGATCTCTATGCCAGACTGGAGCCTGTTCCCGTCATCCGGAGAACGGAAAACGGACAAGAACAGCCGACGGCGATCTACCAAACATCCAGCGGGCTGTCCATGCTGCTGCAGACTCTTCTTGCCAAAGAGAAGAGGCTCAAGCGGCCGCCCATGCCCAATGGGGCGGAAGTTGGCGCCGCATCGGCCAACTCGGCGGATGCGCAAAAGTGGGAGAAAGGTCGTCATCCCAATCAATACACGCGCCGCGAGCATGGGGATTCACAGGCTGAGGAGCCAGGGCCACAGAAGAAGGGGTCGACATCTCAGCCGAACGTGCGGGTGTTGACGCCCGCAGAGGAGGCCAAGTTTGGCGTGTCTCATCCCCAGGAGAGACTGACTAGCGGGGTCCAGTTCCGGCATGAAAAGATCAACCGGCTGACCATGGCCAAGAGTCAAGTGCAGACTTCCAAGATCCAAGCTGCGTTGACCGAACTCGGGATCCCGCCGAGGCTGCTGATGCCGACGGAGCGAGTATGTCGAGAGTTTGAGCGTCTTGTTGGCGAGATCAACGTCCTCCTCGATTGCCGCAAAGTGAATGAGAAGATCGCCAGCGAGATTAAAATTCTTGAAGAACACCGACGAATCCGTCTCGGCCTGCCGAAAGACAGCGAGGAAGCTTCCGGCAGTGCGCCTGCACCTGCGCCTGCACCTGTGGCGAATGCCGATACCTTCGACGGGGGGAGATTGCCGGTCACGGCTAAACAGGAGCCCAAGACCGAGGATGCAGATGAAGATGCAGCCGAGGCCAAAGGGGATCAAGATCAAGATGCGGAAGGGGAGGACGATGATCATCCCAACACTGAAAAGAAAGAGGGAGAAGAGCAGGATGATGAGGAGGAGGAGGATGAGGAGGAGGAGGAGGAGAGTGCGATACAGCAGGAGCAGGACAGCGAGGAAGACGCCGAAGCGGATGAGCAGGAAGACGAAGACGTCGCTGGAGAGAAGTCGGCGGTGTCGGAGGACGAAGACGAGGAAGTCGAACGCTCAATCGCGTTGGGGAACGAAGAGGAGGATGAAGAAGAGGAGGGGGGGGAAGAGGAGGAGGAGCAGGAGGAGCAAGAGGGCGACGATGCAGACGATGACGATGATGACGACGACGACAACGATGATGCAGGGGCAGGGGTGCAAGCCGAGGAGGAAGGAGGTGAAGGGGACAATGATGAAGCTGAGGACAGTGAGAAAAGTAGCGATGAGGAAGAGGAAGAAGAGGAAGAACAGCAGCAGCGGCGGCAGACGATCGACCCGGTCAATGGTGAGCAGGACGGCATTGAGAAGGAAAGTGCCGATGCAGAACATGATGCGAAAGCTGATGCTGAGACCACTACTCCGCTGGTGAAGGAAGACCTCGAGTCTGTCCCGAGGGGGCACAAGAGAAGTGCCAGCGTCATCTCTGAGGCGAGCAAGGCTGGGAGCAACAGGAGTGGAATGGGCAGGAAGAAGAGAAGATAATTGTTATTTCTGCTTCCCGCTGCATAAACGGTTCAACGTTCACATTCCAATCATGAACAATGTTGCATAGCCGGGTCAGCTGGCATTGCTCTTTCTGGCAGGACAACCAGATCATACAGCGTCGCAGGCTCTGCACACGTCATGTCCCATTCAAACCCCGACACCTCTTTTGACGATGGATAGAAGAGCATAGAGAATGCTTCAATTTTCCCAACCCGATGAATCTCGCCGGAGATAATCCGGACAGGCGGCTGTCGCCGTGGTATCTGAAGCTTGGTCCATCTCCACTACCATCTCTCCACACAAGACTGTCAGTTCGGAGGGATAGGAATAATTATCAATCGTGAATCACCCCCTATGTCGCAATCCCGTTGATGGCAGTGAGGAAATACATCCCTCGGTTCCGCTGTGAGCAACCGTCCCGACTCGCTGTAGGTGATTATTCACGGCTTTAACTATCGCCCACGACGGCTGAGTCAGCCAAAGGATCGGCTCGAGAACGATAGCGGTTTGTCGTGGGCAGTATTGTCATGATGCGTCATTTCCTGAACGAATCTGATGGCTAATCTGGCTGGTATTTGGTCGGCAGCGCCGTGCTCAGGAGCGGAGGCGCCATGGCGGATGGGCACTGGCATTGCATCGGGCATGCTGATAACCTCTGCCGTCAAATTCGAGGACTGAGGCGACCAGGCGTTCCCTTCCACATGCGAGAAAGCCGAGGCGCAATTCTTTGTAGCAGAAGACATCAGCCATGAGATCGGCAAGCCCCAACCTCGAGCAAGGTCGGAGGTCAAAGCCATCCATGCAGCCCTGACCAAGAATGGGATACATCGAAAGAAGCTTGAGTCTATCAGGCGACTGCAGGCGCCAGTTCCGTTGGCCAGGTGTCCGGCATTAAAATATCGATGTGGCCATCTGCCACTGGGGGACGAGCCTCGGCCAACGGTCGCCAATACAGTCGAGCCGGAGGATTTCCCTCGATGCCGGGAACGAAAGACCAGCTTGGCCAGGTACCAGAATGCGGGACCGATTCGTCGCGCGGTAGGATCTGGAAACTTCGATCCGTTCGACTGTCTGCCGATTCCAATGGATGCGGAGAGACACGAGCTCCTTCAATTTTGTACGCTGTGGCCTTTGAGTATCATGTCAGACAGAAACGGCAATGTGGAGATTTATACTAACGCACGGAAATTCCAGATTGGACGGGCATCACGCCAAAGTACCTGGACAAGTCGAATTCTGGTATAGCTAACTTCCGTGGGTGAACCAATAGGGAAGAGGCAAGAAATAGTGCGGTATGGTGGATGAATGAATAGCGCCAGTATCCAACACACAAGCTGCGCAATACGAGTTACGCCATACAAAGCACACATTATGCCCAGTTATATGCGTGAAATGACTCGGGCAGCGTCTGGTCCGGTAGGTCCGACGGAGTCAATCGAGGGTGGAAAAGAGGCAGATTGAGCAGTATGCCACACACCGCGTCCGACGTTCCATGTCCGAGCCTGAGCTTGAGTGACGTGGTTCATTGCAGAAGATCGTCTATAATAAATCAAATGACGAAAAGCCTAAGCTAGATATTGACTGTGACTCCAGCTGCCACAGAAGGAGACCTCCAGGGGAGCTGATGGTCGTCCGACAATGCCTGACGGTGGCGGGCTGTGGTTGGCTGCCGCGAGGTCAGAGGTAACGTAAGCAAATGCAGATTGCTCCCGAAGTCTGGAGCGAAACTGAGGTCACACTGCACGTTTTGTGGCTTGCTTACAAGAGGAGGGTCCGGTGTCCTGGTCTCGAGAGTGAGTGCCGCGGTCGGGATTGATGTTGGCGTCATTCGTGGTTAACTAATCAGTTGGCGTGAGGTCAGGTTAGGTTCTTCTCTCTCGGATGACGATTGATGTGATGGAATTTGCAGTTTGGTAAGGGAGTTCTGAGGAACAGATCTGCCGCTGTATCTTCAGCTCGGTCAACGTGGTCCAGCCTTATTGGGGAGAAGAGGAGGGGTCTTCCTCTGTGGCAGACGAGAACATGACGCCCAGCGCGTCCTGTGCGAGTTGACCACCAGTGGAATACAGTAATCAAAGCTGCTCCTCGTCATCCAGAGGCGGTGCCTGTAGATCTGGCTCCATTTTCTCGGGCACGGCCTCCGGCTCATTGTCCGAGCCCGAAAGTTCAACGTCTTCAGCCTCGCTTCCAAGTTCTTCCTGGACAAGGTCTCGACCTTGGCTTTGGTCGTCGTCGTATTCTTCTTCCTCTTCACTCTCAGATCTGCTGCTCCCATCGCTGGCACTTTCATCCCCAGGATCATAGTCTTCTTCCTCTTCGTCCTCCTCGTCATCCATCTGCTGCTGGGCTTTCTCCAGCTCCGTTCGCTCGTCCGTTTCCTCACCATTGGTAGGGTCGGTACTGCTCTGCTGCGCCACATGCTTGCTCGCAGCCGCGGTCTTCTTGGCTCTTCGTACCTCGGCCATGCTGGCGTCTTGTAACTGATGGCGTTTGATGTAAGCGTCGATGCCGGGAAAATCAGCCTGGTCGATCATGGAGAATTCCACTTCCTGCACGGCCGCATCCGCCTCGGGAGATGCTTTATACGATATGTTGAGGTTGAAGGTACGCTGCAGCACGGACGTGTAGGAGATCGACTCGACGTCGTCAAAGGCAAAGAACGACAATGGTTTTTTGAAGCCGAAGAAAATGCCATTTTGAAGGAAGAAGAGATAGCCTGACAATGGCGTTACTACGAATTCGGGGTGGATAACGAAACCAGGCTTACCGTCTTTGCTTCCCCTGAATGCCTTGACATGATAGGCCTTGTCTCCCTTTCTGTGCGATTCAGGTCGGGCGCTGGCGAACTCATTTTCGGTCGGGTATGTCAGGCTGACGCCGGTGCGCTGAAAGACCATGTCTAATGCGTGTTCAAGAACCCGTTCCGGATCTGCTGTGACCTTGGCCAGCTCTTGACTGGAAATGTGGCATGACTTGAGCGGGCCGTGATTCACCGTCCAAATCAATGGTTCGGCAGTGGATTCGTTCTTGGGCAGGAGGCAGAAATTGTATTGCTTCTGAGCTTTTTCAGGGACAGGGAGTCGCAGAGCATAGGCTGCCAGGATCAGCATATGTATAAGACAAGTCATGAGGTGGGCCAGCTGACCAAATTGCTCCACCGGCACTTCCAGCTCGACTTCGTTCGTCGATGGGCTCCGTGTACAAATCGCAAAGGAAGTCGAGGGGCTGTGGAAATCCTGTCCATATTGTACGATACCCAGGTGCAGTTTCTTCCGCTGGGGGAGGGAGAAGGAGATGTCCCTCGCTTCAAGAATAACGTGGCGGGGCTGATTCAGCCGTGCCGCATTGACGGGCAAGGTGCCATTGAGGAGTCTGCGCTTCTTGGAAGCCGGTTCTTCGAGATGTTGACCATGGCCGTTTAGAGGCTGGCCATGGCCACCAGCGAGGTGGTACTTGGCGATGTCCTCGAAGAGGGGGGCGTATTGAGGAGTCGCATCTGGAAATGGTCAGCGCCGATATCCAGACAACGGGGACGAGTTCATACCGATGGCGTCAAAGACTCGCTTTGTCAGTTGCGTGTCGTTGGCAAACGCTCGAGCTATGATCGTGCCCGCTTGCATGATAATGCTCTGTCCTGGTAGGATGGAAGTAGAAAAGATCGAACTCGCAGCGGACCAGCCTTGGACACTTTATGTCGAGGTATGATGCAATACTATTTGTGGAAACGCGCCCCTGACGCGCTGGCTTGTCTCCTTAGACACATTTCAGACCATCCAAGGATTATTGGTTGGTTCACTTGATTGTATGCCATCCTTTCCAGGAAGGAGCAAGCTGAAGAATTGCATATACATCTGACCTGGTTTGGCTGCGGCAGGCCTGCAACGACTGCCTCAGCAAGGGGAGTGCTGGGAACACGCAAAGTTGGATTTGGTATGCAAAACTCATATAACGTTAGGCAAAGCTCAATAGACTTGTCAAATTCTCTTTGGCTACCAAGCCTTCCTTGATAAACATTCCTCGCTTGCCTTGATAAAATCATTCATCACCTGCCTCAGGAATAGACTCCACTGTCAAATTTCTCTTTTGGCCAAAACCTCGCCTTGATAGGATTGCCATTGAAAATCCTTCCTTCCAACGCATTCACCGCGCGCAAAGCGCTCAACTGGCTCACAAACTGCACAAAGACCACCGCATCGTCGTCGTCCTCCTCCGGCCGGCGGATAAAAACCCTCTGAACACTTCCATACTTGTCTTCGCATTCCTCTCCAATCTCCTGCATGATACCACCTTCTTCTCGCTCTAGCTCTTCGTCCAGATTGAGACCTGTCAGCATCCCTTCCAAGCGAACGACTTCGGACATAGCCCCAAATTTGCCCTCTTCTTCGGCCGCCTGAGCACCTTTCGACTTGTTCCCTCCGAGGATTTTACCGGTTCCGGCCGGGGTCGCATAGCCACCACCTTCGGCATCGGACTTCTTCTTGCGCTTGTCAATCTTTGCGTACAAGGGGTTGATTATCCCAGTCCCCTGGGCGCCGAGTCCCTGTCCTTTGGTCCAGCCGTACTTGGCCAACAACCGCTCCGCAAACCCTGCCTGGCCGGGGCGGATGGACCGTGGTTGATCAGGCTGGTCGTCCACCGGTGATGCATTGACCGCTCGCGCTTCCGCCAGTTCCTCCTCGGACAACGGAATCTCGGTGAGTGGGGCAGGGCGGTCATAGCGAACCGGCGCCCTCGTAATCTGTCCCGGCGGTGGAGGCGGCGATGGACCTGAAAGTGCAGGAGGTGGTGGCAGGGATGGAGGGGGTGGAGGCAGAGAAGGAGACGGAGCATCCATGACCGATGGTAGGGCCTGGCTGATCTTCATCCGTCGGGCATACGCATCCTCCCCAGTGGCATCATCCGATATTTCAGCTGCTGGAGGAGATGGTGGTGGTGGAATTTCATCGTTGATGTTTGGCGGCGGCGCAAAAGACATTGGAGGCGGTGCAAATCGTCCTGCCGAGAGAGTTAAAACAGATTCGCAAAGCATGACATGAGATATGCTCACGGTTCATGGGTCGGTCGCTTTCCGAGCCGCTGGATCCTCGTCGCCTGGTGCGATGTCGGTACAGCAAGTCTTTCCATTCTCTCACCTCCCGAATCTTCTCCTCGCTGTGTTTGTATTCTTCGTAATTGTTGGGCCGGCTGGGATCATAGATGTCGTCCCAGTTTTGAACAATTTCCACCGTCTCCTTATTCTTCTTGCGCTTCTTACGGCCTCCTCGCTGCGGCTTATCGGCGTAGAAATTATTCACATCGTCGTCGGATGCTGTGGTCGCCCAGTCGGCGAGGCTGGTTTTCGGGGCCGGAGGTTGGGGCGACGCTCTTTCGATGGACGCATTCTGAGCTGGTTCGACGGACGGGGCCCCTCCTCCAGGAACAGAGGTCAAGCCCGTCGGAGGAGCGGAAATCTTGCTTGCTATCGCTTTGGCTCTGGCCTTCTGCGCCGCGATTTGGGGTCTCTTTGTTGGCTGAAATCGAAGAGAGGCTGTTGTTTACCAATACCCATACCACACGTGAGCAAATCCGTCATCACACATCTAGGCTCTTACGACGATCATGTACCAGCGAGTGCTTGCTGCTTTTTGGCAGCTTCGTCTTGCTCTGCCGAGTCTTCAGACGGTCTGCTGTAGGTCACCGGCGCGCTGGAGATGGTGCCAGGGGTCGAAGCGGTCGGATCTAGCAGGTTGGCGTAGAGCGAGAGACCACCTCGAGGAGCTGGCGGAGGGCCACTCGCCATGTCTCTCAACGACGTGTGCGAGAGACTCCGCTGGCCTGGCTGGGAAAATGTGGAGGTCTTGCAACAGGCTCGACCAGGGTCTGAAGGTGAAAAGGATCTCCGCCAGGGAAACGGTCCAATCGGCGAGGGGCCGGAGGGGAATTCCGCTCCAAGGGAACTTGCCAAAGCACGCCCGGCTGGCGGATGTCGAGCTTGCAAAGAACGTTTTGCCGGGTTCAATCTCTGGCGGGTTGGCACGATTGATGTGCCGATACCAGAGGTATATAACTCGGCGCACAAGGCGAGGAAATACAGTTGCTCTGATGGGACCAAACACCATCACTCCTTCACTTGGCCGGGACTGCGAGACTGGATTTTGACTGACCACCCATCACGTCATCCATTGGTCCAGTGCCAGCACCCACCTGATATACTTCGGCATTATGTCTACTTGACCCGAGCAGAATCTTCTTTTCTACATTAAGGGTCCTGCAACACCCTGACCATGGCCGCCCATTCAACACTGCAAACCTCGTTCTCAGCGACGTCCACCGACACCGCCATCATCATCCCCACCAAGCCAGATGCTTTGACCATCTCTTACAAGCAGCTGAACCATGACATCTTGGAATTTCAGAGGAGCCTGGCCAAGCTCGGTATTGGCCAGGGGGATGCTATTTCCATTGCGCTTCCGAACACCTACGAGTTCATCGTCGCCTTCCTGGCAACCTCATACCAGCGCGCCATCGCGGCCCCATTGAACCCGGCCTACAAGCAAGAAGAATTCGAATTCTACATCGATGATCTCTCCTCGTCCCTCGCCTTGGTACCCAAGGGGTCATACGCCAAGGATGGACCTGCCGTGCGAGCGGCCCGGAAGTACCAGGCTGCGATCGCCGAATGCTTCTTGGAAGGCTCTCGAGTGATCCTGGATGTGAAAGAGAAAGGCAAATTGGCGCTGAGGGCACCGGAGAAAATCTTGCAGGCTGAACCTGACGATACGGCCCTCGTTCTGCACACGAGTGGGACGACGGGGAGGCCGAAGGCGGTCCCCTTGACTCACCGCAACCTGACGAGGACGATGAGGAATATCCAGGACACCTACGAGCTCTCACCCAAAGATCGGACGATGCTCGTCATGCCACTCTTCCACGTCCACGGTCTTCTCTGTGGGTTCCTGGCGCCTCTCCGATCCGGTGGTTCGGTGATTGTGCCGGGCGCATTCTCTGCCAGAGCATTTTGGGAAGATTTCATCACTCACAAAGCCAACTGGTGGACCGCCGTGCCGACGATACATCAGATATTGCTAAAGAACCCTCCCCCCAGTCCGAGGCCGGCGATCAGGTTTATTCGCTCGTGCTCGTCGCCTCTTTCACCCAAAACCTTCCACGAACTGGAAAGCACATACCATGCCCCGGTCCTGGAAGCATACGCCATGACTGAGGCCGCCCACCAAATGACCTCCAACCCGCTGCCGCACCGGGGCAAGAGAAAGCCCGGCAGCGTGGGCATCGGACAGGGTGTCGAAGTCAAAATCCTCGACGATCATGGCAACGAAGTCCCACAAGGGACCGAAGCAGAGATCTGCATCCGGGGAGAAAATGTCACCAAAGGCTATCTGAATAATGAAAAGGCCAACAAGGAATCTTTCACCGCCGAAGGTTTCTTTCGCACCGGCGATCAGGGCAAGAAGGACCAAGATGGATACGTTATCATTACCGGGAGAATAAAGGAACTCATCAACAGAGGCGGCGAGAAGATCAGCCCCATCGAACTCGACAACGTCATCACTGGGAATCCGAGTGTGTCGGAGGCGGTCAGTTTCGCCATTCCTTCCGACCTGTATGGCCAAGAGGTCGGCGTCGCCGTGGTCCCCAAGCCCGGAAAGAGTGTGACGGAGAAGGATATCATCGACTACGTTGCAGGTCGGACAGCAAAGTTCAAGAAACCCAGTCGAGTGAGTTGAGATCTGCAGGAGCGTCCATATCAACGGCTAACCGTTTGCCAGGTTTGGATTTTGAAAGAGATACCCAAGACCGCTACGGGGAAAATTCAACGGAGAAAGGTTGCCGACTCGCTGTTGGCCAAAGAATTACCCAGGCCGAAGCTGTAGAAAAGAGATTGGGCGACTCAGCAAAAACATACATATGCGTGGTAGATTTCCAAGAGTGGATCAATGGGATGCTGCTTGAATTGGCTGGTTAGGGATAATTGCGCCTTTCTCCAACCTGTGGGGTAAACGTTTTCACGCGCCCTTTGGCAAACCCCAATTGCCAGATTCTAATATTCGGCAATATACCACGGCCGTGCTCACTGACGCTTGAGGGAATGTCAGGATCTTGACCTACATGTCTCTTGTGATCTGTTGGAGCCTGGGCCACAGGTTTCTCTTGGGAACAGCACCGTGCGCCGCTACAGCGACTACGCTTATACCGAGATTTGCGCGACGAGCACCTCCCACACTCATCACCAAGCCCTTAAAGTTCTATCCCGCCGGCGCCAGAAACATGTCTTCCTCCGCTCCTCCTCAAACCGAGTTCATCGTGCACATCCCCGACTTTCCAGGAGCGCTGGAGAAGCGGCTGGCCGCGCGACCGAATCACCTGTCCAGAATCCAGCCCCTGGTGGAATCGGGCCACGTGCTTTTTGGCGGCGCGACACTGTCGAAGCAGCCTGCCGAGGGCGAGGTGCCAGACATGACGGGAAGCATGTTGCTGGTGAAAGCCAACAGCGAAGAGGAGGTCCGGCGCCTGTTGGAGACTGATGCGTACACCAAGGGTGGGGTATGGGATGTGGAGAAAGCGACGATATGGCCCTTTAAGAGTGCGATCAGGACTGCCTTGTGAGCTAGAAAACCCCAGCTGGTTCAAGGCAGAGCAGAGACAACATTGCTCCGAAGAAGTCATCGAAGCGACAATCAGAAAGTTACTTTATTGTGGTGGTATGACTGCTCTGGGGAGACGTCCACAGCGACTGGTGAAATTTCGCCAGCGATTTCACCAGGTTCTGAGCTCAATGAACGACATCCTCCATACTTGAATCCCCGAGACTATGACGTCCTCGACTGACCTTCAATTTCCATGGCCACAGTTTGCTGCCCCCTTCCACTGTCCTCCCTTGCTATATTCAATTATATCCTGCAACGCAATCCTCCTGTTGACTTGACGTGATCTCTGGAGTTTGCTCGGACACCGTGAGAGACCTTTATACTGACTTTGCTGACCTGTGTCCCTACAGCAGACCAAGGCAGCTGAGATCTGTCGGCAGCGGCTCGCCCAACGGTTCTGAGCGTAGGCTTGTCCCTGATTATCAAGGCCACGGCAGGACCAGCCGTGCAGCTAGAATCAGACTCCTTCTCTTGCTTTCGCTGTCCACTAATGATGCTTCATTCCACTCCCTCCAGGGCGAATACTCGTCAATGATCAGCTAGCGCGGTGAGGCAAGTATGCTGTCTGACGAAGGTCATGTCAAACTTGACACTGGTGAGTCATGGCAAGATGCAGAAGGTAATAGAAGCAAAATTCAAGGTCAGTCAGGGGAGACAGGAGAGGAACATTCTAGTCGAGGCGAAATTCAAGGCCAGTCATGCGCAACGTTCAGGAAGCGAAGTTGAGAGCCATTCCGTGTGGCATTCTACATCTCTACTGGAATAATAACGCAGTCTGTCCAAAGTTCTGGATTACGGCTTCAATCCATGTCAGGAAATCAATATGCAATTTGTCGTTGTTCCTTCTATTGACGACAACCTTGCCGCTGCCTGGTCTAACCAACTCATCCCGTTACCTCCACACTTTCCCATTATGGACAACCACCATGGCTTTAACATCTTCCTCACCCAACTCTCCACTGACCCATCCCTCGATACCCTCTTTGAGAAGTCTCTGGTAGTTCTCGATCGTGCCGGCAGTGAACCAGGCAAGGTGCGAAGCTATCATGGCCGTCAGCAAAGCGGCCACGAATCAATTGGCAAAACTTACACACGGTCAGGTTTGGCACTTCCGCCTCTCCCTTTGCACGATTTGGCAATAATGGGTTCATCCCGGGTGCGGCCGGCTCGGTCCCCAGGACATCGGTCGCGGCGCCAGCAATCCAACCCTCCCGCAGTGCTTTCGCCAACGCAGCCTCGTTGACAATGCCACCTCTGGCCACGTTGATGACGATGGCGTCTGGCCGCATCGTCTTCAACTCCTTCTCGTCAATCAAGTCGACCGTGTCCTTCTCCATCGGCACACAAATTCCAAGCGTGCTCGCCCTGCGCAAAACCTCATCAAAAGTCAGTCGGCCTGCTCTCGGCCTCGCCACGCCCTTCCTCTCACTGATCAGCACTTGACCAAACCCCAACGCTCTCGCCAGACTCTCGATCCTCTTGCCCAAGGTGCCATAGCCCATGATTCCGAGCACCTCTTGCTTGCATTCCATCGGCGGTCCCCCGGACCACTTTTTGGTCAACGTGCCCGTGCTCACCCACTCCTGGGTGCCCGTGACGGCATTGTGGATTTGAACAACCTTCTTTCTCGCCGCGAAATACAGGCCTAAAAAGTGCTGGCTCACTGCCTCCACATTCCCGCCGGCGCAATTCGTAACCGTGACGCCCCGCCGGGCACAGTCTTCCTTGTCCACCCAGCTGATCCCGACCGCCATGACGCCCAAACAGCCCAGGTAGGGCGCCTGGTCCATATCCTTGGGCGTCACCGGGACGACACAGGCGATCACGATCGTAGCGTCTTTAATACGTTCGGCCACTTGGGATGGGCTGGTGCGGAGATGTGAGTCTATCGTGTGCGGGAAGTCGAACTCGGGCATTTTACAATGGATGGCTTCGAGCACCACGATGTGGTGCTTGTCTTTCCCCGGCGGCAGAGGCGGTCGCGCCGGGAGTGTTGCCTTGATCGCCATGTCTGAGTACGGCCTGGAGTGGTGTCGATGCTGGAACCGGTGGAGGCTGCCTGTGTCCTGTCTCGAGCTGGCAATTGATCGATGGAGAAACCGTTTTGGAAATGCAAGACCAACGCCGGCGACCTGTCTATCAATCGTCTCACAACACCGTCTAGAAGCAAAAATCGATTGTGGTGACCGTCGAACTCTCTTCCACATGAACGGTGCTCGATCTCAAAAATTCCACGGTGGACAAGCCCTCCAAAGGCATGCGAGAGAAGAAGATGACGATGACCTAAAATTTGTCCAAGAGCAATATCTTTATCCCTCGGCAGTGGTATTGGAATTCGTCCCGCTGATACGGTCCGCTTTTCTCCACAGCCCTAACGCACGAGGCGAGATATCTTCGCGCCCTAATGTTGACAACATGACATAACTTGTGCCATCACCGCCGCTCTTCGTCAAGACCACAAAAGCTAATCGTCATACTGTGTGTCAACAAGTGATCAGAACTTTGGCCTCGCTGGAGTGTCGAATTGGATTGCTAGATGATCAGGCTGATTGCGGAGAGCCCGGACGCGGCCGGCTGCATTCAGGAGCTATCTCTCTGCCTGGCATGTCAGGGACGGACGTTATTCGTCACTAAGCCACATGAGTATTGGGGTCCTCCATTCCTCTCACACATATAACTTGCTGAGGCACATCTTTATCCATGTCTCCCAACTTCAAGTTGTTTTCATCACCAGACTTGCCGACTCCCCTGAGGACAAGGCTGCAGAGCCTTATGCGAGATCAAGCCGAAACCGACACTCGGTCCTGTCATCAATCGGGCCATGGCTACGGTTACTAATTTCGCTTTCTGTGTGCGCATTGATTCTCGTTCCTCATGCCTTCATAAACCAGATCTGGTGACCAACCCCCTTCTCCTATCGGTACGCGGCGTTGAATCCATATCCTTGATTCATACCAAGCTCAATTTCCTCAATAAACTCGGAAAGTTCCCTTCTCCTTCTTCCTGTTTCCTGATGTTGGCAGCCACCTGGCTCTCCAAGGTCTCGGTATCGATTTGTCCCAGGATGCTCTCGTCATAGTATTTGTACAGAGTCCCACCCTCGGTCCAGATCCTCCTCAACGTCACGACGGTCGCGATCGGGGAATGTATCTGGTATTCCTCCTTCTCCATCTCTCTCAATCTTGCCAACGTGGTGTACGACCTCTCCCACTGGCGGCCTGTCTGCCGCTCGTACTCTGCCAGAATTTCGTGCGGCGTGGCGGTGAAGGAGTGCACAATCAGAGTGGCATTTTTGGACGCGGTCGGGTTCAATAACGCGGCGACCACGAATTTGCCCACACTGGAACCAAGGCGTCAGTCGGTCAGTCATCACCATGATCCGCGCATCGGTCGGTCGTCCGGGACTTCGACTTACTCGGCCATTGCCGTAAAGCTAACCTGCCCATTGCCGTCTCCGAGAAGCACGGCCTTCTTCGCTTTGACATCGAACTCGCCCAATTCGGGTTTGGCCTTCATTTTGCCAAAATACAGGTCGCTGTAAGGGCCGGTGACGAGATAGGTATGCTCCAGCTTCTTTATCGTCTTCATGTGTGCCCGCACCTTCAATTTTAGCTGATGTGGGGGCTCATGGGCCGACTGTGGCCAGTATTCGATGTCGGTCCCATACTCGGACGGGAAGAAGCGCTTGACACCCACCTCGTCGGCCCAGGTGATGAGAGGGATCTGCTTCTCGATGCCGGCACGACCCAAACAGGAGACGACGGTGTCGATGCCTGTTCAGCCACGCAAAAAATCAGTCACCTGCCTCGAGCGATGGTCCAACATAGCTCCGATCTCAAGGTTAGTCTTTTCGGGTGTGCCCTACCTTCATAAGCCTTCTTCACCTCATTCTCCTTTTCCAGTCTGCCCGTGAATATCTCAACGCCCCACTCTTCCAACGCGACGATATCCTGGACCTTCTCAATAAAGGTCTTTTCGCTCGTCAGGACGGCGATGCGACCAAAATTCGACTTGGCGTCGACAATGGCCCGCGTGATATAAGTGCCGATTGTTCCTGTCGCGCCAATGATCAGGATGTTTTGTGGCTGCGCCGGCGGCGGAGGCGGCATGGCAAGGGCACCAACAAAGCCACTGAAACGTCACGGCCGCCACGCTCCTGCGTCTCTCTTGTTGTCGGCCCTGGTGGAGATAGAGTGCTGACGGTGGATCCTGCTGCGTCGGCGGCGGTCGAGGTGGCGCGTTGCAACGGCAGACAGAAAATTCTGTCTCAGGGACCAGAAACGAGCGTTGAAGGTATGGCAGGTTCGAGTTGAGGTGAATTCACGGCCTTCTCAAAGACAGGAACAAAGGTAGCACATCCAAAAGGCTGCAACCACAGGGATAACACAGATCACCAGCGGAGGTGGCTGTCAATTCCACGCTCGCGGGACGGGCCACCATGTATAGCTACCTGAGACAGGGTCGTGGTGCGCTCGCTGACTGGGGTTTTGCAAGGGCTTGTTCGGCTTCTCCGACCGTAAATAGCCAGTGGTGCTACCTGATAGATGCCCAAATTCGCGCACATGGCGCCTTTATGGGCGTTTACGTATCAAGCACGTGTTCAAGCTCAAAAGAAAGTAAGACATCAGCGGCATCCTCGCCCTTCTGACATCCCCTCCTCCTAGCCCCCCACCGACCCTGCTGTTCACGCCCTTGGATCAACCCTCCACCAGCTCGATGTCTGCGCGGCCCCCAAATAACCCCCCCAGACCATTCCCGACGTCTGGGAGTGTGCGGTACATTCGCGTCGCGTGACTAGCTGGCTGCAGGGATCGAATGGGCCGGGCGCAATTTTCGCAAGAACTGAGTTTTGGACACCAAAATCGGCGGCCTTAACTTTCTCTCGTTGTTAAGGCAGACACCGGGAATTGGTGTCCGATGCTAGCAGGCATAGTGCCTTGCTGGCTGACTGCAGCGGTCAACTGATTAGAATATCACCCCACGGCCTTGTCCGTAGGTAAAAAGGATATAGCACGTGATGTGCATCATGAGCGAGGCGATAGGTAGAATGGACCCATGGAGACAGGCAGGAAGTGCAGAGGCAAGAAGATGGCCATCGGAAATTTTGAGGCCTCACTCTTGGTCAGGTCAGGTCCTACCCTGTACGCAGGCGCAGAAAGTCCCGCTCGATGCAATACTCAGCGGGAATGACTATATTAATAATGGGCCTGAGGAAGCATCATCTCTGCCGCCCGACACGTTCCATCTGACCTATGGCGACGTAGCCTCGTGCCTATTCAAGTGCCAGACTGTGGAATTGTCTCAGTACTCTCCATGTGTCGCTTGGGCAACTGAAGCCCCTTTGGAATTTCGTGATTCCTTGATCGATCTTGGAGGCGATTAGACCTGAGCTGTGTCCAGTTGTGATGGGATCAGATGGCCAACGTCTCATACCAGAGCTTCCCTGCTGGCAGATGCATGCCATATACTGTCTGGATCTTAGAGGACACCGGCCGAGCGGACCTCAATCTCACTTCAGCAGATATGATGTTCGAACATCCCGCGGATATCCTCTCGACTGGTGAGATAGTCTGGCTCAGGTCCAATCAGAGGCATTGAGAACATGGCTCAACGACCGTTCTCAAGGTCGAAGACAAAGATCGTAACTTTCATTGAACATGGTCAAAGTGGCGTCAAACTGAGCCCATGTGTTCTTGCGCACGTCGATAGCGAGATCGTTCTGACCGTGAGATCTGTGATCATCAGCCCAACAGCACCACACTCCTCGCAATGGTAACCGACAGTTTGCTCTCCAATCTCCGGTTCCGCCAATAGTGAAGGAAGAGAATATTCTTGACAATCTTGTGCTCGAAGCCATTATGATCGTGCGCCCGCTGAAGGAAGGCCACCGTATTCCGCACTCGGCGCGGATTGAAGTTGCTTCGAGGTTGTTCTCGAAACGCTGTTCGAAGGATATCTCTGATCTGATATCTCGCCGGGCTCGCAAACCGCACTGCGCGAAGGGCGGTGCAGTAGAGGCTGCGGTATGCCTCGACAAGCTCACGGCTACTCATCGAGGAGGCTCCTGTGGGCAAAGCGAAGCCAGGGCAGTCTCTGCAATCAAATGATGGCTGAGGTCGCCATACAACTGCCGACGAGCGCTAATTAACTGGCAGGGCTGCGCTTAGCTGAGAGAGCCGCCAAGGCCAAGGCGACCAAACTTCAACTCTACTGTTTTTCTTCCTCTTCCTTCTCCTGCCACCTTCATCTCGCCCGGCCTACCTTTCTCAAGTTGTGATCTTGGCCACTTGGTGCATTGCTACGCCGCCTCTCGCCGAAGCAAATCCATTATCGCGCTTCTGACGACAGAGAGAGGGAGCAAGGAACAGCGTCGCTGTTATTTCTCGCCACGATAGTCAAAGCCGCGTCCGTCCCAGCTCGACGTCCGTCTTTGTCTACATTTCTGTTCTACTGATGTTCAGGTCGTTTGGCACCCCCCCGACCTTTCGATTTTTCATAATATTTTAGCCCCACCCCTCGATCGCTTCTCCGTAGCCCCGTTGTTGTCCACCATGGCGCGAGTTGCGCTGCCGAAAGGTTTGCAATATGGCACTGCAGGAGGGTCAACGAGAGGGGCCCAGGTGGCCAAACAGAGAAAGAAACACAAGGTCATTTTGGAAAGCGTGTCCAAAGAGAAGAATCAGTTGCGAAGCGTGGTAAGACGGGGTGACGGTCCTGCGCGAGATACTACTCACCCGCACCGTCAGATCTCTTTTCGGGCAGATCCTCCTCCCGGATACACATTCATCCCTGCCGGCAATCCCGAACTCACCAATGCGCTGAAAGAATTTGCCCGCAGAGGGAATCACAAAATCCTCGCGGTCTCGGTAAGGCATTTGCGATTGTCCCGGTAGCCAGTTCTAACGGACCCCTCTAGACGACTCCCCATGCGACTCGCCATGAACTTTCGCGGGAGGTGCACCGCATAGGCTTCCATTTCCCCACCGAGGTTGTTTCTCAGGTTTGTGCCCTCTACGGCATTCGCCTCACCCGCGGAGGTAAAGTCATCGACGAGTCCAAAGACTCGAATCAGCTCTTCATGAGACTCTATCAGAAAGGAGAACTCGCACTGGATAAGGAGGTCAAAGACCAAGTCACCATCAATACCGAAGCCAAGCAGACGATCAAAGACCTCTTTCCCAACATTCCGGACAAAGATCTGTTCCAGATCATCAAGACAGCTTTTCAGCTGGGCGACGGTAAGGTCGGCACTGCGGACGAGATCCCACTTGTCCGCAGGGCCCAACTCTCTGTTGTTGCACACATTCGTCATATATATACACAGTACGATAGACTGCTGAGGCGAGTCGACTACAAGGAAGCCCGGCTCCGAGTCGAAAAAGACACGTTGAAGAAGCTGGTCGAGTGGAGAGGCGATGACGATCAGCACGACGAAGCAGGCAAGCGTGCCGTCGAGGAGGTCTTCCGAGAAGTCATCGTCATCTCCGACGAAGAAGACAGCAGCGACGACGGCGACGATGGTGATGATGACGATCATGAAGCGGACGAGACGGAGCGAATTGGAGACGACAATGTCAGAGTCGAGGAACTCCCCGTCAACGCTTACGGTTCTGTCCAGGACCAGCCTCTGTCTTCGTCCCACGACCTCGATCGAGACGCAGCGCCGGCTGGCTACCGCTTTGTCCCTCGAGTCGCCAGCCGTCATCGACTCACCGACGACCGAATTGCCCAACGGGACCGGAATCGCTACGCCATCTGGGACCAGGCCCGGCGAGATTACCGGTCAGCCATCAGCTCGAAGCTTGCTCAGGACTATGAGCCGAGAATGGAGGCCGAAAACGCTCGGCGCGACCTTGTTCCGCTGAACGGCCCAGCCCACTTTCCGCGACAAGCCGTCACCACACAAGCAATGCCCGTTTCCCAATGGGAGACAGACTATGAGGTGAGACCGGTGCCATCATCGTCTTTAACGATAGATCTGCCTTTTGCGCGGTGGTCGGGATTATCTGTTGGTGCTAATTGCGACCAGGCTCGATCGTCTCTCCGTCAACCCAGTCGTCCAGATTTCATTCGACGTTCAGACGGCGTCGTGTACGAACGAGTCGTGTCTCGACCACCAATGGCGCCAGAATCACACTGGCCGCCGTACCGGCGCAGCCCACCGTTAGCACGGGTGAACGGGACCACATTCGGACACTCTCAACCGGCCAGCCCGCGACCTTTTTCTCATCGCGACCCGCACCGTCCCGTCAACTTCGAGGGCGGAGATGGGTCGATCATCCCTTCGATCGAGGGGCCCGACCCGTCCTACCCCTCTCCTCTCTCCCGTCGGAATCCCTTTGACCAGACGCGACCACATCAAACTTTTGCTCCTGAGCCGCGTTGGGATGAGGATCGACCGCTCCCAGAGCCTGCCCCCGCCGCCCACGATTATCTAACGAATGATACAGAAGTGCAGACATTCAAGAGACGTCGCGTGGAAGAAGCTCGCCGATCTCCAGACCGCTTCTACGACCATTCTTTCCTCAGGGAATTTCGATCGGGAGACGCCGAACGCTCCGCCGAACGCTCCTACCTGCCGCCGCCCCATCCTGGCCCGATTTACGCCCAGAAACGGACTGTTGATCTCAGTGAGCATCATTCCAGCACCAGCGGACGATATTTGGTGCCAGAGTCGGACTTTTCTCGCTTCCCCGAGCCTGGTGCGACCGGTCTCGGGATTCGTGAACCGCCCAGCCCACATCCATATGTTCGGAGGCCCGTGTCTGATGCGTATGACGTTCGTGACTCTGCAGCTGTGCAACCGCGCTATATCTCTGCCGCACACGTGGACGCCCAGAGACATGGAGAATACGAGAGGCCGGCCACTCGACCTGCGCTAATGGCGGACGAGAGGTACGAACCGCAGCCGCCTGCGGCCGACCGTGGCCCCCGGTATCACACTCGCGGCGAGTACGTTACCTATGATGACCACCGGCCGTTGGAGTATGTGTCCGTCCGCCGCGACGAGTACGCGCCGCCCTCGTCTCGTGATGTTCGTGACCAGCAGCAATCACTTCTTCATGACACGCCTTCACGCCGTCCAATGGACGCTACCCCCGCCCATCTGCAGCCTGTGCATGAACATCTGCAGGCGCGAAGGGAGTACAATGCGCTTTACCAGGCTGACCGCGACGTCTCATCTGCATATCGTGGCTGGGCCCGTTCCAGTCAAACATACCTTCATGAAGCTCAGTCCACTTTCATCGAAAAGCTGCCGTCGGAATATCGGCCGGCGGAACGACGGTAAGGACCTGGAGAGCATACATGACAAGATCTATGCGACTTTCTCCTCGCCTCGAATAACGGACTGACCGTCTTCTAGGTATGAACCGCTGCCCCAAACGACTTATGTGCAACAATAGCCACACTAGATGTCTGTCGTACATGCTCTCTCTGAGTTCCTGCGGCAAATCCACCCAGCTGCGGGATCTCCTGCTCCTTAGCACCCATTCTTATGTGATTTCGGCATTAGCGACGGCGAATTTCCCCAGGATTGTGTTATTTGCATGGCGAAGGTATCCTGCCACTGGGCAAGAAGCATGCTCCCGTTTCGCTCTTGGGACATTATCATATGATACCCTGTCCTTATAGGACATGAATTACGAATGACGAGGTGCCAGGGAACGGCCCTATATGTACATGAATTCCAATAGAATGCCAATGTCATCACCAATTGGGTCTAGTCCAGCTTTTGGAAGTTCCTGGCCCAGAGTCTGGCCGTATTTGACTGGATTCTTGAGTGATCCTGTGACGCTACAATCAGGACCTTGTCGGAAGAGACTTTGAAAACAATATTGAGCATGGTATCTCTGCTTGGAATCTCGCCATCTGGTTATCTATTCTCGGCTCTGGTCTTGATCGCGCAGTTCAAAGTCATAAAAGCCCAAGCCAACCACAAAGCCCATTCTTCAAGCGCACCCCCGAAGATCGAAACTTGGCAAGGCCACCCTTCTGCTAACTGCTCAACATGGTCAAATCTCCCTAAGAGACTATACCCTCTCTTTCGATCGCGCCTGTGGGAGTTTTCTTATGTTGAGTTCGGTGCCTGTTATTTCCCCTTCTCGTTGACGGAAATGGCAATGAGAGGAGAGGGCGAGGGAGTGTGGGTGAGAGAGAGGGAGGAAAGAAGAATCCAAAAAGATCAGATAGCCTGGGCGACACCGTCGGCCTCGCCCGAATTGACAGTCTTGCCGGTCTTTTTGATCTTCTCCAACACCGTCTCGTAGGAGATGGAGTCTTGGGTGGTGACATCTGCGGTCTGATTCTCGAGGGAGACAGTATAGGCTTTGACACCTGAGGCGAGTTAGTGGAGAATAGGGAGGAGAGGCTAGGGGGGGAAAGCCAGGGAGGAAGAGGAGGCATAGACAGGCTTACCGTCGAGTTTTTTGAGGGCGCGCTCAACAGCGCCGGAGCAGCCGCTGCAGGACATGCTGACGTTGAATTTATAGTGGTGGTCCGACATGGCTGAGCTGTTGAATTGGAAGTTTATTTTTGTCGAGTCAATCGGAGAGAGTTTCAGTTATCCTGGTGGGATGGATGAAGGCGGGGTGCAGGTGGGCTATGATTGTCTCGAGATTGAGTTCAGAAGACGGTCAGCCGTCTTTGATATATACTTGTCGGCGACGTGTCACAGAGGTGAGGCAACAGGGATCATATGCTCAATGATGGATGGTTCGCAGCCCGGCGCGGGACGAGGGAGGCGAGGTATTGGTTTGTGGAAGCTGGCGCGCAGCAGAGTCAAGTCTTAATGTGGGGGGTCGCACCAAATGTGAGTGAGTGCTTTGTGCCGCGCAGCTTAAATTAGTCTCGCGTTTAAAACATGCTCAAAGGAGGTGTCTGCAACAGTGTGGCTTTACAGGGTGAGATTATTGGTAAGCTTCTATCTGTCGGGCCGATTGCGTGATGACAAAAATGAGGTAGGCTGCCAGTGTCGGTATCTTTAGTGGTGCAAACAACGCAAAAATGCCGCGGACAACAACCCCCTGCCTCATACTCGGCTTGGGATGTGAATGCACAGTGCCATGGCCCTAGTAATAAGATCTCGATTACCATGGAAGGCCTGTCTTGAGGACTTGAGCGGGACAAGCGCCGAGTCGCCTTCAAGACGGTCCTTGCACGTAGCATCGCTGCTTCAGTGCTGGATTGCTTGATTTCCAAATTCCATCTGTAGTTGCACCCCGAGTGTCAAGATTCGCCTCGGTCATATTTTCCCAATACTTGTCCACCTTCTGTCGACACGGCATTTGTCATTTCCGCCGGTGGTTGATCCAGTGAAGACACCAGATATGGTCCTGCTTCAACATCCTCGTCACGTGACTGCTTTGTATTGTGGCAGTCTGCCTTTTCCACATAGGTCGGACGACCAATACCGAGCCAGAATGCTGTGCTCCTGCTTCTTGCGCCCCACGCCCACCCACTTCCTCGCCGGATCGGCAGGTGGTACCACCGAAACCCCAACCAAGCCGTGCCTATTCCGATCAGGGAACCCGAAATAATGTCGAAACCGTCATGAAAGTAATCAAACCATCTAGACAGGGAAATGAAGAATGCGACGCCGATCGGAACAAATGCTATGATTAGGAGATAAATGGGGGGAGCAGCCGCGTCGTTTCGTGGAGGGATGGGAGCCTCCCGACTCGATGGATCTGGCTGAGACCCTCGTGTTTTCAGTGAAGGCTGGTCCTCTTCATCGAATGTTGACACGTGGTCGCGACTCAAGGACGATGGTGGCAGGAACGGGATCCGGACCGCGAACTTGGCGCAGATGAAAAAAGTCAGGTAGAGCATGCCGGCCCAGCTGAAAGAGGCGTGCCCTGACGGCCAGCTGGCAAATGCATCGACGAGCGTACTGTGATCTGAAGTTCGGCAGATATGCCAATCAACCACAATGGGTGTGGCCGAGTCGAGAGAGAGCCCAAGTCCTCCGACGCGATATCGGTTGATGGCCTCTGGACTCGTGTCGGGGTCACAGACGGCAAGCAGATGCGGTCGAGGTTTGCCCGCCAGGTCTTTGAGTCCCTGTGTGATCATGAAAGCGCCGGCCAAAGCAACGCCCAAACCCATCCACGCCGCATTCCACTCCCAGATTTTGCGCCTCCACACCAGGGCTTTGGATGTCGATCGCTGGCCGGTGCGTCCTGGAACGAATAACAGCGAGATCACGGCTGTAATGACGGCGGGGGCGACGAGGGAGACCACGATGAGAACGCCGTCAGAAACGGTGTCGGAGTGGTAAGGAAAGGAGATTGTTGGGTCTTGAAGCGAGAATGCATGCTTTGCTCCGTCGATCTTCGTGAAGCCGCCGCCAACGGCCGCAGTACCCCTTCAATCATTCAGTCTGCGAGTTCAGCTCAATGGAGCGCCTTACGAACAGGATGAGGATCCAATCCAACACATATGAGGCCACCAGACGCTTCGAGACATATCTTACGCCAGCAGCCAGGCTGCTGACCGTCTTACCGCGAGCGACCATTGGGGCAACCGAGCACGCGACTCAACTCTTAGACGAGAAAACCCCAGGTGTGAAAGGGTCGGTGGTCTTCATAACACTTTTAAAGGAGGCTGACCCCCGACAAGATCTTGTCGCAGAGAAGCTGAGCAGTCGAAATGGGAGTCGCAAGAGCCATTGCTAATGGTCATTCCCAGCGGTGATTTGGTTCCCAGTGGAGTCGATGGCAAGTCAAAATTCCTTGGCAAGATCCGCCGAATCGGAGTCTGTCAATGACATTCAGGTTGCAATCTTGATCGAGCCGGTGCTGGCAAACACCAGTGATAAACCAAGGAATGTGACTTGGTTGATTAATTTCCAACAGTCGCTGACGACGCTCCTTGTCAGCGGCAGAGTGAAGACAATCACGCGACACGAATGACTGGAGACTGATCAGGCCCAATCATGGTGCCTCTCTGTAAATCCAGGACAGGATGATGGCCGGCTTACAGCTGCGATTCATTGGTCGGTGCCGTCTGGGTCGTTGAATCCCAGCTTCACGTCCAGGTGGACAGTCTCGTCGGAGTTGTAGAGTGGTGATTCCAGCCAAGTGTAGCCAGGCTCCCATCTTCCCAAATCTCCTCCAGGTGAAACCGGACAAGGATCATTGATCAATTTGGCTCACATTCTTGCCGTGTCGCCGATTCATTCGGTTGTCAACACGAATATTGGGTGATATGAGACTGATATCTCAATCCCATCTGCTGATGTCGTGCTCCCGGTCCCTTTGATTGCGCCACTGACGAGATCACGCTGAGCCAGATATGGAGGGCATTCCAATTGTTGACGGGAGAGACCTGGGTCGCTGTTTTCTTTGAGAGTCTCTCCTCTCGTTGAGAGCCGACTTCTCCCACAAATGCTGCCGATGACGAGGCAGATTCTATGCCGTTGGGAACCTCGGCCAGTCCAAAGCTAGGTAAGAGGTCGTGCCACTCTCGTCCACTGCCCTCATGGAGGGATGTCAAAGACCACCATAGTGACAACCATTTTCAGAGACAAATGCAAGGCCTTGTACCCCAAATCTGTTATCCTCAGAAGGGATGTGTGGCCCAAGTGGGGCATCATGTGGTGTATGGGGTTGTCAAATGGAGTGGCCCTGGAACTTTGCGACGGGAATCGGCTGAGAGGCCGGATCCGAGTCGGAGAAGATCCCCACGCCAAGATCGCTTACTACATGCACATCCGCAGCCACGATTCCATTAGCAAGATTTCCACATCCTCAGCCGCCGCCTTACAATCTAGGTCCACGGGCCTTTCATGATTCGATGAACGGTAAGTTACTCCGAGGCCGGTCTCCGCAATGTTGAATCTTTCCGGGCAGTCTCGATTGTCTGCTGGGCTGATCCGCTCTCTCGCTCGCCTTATTCGTTTCAAACTTTGGTTATAGAAGACTTGGTATAGATAGTTGCTGTTGGCCCGCATGTCGCTCCCATTTGTGTTGGTCTTGTGGTGAGTTCATTCTTCTCGATCCTCCCCAGGCAAAGTTCCTGCCAGCCTTTCTCCATGGTCTCTACGCTTCCTCGAACCCTGGGCAATCCCCCATGGACCATCCCTTTGGAAGAGACGGCTTCCCGACATGATGGCCAATGCCCGGATTTCATCCCTCCTCTTCCGGGCCTCGCCGTGCCACCTACCACCGCCGCAGAAAAAGTTGAGGGCCCTCCAGAGGAGGAGTCGATGGACGCTCGAATCGAGCGGATGGGTCGCGAGCGACCGCCAACCTTTCACACCGCCTGGAGCGAGATCGCTTTCGTCTTCAGCATCATTATGTCGCAAGTCTTGTCCGAATATTTCGTATCGGGTTTCACCGTGATCGTTCCCACACTGATCAGAGAGCTGAACATCTCCCAAGCATCCAGTGTCTGGCCGGCGACGGCGTTTTCCTTGGTCATAGCCAGCACATTGCTGGTCTTTGGCAGGCTCGGAGACATGTTTGGGGGATATCCCGTATATCTCTGGGGCCTTTCCTGGTTGATGACTTGGAGCTTAATCGCCGGCTTCAGTATCAATCCTCTCATGCTGGACTTCTGCCGGGCGCTACAGGGGCTGGGGGCTGCCGCCTATCTCCCGACGGGAGTCATGCTCATGGGCTCTGTCTATCGGCCCGGTCCTCGCAAAAATCTGGTGTTTGCTCTCTACGGCACCTCTGCTGTCGTTGGTTTCTTCGTGGGCATCTTTTTCGCTGGACTGGTGGGCGAATTTCTGCGGTACGTCTTCCTCAGTCCTTTTGGATCCCACCCTCGCAGATCGGGATGTGTCTGACGCGTCGTCAAACAGGTGGGGCTGGTATTTCTGGATTGGCTCTCTTCTTGCGCTGGCCACTCTTGCCACCTCCATTGTTTCCATTCCCAATGACCGAGAAGAGCGGCGGAAGAATGGCATGACGATGGATTGGCTGGGGGCGGCCACAACGGTGTCTGGACTCGTGCTCGTGGTTTTTGCCATCACCGAATCAGCGCATGCGGAGCATCGTTGGCGGACGCCATACATTCCAGTGTTGTTCAGCGTGGGCTGCCTTTTGTTGATGCTTGCCATCTACGTCGAAGGATGGGTGGCATCCATGCCCCTTCTCCCACGAGACATTTTTGCCGTCAAAGCGATGGTCCCGCTCACGGTCTCAGTATGGCTGCTGATTGGCACCGTCGGCATCTTTCTGCTCTACGGTACACAATACTTGGAGAACATCATGGGCGCCTCGCCGTTGCAAGTCGTTGCTTGGTACGTCCCCATGGTTCTGGGCGGGCTCATTTTGAGTACCGTCGAGGGCTTCATCCTTCATCTCGTGCCCGGCCGCATACTCCTCATCATCTCGGGCCTGGGCGCCATTGGTGCCCAACTTCTCCTTGCTCTGGTTCCCATTGGCGGGAATTACTGGGCGTGGATATTTCCGGCCATGGTTCTTGGGACCGTGGGCATCGATCTCTCATACAACCTCATGGCCGTGTTCATCACCACTCAGCTGCCTCGGGCCCACCAAGGCCTTGCCGGTGGCTTGATCAACTCGGTGCTACAGTTGGGCGTGGCCCTGATCCTCGGCTTGGCCGACATCGTCCAGACATACACCGTTGAGGAGGCAGGATTGGGGAAGAGCTACAAAAACACGTTTTGGTTTGGCGTCGCGCTCGGAACCACCAGTCTCGTTCTGATGATTATCTGGGGCAATATCCCCAAGGCGAAAAGTGATCTAACGGCAGATGAGAAGGCCGAATTAGAGCGAGAAGCGGCCAGCGAGTCAGGAACAGCGCCAAAAGCCTGGCAGAGGTAGCCGGTTTCTGCAACCGATTTGGATAGAATGGACGTGAGGCGGGCATGGCACTCGACCAAAGAAGAGTGAAGAATTAATTCTACGCCCGACACTTGATCTTTCAGCATTTGGCTGACGTTGTATTAAATGCACAGTGTTCTTCCCATTGGTCATCGCCGCACCCTGTCAGCCTTGGCGCCCAGCCAGCTCAGGCTGAGTCGACTTTGACCCCCAGCCGATAGAGTATGCCATCCTGCCTGGCCGTTCACCTCATAGAGT